>PVMK01115385.1_pt1 | contig 18705 bp, 17 predicted proteins | sample 1853481 | NCBI WGS metagenome assembly PVMK01 (sample SAMN08533507, study PRJNA380276) | Marine sediment metagenome, whole genome shotgun sequencing project. | reverse complement strand
TGAACCTGCAGATTTCTTTGCTTTAGCGGGAGTTTCAGTCGAGGATGATGTAGCTCAATTTCCAGAAAGTAAATTCTATTACTGTCAACAAAAGAATTTGGTGATTCTTAAGAGTGGCTCTCCTCGATACGAATGGTATAGATTTCTAAATTCAGTCTTAGATGTAGCTGAACACTACTGTCATACGAAAGAGCTGTATACCATAGGTGGGATGATTTCTCCAAGTGCTCACACTGCTCCCCGAGATTTATTTGCCATAGCCAATTCAATGGAAATGAAGGATGTGTTGAGTCAGTATGATCTGGCTAGAGATTTCGATTATGAAACCCCAACTGGCCAAAGACCAACCATAAGCTCTTATTTGCTGTGGTTAGCTAAAAAGAGAAATATGGCTGCGTCAAGCCTTTGGGTACCAGTACCCTTCTATCTGGTGTCAACTGAAGATCCTCGGGCTTGTAGAAAAACCGTTGAGTTTCTGGATAGGAGATTTGGTTTGGGGATTGATTTTACAGAATTAGATGATGAGGTGGCTGTGCAGAACCAGAAGATAGCTCAGGTAAGAGTTAGTTTCCCTGAGATAGATAATTATATTCAGAGGTTGGAAAGCAACTTGGGTCTGGCTCACGAGGAAAACGAGACGCTGGTAAAGGAAATAGAAGAATTTCTTAGAAAAAAAGATTGAGATAAGATTATTCCGTGGGTTTTAAACCACCGTTCCCGTGTACGGGAAAAACATTTATCCAGTAGCTCAGAAATCCGGGTAGTCCATCTGTATAGCGAACATAGTATTTCCCGTCTATGTCGAGTTTTTGAAGTGGCATTTATATTAAGAGACCGCATAAAAAGAGGTGCAGGATACTTCCTGCCGGGGGTCTGGGGGTGCCCCCCAGCTATTAAAAAGTCCCCCAAGCTTGGGGGATTAGGGGGTTGATTGAGACTATTTTAGCAGTCTTATTAATAAAAGTTTTAGAGATATTGAGCTAAACAACATTCCGGATTACGGGCTAAGCTATACAGGAAATTCGAATGATAGTTAATTTAGGAGCTGATTGTATTAAGTGATAGCGCTCATTCCTATCGGTCATGTAGATGAGGAATTTCTTAATGCTCTGAGGCCGTCTCTGGAGAAAGTTATCGGTCAAAGGGTACGGATAGCTCAAAGGATAGCACTGCCCTGGGATAGCTGGAACCCGGACCGTGGCCAGCACCTTTCCTCGGTAATTCTTGCCATATTGGCCCCTTTGTCTTACTCAGGCGATAGAGTTCTAGGGGTGACTGACGTCGATATCTATGCCACCGGACTGAATTTTATCTTTGGAGAGGCAGATTATGTAGGAAGGAAAGCACTTATCTCTTTACAACGATTAAGGCAAGAGTTTTATGGCTTCCCTAGCGATGAAAAACTGTTTCAGCGGCGCGCGCTTAAGGAAGCAGTGCATGAATTAGGACATACCTATGGACTAGGACATTGCCCCGATCCTACCTGTGTTATGTATTTTTCTAACAGCCTATCAGACACCGATTTTAAGGAATGGAAATTCTGTTTGTTCTGTCAAGGGAACGTTAATCGAATAGTATAGTTAGAGACTGCTGAAATAGTTACATTCAACCCCCTAATCCCCCAATCTTGGGGGACTTTTTAAAGCTGGGGGACACCCCCAGATCCCCCGGCAGGAAGTATCCTGCACCTCTTTTTCTGCGGTCTCAGTTAGTATGGCGTGATGTCCTGAGGATCATAAGAAGGAGATCCTTCATTCCATTATGATAGCGATTTTAATATGCAAATAGGGGAATTCAATCAAGCCTTTGCTTTGTGCAACAGGTTCAGAAGCCTCTTAAGATAGTATGTGGCCTTAAAGGTCGCCTGAGGGATTCATATAGATATGCTCCAAGGAAGGCGGACATAACAGGTATAAAAAGAACTAACGGTAGATACTTTTAAGGGTGGCCTGAGAAGTCCACCCTTTCTCCTAGATAAAATTAGTCCTGCGAAGCAAGCCGACGCACCTGAACAAGAACATCATCGACTCCTGGCACGGTTTTGGCAATTCTCCCTAATCTCACGAGCTACAAGCTCTTCTTGAGTCACAGGCACATCAGTTATCACAGATACGGTTCCATTATCAGCGCTTACTTCGACATCTGGCCTCACATCAACTAAACGTACTTTAACTTCACAGGCCAGTTGAAGGTCATCCATTGCTTTTTGTGACTCTGGTGTAGTCTGAAAACCTTTGAATCCGGCGGTACGGCATATGAGGTCGACGGCATCTACTACTGTGCACTTATCTATGTTTAGTACAAGATCGTAGAGATTGCAGTCCCTCGGGTCGATTAAGAAAAGCTTTCTACTCCATCTATTTCTTTCTTCGTCGTCTTTCTGCAGGATTCGTATTGCCTTCTGTCTTTCTACATTGTCGCGAGCCATCACGATATTTATTCTGTATTCCAGAGGTGCAATGATCCTCACTTTCAGCACGTGAGACACCCTTGGAGTAAAGAACTGGCCTGCCAGTCCGTGATAGACAACGTTGTCTTTCTTAACACGTGATGTTAATGCTGCTTGAATATGAGCAACATACCTTTCCTTCCCACCAATGAGACTGTCCAGAACTGAGTTTGTATCCCGTGTTGTCCGAACAAGCTTTACCTCCGGAATATCATACTCTCTCGAAGTTTGCAGGAGCGCCTCTCTGCCTATACAGTCATATCCCAACTTCTGAGCGACTTTCTCCGCAACGTCCATACCCCTGCTGTACGAACCTCTGGAAATTGTAATAATAGCCATAATCACGCTCCTTTTATAAACGAGTAGGAAACCAGCCAGTCACCCTGCCATCATTCCTTTTCTTGCACTCAATGACCTCACGAAGCTAGATAGCGACAATCTTACTAGAATATCAACTATATCATGGCATCTGATCAGAACAGTTAGCGGGTATCTCGGGGATGGCTTCACAAAGGTCTCTCCTCAAATCTGTTACTGTCCAGTAGTAATCCTCAGCGCCCATGGAGAAACGCATCAGAATAGTATTGAGCCGTTCGCTGATATAGGGATAGATTTTTTTTAAGTTCATCAGGCGGTAGTGATAGAAGGCGCCGGCGTCCGTCGTGTTAAGGCTCGTGATGATATCGGTCGGGAACCTGCCGATATCGAGAATATCACGAAAAGTAGTGAGCCCCATACCGATAACGAATTGCAGTACATTGCCGAAACTCCAAACGTCGAAGACCGTAAAAGTCTTGTAAGGATCGAACATGACATCCTGGCAAAGATCGAAATCGATCCAGCGAAATTCTCTGGTCCCTCTTCAATAATGATATGGTCGTTGCGGATATCTCCGTGGCTGAGATCGTCGTCGTGCAGAATCTGAATTGCCTCCAGGCAGCCGACCAGTTTCTTGAGAATGGGAGCAAGGTGCGTGTGATAGTATTCTTCGTGGCCAATTTCCATCTCGCGTATCTGGTCAAACAGCGTCTTGCCGCGTATGAATTTGAGCACCCGAACGTTATTGCCAGAATCGTCGATCAGCGTTTGTCCCTGCATGAAACGCGAATCACCTGCGACCAGCCGAAGCACCTCGCTCTCCTTTTCGGGGCTGCGATAGCACGGGATACGATAAGATCCAAAATGGGCCACGAATTCCTCATAGAACTCAAGCTTAATAATTACCTGGTGGCCGCTGTCTAAGTCATAGCCGCGCTTAACCCAGAATTTCGGTTGGTCCTCCAGACCGAATCGAGGTTCGTATACCTGGCCACTTACGAAGAACTCCTTGCCCTCCAGCCGGATAACCTGACCGCGGTCAATCCTCATGAATTCGGAAGTATCGGTGACCTCCATGATCGGAGGTTCGATGGCGAATCCGGAAACCTCCTTGATCCGCGAAATCAGTCGGGAGCTATCGTGACCTTTCAGCTTAATTACTCCCTTCAGCACACTTTTTTCAAGTTACCGATGAATCGGTCTCGGTTATCGCTGCTTATCCTGAACTCGAGAATCGAAAATGGCATACTGACGTTTTTCTTAACTCGGTTTATCGGAGTTGAGATTCTTACCATATTCAGCTGCTCGAGATGTCTATTAAGGCGGCCAGTAGTGTTCTCAACTTGTAGAAAGGGGCTCGGAACGAGATTGTCAAGGAACTTGTCGCCAATGGTATTTCCGTCACGGCATTGAGGGTAGCAATTTCGAATTTAATGCCGCACTTATTACAGAATAGTAGGCCTTCACGGGTCTCGAACTGACACTTCGGGTTCATCATACTGTCTACCGTCCGGGAGCCATAAACACTGAGTAGAGATGGGGACATATTAGATGAGTTCGGAGATGCTGTCAATGGGGGGTGGAGCTGAAACAGCTGCATAGAGTTCCTCATCATCCATAGTTTACACAAATAAAAATCAGTTCTTCGGGAATACATTACAGCGAACCAGTACTGTCAACCGACCTCCATTTACCCAGCAATAATATTAGAACTGAATTGTGGGATATGCACAAAGTATCCCTATAATCGATAGAATCTACCTATGAAGGTCTGATATTTCACGTAAAGTATGCGTATAGACAAGTCAGTGAAACAAATTATTATCGGGATAAGGGGAGGGTAATAGTACTGAAGCTAGTGGAATTTATACTGACAGAGAGGAGGAGTTTCGGGTTTTACCCATAGAGGTGATTATTTCAGGGGGGCAATTTTGATAAAGCAGTTGATCTTCTAGTGTGGATTTTATGTTTATCGCCGCGGATTTTGGGGACGGGATAGCTTTGAGGCAGCTACGGGGGACCTCCCCCCGGAATATGCAAACGACGCCCCACTATTTAGAAGACATGGATTGCTTTGTGTGCTATCAGGGCACCCCACTAGATTTGGCATAGGCTGCTCGTCTCAGATTTTCACGAAAAGATGTCACTCGATGCTTTATGATTTTCCTTCCCTATCTGGATCTGTCTGACTAGGCTTTCACCTTTCTTGGCGATTGATGATTAAAATTGGCATGTGAACTTGAAAAAGATTTATGCTTGCCACACTTCTTGCAAGTACCTAAGGACTGGCCATCGCTCTGTTCTCTAATAATCCAATGATGTATACAGGGCACCAGAGGGGGGGTATACAATAAATCGGAAACCTGCCTGCTGTCATGCATATAATTAACCACCCTTTACTGAATTTTCTGAGTCACAAATTGTAACTCGCTAAAATATATAGTTGGATTGTGGCCAAAAAGCCTTTTCGACTTGATACTCAACCCTCATTTACTAACGCAAGCGGACTGTATTAAGTATTGGGGCTCTCCTCAGCTTTGTCACGAATCACCTATTGGCCATACAGCTTATATTCCGGCGGTTAGCTGCTCTATCTCTACCCCCTTTCCTGTTTTATAAACTGACGCAGTGTTAAGTATTCAGGTATGTCCGATATCTATGCTAACATAGAATCTTGTTGATATTCTGTCGGGAGAGTATGACTCTTGCTGTAGGGGAAAACCCTTGATTAATAGCAATATCGTAAGGTGGTAGAGGGTACGAAAAGCTTGCTGGGCTCAGAGATCAGGATTGGCAGGATGCGGTCTGGGCGACATCCTCAGCTATTCAACAATGAAGCTGTGGAGGTCTATCGCACTGTAATAATTAGATTTGTAATCTACACGTAAACTATTGACAAGCCACCATATGCAGGTATATAGTGTCCGCACCTAAGAGAGGCGCTGGAAGATCCTCTCTTATTTTAATCTGAGGATAGATTTAATGGCGGGTGCTTATCCAACGTTATCGGTGGTAATTCCGACACTCAATGAAGAAGCCATTCTTTCTGAGTGTATATCACATATATGTAAAAGCCGATCCAAATGTTGAGATAATCATAGCGGATGGGGGAAGTACGGATCGAACACTGAAGGTAGCAGTTGAGCACGGAGCTAGAGTCTGCTGTTCGGAAAAAGGGAGAGGATCACAGTGCAATGCCGGGGCCGCTTTAGCATACGGTGACATTCTCATATTCTTGCATGCAGATACTAAACTCCCGGAAGAGGCAATAAGCCAGCTAAAAAAAATATTCCAGGATGATAGCGTGCTAGTTGGCACTTTCCATATATCTTTCGATACGCAACACTGGTTGCTCCGGCTGTTCTGCTGGCTCTCGCGATTCGACATGGGGCGATTCCGTTTCGGAGACCACTGCATTGTCATCAGAAAGTCATTTTTCGACACACTCGGCGGCTTTCCAAATTGGCGACTTTTCGAGGATATTGAACTAATTAGAAAGGCGCGAAAAAAGACTAGAATTTACCGTTTCCCTATGACCGTGGTTACTTCAGCGCGCAGATTAATTCAAAACGGAATCATACGGCAGCAGGTTCGCAATATCTACTACACCTCACTTTATTTAATAGGAGTATCTCCAGAGAAGTTGGCTACAATGTATGAGAGAGAGAAGAAAGGCCTCAATGGCGTCTACTTGATCATCTTTGTACGGTTTCCCCACCCAGGAAAAGTCAAGACTCGCTTAGCAACGTCTATTGGCAATGACAAGGCGGCGAGACTATACCGTCTGTGCACTGAGAACGTTTTCAAAGAAACTAAGAAACTATCCGGTAACGTCCTGAGGTACATTTTCTATGCAGACAAAGATGATGAGGATAATGTGATGAAGTGGGCCGGTCCAGTGTTTCACTTCATGCCTCAGGTAGAAGGAGATCTTGGTATCAGAATCGAGGCTGCTTTCAATTATGTGTTCAGGCAGGGAGCGCGGAAGGCAGTTATAGTGGCAAGCGATGTGCCGGATTTATCAGCCGAGATAATTGAAAACGCGATAAGTGCTTTAATTGACAATGATATTGTCATCGGACCCACAAATGATGGTGGATATTATTTACTGGGCATGAATCGACTGCACAGTGATCTTTTTCGTGGTGTCACATGGAGTACCACAAAGGTGTACGATGAGACACTGAGTATAGTAGAATATTTAGGTCTTAAAGTGCATTGCTCTGCGAGCGCTGGATGATATTGATACGGAGGAGGATCTTCACAGGTGGTTAGACGCTTCCTCAAAAGAAGGTAATCCGGTTCGGAGAGCCATGCAAAATATAGCCACGACTTCTTAAGGCGTGTGAGCATATTATAAGGGGAATAATGCTATGGAACGAAATAGTTTAGAGGTTATTAATAGAGACTTCTATGATTTCAAAGCCGTGCTTAAGAAACACGATTTGAATCCTTTCCCCCATTTCCATAGGCACACTCTGGGTCAATGTTACCCGCAGGTGTAATCAGGCCTGTGTTCACTGCCATGTCGCCGCGTCGCCAAGTCGTACAGAGGAGATGAGTCGAACTACGATAGACCGATGTCTGAATGTGCTAGCGAGTTATGATTGTTTGGAGAACTTGGACATCACGGGAGGTGCGCCCGAACTCAATCCACACTTCTGCTACTTCGTTATCGAAGCCAGGAAATTAAACAGGCATGTCATAGTTCGTCACAACCTCACGGTAACTGCTGATGGTGATACAAGCACGGGCAGGAAAATGGCGTACCTTCCGGATTTCTTCGCTGAGAACCAGGTCGAAATACTTGCATCGCTGCCCCATTACAGTCAGAACTATACTGACGAGGTAAGAGGCCAAGGCGTGTTTGAGAAGAGTATAGAAAGTATCCGCCGTTTAAATGAGCTGGGTTACGGACAGCCTTATACTGGTTTGGTTCTGAATCTGGTTTATAACTGCGATGGCCCGTTGCTGCCAACCGACCGTGTAGGGATTGAAGAGAGATTCAGACAGGAACTGATGTCCAGGTATGATTTGGTATTCAATAGGCTGTTTTGTGTCACAAATATGCCAATCAATCGGTTCGGAAACAGACTCAAGCAATCGGACAACTACGTAGACTACATGGATAAACTGGTGTCTGCTTTTAGCCCCGCAGCAGCAATGCAGGTTGATTGCCGTTCGCTTGTTAGCGTAGGATACGATGGCTACCTATATGACTGTGACTTCAATCAAATGTTGGACATGAAGATCACCGAAGCTGAACCCCTGACTATCTTCAATTTTGATCCCGAGACCCTTCTGGGCCGTGAGATAAGATTTGGCCCGCATTGCTTTGGGTGCACCGCGGGTGGCGGAGGCAGCTGAACGGGGCGCACGCTACTCGTGTAGGTAGCAATCAGAAATTCTGGAATGGCATTGAATTTATTTCGAACATTCATATAGTATTATTGATTTAACTTGGTGGCTGTACAAAAACCGCAGGTCGTAAGGGCACTAGAGGTTGACTTGCCCCAGATTCACTTGACTTCAAGTTAACACTAGCCTAAAATCGACGAACGTAAAGCATAGATATCACTACAAGGAGGTTAGCCATCGAACAAATAGGATCAACGGACCCATATTATGTTACCGTGCTTTTATGGCTGGCAAGAACCGCGTTTTATGCCTTCGTTAGCGCCTTCCTGCTCTGGATCGGAATCCGGGTTCTTGACGTGCTTACCCCCCGTATTCACGAGAGACAGAAAATAGGGGAGAGCCCCATCTCAACCGGCCTGTTTATCGGTGGCTTCTTTATTTTCACTGGACTGGTGATACACGGGGCAGCTACCCTTCCGTTCACAACGGGTGCTTCTCCCGTAGTGATTGTGTTCAGCCCCGTAAGGCTCGGGCTGTTATTCGCAGGCTTTTTCCTCAGTATCCTCGTGGGTATCGCCTTGTTTAACATCCTCGATTGGCTGACGCCAAGGATACCATTTCGAGGGGTAAACACAGAGCCAATAGCTGTGGGGCTCTACGTATTCGGATATTTGGTATTCTTTGGGCTGGTACTCCACGCTGCCCTAACAACCCCTCTCGGGTAGATATTCTATGAGATTATTAAGGGTCTTCATAGTCCTGCTAATAATCCTGTTCATACCGCTCATACCCGCCTATCTCTGCCTTGCCTCGCCGTCCGGAGACTTCTATTACGAAGGCAATGATATTTTCGATGACTGGAGTGTATCCAGAACGAGGGCAAATGGCGAAGACGGTTATATGGGGGAAATATACACCAGTCCATGGTGGCCACCCGAGAGTGTGCGACCGTTAATAGCTTTTGAGAGCCTGGGTGAGTGGGCTGACACAGCATATGGTCTGGGGCAGGAGTTCGCCGATAAGTATTCGGATCGTAATCAAAGGGCTGAGCAAATATTCTACTTCGTGAGGAACAATGTTCGATATGTATCGGATAAAGACCAGTTTGGTATCAACGAGTACGCTTTGAATGCTGACGAGCTGGCTAACAGCATCATAGATAAAGGACAATCCTTCGGTGACTGTGAGGATATGGCCATCCTTTTGGCGGTCATGTATAAAGGTGCTGGCCTCCGCTCAGCGATCGTTGATTGTAAAGAACACGTGGGCGCTATGGTACAGCTGCCGGGTTACAGAAAGGCAAACGTGGTCTTTGATTTAAATGGCGAGTCGGGTTGGGTGTGGGCGGAGGCAACAGGCAGTACTAATCCCCTTGGCTGGTTTCCGCAAGGGCAATTGGAGGGGCCGCTTCTGGCATATGAGATATCCGACGAGTCCATATCTCTATGGGATTCGACAGATGAGAAACCGCCACCCCAGCCGGCGCCAATAGGGAATAACCCCGATGTAACCTCTTTGGAATCGCTCTTCTCTATTGTCATCGGTCTCATTTTCATCGTCGGCCTCTTTATGATGATCATTTTATTAATAAGGAGACGACGAACATAACGGCTCTTATACGAACCAGGGATCACAGAATAGAAAACCTGCGCTAACAAGTTAATGAGTAGAGACCGAGCTTCTAACCCTTTTCAGATGTAGAGCATAGAACGTTTAACTTCTGCTCACGGTGTCTCCGACTTTTCCTTAGGACAGAATGCTGCCTCACTTTTCTGGCGATGGGGGAGGGTAGATCTCCGTCATACCGTACAATCCTCCAACGATTAGCTGAACGCCGCGCCGTGGCAGTGATAATCCGCGATCCTTAAGAAGAGACTCATTCGTTATTGACCACGTTAGTGTGTCGAAATCGCATTTCTAATCCTCTATCAGAGACTGCTGAAATAGGCTCAATCAACCCCCTACTCCCCCAATCTTGGGGGACTTTTTAAAGCTGGGGGACATCCCCAGACCCCCGGCAGGAAGTATCCTGCGCCTCTTTTTCAGCTTTCTCTATCAATATAAAACTACAATTCCCTGCCTTCGGATCATAGTGTCATGGAATTTCTAACTATTCGTGAGCAACCATTGACAAAAACTTCTTAATCATTTACGATGTCCCTACATGTAATCAGCGCACAACTTTCTTAACCTGAATGAGAATGAAGTGCTCGAATTGCCAGACAGTTAATCCCGAGACGAGAAAGTTCTGCCGTGAGTGCGGTGCGAAGCTTTCGCACATCTGCCCTCAATGCGGGTATGAAAACCTGACCGAAGATAAATTCTGTGGTGAATGTGGCCACGCTCTTGCAAACTCAGAGGCCGATCATCCCATCGACTACTCTCAACCCCAGTCCTATACTCCCAAAATCCTCGCCGATAAGATCATCACTATGCGCGGCTACATCGAGGGTGAGCGCAAGCTGGTGACTGTGCTTTTCACCGATGTGGTTAACTACACCTCCATCTCAGAGAAGCTCGATCCCGAGGAAGTGCACCGGGTGATGGACGGCTGCCTCAAGATATTGATGGACCAAATCCACAGGTATGAAGGCACCATTGACAAGTTCACCGGCGACGGAGTGATGGCCCTATTTGGAGCCCCGGTGGCTCACGAGGACCATGCCCAGCGCGCCTGCTATGCCGCCCTGGCGATACAGATAGCCATAGTGGAATACAGTAAAACAATACAGCAGGAGTGCGGGGTGGAGTTCAAGGTACGGGTGGGGCTCCACTCAGGTCCGGTGATAGTGGGCTCAGTAGGCAATGATCTGCGAATGGACTATACAGCCATAGGTGACACCACCAACCTGGCCTCCAGGATGGAGAGCATGGCCAAGCAAGGCACAGTTCTGGTCTCCGCAGATACCCACAAGATGGCTAGAGACTTCTTCAAGTTCGGGCCTCAGGGGAAAATTAAGGTGAAAGGCAAAGATAAACCTGTAGAGGTATATGAGCTAATAGAAGCTGGCGAGGTGGAAACAAGAATCGGGGCAGCAGCCCGTAAGGGCCTTACCCAATTCGTAGGCCGAAACAAGGAGATCGAATCGCTCAAAGAGACCTTTGAAAAAGCACAATCAGGCTCCGGCCAGATAATAGGCATCGTGGGTGAGGCCGGCGTGGGTAAATCCAGGCTACTCCTTGAGCTTAGAGGGATGCTTGCCCCAGAGGAATACACCTATATCGAGAGCGAGTGTCTCCACTACGGTGTGTCTATGGCTTATCTACCACTATTGGATGTCCTCAGACAATACTTTGATATTAAAGAGGGAGAGCGGGAGTTCGTCATTAAAAAAAGGATGGCAGAGAAGATAAGCCAACTCGATGGAAAGCTCAAGGATATTCTTCCACCATTACATGAACTCCTATCGCTCACAGTGGAGGATGATGGATATTTCAAGCTCGAGCCTCTCCAGAAAAGGGAAAAAATCTTCGAGGCCATGAGGAACCTGCTCCTCCGCGAGAGTGCTAATAGGCCCCTTATTCTTGCTATCGAGAACATTCACTGGGTCGATAGGACATCGGAGGAGTTCCTGACCTATCTGGTAGGTTGGCTAGCCCATGCGCGAATTATGCTAGTCCTTCTCTACCGGCCGGAATACACCCATCAATGGGCAAGCAAGTCCTACTATAGCCAGATTGGCGTTGACCAGCTTTCCGCCAGCGCCAGCGCCGAGCTGGTACAGTCCATCCTCCGGGAAGGAGAAGTAGTGCCCGAGTTGAGGGATCTCATTACTACCAGAGCGGGAGGCAACCCCCTCTTCATGGAGGAGTTCACCCATACACTAATGGAAAACGGCTCCATTCAGAAGAAGGACAATCAGTATGTGTTGACCACAAAGGCCTCCGAAATCCAGATACCCGACAACATCCAGGGAATCATTGCTGCGCGAATGGATCGGTTGGAAGATAACCTTAAGAGCACCATGCAGGTGGCTTCTGTCATCGGCAGAGACTTCGCCTACCGCATCCTACAGACAATCACTGGTATGAGAGAGGAGCTTAAATCATATCTGCTCAATCTTCAGGGTCTGGAGTTCATCTACGAGAAAAACCTGTTTCCTGAACTGGAATACAATTTTAAGCATGCCCTTACTCAGGAGGTAGCCTATAACAGCCTGCTACTCAAGAGAAGGAGGGATATTCATGAGAAGATAGGGAGTGCAATAGAAACGCTATATTCGGACAGACTAGAAGAGTTCTATGAGATGCTGGCCCATCATTATTCAAGGAGTGAGAACCTGGAGAAGGCTTATCAGTATCTGAAATTGTCCGGGAAAAAAACATCACAACATTATTCCAATAGGGAATCCTTTCGTTTCTACAAGGAAGCGATCGGTGTGCTCAACAAGTTGCCTGATATCGAGGAGAACAAAAGGAGAATGATCGAGGTCTTATTATTAATGGAAGGCCCAATGAAAGTCCTGGCCTACCCTGAAGATTCACTTCAGCTCCTTCATAACGGAGAGAGACTTTCGATAGAACTCGGCGATGAGAGGAGTCTGGCAATATTATACAGCAACATAGGCCTTTGTTATGCCTTCAAAGGAAACTCGCTCCAAGGTATAGAATATGCCGAGAAGTGCTTTAATGCGGCAGAAAAGTTAGAGGATCTTGAATTAATAGCCCCAACCGCATTTAATCTTTGCTCTTCCTACGCAATAACAGGGGAATATGTTAAGACAATACAGGTAGCTCCCAGGGTACTTGCTTTGCTCGAGAAAACCAATAGGGAATCGGATGCTTTCGGTGTGGCATTTAATTTTAATTTATATTCGGCCCTTTCGGCATATTATGGGAATGCTATGGGATTTTTGGGAAGTTTTGAGAAGGGAGAAGCCCTATGCGAGAAAGCCCTCCGTTTTGCTTACGAAATCGATAACATATACAGCAAGGGTTTTGCAGAAGGAATGTTCGGCGAGCTTTTCACTATCAAGGGAGACGGGGAAAAAGCTGTAGAGCATTCACGGAACGCTATTAAATATGCTGAGGAAGGGCAGATAGTTCCTCTACTAGCTCTAACCTGGGCGTACTTAGGCCAGGCGTATTACTTCATGGGAGACCTACAAAACGCTAAAAAATGTGTAGAGAAAGGCATTAAAATCCAGAGAGATTCTGGATTTTCATTTCTTCTATCTCTACATTACTGGGCATTAGCTATGGTTCTTTTCGACTCAGGTGAACTAGAAAGTGCTCATAGCCATGGTACAGAGGCCTTGAAGCTAGCTCAAAGTAACAACGAAAAACACATAGAGGGATCTTTGAGAATCTTATTGGGAAGAATTATGGTAAAGATGGAGAGGTCACAATATAGTATAGCCGAGGATAGCATTCTACAAGGAATCAGACTTCTGGATGAATGGGAATTAAAACCATTTCTATTCCCGGGTTATCTATACCTTGGCGAGCTCTATGCCGATACAGGCCAGAAGGAAAAGGCCATGAAAAACCTAAAAAAGGCCGAGAGTGCGTTCCAGGAGATGGGAATGGACTACTGGCTATCCAGGACGCAAGCGGTACAGGAAAAGTTATGACGGAGCAATACTTAACTACTTACCGGATGGAGGTTATGCCTATAGTGAGCCATATCCATATTACTGAACGGAGATTTTGTGTGAAGTTAGTAGGGAATGTAGTGCCAATTAAACCACGAAGTATACTGCTGCATGGAAGAAGTGACCAAGAGGCCTTATAGGATACCAGTGGCGAGCGTGCACTGCGGATGCTTCGCTATGCTGTCCTCAAAGTATCATGATTAACAAAGGAGGAATGCGATGAAGTTTATGGTTATAGCTGTTTGGGATATAGATAAGGGAGCGGAGTTGGCAGAGGTCACCGAAAAGATGGATGCCGCACCACCTTCGGGTTACAGGCCGTTGGCTCGTTATTTTTGTCTGGCGCATCCATGTGCCGGTTTTCCATCGGGAACAGGAGTAAGTGTCCTGATAGCTGAGGCCGAGAGCGCAGAGGCGATAATCACAGGTACCTACCCCGCGATGCTTGCCGGCGCGGATATTAATGTCGTACCGGTATTGGAGATACCCATAGCCAGAGCGACAAGAGTAGAAAAGAAAGCAAGGGGTATAACAAAATAACGGACTGCTGGCTGCGCAGGACGCAAGAGGTGCTGAAGAGGGTGGAAGGCTAGCAAAGAGCCCAGCCAGGCGGGATTAGAGGGGGCTATCCGATAATGGGTGGCCTCTATTCTATTAGACCACTCTAGTGTTAATTGACAATGGAAGAACCAAGGATTATTCTCTGCTCAGGCTATATTCAGCAGCTAGCATCATGACAAAGAAAAACGCTGTTACCAAATTTCAGCGAGCTGCATACCATGAGGCTGGTCACGCAGTGGCATCCTATTTGGTAAAAAGGCGATTGTCTTACTGTACTATTGAGCCGAATCCAGATAATCATACGCTGGGTCATTGTGAATATAGGAACTTAGCAACCTTCAAACCTGATGCAGTCCTTACAGGACGTTTACGCAATCAGATTGAAAAATTGATAATAGTTTTGCTTGCAGGTGCTGTAGCAGAACGTTTGAAATTTGGTCGTACATACTGGAAAGGCAGTGAAAATGATACGACACAGGTTCATGACTTAGCCATCTACTTATGTACCGAGGATAAAGAAGCTGGAGCTTTTATCAACTGGCTATGGGAGCATACGAGAAACATTCTAGAATTCGGGCCTCATTGGGCTGCAGTCGAGGCTATCTCTGAGGAGCTGATGAAGAGTAAGTATATAAGTGAACGTCAAACTCGCAAGATTATAGGGGCTACCCTCCACTGGGTGGCCCCTTACCTTACTAGCACAACCTTACGATATATTCTTTCAACTACATCACGCACGCACACCTATTGACAACAGCTCCTCAGTTATCTAGGATGTTTCCAACAGTAATCAGCTTATAATCTTCAAAGCGGTATAAACATGAATGCCAAAGAGTGCCAGTTTGATAATCCACATGGCGCAAAATTTTGTGTTGAATGTGGAGCCAAATTAGAGAAGCTTTGCCCTCAATGCAATTCTTCAAATGCTCCCGAATTCAAATTTTGTGGTGAATGTGGATACGACTTTACCACTTCCTCTCCCACACCACCACCCCCAATTGAACTCTCCACTGAGGAAAAAACAAAGGTTGAAACGTTAGAGACAGAACGTCAGGGTGAGCGAAAACATGTCACTGTCCTTTTCTCCGATCTCTGCGGATACACAGCCATGTCAGAGCGGCTGGATCCAGAAGAGGTCAAGGGCATCATGGATCGTATCTTCGGTGAGATCACCCAGGTAGTAAATAGATACGATGGTTGCATAGAAAAGTTTATTGGTGATGCCGTCATGGCTCTTTTCGGTGTACCTAAGTCACATGAAGATGACCCGGTACGAGCCATCCGTGCTGCCCAGGAAATACACGATCTGGTCGAAGCCATTAGTCCACAGCTTGAAGACAGGGTTGGACAACCGTTATCAATGCATAGCGGTATCAGCACCGGCCTCGTGGTTACCGGAGAAGTTGACCCGGAGAAGGGAGCACACGGAGTATCGGGGGACACCATCAATCTAGCCTCACGGCTAACAAGCTTGGCCAAGCCTGGTGAAATTCTGGTTAGCCCTGATACCTATTACCAGAGTGAGGGTCATTTCAGCTTTGAAGATTTCGGGCTTACCCAGGTTAAGGGAAAGGCAGAACCCGTCCAGGTTTACCGGGTGCAATCGGTAAAAGAGAGTCCAGTTACAATTCACCGTCCTTCCGGTTTCAGAGCTGACCTTATCGGCAGAAATGTGGAGCTATCCCAGTTGGAGGAGGGCGTACAACGGCTTCGGGCAGGTGAGAGCACGGTTTTCTCTATATGTGGCGATGCGGGCACTGGGAAAAGCCGCCTTGTTGAGGAGTTCAGAGCAACCCTCGACCTCCAGGAGATTCAATGGAGGGAGGGCCATGCCTATGCCTATTCCCAGAACATACCCTATTTCATGCTGATCGACCTTCTAAACCGGGCCTGGCAAGTTGAAGAAGGTGATCCCCCTCAGAAGGTCAGGGAGAAGGTTGAATCAGGAATAGAGGGAGTTGTTAGGGAAGCAGGAGGGATGTTGCCCCTTATATTGGGAGCCTCTGGTCTCTCAGCTATCCGGAGATAGAAAGCGTAAGCCCTCAGTTCTGGAAGTCCCGTCTGCACGATGGAGTCCAGGGCGATCCTTGCGGCCCTGACGCAGAGGGCTCCAGCAGTTATCTGCCTGGAGGATATCCATTGGGCTGATCCATCCTCCGTGGAACTTCTACGTTATATCCTATCCGATCTCAAGTATCCCGCCATCTGCCTCTGCATATACAGGCCTCCTTTCGGCCTATTCACCAGCCACCAGATCAGCGCTATGGGAAAGCAATACCAGGAGATTCGGCTCCAGGACCTCTCTACTTCGGAATCGCAGGACATGCTGCAGTCTCTACTGAAGACTGGGGCTATACCTCTCGAGCTAAAGAAGTTCATCCAGCAGAAGGTCGAGGGAAATCCCTTCTATCTGGAGGAGGTTATCAACTCCCTGATCGAATCGCAGACGCTAAGCCGCGACAATGGCAGCTGGAAGCTAACCAGACTAATCAGTGAGTCAGACATACCGCCAACTGTGAATGGAGTTATCTCCGCCAGGCTTGACCATCTGGAAACAGATATGAAGCGAATTCTGCAGGAGGCCTCGGTTATCGGTAGGGCTTTCCCTTACGAGATTCTCAAGTCAATCACAGAACTTGAAAACTGTCTTGATCGCTGTCTTAATGGTTTGGAGCGGATCGACCTGATCAGAACAAGATCCTTTCAGCCCGGAGCTGGATTACATTTTCAAACACTGCCCTTGACTCAAGAGGTGGTCTACAACGGCCTTTTGAAAAAAGAGAGGCGGGAAATCCATGAGCGGGTAGCTCTTGTGATCGAGCAGTTGCCTCAAGAGAGACTTCCTGAGTTCTATGAAACCCTTGCCTTTCATTTCAAGCAGGGCCAGTCCATGCATAAGGCCATCGATTATCTAGTGAAGTCTGGTGAGAAGAGCATGAATAGGTTTGCTCTGGAAGAATCCCACCAATATTTCAAGGAAGCCTTCGACATTTTAGTGAACAAGCCAGATAAAACTAAGGAAGAAGAAGGCCTTCTCATTGATATTCTTATCAAGTGGGCTTTTGTCTTTTACTACCGTGCAGCTTTCCGAGATATGATGGATCTGTTTAACGCTTATAAGGGTCTCGCTGAATCTCTAAATGACAAGGCCAGGTTCGGGATGTTCTATGCGTGGCTCGGTTTTGCCATGTGGGCCAGGGGTAAAACCAAGGATTCTTATGAAGACTTGCGCAAGGCTCTTGAGATTGGCGAGGAAATCGGAGATCAGCAGGTAATCGGCCATGCCTGCACCTGGCTCACGTGGACCTGTGTGGATTTGGGTCTTCTGGATCAAGCCATTGCCTTTGGAGAAAGGGCTCAGGAGATATCCAGGTCTCTTGAGTCGGGTCAGTATATATACTCCAAATCACTCTGCGGTTTGGGTATGGCATATTTCTTTAGAGGAGAGACAAAGAAATGCTTTGAAGCTGGTCAGGCCCTTCTGGAATATGGCCAGAGCCACGCAAGTATTCGCAGCCTGACTATGGGTCATGCAATTGTGGGAGGCGGTCATTTTTCAGCCGGTGACTTCCCATCAACCATTGAAAGCTTAAAGCGGGCGATACAGGTCAGGGCTGATCCCATCTATTGCCAAACTGCCAGAATGTATCTCGGTATTGCATATTTTAGTAACGGCCAGTTACTGGAAGCTGAGGAGGCTTTTAAAGAGGTTGAAGCATTTAGTAGAGACTTTGGTATAGAGTGGCTCGGAACACCTGCTCAGGCATTTCTGGGTATTCTACTTATCGCCAAAGGCCAAATGAACCAAGGTCTGAGAATGGTAGAAGATGCACAACGTGAATTCGTGGAGAATGGCAGAAAGGTATTTTTGGTCTTTTCCCACTATGCTATGGGGAAACTCTATCTTCAGATAGTAGAGGGATCTGCAAAGGTTAGTCTCTCCATTGTTCTCAAGAATATCGGGTTCCTCATAAGAAACGTCCCATTTGCTAAACAAAAAGCCGCAGATAACCTCAAAAAACGATTGAGATCTCAGAAGAGATCGGAGCCAAAGGTTTTCTGGGTATGGCTTATCTCGATTTAGGTCTATTGCACAAGGCAAAAGGCGAAAAGGACAAGGCCAAGGAATACATCTCCACGGCTGTTGATTTGTTTACGCAGTGCGAGGCTGAGGTTTACTTGAAGCAAGCGAAAGAGGCCTTGGAGTCTTTGTAGTATTACAGCGGGGCATGTTCTAGGAGATGGGAATGAACTACTGGCTGCACAGGGCGCAAGAGGCGTTGTGAGGGTGTAAAGGTAACAAACGCTGAATGAGCGATGCTTCCAAACTGACGCTGGACGATGGCTCCCGCATAGGGGTGATTGGCGGCGGCCCGGCAGGCTCCTTTTTTAGCTATTTCCTTCTGGACATGGCACAAAGGGTCG
>PVMK01189282.1_pt2 | contig 18706 bp, 17 predicted proteins | sample 1853481 | NCBI WGS metagenome assembly PVMK01 (sample SAMN08533507, study PRJNA380276) | Marine sediment metagenome, whole genome shotgun sequencing project. | reverse complement strand
GTGGATGACCAAAGGGCCGACCGATCCCCGGGCAGTCGTCGAGTTTACGGATTGGAATAAGGTCGATGACTTTGGCCGGGTAATTGCCGAGATGTAACGCAAATTAGATCGGTAGCAGCGGTATCTGGGCGAGAAAGCGTTTTTCGGGATATCTAGGAAAAGTGCCTGCAGGGTGTGGTTTTCCACTATGCCACGGCGCTCTGAGCGTCGATATGATCTTGCCAATGGTCGGGTGATCAGCGGGGGGAGTGGTGGCGTCTCAGATGTCCAGGTACGCCCAAATCGAGTACTTCGCGCATTACGCCGGCAACGATTAGCAACGGGGGTGTTGTCGAAATGCCTGCACATATTGTCCGACTGCTACTACTACTCGCCGGATTCCTGATTCTGGCGGTCGTCGGCCGAAATTACGTCCTCGACCCATCCTATTACCAGTTCGGCGATTACCGGGGCGACGCGGTAATCGAGGAAGCTGCTCAGACGCCGCAGTTCCGGGGCGCCGCCTATTGCCAGGGGTGTCACGGCGAGCGACACACCGAGTGGACGTCCGGCGTGCATCGAAACGTCACGTGCGAGGTTTGCCACGGCCCGGCTCGCGAGCATCCTGCCGATGGCCCGCTGCCGATACCTGATGACACCATGAAGCTCTGCACAATATGTCACGAGGCGATGCCCGGGCGGCCCGCCGCCCAACCGCAGATCGTCATCGCGGAGCACCCCGTACCGCATGACGGAGCATTGCAGTGCCTGACATGTCACAACCCGCACTCGCCGAAGATCGGTGGCGAGGAAGAGCCTGTTTCAGCTGAGGCAGCAGTCACTCCCGCAGCAGCCGAAACCGCTGCCCCGGTGCAGATATCGAAACGGTTGATGGTGTTAACGACCCCATGTACACCCTGTCACGGTGCCGACGGCCGCAACTCGGTAATGTCTGCCGCTCTCGCGGGTAGCGAGCGCGCCGTGCTCGTCCGGAAACTGCAGGAGTATCGATCCGGCGCGCTACAGCATCCGGTGATGAACGCGGTCACAAGATCGCTGAGCGATGAGGACATCGCCGACCTGGCCGAACACTATGCGAGCTTGCCCGGAGGACCAACACAGTGACCCGGAATCCGACGAAAGACAAGAGCGGACGACGCGCCTTTCTGCGCACTGCCGGCAAAGCTATCGCCGGTGCTGTTGGAGGTGGTGCCTTGCTCGCCGATGGTGTGGCGCAAGATGAACCTGTCGCGGGCAACAAAGCTACGACATCGTTCCCGACCGAGGACTACGACTGGACGAAGCATCGCTGGGCGTACGGCATAGATGCGACCCGTTGTATCGGTTGTCTTCGTTGCGTCGAGGCATGCAAGATCGAGAATGGCGTTGCGGGGGATGCGCATCACTTCCGCACCTGGGTGGAACGTTACGTCTACCTGGAGGGCGAGGAGAAGGCGAAAGTAGACAGCCACAGTGATCCACAAAACATCGCCGCGTCGGGTTCGGAGAGCGAGTATCGCTTCGATAACCGTTACAAGGATGAGAAAGTCACCAAAGCTTTCTTCGTTCCGAAGATGTGTAACCAGTGCGAACATCCATCCTGCGTTCAGGTGTGCCCGGTGGGGGCGACGTTCAAGACCGAGGACGGCGTTGTACTAATCGACGAGACATATTGCATAGGTTGCGAATACTGTGTCCAGGCGTGTCCATATGGTGCTCGGTACTTCAATGAAGAGACGCGAACCTCGGACAAATGCAACTGGTGCTATCACCGCATCACCAAGGGCCTGCTACCTGTTTGTGTGGAGGTCTGCCCGGTCGGAGCGCGTATCTTCGGCGATCGAAACGACCCGTCCAGCCCCATCAACGAGTTCATCGATAACAACCGGATACATGTGCTGAAGCCCGAGACCGGAAATGCGCCGACCTGTTTCTATGTCGGCATCGACAAGGAGGTCTCATAATGGAAATGCTGATCTCCGCACCCTATACGGGCTACGTCTATCCGAACGAGACGATCATACCGTGGACCCTGCTGATCGCGATTTATCCGTATCTGACCGGTCTCGTCGCGGGGGCCTTTACGGTATCCAGTATGTATCACGCGTTTGGCATGGAGCGGTTCAAGCCGGTCGCCAGGTTCGCACTGCTGACTTCCTTAAGCTGCATGATATTCGTGCCCTTGCCGCTGATATTGCATCTCGGACATCCGGAACGGGCGATGAACGCAATGATTACGCCCCACCTGTCATCCGCTTTTGCCATGTTTGGTTTCTTTGCGGCTTTTTACGTCGTGTTATTGTTACTGGAGTGCTGGTTCGTATTTCGTATTGATAATGTGGCACGAGCGAACAACTCGACGGGGTTGATCCGGACATTTTATCGTGCAATCACGCTATGGTCCGACGATGTTTCCGCCAACGCGCGCGAATACGACCGAAAATGGCTGATGGCGCTGGCTATCATCGGTATTCCCGGCGCGCACGGTCTGCACGGCTATGTGGGTTTCGTTTACGGCTCACTAAAATCCCGCGAATGGTGGGGATCGGACTTGATGCCGGTCGTCTTCATATTCTCCGCCATCATATCGGGTATGGCTTTGTGTATCGTCCTGTACGTGGTCGCCGCCAAAGCTCGTCGCATCAGAATCGATTTCGCCTGCCTGAAGGGCATGGCCTATACCCTGTGGGGATTCATGATGTTCACTCTTCTGTTAGAGGCACTGGAATTCTCCAACATTGTCTATAAGGGGAAGGAAGGCATCGAGATCATTATGGAGTATGTTCAAGGACCTCTCTTCGTACGATTGTTCATCGTGCAGTTCGGACTCGGCGCGCTCCTGCCAATCGGCATCATCGGTGCGATGATCGCCCGGGATACGCGAGGTAAGCGGTTTGTCGTCGGCCTTATGATCAGCTCGGTGCTGGTTCTCATCAGTGTTTTCATGATGCGCTGGAATGTTGTCATCGGGGGGCAGGAGATATCCAAGACGATGAAGGGGCTGTTGACTTACATACCGCCGCTGTTAGGACGCCAGGGCATTCTTGCCGGCACCGCGGTCATGATCGCGCCATTCCTGCTGCTCTGGTTGTTGACACGCATCTTTCCGCCGTGGGGCGACATGTCCCAGGAAGCACTGAAATGAAAATTTCCCTCCGCTTGTTCGCCGCTCCCATGGGTTTAGCGCTATTGTCACGGCCCGGCTGGGCAGTCGATGTAGAACCTCCGGCACCCGTGCTGGAATGGTCCTTCTATGTATTGTTGATCTTTGCGGCCAGTGTCGCTGCTTTCGTGTTTTTCCAGACAAGCCACAAAAGGAAAAGGGAGCCGCTGTCGAGTATGCTCGGCGAAAGCCGCCGCACGATTAACTCTGTGCACCCCGATACCACTGTCACCGAATCCGTTCGCAGGATGCACAGCGAAAATATTGGTGCACTGCTCGTGATGGAAGACGACAAGCTCACTGGTATTTTCACCGAGCGCGACGCATTGACCAAAGTACTCGCGGCGGGTATCGATCCGAATAGCACAAAAGTATCCGCGGTTATGACGGAAGATCCTTTTTGTATCGATCCCTCGACAACCATCGAGGAAGCCATGAGTATCGTCACCAATCGCAGAATCCGACACCTGCCGGTACTCCATAATGGCGAGTTGGTCGGGATCGTCTCCAGCGGCGACCTCACTCATTGGCTGGTACAAGATCGGGAGGGCGATATTCGCGAGCTGGTCGATGTCGCAGCCCACACACGACCGCGCTAGCACACTTTCCGACAAGGCGTCACTGGAAATGCGGCCTTGCAGGCAAACGCGTATAATCCGCCAGCTTCAATCCAGCCTGCCAGGTAAGGAATTCAAATAAAGATGAAAACCATCGTGCGGATTCTGGCCGTCGCCATGTTCATGGGCGGCGCGGTAGCGGTGTCAGATGAGAATGCGCAATCGCTCCAGGAACTGGAGCGATCTTTACTCTTCCCGTCGAACGCGGATATCGAGGAGGGCAAAACTCTGGCCGCGGGTGCTTGCAGCGACTGTCACAGCCTGGACGGTATCAGCAGCGATCCAACGCTGCCGCACCTGGCCAGCCAGCATGTCATCTACCTTTACAACGAACTGAATGCTTACAAGGATGGAAGTCGAGACGACGAGGCGATGAGCAAGGCCGTCCAGTTCCTGAGCGAGGATGCGATGCTCGAGGTCTCGGCGTATTACGCCAGCCTGGTGCCGCCCAGCCCCGCTGCGGCCCCCATCACATCGGATGGCGCGCAGAGCGAGCCCGATCCTGCTGCCAATGACCCGGTGCTGCTGGGAGAGGCGGCCGCCGCCGCGTGTGCAGGTTGTCACGGCGCAGGCGGCAACAGTCAGATTCCGGGCATGCCCAACCTGACGGCGCAAGCTCCCGAGTACTTCGTTGCCACCATGCACGCCTATCAGAGTGGTGGCCGGCCGGGCAACATGATGACTGGCCTGGTCGTTTCAATGGACGAAGAGACCATACAGAACCTGGCGCTGTATTACGCCCTGCAGGAGCCGCGTCGCACCTCGATGGTTGGCAGCGGCGACGTGGAAGCCGGACGCACAGCAGCACAGGCCTGCGCGAGCTGTCATGGCGCCGATGGCAATACGGAGAGGGCCGATATGCCGACGCTCGCGGGACAGGACGCGCTGTATCTGGCCACGTCGCTGAAGGCATACCGCCAGGGCCAGCGCGATCACGACCAGATGGTGACGGCAAGCACCGAACTCAGCGATGCCGAAATCGACGCCCTGGCGGCTTTCTACGCCCAGCAGGACCCGATCGCCCGCAAGGTCCACAGACCACCGACAATTGCCCAATGGGTCGAGCGTTGTGATCGCTGCCATGGGATCGGGGGCAACAGCTCCAACCCGCGCTATCCTTCGTTGGCGAGCCAAAACGAGCCCTACCTCGCCAGAGTAATCGAGAACTACGCCAGCGGCGGCCGCCATAATTCCACCATGAGCGCGATGTCACAGCCATTGCGTCCATCGGACATCGACGCCCTGGCGGCGCACTATGCTTCCCAACAGCGCAAGTCAGTGTTATACGTCGAACTGCCCTGTGCAGCCGCTACCGAACAATGAGCTCAGCCACGATGAACGAAGAGCCGAATCCCCAGAAAAACCCACCGCCGATTCACCATCTGTATCTGCACTTTCAGGAACTGCCGATAAGCCGGCGCGTGCTCTACACGGGCGTGCTGCTGGTGCTCGGGCTTGGGTACATTTTTGGCTTACTCTACGTCTATGCCGCCCACGCCGGTCTTGACGGCAAGGCGGGGTTGTCTGTGGATGATATCGTCATCGCATACAGCGGATCGACGGAAGGCACACGGCTGGAAACGGCTCTGCGAGGACCGATGAAAAACATGCTCGGCCAGGCGGATCTGGTCAGTATGCTCGGCTGGGTGCAGGCAGGCGCCGGGCGCGGCAGCTACGAAGCGCAAATGAAACCGATCATCGAAAAGAACTGCCTGGGCTGCCATGACGGCAGTAATCCCCATCTGACCAATCTGGATGGCTTCGACAACATGCAGACAGTCGTCGAGATGGACACCGGCCCCGACATGTTCACGCTGGTACGCGTATCGCACATCCATCTGTTCGGCATCACATTCATATTTTTCCTGATGGGCCTCATTTTCAGCCACGCGTTCCTTCGCCCCGTGTGGGTTAAGGCCCTCATTATGGGGATGCCGTTTGCGTGTATCGTGAGCGACGTGAGCTCCTGGTATTTCACCAAGCTGGTCAGCGGCTTCGCCTGGGTCGTGTTGATCAGCGGTGCGCTGATGGGACTGTCTTTTGCGACCATGTGGGTCGTGTCGATGTGGCAAATCTGGTTTTATACAGTTCCCGACTGGGTAGCTCAGAGAGAAATCAGCGGTCAACGACGGATCGGATGATCAGGGATCACCTCGAAAATCGACTGCGAATCCTGTCGACTCTGTCCGCTACCGCAAGACTCGTGCGCAGGATGGGGTCGATGGTTCGATGATAGGGCAGGGTTTCTGGCTCGAGCCCATCAAGAAAGTTTTTGATATGCAGGCCCAGCTCGGTATTGCCCGAGGTTTTTAGCTGACGATGGAAGAACAAGGTATCCGCGTCTTCCTTGCGCGTGGCCAGCAACAGGAATGTGTAGACGGTCCCTTCAATGGTCACATCTGCTTCCGCCACCTCGTTTCCTGCGCGCAGTTTATCCTGATCAAGCCTTACTGAGAATCTAAGCCCTGCGTCGGTAACAAAAACGTTCATCACATGCTGAGCGAGAAATCCGAGCTCCCCTGCTTCCAGAGGCGCCGCAAACATTGCATTCATCGCACTTGTAATGGCCATTGTCTTTAATGGCAACGGTACCCATGCCAATGGCGTCCTGGCGATAGATGGCAACTCTGGTGAAGTGCGGGTTGCTGCTGAATCGTTCATGGTCAGGTCACCACTCGGGCTTGTTTAGTCAATGCCAAGTTCGGCCCACATTTTGTCTACCCGATTTTTGACGTCGCTGGTCATTTTTATCGGTCGGCCCCACTGTCGATCTGTTTCACCCGGCCATTTTGTCGTCGCGTCGAAGCCGATTTTGGAACCAAGCCCTGAAGTCGGACTGGCAAAATCGAGATAATCTATCGGTGTATTTTCGACCACCGTGGTATCCCGGGCCGGGTCCATCCGCGTTGTCATCGCCCAGATCACCTGCTTCCAGGAACGCACGTCTATGTCATCGTCCGTCACGATCACAAATTTGGTGTAAGTGAACTGACGCAAGTATGACCATATGCCAAACATGATCCGTTGTGCGTGACCTTTGTAGCTCTTTCTTATGCTCACTACCGCCATGCGATACGAGCAGCCCTCCGGAGGCAGATAGAAATCGACAATCTCCGGAAACTGGTCTTGCAGCAAGGGAATGAACATCTCATTCAGGGCAGCGGACAATATCGATGGCTCATCGTCCGGCGGTTTGCCCATGTACGTTGCCTGGTAGACAGGTTCCGCACGATGAGTAATGCGCTCAACCGTGAACACCGGGAACTTCTCCACCGAATTGTAATAGCCGGTATGGTCTCCAAACGGCCCTTCATCCAGCATCTCATCGGGTTCTATAAATCCTTCCAGTACAATTTCAGATGTCGCTGGTACCACAAGATCATGGGTCAAACAGCGTGCGATTCTTGTCTTTGCCCCGCGCAATAATCCCGCAAACTGGAATTCTGAAATGGTATCGGGCAATGGCGTGACGGCAGCCAGCGTGGTTGCCGGGTCAGCGCCAATGGCAACCACCACCGGGAATCGTTGGCCGGGATGGGCTGCCCTGAATTCCTGGAAATCGATCGCACCACCGCGATGATGCAACCAGCGCATGATAAGCCGATTTCGACCAATGACTTGTTGCCGATAAACTCCAATATTGAGACGTTTCTTGTACGGCCCCTTTGTTACGACCAGTCCGAAGGTGATCAACTTGCCGACATCATCTGGCCAGCAGGTCTGGATGGGGAGCACGGACAGATCGACATCCTCTCCCTCGATGACTACTTCCTGACAAAGCGGCTTGTCTACCTCTATGGGGTTGATATGAGCCAGTTTGCGAAAATTAGGCAGCTGGTTGATCGCATCACCAAGATTATCGGGCAGTACCGGTGTTTTCAGAAAAGCCAGTTGCTTGCCGAACTCGCGAAGCGCCTGCGCATTTTCCAGGCCGATGGTGGCTGCCACTCGCTGCTCGGTCCCATACAGATTCGCAACCACGGGCATATTTCCCCCGGTTGGGATTCTCAAACAGCAGCGCCGGCCCGGCTTGCCTGATTGTTCGGTGACAAATCTCGGTTATTTCAAATGCCGGGCTGACGGGCGTTTTGATTCGCTTCAAATCGCCGCGTTGTTCCAGAAATAGCAGGAACTCGCGCTGGCTGTGATAAACACGGTGATCCTCGTCCACCAGTGAGGTGAGTTTCGATCGTATGATTTGCGACGGTCTGCGAATCATGGGCCGCCGGCCCCGCCACATGCAGCCATTCCCGCTGCGCCGTGCCAGTAGCCATCGCACAATCCCGCGGGAGCGAATGGCTCCAGTTCGTGCGATGTTTCAGTCGCTTCCAATGCCCCTGTCCGAACCTGATCAAACAAAGAGATCACACGCCCGGTGTGCTTTGACTGCGGGCTGATCCTGAGTATGTCAAGCCCCGTGACGGGATCACTTAACTCGTGAACCAGGCTATGCACCCTGGCCGACTGGGTCTGAATGCCATTGATGACCAGAAAACGCTTATCTTCACGCGTCGACAGCATCAGCCCATCCGGGTAGTCGATACAACAATTCGCGCAATCATCTTTCGATACTTCATGTGCACGAGCGGTATAGCAACGCGCGGAATAGGCCAGCGGCAACCTGCCCCAGCCGAATACCTCAGCCTCGATTCCCGCCGGCATCTCTTGCTGAAACCCGGCAAGTACGCTTTTTGATAATTCGACCGGCATGACCCAGCGAGTCATACCCAGCCCCACCAGTTTGTTCAATGTCCTTGGATTGTAGATATTGAGTGATGCCCCACCAATGAAGCGCGTTTTGCCGGCCAGCATCTGTACCGCTGACATATCGTTGGCTTCGATCGCGAACTTCCCCGTTATTGCAAAGTTTCCGAACGTAGCCGAGTTCGGAATCGGCTTCGAGAAGAGCGAGAGTAGATAAAACCACTTCCTTGCCCGCAGCTTGTAAACGTTCGGCTACCTCAATCCAGTCCTGATGGCGAAACGACCGCCGTTTGGAGCAAACGGTCTCGCCAAGGTAAACGATATCCACCGGTGAGGACTCGATGGTGCGATAAAAGTCGAGCATCTTTTCTTTCGACCAATGATACTGAATCGGCCCCAGGGAAAGGCGCAGGTGTGTGGATGTATTCGCAGCGCTCACTGCCATTCCCTCTGGTATGCACCCAATGTCGTTTGCACACCTTCTGACAACGACGTCAATTCCGACAACCAGGCTTGATCCGGCAGGAAGTTATCCGGATCACTCAGGCAGGAATCGATTGCGGCGCGAAGTACCCTGGTCACCTTGGCCACATAAGCAGGGCTGCGCTGACGCCCTTCAATTTTTATTGCTGCCACACCGATCCTTAGCAGATCGGGCAGAATGGGCAAGGTATTGAGACTGGTTGGTTCTTCTATCGCATAGCCCGTCTTACCGTTGACGCTGTATCGACCCTTGCAAATTGTCGGGATAACCGGCATTTTCGTCCTTGTTGACCCGATCAATCAGCACGCCATTCAATCGCGTCTCGAGCTTTGAGTCCGTTTCGGTCCAGCGCACAAAACTCGCTGGCGAGCATGCGCCAAAGGTATTAGGTCCTTGCCCCGTTACGTAAGAAGAAAGATAACAGCGGCCTTCCACCATGACGCACAAGCTGCCAAAACCAAATACCTCGATCGGAATTGGACTGTTGTCGACCAGGGCAGCTACCTGTTTGACCGACAGCACCCTGGGGACCACAGCGCGCCTGACTCCGAACTGCTCTGCATAAAAGCGCACCGCTTCATGGCTGGTCGCCGAGCCCTGTACAGAAAGGTGTAAACGAAGCTCGGGCCACTTCTCAGCCGCGTAGTCCATCACGCCAATATCTGCAAGAATCAGCGCGTCGACGCCGAACTCCGCCGCCTGATCGACCGCACCCTCCCATTTTGCAAAGTTACCCGGCTGTGGATAAGTGTTGATCGCAACGTAGACCTTTACTCCATGGCTACGTGCATAATCGAGCCCCTGCGTTATCTGCTTGCTATCAAAATTAAGTCCGGGGAAATGTCGTGCGTTGGTCTCGTTTCTAAAGCCGATATAAACCGCGTCAGCACCGTTGTCTACAGCAGCTTTGAGCGAGGGAAGGTTTCCGGCGGGGCACACAAGTTCCATGACAATTCATCATCGCTCAGGCAACCTAAGCGATCAATTCTGCGAATAACGGCAAGCGCTTTCTATACTTACTTTCCACTATACTCTTGCCGCTCCACGGATGACTTTTTCAACGTCCTGCTGGTGACGCCGGCAGCGTCGACGATTGCGACGTCGCTTTTACCGTTGTCGTACCGGTCAGCTGCCGACCGGTGTCGCCACTACCTTCTGGTAGAGGTCGCCGAAGAACGACTCTTTGCGCCAGTGGTATTTTTCCGGCTCGCTGGCAAAATCGCGAATATCCTGGCGCCACAAGCTCTTCGCAAACGGCTCGAGCAGTATCGAAGACAATGCTCATCACAGGCTTCAAGGGATTGGCCCAGTGCGGCTTGTGGTAATCGATGAAGACGACCTTGCCGTCGGGACCGATGTTATTCAGTACGACATCGACGAGCCCGCGCTTGTAATCATCCGGCACTTCGTGCATCAGGAAGTAACAGCACACTGCATCGTACTCGCCGTCGCCAAGATCGAGCACGTCGAGACGCCGTACTGACACGAATGGATAGTCCCGCATTTTTTCGGCACATTTGTCGACCTGCGCCTTGGAAACATCGACAATCTCCAGGCTGCCCTCTGCACCGATGTGCCGCGCGAGTACCGGCGAGAGATCACCATAAACACAGGCGGTCTGCAGCACCGTGCTGCCTGGATCGATCTCGGCAAGGACCATCCGCTCGAGCTTGCGATGCTGCCACCAGAGTATGGTTGCGACGACCGACTCGCGATCGAGCAATTTGACACTGCGGGGATTCAGATAGGCCCACGTATAGGTTTCGCTCAGGTACCGGGGGACGGCGGAATAGGCATCACGCAGCGGTACCGTCTGGCCATTGTTGACCGGCAGCGTTTTAGCTGCCGCACTCGGCGAGAAATTTTCGACCCGCCCGCTCCGTGATACTTCATAGTCCATTCGCTGATTCCTTATAAGGTTAGCATTCGCCATCCGATTGGCAGAACCTGCCATCGGTGTAATGCTAGCTATACGTGAGCACGTATTTCTATAGGGACTTTCCCGGACGAACACACGACCTCAGGTTCGATCGTAAATGTCCGCTACCGGGAATCAGCTAAGGCGCCAGGCAAAACTACCTGGAGCGTTATTGTGCCGGCCGACTTGCGTAAATGGATGCGACGGTTTCTATCAGCGTGTCGCTGTAGGGCAATGTCATCTTATGCATCATGGAGCTCTCGCGCCTGTCATCCCGATACCCGCGCAGAGCTCTGGCCAGGTACTCTCGATCCTGGCCGCCGATTTTCGGGATCGCCATCGCGGTATGGTCAATATCGCTGGCGTGACAACGATCGCAATTGTCGATCAGTTGCTGCGCGGTGGTCCGACCGGCTTCTGCTGCTTTGGATTCCTGCACCGCGTAAAACGCCGCTATGCTCTCGATTTCTTCATCGCTGCTCTCGGCCAGCATGACATCGTGATGACGGGTCTGATCCCGATAGGCCTTGGTTGCGCTGACCAGGTATTGTGCATCCTGGCCGGCCAGGCTCGGCGTCGCCGCATCATGACTGACCCCATGTGCGCCGTGGCACCCGCCGCATTGGGCGCTCAGCGGCTCGCCGGCCTTGGCATCACCGACAGCCGGCGCCTCGCGTTTCGCCGGGGTCTGGGACGCGTAATACAGCGCCATGTTTTCCACATCGATCTTGCTCAGACCGCGCAAGGTGTGCTCCATCTGCGGAATATCACGTAAGCCGCTCAGATAGGCCCGCACGGCAGCGGCAAAGTAAAGAGGTTGCTGCCCGGCCAAACTGGGGACGCCGGGTATCTTGCTGTTCCCGTCTGCGCCATGACAAGTACCGCAGGCTTCGGCGGCGGCTTCTTCGCCCTGCTGGTACGGAGACAGCAAGCTCTCCTGTTGCTCTGTTTGGGTCGTGCTCTCGATTGGCGCCAGGCTGGCGTAGAAGGCCGCCACGTCCTGGATCTCCGCGGCACTCATGTGTTCTGTCATGTCCCGCAGCGCCGCATGAAACCGTTTGCCCGCTCTGTAGGCACGCAGTGAGTCGAGCAGATACGCTTCCACTTGCGCTGCCAAATGCGGGATTCCCGGAGCTGCGCCCCGGCCCTGCAGATCATGACAGCCTGCGCAGTTGTTTTCCGCGAGTGATTTGCCGGCAACGAGATCGGCCGCCGGTTCGGTTGGCGGCGCCGGCCTATCCGTACAACCCGTCAAAAAGACGGGAACTAATATGGCTAACAGAAGGTATCGCATATCAACCTCAAAGATTAAAACATATGTGCCACGAAAGCCGGACAGAACCAGGATCAGCAAAGATAACCCGATGATAATCAAAGTCGCGCCCAGTATCTTGGAGTAACGCGTCATCGGCGCTGACGGAGCATCCACCAGATACTGCTCGAGGCGCCCCTCTTTCAGCAGACGCCTGTATTCCAGCGGGTGCTCCCGCCTGAACTCTTCCACTGATAAGACCCCTGTGAACATGACGATATCCAGGGGAAACTTGTCCGGTCTGAAGTGGCAATTAAAGAAATGCACCGTGAAGAGGAAGACCGCAGCCAGGAACGCCTCTTCACCGTGAATTATTGTCCCGACATTGAATACCCACCCCGGAAGAACCGACGCCGTCGCCTCCGGGAACCACAGCATCGCTCCGCTGACGCCGATGATGACCATGCCCCAGAACGGTGCCCAGTAGTCGAACTTCTCATAATAAGTCCAGCGATCGAAGTACGGACGCGGCCCTCTGCCGAAGAACCACCTGAACATCGCCGCGGCATCTTTCAAGTCCTGCCAGTTCGGTATCAGGGAATCCGGACCGAACCAATCGAATGTTCTCCAGTTTCGGCCGATGAGAATGGCGAAATAGATCAGATGCGCGAAGAACACGGTCATGAATCCTACTGCGCCGGTCCGGTGCAGGATGGCCGCTGTTTTCGGCCCGCCGAGCAGCGTGATAACTGTCGGCGCCCAGAAGCTGTCCGCATAAAGCACGGTCATGCCCGTCAATACCAGCAGCATGATGGAGAGCGCGCCGATAAGGTGTGCCAGGCGCCACATTCCCGAAAAACGCCTGATGTATTTGCCATCTCCCTCGGGCAGCTCGGGCAACTCGTCCATCTGAACATACCGCTTGTTTTTTCCTTCCTTGCGGTCCTTGTTCTCCCGATAGAACCAAAGCGCGGCGTGCGTCCAGAAGAATATGAACACACCAGCCAACAGGCTTATCATTAATTTCGAGGCGAGCCACATGCGGGGATAGTTATCGAAGTCATGTGTATTGCCATGTGGCTGGAAGGTCACAAAACCCTGCGTCGCATCCTCGTGACATTTCGTACAGGTTTCGAGGCGGTTGTTAATGTGCATTTGCGACGCTTCGTCAGCCAGTCGCTTGATTTCATGGTGACCGTGACACTCGTAACATTTTGCCGTGTGTGTATAACCCAGAGTGCTCACCTGGCCGTGATAAGTACCCAGATACGACTCCAGTTCTTCCGCATGGCAGTTGCCGCAATTCCGCGTAATAGCAAGTTTGGTCGAAGGATCGCTCGGAGATTCGATGTCGTGCGTGGTATGGCAATCTATACAAACGGCAGCATTCGCGTTGCCGTTCACTGAGACTTCCTGCCCATGAACCGACGTGAAGTAGCTCTCCGTTATCTGCGCATGGCATTGCCCACAAATATCGGGAATCTTCAGCCGCGACTGCGCACCGACGTGGCTGTCGATCGGAGCAATGTAGTGGGCGTCATGACAGTTGTAACAGGTCGCATTAGTCCTCGACTGGTCTTCCCTGTTAGGCCGTGCGTGAATCGAACTCATATAACTGTCGATCTGTTCCACGACCTCGCCCAATCTTGCTAGTTCTTCTGTTCGGTTTTCTTCCTGAGCGGCTTGCCAGAGATCCTCGTGACACTGTACGCATCCGACCTTTCTGTCTACGCCTTTACGGTGAGGAATATTAGTGATGTCCTTGTGGCACTCCACACAAGAGCGCTTGCCATGCACGCTTTGCTCGAAGTCATCCGGCGACACATACAGCTGGCGCATATCGCCATTGGGCATCGGCACGGCAAGGCTTTCCATCCTGTGACAAGCCAGGCACGTGGAATTGGCCGGGCCGTTGTCCCGGGCTATTGCGGTAGCAGCGAATAGGCTCTGCAGCGCCGTCAAAATCAGAACGCTAGCGACAGTCCACGCTGGAGATTTCGGATTTATCATCCGGGACCCTTGCCCTTCGAGATGTATTTCCTGAGGTGAGATCTCGACCAGATCTTCATTAGAAATGCTTCATTCTTGCGTCCCAAAAATACCGGGGAAGCCCCCGGGCCGGCATTCGTAGTATTACCACGTATTCGTGGTGCTAATACGTATGTATTGTAGAATTCTTTTTCGGCGATATCCTTTATCGCTTCGTGCGTCAGGCTGAGATCGTCATACATCTGCTTCAGTCGCCGATTTTCTTCCGCAAGCTCCTTCAAATCCGCAAGCCGAGGCTTCCATTCCACCCTGCCTGGACTTGCAATTGACGCAGGTCGCATCCGATATCCCGTACTTCCACCAAACGACCTTGTAATGTCCGCACCGTGAGAAGTCAATGTCCGCAATCAGAAGCTCAACAAGACTACGTATTGACTCAGCGTCTCTGAACTCTATGATACGTATGATCTTGCGGACGACATGATCAGGATCGGCGCCTCAGCTAACCTTAAGACAAAAGACCAGGCAATGAACATGAATTTACGACTCGCTGCGGTACTCACTCTCGCTTTTTTTGCGCTCGGATCTAGTCCAACGCTGGCCCAGCCTGAGTCCGAGGAGCAACAGTCCATGGTCGCCGCTCAAATGTACGAACAGCTGAGTCGAATGAGTACGATCAAGTCCGCCATCGTCGCAGGCAGGCTGGAGGACGTCCGCGAACCGGCAACCTGGCTCATCGAGCATAAAACGGTAGCGGGATTTCCAGCAGAATTCGAGTCATATGTCGCACAAATGAGGAGCTACGCGCGTCAGGTGATTGAAGCTCAGGACCTGGGCTCCGCCGCCGGGTCAGTGAGCAAAATCGCGGAATCCTGTGGCAACTGCCATCTGGCGACCGACATAAATCTGGCGTTTGGCTACGACCGGAAGCCGCGCGAAGACCTTGAGGATGTCGTCACCCACATGCAGCGCCACCAGTGGGCGGCGGATAGAATGTGGGAGGGCCTCATAGGTCCGTCGGATAGTGCGTGGAACAGGGGAACGGACATGTTGATTGACGCGCCATTGCCACCCTCGGACGTAACGACGGCGACGGACAATATTGTGGAGATCAATGATATTGCACGTCGTATTCATGCGCTCGGCGGCATCGGAACCGAGACGACAACGGCCGATGCACGAAGCGAACTGTACGCTGAGGTCCTGGGACTGTGTGGCCGTTGCCATACACTATTGGGTCGCGGCCCGGCATACTGACCTCATCCCACATCATTGATCACAAAAAGAAAATTTGGGTGTAAAAAATTCAGTGCAACAAGTACTATTTTTCTGGCGGGTATTGCCGGAGGTACAGCAGAGCTTGTGCGGGTGACATTTTGTTCGTCCGGGAAAGTCCCTATAGAAACAGGTGTCCACGCATAGCTAGCATTACGCCGATGGCAGATTCTGCCGATCGGATGGTGAGTGCCAATCAAGGAATCAGCGAATGGACTATAAAGTATCACGGAGCGGGCGGGTCGAAAGTTTCCAGCCGACTGTGGCAGTTGAGACGCTGCCGATCGACGATGACCAGACGGTGCCGTTGCGTGATGCCGATCCTGCCATCCCCCGTTACCTGAATGAAACTTACACGTGGGCCTATCTGAATCCCCGCAGTGTCAAATTACTCGACCGCGAGCTGGTCGTCGCAACAATACTCTGGTGGCAGCATGGCAAGCTCGCGCGCATGGCGCTTGCCGAAATCGACCCGGGCAGCACCGTGCTGCAAACCGCCTGTGTTTATGGTGATTTCTCGCCGGTACTCGCGCGGCACATCGGTGCAGAGGGTAGCCTGGAAGTTGTCGATGTTGCCCAGGTGCAGGTCGACAGCTGTACCAAAAAATTGCGGGACTATCCGTTCGCATCGGTACGGCGTCTCAACGTGCTCGATCTTGGCGACGGCGAGTACGATGCGGTTTGCTGTTACTTCCTGATCCACGAAGTGCCGGATGATTACAAGCGCGGGCTCGTCGATGTCGTACTGAATAACATCGGTCCTGACGGCAAGGCAGTCTTCGTCGATTACCACAAGCCGCACTGGGCCAATCCCCTGAAGCCTGTGATGAGTCTTGTCTTCGATACACTCGAGCCGTTTGCGAAGACCTTGTGGCGCCAGGATATTCGCGACTTTGCCAGCGAGCCGGAAAAATACCGCTGGCGCAAAGAGTCGTTCTTCGGTGGCCTCTACCAGAAGGTAGTGGCGACACCGGTCGGTAGCTGACCGGTATGGAAACCGTAAGCAGCGATGTCGCAATTGTCGGCGCCGGTGGTGCCGGCCTGCGGGCCGCGATTGCGCTCGCCGAAGCGAATCCCAGCCTGCGCATCGCTCTGATATCCAAGGTCTATCCCATGCGCAGTCACACCGTCGCAGCGGAGGGCGGTGCTGCCGGCGTCATCAAGGACAACGACAGTTTTGACAATCACTTCAACGATACGGTCGCCGGCGGCGACTGGCTCTGTGATCAGGACGCAGTTGAATTTTTCATTCATGAAGCGCCGAAGGAACTAACCCGAATCGAACATTGGGGTTGCCCCTGGAGCCGCCAGGCAGACGGCCACGTGGCTGTGCGTCCGTTCGGCGGCATGAAAGTAGAGCGTACCTGGTATGCGGCGGACAAGACCGGGTTTCATCTCCTCCACACCCTGTTTCAGACGTCTCTGAAGTACCCGTCCATCAAACGTTATGACGAGTACTACTCCACCGATATCATCGCTGTCGACGGTGCCTGTCAGGGCGTCGTTGCCCTCGAGATGCGAACGGGGCAGCTGCGATTCTTCCGTGCGAAGGCCGTCATTATCGCAACTGGCGGAGCCGGGCGGATTTTTCCGTTTACGACCAACGGCGCCATCAAGACGGGGGATGGAATGGCAATGGCCTACCGGGCCGGTGTACCGCTCAAGGACATGGAATTCGTGCAATATCACCCGACCGGCCTGCCGGGCACCGGGATACTCATTACCGAAGGCTCGCGAGGCGAGGGTGGCATTCTGATCAACAAGGACGGTTACCGTTATCTGCAGGATTATGATCTCGGTCCGCCGGATCCCTGGCCGCGCAAGAAGGCGATGGAACTCGGCCCGCGAGATCGACTCAGTCAGGCATTCTGGCATGAACAGAAAAAGGGTCGGACGATCAAGACCGACTATGGCGATGTTGTACACCTGGACTTACGTCATCTCGGCGAGGCGAAGATCAACGAGCGACTCCCGATGGTCCGGGAACTCAGCAAGAGCTATGTAGGTGTCGATCCGGTTGATGCGCCGATTCCCGTGCGCCCCGTCGTGCATTACACGATGGGTGGCATCGATACCGACATCAATGCCGCTACCAGAGTCGGCGGTCTGTTTGCGGCCGGCGAATGCGCCTGCATCAGTATCAACGGGGCGAACCGGCTCGGCTCCAATTCGCTGACCGAGCTGCTGGTATTTGGCGCGCGGGCCGGGCGCGGCGCTGCCGAGTATGCAGCGGCCGGCGGCGGCGCAGCGGTCTCGGAGGCGCTGGTCACGGAGCAGGCCGAAGCGGCCGAGAACAGGGTACGGGCGCTGTTTCGCAGAACGAACGGCACCGAGGATATTGCCGTCCTGCGCCGCGACATGACGGCGACGATGGAGGCCGGCGCGGGCATTTACCGCAGCGAGGACTCGTTGCAAGAGGCCTGTACAAAGATGGCGGAGATACGGCAACGGTATGCATCGATCGAGCTGCGGGACAAGAGCAATGTCTTCAACACGGATCTGACGGAAGCCCTGGAACTCAGGTCCATGATAGATGTGGCGAGCGCGCTCGCTGTCTCGGCATGTCAAAGGACTGAGTCGCGTGGCTCGCATCAGCGCCTGGATTACACGGAGCGGGACGACGAGAAATTTCTCAAGCATTCGCTGGCCACTTATACAGGCGAAGGCGAGCCGCGCATCGATTATTGCGATGTCGTCATTACGAGTTCGAAGCCCGGTGAACGCGTGTACGGAGGCACGAAGGAGTGACGGAGACGATCCCATCAACTGGAAGTATTACGATACGATCCGGAGACGGACACCGAGCCGCATTTCCAGACCTACGAGGTTTCCTGTCAGGAAGACTGGGTCGTGCTCGACGCCATTAATTACGTCAAGGAAAACCTCGATCGCACACTGAGTTACCGCTGGTCCTGTCACATGGCTGTTTGTGGCAGCTGTGGCATGGTTGTTAACGGCGAGCCGGTGCTGTCCTGCCACGCGTTCGTCCGCGACTATCCCGGAAAAGATACGCGTCGAACCGCTAGCCAACTTTCCGATTGAGCGGGACCTGATCGTGGCGATCGACGACTTCGTCGAGAAGTTGACGAGCGTTAGACCCTATATCGTTTCCGCTGAGGAGCGCTCGAGTTGAATCCGGCGAGAACCTGCAGAGTCCCGAGCAGCTTGCTGTCTACAAGCAATACACGGACTGTATCAACTGCCTGCTGTGTTATTCGGCCTGCCCGCAGTATGGGCTGATTGACAGCTTCATCGGGCCTGCAGCGCTGGCCCTTGCGCATCGCTACAACCTCGATACCCGCGATGTGGGACGCAGCGCACGGGC
>PVMK01128747.1_pt1 | contig 18706 bp, 33 predicted proteins | sample 1853481 | NCBI WGS metagenome assembly PVMK01 (sample SAMN08533507, study PRJNA380276) | Marine sediment metagenome, whole genome shotgun sequencing project. | reverse complement strand
GTATGATATGCAGAATTATCTTTTGAAATGGATGAGATGTCATTAACACTTGTAATCATGGTATCAATATTATTTTGAATTCTGAGGAAGTTTGTAGATTCTGTACTAAATATCCAAACGGGGTTTTTAGCAATCAGTTTACCGTTTGCATCAACTGTATCAGGAATATTCACCATTACAACATCCAAATCAGTTTGAATTGCCACCAAATGATCACGAATTACATTTGGATCTGAAGAACCTACAATTCCATCAAGATTCCCTCGAATTCTATCAAGAGGGTAAATCTCAGTATTGTAACCAGAAATTGCAGTGAAACCACCAAAGACAATTATCGCAACAATTCCAAGCATTGCAAGTTTGTAAATATTATTTGCAGTTTTTTCTTTTTTTGTGAGAGGTATGGCATTTTTGGATTTATTTCTTCTAAATCGTGTATGAGATATACTCAGGTATGCAATAAAGAAAAAGCCAATAGTTTGTAATGCAATAATTGGTACAAAAATTGGATTATTTGAAAATATGGCAATAAAGATTCCCATAATACCATATACACCAAAAAAGATCTCAAGAAGTGTAGTTTGTGTAAATGGTAAGTTGTAGGCCTTGTCTTTCCAATCATCATCTTTTGAAATTAAACCATATTTTGGAGTCCGAAGAAATTCATTTTTCTTTCCAAGAACTGCATCAAAGACTGCGACAGTATTATTCACAGACATTCCCGCATTGTAAATTAACAATGCAGGCATTATCTTCATTTTTGATTTCCAAGATTTTCCATACATACTTTGCATAATCAGTATGTATGCACCAGGTCCCATTGCAAGATATGTTGCAAGAGTAATTACAGGAAGGAAACTTACTACGTAGAGATTAACTTGTCCTGCTAACAAAATGGGTAATGTCAAAAATTGAATCAGTATCAAAGGAAAAACAATGTGACGAGTTAATTGAATAAATGCCTGAATTTTTGCTTCAATTGCAACTTTACGTTTTACAACAATATCAAAAAGCAATTTTGTTGCACATTGAATAGAACCTTTTGCCCAACGATATTGTTGTCTTTTAGCACCATTCATCTGAGCAGGTAGTTCTGCATCAATTACAATATCAGGTAAGAAAACGCATTTCCATCCTTTCATTTGTGCCCTATAACTCAAATCAAGATCTTCAACTAGTGTTGCAGTATGCCAGCCTCCAGCATCTTCAATACAATCTCGTCTCCAAATTCCAGCAGTGCCATTAAAATTCATAAAAAGATGAGAATTACTTTTGGCTTTTTGCTCAATAAGGAAATGGAAATCAAGACTTAGTGCTTGAACTTGAGTAATGGTAGAATAGTTTTCATTTACATGTCCCCAACGACATTGAATTAGGCCAATGTTTGATTTTACAAAATGTGGAATTGCTTGTTTGAGAAACGATGTAGGTGGAATAAAATCAGCATCAAAGATTGCAACATATTCAGAAGTGGTGATTTCCATTGCATATTTGAGAGCGCCTGCCTTGTACCCTTTTCTTGTTCCCCTACGAATATGTTCAATTGCAAACCCCTGTTTTTTATAATCATTAACTACGTTTTCAAGTAATTCAACAGTATCATCATCAGAGTCATCTAATACCATAATGTTTAGTTGGTCTTTTGGATAATCCAAATTACAAACTGCATCAACTAGTCTTTTTGCGACATATTTTTCATTATAAATTGGAAGTTGTATTGTAACTGACGGGGTTCCTAAATCAACAGTAGGTAAAATATTTTTTCTTCGTCTAGAAAGAAATGCCAAATAGTAAAAATTTACAGTGTATGCAGAAATAATTATAGCTGATAAAATAAACAGATCAAAAATTAACTGAGTAAATGGATTTGCTGACATGGCCCGTGTTTCAAAATCACCAATCGCTATTTATACATGTAAGAGATTTGAATTATTTTGCTTCAAAAATTTTGATTGCTTGTGGTGGACAAACGCCTTCACATGCAAGACAGAAAATACAATCTGGTTCTTTTGACATTAATGGTTTCTTATCAGATGCAGGATTTCCAGGAGTATCAAACCACTCGTAGACACCTACTGGGCATGCCTCAATACATCCACCATCTGCAATACAAATATCATAATCTACTGAAACAAATTCTCCCCAAACTCCCATTATTCCATTACTGGTGCCTTTTCTACCCCAAGTTTTGATTGTATGTTCTGGTGCATCATATACAGAAGATAATTTTAATTTTGATTTGTATTCAACGTCAATTGGTCCAGCTTTTGCACCGTCGGGAATTTCAAAGTCTCCATCATCTTCTTCGGCATCCTCATCTGTTGCTTCAACTGCTTTTGGTTTTGCGCCAAGAACAATTTTTGCCAAAGGAGTAAGTTCTTCAAGTTTTTGAATTGCTGCAACCTCAGAAATTTTTTCAGTCTTTGCCAAATATGAAATCATTTTGTCTGCAAGAAGGGTATTACGTAGTATAGTATCAATTACCATTTTTGCAAAATGGTCTGCTTTCTTTCTATAATCAATAACCCAATTAGGATCACCAAATTTTTCAATTGGAAATACTTGATAAATAATATCTACAACTTCACCTGTAACAATTTCTACTGTAACTGATAATTCTACTTCTTCGTATCCTTTAGCATCTGGATCATCTTTGTTTCTTTCTGTCCAACGATATGTTGCATAAATTCTATCAGCATACATGTCCATTTCAAATGTCTTTTTGAGACCATCATAAACTGATTTATTTCTAAAGGATCTTCAAGTTTAATTGGTAATCGATAAAGCCCAAGTTTGAATCCATGTAAGGGATAAACACCACGTTTTGCAGTTGGGGCCTCCATTGTCCAAACTCGATCTTTTAGAAGCAATGACATATGATTTTTATAATTTTTTTTATTTAAAAAGGTTATCAGTCGTTATTGTATAAATTCAAAAAAAATTCCATTTCATTTACACATTTTATGTATTGTAATAGATCATAATATTATTGAAAAACTATCTAAATTGAACCCTAATTTTTAAGCACTCATATTCAAAATAAATCATTATTCTCAAAAATGTTTAGATTTTCAGCACATGCAAAAAATATCATTTTTATGTAAAAAGAATTCAGAAGAACTGCTTGAAACTTCAAAAAGTTGCAGTGGTAAGTAAGGTAGGTTCTAAAGATTCAGAACAAGCTGCAAAAGATATTACAAAAAAACTTTTGGCTAAAAAATCTACAGTCTACACAATTTCTCCAATTGATGTAGAAGGTGCAAAAAAAGTTGAAACATTAGAGGAATTAAAAAAAGAAAAACTAGATCTAGTTATTACACTTGGAGGAGATGGAACAACTCTCAGAGTTTTTAGAAATTTAGATAATGATACACCAATTTTGACAATCAATGTAGGTGGAAACAGAGGAATTTTATCAGAAATTACAATTGATGAATTGATGATGCACTAGAACAAATTGTAAAAGACAAATTCTTCTTAGATAAAAGAATTAGAGTAGTAGCATCATGTGGAGGAAAAGAATTCCCACCTGCATTAAATGAGATTTATGTAATAGAACAAATTTAACAAAAACTGCTGAAATAGATATTAAATTTCAAAATGATATGGTAAAACAAAAAATGGATGGTGTGATTATTGCAACACCTAGTGGATCAACGGGTCATTCATTTTCATTAGGCGGTCCAATTTTGCATGAAAGTTTAGATGTTCTAATAATTACTCCAGTTGCACCAGTATACAGATTAGCATCAATTGTAGTTCCAGATGAAAAAATAGAGATTGTATGTTCACATGATTGCAATATTGTAATGGATGCACAAGTAGTAAATCTGCAGGATATGGAGAATCAATAATTATTAAAGAAAATACAAAAAACCTGCAGTCTTCATGTAAGATTGAAAAAACGAGGGCTGAGACAAATGAGCAAGCTTGGATTTTAGAATTTTAGATGCTAGTGCATTTTATGCAGGAGTTCCATTTAGATCATCTAGTGATTGTTACACTACAACACTCGTATATGATGAAATTAAAACACATAAAGAAAAATCATGATGCACTTGGAACTCTACTTGAAACTAATAGACTAAAAATTAGAGAACCAAGTAAAGAATCAACTCAAGATGCAATAAAGTGCATGCAAAAGATACTGGAGATTTTCCACAGTATCAAAACAAGATATTTCCATCATTGCGTTATGTATTGAAATGAATGGTGAGGTAATTAGTGATGATTTTGCAATTTCAAATGTAGTAAAGAATCTAGGTTTAAAAATATCACCAATAATGACTAGGGAATTAGAGATGTAGGAAAATGGATTCATTATTGTCCAGGATGCAGAACTAATCATGCCAATGAAAAAGAGTGTCCAATGATGTGGAACTCCATTAAAAAGAAAATTAATAAAAGATAATTATATTTTATTCTACAAGTAATCATAGTGTTTAATTTTAAAAATCCACAATTTTTGATGTATTTAATAATGTAGAATCATGTAGGGTTTTTTGGTTTGACTTTTTGATGAAATTTACTTTTAGATTCTAATGATTTTTTTAATTTTCTTTGCTCGTGCTTCACCCATCCCTTCAACTTTTGCCAGTTCAGCAGTTGTTGCAGTAAAAGACTTTGAAATGGGGTTCCAAATTTTTCAAGCATTCTAACTGCAAATTTCTCTCCTATTCCAGGCAAACTACAAAGAACTGATAGTTGTTGTTTTTGTAAATCAGAAGATTTTTTGATTTTTTTAAATAAGGGCCCTTTAGGAATATCTTTTCTGGAACACATGAGACCAATAATTTAGCTGTATGAGCTGCACTAGGAGTAGGAATTATTGGAATTTTAAAATCAATGGCAACAGTAGAGATTGCACCCATAAAATATCAGAGGGTTATCAGTGATCTCTTCAATTTCATCAACATTTCCCTTCTACTAGTACAATAGGATGTTCAAAATGTTCTTTGAGTCTAGAACACTGATCAAAGAGTCGTCCATCAAAAACAGATGACATTAAATCACGAATACTCTTTCTCTCTACAACAGTTTCTGGGCGCAACAATATAATCACCTATTGGAAGTGTCTTCATTTCAACATTCAAACCCAACTGATTTGAGAAGATCAGGAATTCCACTTTTTCGTTCTCTTTCATCTACAATAATTCGAAGATTTTCTAATTTCACTAATCATACTGTACAGATTTGTTAATATCTTATTTGAAATCAGTTGAGAGATTATTTTCTAGGATTATCTTCTGTGGAGGTGGATTTTGTAGCACCACTTTTCATCATTTCAGTAATTTTTGATTCTTGTTCTTTAAGAGATTCTTGACACGAGTTCTTGTTTTTCAAGAACTGTCACACGTGTTTTTGCCATCTCTTGTTTTTCTTCTAATTCACCAATTAATTCTTGTTTTGTTGATTTTATCAAGACAGTACCTGCATGTTTGAATACAGCATCACCATCTGCAACTTTCTTTAATTCCTCAAGAGCTTTTTCTGTTTCTGCTTTTTCCATTTCAAGATGTTGTTTTTGAGTCATGATTGATTGAAGATTTTGTTGAGATTGTTGTAATTTCATTATTTGTTCTTGAAGCCATGGAGGCATTTGTAGTGATGACATGTTTATCAAAAAATTTATTTCATTATATCTTTACCGATTCAATTGAATCATGGCTGACTTGAATTAGTCTAAGTGTAGAGTTTAAGATTCGCTCTCAAATGAGGTAAATGTTCTGATTCAACAGAAATGGTCAAGTTTTTCATTAAATGTAATCTCAGTTTTTACAGGATTTTCTGGGATAAAATTCATTGTCAGTATTTACAGAATCATAAATTGCCTTTGTTTTGTCTTTTGCATCAACAGATGATTTTTGCACTAAAGTTTAATGTCATATGCCGTTCCAGCTACTTTAAAGCTGCATTTTTTACAAGACCAAATTCCCTACAGCATCTCTACCAAATGTCTTTGAACCACATTCAGGGACAGCTTCTCTTTTCTTTTAATTGAAAATGAATTTTTGTATACTGTTTCCTAAGCTTAATTCCATATCTTGCACCTAATCCTTTAAGAGATTTTTTTGCTTTTGTGTGTTTGACCATTTTATTGACTCCCTGTTGTGCTCTTTTAATTTTTCTCTGATTTTTGCACCTACTCTGACAGAAAGTTCTCCACATTGATCAATTTCGTCTTGTGTGAATCCCATTACTTCCACCTTTTTGCAAAGCACAAATATTTCCATCAGAATTAGTAGTAATTGTAATTCTAGCATCCATGCTAGCCCATTCATCTCCATTTGGATCAACAATAATGTAATTTCCAATTTTTGCCCATAGTTATAGATACAGGAATTGTTGTAGTTGGTAATGGAGTTCTTCGCCATCAGCAAGTGTTACTTTATCATCAACCATAGTCCATTTTGGAGTTGTTGATGTAAGTAATGCAGCAGTAGCAGCATAAGAACATGCATCAAAGAGATTTCCATCATAATCAATAACTACAATATCAGCAAATACACCAACTGACTGATTTGTCTTTCTCAATAACTAATTGTGATACATCAACCATGTGACTTTCTCTAATTCCCTCTATCAACAACTCTTGCCAATTCAATAACATGAGGTTGTGGTGGTCCAGTTTCAACAGTAGGATGTGAAAGATGGTAAAAGTTCAGCAGTACAAATGAAAGATGCCTTTGTCACCCATATCTGGGAAAGGTCTGTCTGGTTGGATTTTTACTCCACATAAAACTTCGGTATCACCTAGTCGAACTCTTGCCGAACCATTTGCTTTAGGAATTGCATTAATTTCAATTGATATTTCTCGTGGTTCATCTAGTGCTCGTCCATCTACTCTTTTTCCCTTGTTCTAGTAATTCAAGAATTTGTGATTTTTTTAATTCGTCAATAACAGATTTTGATGCCATTTCTAATCTCTTTCCATTTCCAAAGTATTTGTCATTTGAGTGCTTTCTTTTGTAATTCATAAACAATTTTACAACCGTTGACTCCAACATCTACACATTTTTTGTATTCTTCAGGAGTTAGAACTCCATCTAATTGTAATAACGTAATTTTTTCAAGATTTGGCATGTAACCAATTGGCATGTCTGCTTGACCTGCTTGGTCCTCTTCATTGTTAACATCAAGAACTATAGTATCTGCTACTTTACCTGAAGCACATGCTGCAACCATATCTCTCATTGGGAATTCCAGCATCTGCTAATGCAACAGAAGCTGCAGAAAGTGCAGCACATCTAGTACCACCATCTGCTTGCAAGACTTCAATAAATACATCAACTGCGGTTCTTGGAAATTTTTCTAACATAACTGCAGGCTCTAGTGCCTCTTTGATTACTTTGGAAATTTCAATTTCTCTTCTTGAAGGTGCTGGGTTTTTTCTTTCAGTAACAGAGAATGGTTCCATATGATATCTAACTCGTAAAATTCCGGTATCAGTATCTGACATGTGTTTTGGATGAACATCTCTTGGACCAAATATACCAACTAGTATTTTGTTGTCACCAAATTCAATGTAAGCTGAGCCATCTGCATTTTTTAATACACCAGCTTTAATCGTAATTTTTCTTGTTTCATCTATTTTTCTTCCATCACAACGAATTCCATTTTCGTCCAATAGGACCATTGTTGCATCTCTTCCACCCATTATGATTCACCTTTTGATTCTAACATGTCTTTTCACTTGATCAGTCAAATTTGCGACGTGTGCTTTCTCATTCACCATTTGAATGGCTTTTTTAGCCTTTAATAATCCCTCAGGAGATTCACATGAAACCACTACCCAACCGTTTTGTCCAATTGTTACTGCAGCATTAGTTGCCTGTTCTATCATCTGAATCATGCTACCTCTCTTTCCAATTAGGCGTGGAACCTTACTTGGGAGAGATTTTAACCAATGCTCCAGAGTCTACTTTACCTAAATCTCTATCAGAAATTGTTATCAGTGGGATCTCGTGTTCTATCAAAATTAGCAATTCTGGCAGCAACAAGATCTCCTGTTTTTAGTTTTGAAGAAAGTTCATCAGCATGAGCAGAAAAATCTCGTCCAAAGACATCTTGTGCTGGTAAAAATCCAACATAACATGAATTGATATCTAATTCCCATGATAGTGATGTATGAGAAATAACTTTGCCAATGACAAGATCGTCAATTTTTGGAATATATTTTCCAGTTAATGAAATTACTCTTACAGAATCATCATAAATTTCAGAAATACCAACAGTAGTAGAAATTATTTTATTTCCTTCTAGTACAACATTTTGTTCAGGTCTAAAAGGTCCTGAAGTTACCAAATCACCTGGAATAACGTATTTTCTCTTATTCTCCATTACTTCAATACCTCAACTGAAGCAGAGCCTTTGGTTATTGAACCTAATCTATCTATCACGTTTGGCCTTGCTGCAGCAGGTATTTCAAGTATTGCTTTTAAAGAACCATTATTTTGCCATTCTTCTTTTTTTAGAGAACCTACTGATTTGAGAACAGAATATGATTGAGATGCATATTGTGCAGGAACTATAATTTCTAATTGTAGGTTTTCAGATTTTAGAGCAATAATTGAACGTAATTTTTCAACAATATCTTTTCACTTGTTCATCTACACTTTTTTGAGGATCGATTGAAACTCGTGCATCTTTCATAGCTTGCTCAACTCTCAATGGAGGATGAGGTAAGTGAGTTTTAGGATCTACGTATGTTTTAGCAATAATTCTACAATCTGTTTTCTCTTTTCTTCAATCATCTTTCGTCTTTGATCAGTTGTGAGATTTAGATCACCTTTCTGCATAATTATCTGAGCAATTTCAGCCAGTCTTCAGTTTTGAAAGCCTTTAGTAATTTTTCATGTTGAGGGTTTTGTTCCTTTTCCTGAATCAGTGTAAATTTCATCTGAAACCAAAACTGCAGAAATATCCTTTTTCTTGCCTAGCTTGTAATCCAGTGCAGGATCAGGCTTTACCATAATCTCAAATTTTTCGCCTTCAAAGGAAAATCTTACTACTGTAACATCAACCATTTCTAAAATACATATGATAATTTGGTATTTATCTATACGTAAATCTAGCTAGATATTTATGTGGACTTTGAAGATTTTCTTCAAGATTTGTCATCCCTAGAAGTAATTAACAAAGATAATCAAAAAATGTCTGTAAAGCTGAAAAGGAGTTCCCTTACAATATGCAAATGCGCTTAGACGTGTCTGTCTAAATGGCGTTCCAATCTTTGCAATTGATACTGTAGATATTATAGAAAATTCACTCAGTATTACCAGATGAAGGATTAGCACACAGATTAGGACTAATTCCAATTAAAACTGATTTGACTAGATTTAATGAACCATCAAAATGTGATTGTCAAAGTGAAACTGGTTGTTCAAACTGTAGAGTCATGTTAGTTTTAGATTCAGGTGACTCAGATGTGACAAGAACTATTCTTTCAAATGAGTTATCCTCTGAAGATGATTCAATAAAACCAACTTCAGATAAAATCTCAATTGTTCAACTAACCCAAGGTCAAAGAATCAAAGTCGAATGTTATGCAAGATTGGGACGTGGAACAGAGCATGCTAAATGGAACTCTGCAAATATTTCAACTCTTACTGACACAGACAAAAAAGATGAAAGTGTTCTCACTGTAGAATCAACTGGTGCTCTCAGTCCAGAACAAATTATTCTTGCAGGGTGTAGACGAAGTGAGTAAAAGATTAGTTGAATTCAAAGATATGATTAACTCAAATCAAAGAGTAAACTAAGCATACACATTATATTTGGGTTTTAAACCGTTTTATTCACATGACTAATCAAGTGGTTATTCGCATGGCAAGAGATCTAAAAAAGGCATCAATCAAAAATGATGCTCCAATTTGGGCAAAATTAGCAGAATATGCACTAAAGCCATCTATTGCAAGAAGAGATATCAACTTGAACAGAATAGTCAATTAACAAAAGAAAACGATACAGTGGTATTTCCAGGAAAAGTTCTTGGAACAGGTAACGTTCTCACAAAATTACACTATGTTCATTTTCAATTTCAAATTCTGCTGCTGACAAAATTATTGATACGGTGGAAAACTAATCAGTTATTCAGATTTGATTGAGCAAAATCCTACTGGAAAAGGAGTGGTACTACTTGGCTAGTCAAGAAACAGTTGTCAGAACAGACAGACCAATAGTTGTGGATGCAACAGACCATATCGCTGGAAGATTATCATCAAATGTAGCAAAATTACTAATCAAAGGAAACAGAGTTTCAGTTGTAAATTGTGAGAAAATTATGATGAGTGGAACAAGAAGTAATCAAATTAAAGAATATAGAGAATTTTTAGAAATTAACAGTATCATTCATCCAAAACACGGACCAGTCCATTACAGAAGACCAGATACAATTATGGCAAAAATGATTCGTGGAATGCTACCATATGATAGAAAACCATCAGGTAAAGAATCACATCAAAGACTTAGAACATACATTGGTTCTCCAAAAGAATTAAAATCACTTGAAAAATTCAATTTGAAAAAGCAAAAATTAAAAAATCTCCATCAAACTATACTACAATGGAGAATTATGCAGAGTGATAGGGTGGACTGAATGACAACTCCAAAAACTGAAATTTATTTTGCAACTAGAAAAACAGCTAGTGCACATGTCTACATTACAAAAGGAAAAGGTAAAGTTAGAATTAACAATGTTCCAGTTGAAATGATTCCCACAAGAAACTGCTCGTGAAGTAATTTTAGTACCATTAGAAATCACAGGTGATTTGAGAGATAAAATTGATATTTCTGTTAGAGTAAGAGGAGGAGGGTTTCATGGGACAAGCCAGTGCTATTGCAACTGCAATCTCAAGAGCACTTACAGGATGGACAAAATCTAAAAAAGAACCAAAAGATCATCCATTCCCAAAATCCACAAGAGAAGACCTTAGAAAAAGAATCACAGATTTGATAAATATCTAGTAAGCGGAGATGCCAGAAGAAAAGAACCAAAGAAATTTGGCGGACCTGGTGCAAGAAGAAGAAAACAGAAATCATACCGTTAGACTGTGAAGGCTGTAATTTTAGCAGGCGGCAAAGGAACTAGAGGCAAACCATACACTGAATATTTTCCAAAAGCAATGACTCCAATTAATGGTAAGCCATTGATTGATTATATTGTAAAATACCTAAAATCATTCAGTTTTGTAAAAGAGATCATTAGTTTCAGATTTTAATGGATTAGGAGGACAAATCAAAAACTATTATGGAAATCAAAAAAATATTACTTTTGTTCAAGATTCACAAAGTGGTACAGGAGGGGATCTACTACACATTGAAAAAAACTCAAAGATGAATCAGAATTTTTGTTATGGTTTGTAGATAACTTGTGTGCAATAGATCTAAAAAAGATGAAAGAATTTTTCAGAGAAAAAATAGTTCTGCATGTATTGCAACTAGAACAAAAAGAAAAGAAGAAACAGGATTTGCATTGTAGAAAATGGAATAATAAAAGAATTCAAAGAAAAACCAGTTATGAAATTACAGTTATCAGAATGTTTAGGGGAATCTACATACTTGGAAAAGAAGTCATTAAACGAATCAAGGCAAAACAAAAACAAAAACAAGATCAATCTATCATATGATATTTTACAACAATTATCAAAAGAAGGAAAAATTAGTGCTTATGACATTGGAGACAAAGAATGGATGATGTAGAATCCCCAATGGTTTTAGAAAGAAATGAAAAAACGGTAAAGAAGATCATAAAACAGATGGGACTTTAGACTGTTTTTCAAATTCAGATATTTTATCTTCAAATTGTAAAGTTTGTGAAATATCATCCAAACCTCTAAGAGAATTTTTTTCTTGTAAGAATCTATTTCAAAATGATATCTCTTCAGAAGAAGTTTTGATGATTTGATTTTTCTAGGTCTACCTCAATTGCATCTAGTTCTTGTTGTAGTTTCTCAACTATTTTTTGATCTAATGAAATTGGTAAAATTCCATTTTTGAAGCAGTTGCTAAAGAAAATATCTGCAAAAGAAGGTGCAATAATTACAGAAAAACCATAGTCTTGAAGTGCCCAAACTGCATGTTCTCGACTAGAACCACACCCAAAATTATCTCCAGTTACCAAAATTTCAGAATTATCATATTTTGAATCATTTAAGACAAAATCAGATTTTGGATTCTCGTTTTCATCATATCGCCAATTATAGAACAAAAATTTTCCAAATCCAGACTTTGTGAATTAATTTCAAAAATTGTTTTGGAACAATTTGATCAGTATCCACATTTATCTTATCAAGTGGAGTGATGATACTCTTTACTTTTTTGAAGGGTTCCATTCTAACTCAAATCCATTTCTCTGACATCTACAAAGTGTCCTTTAATTGCAGCAGCTGCTGCCATCACAGGACTTACTAAATGAGTTCTTCCACCAGTTCCCTGTCTGCCTTCAAAATTTCTGTTTGATGTACTAGCACATCTTTCACCAGGAGACAAGATATCAGGGATTCATTCCAAGACACATGCTACATCCAGCTTCTCGCCATTCAAAATTAGCATCAATGAAAATTTTATCAAGACCCATCTCTTCAGCTTGTTTTTTTACCATCTGAGAACCAGGAACAACCATAGCTTGAACAGTTGGTGAAACTTTTTGTCCTTTGATTACTTTGGATGCTTCAATAAGATCTTCTAGTCTTGCATTAGTACATGAGCCAATAAACACTCTATCTATTTTGATATCAACAATTGGAGTTCCAGGTTTCAAATCCATATAGTCAAGTGCTTTTTGTACTCCCTTTTTTTGATTCAAATCACCTTTAGAGAATTCATCAGGGGATGGAACTGATTCAGTTACATCACATGTCATTCCAGGATTTGTACCCCAACTTACTTGGGGGACAATATCATCAATGTGTAAAATGAATTTTTTTTCAAATTTTGCATCAGCATCAGTCTTTAATTCATCTCTCCAAGAATCAACAAGGGATTCATAATTTTTTGGAGTATATTCCCTGCCTCTAAGATAATCAAATGTTTTCTCATCAGGGGCAACTAATCCTGCTCGAGCTCCTGCCTCAATTGACATATTACAAATAGTCATTCGTTGCTCCATGGAAAGATCAGTGATTCCCTCGCCACAATACTCAATTACTGTGCCTGTACCACCACCAGTTCCAATATTTTTGATAATTGATAATACGATATCCTTAGCAGTTACTGCATGAGGATTCTTTCTTTTTCCCTCCACTCTAATTTCAAAGGATTTTGGTTTTTCTAGCCATAAAGTTTGAGATGCTAAAACATGTTCAACATCACTAGTTCCAATTCCAAATGCTAATGCACCAAATGCACCATGAGTAGAGGTATGACTATCACCACACACAATGGTAGAACCAGGTAAAGTGATTCCTAGTTGAGGACCAATTACATGTACAATTCCCTGATTAGGGCTGTTAATATCAAATAATTTAATTCCAAAATCTTTACAATTTTTTTCTAAAGTTTGAATTTGGATTGCAGATGTTTGATCAAGTATTGGTAATGAACGATCATTTGTTGGAACATTATGATCCATTGTAGCAATAGTGAGATCTGGTCGTCTAACCTTTCTGTTATTGATTCGCAATCCATCAAAGGCTTGAGGAGATGTTACCTCATGTACTAGATGTCTATCAATGTAAATTAATGAAGGAGCATCTTGTTTTTCAACTACAATATGAGATGCCCATAGTTTTTCAAAAAGAGTTTTTCCCATTTTAATTCTGATCTGGATTATATTTGAAGATACCACCAGCTGAAATTATTTTTTCAATAATCTCTGAAAACGGTTTCATTTTGTAGGTTTGATTTTTTGTAATATTTTTAATTTCGTTAGTTGAAATATCAATATCAATTTCATCACCTTCTGAAATTCCATCATATGCATCCTCATCAATTTCAATTGGCAACAAGAATGCACCATCAACTGAATTTCGATAAAAAATTCTTGCAAAGGACAATGCAAGAACTGCCTTTATTCCAGAATGGGACAATGCGATTGGAGCATGTTCACGAGATGAACCACACCCAAAAATTCTTACCAGATAAAATAAAATCACCTTCTTTTTACCTTAGAGTGGAAATCAGGATCCAATCCCTCCATTGCATGAGTGGCTAATTCTTCATAATCGTGAACTTTGAGATATTGTCCAGGAATTATTACATCAGTGTCAATGTTATCTTGTGCGTATTTTATGATGTGACCTTTCATTTCAAATCCCTCGGATCAGTAATCTTTCCAGTAACTGCAGAAGCTGCTGCCACCATAGGAGATGAAAGATATGTTTGAGATTCAATATGGCCCATTCTTCCTGGGAAGTTTCTATTTGTAGTACTGATACAAATTTCATCTTTAGCTAATACTCCCATATGAGCACCACAGCACGCACCACATGTAGGTGGTCCAATAGTAGCTCCAGCATCAAGAAATATTTTCAATAGCCCATTCTCCATTGCACGCTGATAAATTGAAATTGCTGCAGGTAGAATTTCAGTTCTAATCTTTACTTTTCTTCCCTTTAGGATTTTAGCTACCTCTACCAAATCTTCATACTTTGCACCAGTGCATGAACCAATGTAGGATTTGTCTAATTCAACAGATGGTGCTTCTCGTACTATAGTAATATTTTCAGGAGAAAATGGTTTTGCAACAACTGGTTCAAGTTCTGAGCTTTCATATTCAAAGATTTTTTCATATTCTGCATCATCATCGCCTTTAATCAAATTGAAATCAGTTGCACCTCTGCTAGAAAGATAATCAACTACTTTTTGGTCAGGTTCTACAATTCCGTTTTTGGCACCAGCTTCTGTAGTCATATTACACATTGTTAATCTACTTTCAACAGACATTTCATCAATTCCAGTTCCACCAAACTGCATAGTTCTGTAATTTCCACCATCAGTTCCAATATCCCCAATAATTTTTCAAAATTAGATCTTTGGCCATTACATGGTCAGGTAATTTTCCATTAATCTTAAAGTACAAAGTTTCAGGAACTTTAAACCAGATTTTTCCATGCAATAACACATAGGCAATATCAGTATGTCCCAATCCACAAGCAAATGCACCTAATGCTCCAGTTGTATTAGTATGAGAATCCCCGCCAACATAGACATCACCAGGCATTACCATTGCTTCTTCATGAGAAATGGTATGGCAAATTCCGTATTGACCCATTCCATATTTGAAATGTTTTTCAATTCCATAATGTTTTGTAAATTTTGATAGTTTTACAATATTTTCAGCTGATGCTTTTTCTGCTGATGGAACAAAGTGATCTTCTGCTACCCAAACTTTTGTAGGATCCCATAATTTGTCAACTGAAATTCCTTGTTTCTTTAATTTATCAAATACTTTGATTACACCAGGTCCTGACACATCATGCATCATTACCTTATCGACATTAGCAAAAATAACATCATCAGGAGATACTTTGGATTTTCCAGATCCACGTGCAAGTATCTTCTCAACAATATTCATAATCAGAAAAGCTTGTTCTACAGATTAAAAGCTTTTCAGAACAATAAAAAAGAAAAAGAGTACTCAGAATGTTATGCAATTAACGGTGTTACCACTCTTAGCAAAAAGAATGGAGGAGGAATTTGATGTTTTTGAGGAATTGTTAGTTACTTTAGAAAAAAACAATACAAAATTACAAAATGGTGATGTACTAGTCATTTCTACAAAATATATCTCAAATTCACAGGGACGAATTATTGAATTAGAAAAAATTAGAGCATCAGATGAAGGAATGGAAATTTCAAAGAAATATCAATTAAAACCTGAAATTGCTGAAGTAATAATTCGAGAATCTGATAAAATTTTTGGCGGTATTGGTGGATTTGTAATCACATCAGCTGATAACATCATGGCACCAAATGCTGGAATCGATAAATCTAATGCAAAAAAAGGTCTAGTAATTCTATACCCAACAAATCCATATCTTGTTGCAGAACAAATTCGTAGAAAAATTTTCTTAAAAATGTCAATCCATGTAGGAGTTATTCTTGCAGATAGTAGATTGATGCCAGCAAGGATTGGAACATCAGGTGTTGCAATTGCATGTGCAGGAATTGAGCCTGTTTTAGATATGAGGTCAAAAAAAGATCTTGATGGAAATCCACTCAAAGTAACATTTCAGGCAGTAGTGGATAATCTAACAACTATTGCAAATCACAAAATGGGCGAAGGTGCAGAATCAAAGCCATTTGCAATAGTTAGAGATTCAGGAGCAAAACTTACGGACAGAAAAATAAATCCATCTGAAATGGCAATTTCTCCCGATCAATGTGTTTACGTTAGAGGATTATCAAATCCCCCAAATAACTAGAATAAATGCTGGTTCTGCTTTAAATAGAAGTTTTTTTGAGAACAAAATATGGAGTATCTTACTAAATATCCTAAGACAATTTCATTTCTTGATGGAATAAAACACAAAATTGATGTTGATAGTAAGAATGGGGTAGAACAGCTTCACATTGTAGTAAAGAAAAGTTTTGAAGAATTATCAAAAATTTTTGCAGACGAAGGATTTACCAAAGTAAAACTAGAACATAAACAACCAGGACAAATTGGAAGTGGATTAAATCTAAAATTAAAAAAACCATGGGAGATGCATATTCGAATGGTTGACTTGAAAAAAGGATTAATTGGAATTCATGCAGAAGTTGAAGTGTCAAGGGATTATCTTCAACATCTTTTCTCTCAGAGAACTCCAGTAGTTTATGAAGTAGAAGAGCTTCTAAAAAAATATCAAGTGGATTATAGTTTTTGGCATGATCAAGTCAAGAAAAAAGTTAGTGTTGTGATGGATAATTACAAAATAAAACTAGCATCACCAGGGATTCCAGTATTTGCATGGAAACCAATGTTATTTGTTATCGTAACAGTAATTGCCATGTATGGTTGGAAGTATTTTGATACTATCTGGTAATCTAAACGCCCAAAGTTTCTGCTTTACTTAATTCTAAAAATACCTTATCTCCAACTGAGAGACCCATGTCTTTGTATTCGTGCATTTCTAGTTTTAATTGAGTAATTCCACTTTGCATTCCCATTCCACCCATTCCTGACATCATCTTGTTTAGGTCCTTCATCATATCACCCATGTTTGAGAATCCCATAACTTTTGGACTGCCAAATGGAGATGGTTGAGTCTGAGTTCCAGCTTTGAGGTCTTTGATTGAGGATAATGAGACTATCACATATGGTGCCCCATCAGGTGCTGCATCAATACTTTTTACTACAAATTCTTTCTTCATATCTGAAATTACTAACTCGATCCATATAATTTTAATTTTAAGATTAATTTGACCTAATTTTGGTTGGATTGAAGCTTTAATTACAATTTTTGGGATTTTAGAGTGTTGAGTGAAAGGCTAAAGACAACATTACGACATTATGGTGTTTCTCCATGGGAACTCGAAGTTCTGTATGGATTCCTAGATTCTCATTTTACAGTTATTCAAGATGAAGTAGAATCAGATGATGAGAATTTTGTCAGTTATTTGGATATGGAAATTCCCCTTACGTTTAATGAGGCATTTTTTGAATGGTTTGAGTTTAAACGCTGGGAGAAAATCAAAGCTGTTTTCAAAGAGATGAAGAGGAGAAGAGGGAATGGGAATGCATTAAAAATTAATATTAACTTTATTGGCAATCCACGAATTATTTTTACAATTGATAGTGAAGATAGGCAATGGTTTGATAATGCTGTAGAAAAAATTGATGTTGTTTTAGAATTATTGCCATATCATTTAGACCCAAAAATATTACCATCAGAGATTTCAGAAATTATCTACAAATTTGATTCAAAATCAACCAGATGGCGTCTAAACACTGCAACATCTGAAAAAAAGAAATACATGTTCAAAGAAGAAATCTGGAAAGAGATCAAATAAGATCTTTTTGTAAGGGTTCTAGTAACGTATGGAGTTCTTTGTATTTTGTTTCTATAAAGTCCAAAGCTAAATCTAATTTCTTTGATTTGCCATATTTGAAACGAATCAATTCACGATGATGCCAAAATGTTTTTCCTTCCTCAACTGAAAGAGTTGTAAAATAATCAGTACCCTTTAGGTTATCAGGTAATTTTACATCATATGGAAATAACAATTCTACAATAAACCATTCATCACCATCAGGATAATCAGCACCAGTATCTAAATCAAAAAATATGTGAAGTAAATCAGACTGCATTAAACCATCATCATTAATCAAAGGATGTTTGACTGGTGATTTTTTGAAATCAAGATTAAGTAATTGGGGTTCAAAGAAACCTTTGATAATTGATTTTCTAAATATTTTATTTGCCTCGATTATATTCAAATGCAAAATATAATTCTAAAACTTGCCTATAACTTCTTAGGTCAAAATGTAAATTATACTTCTAAAGAATCCAATATTTTTGAAATATCAGTATTAGAGTGGCCATTTTTAGAGATGTTTTGTTTAGATGGTGGATTTTCCATATAATTTGGAATTTTATCTTGCAATCGTGTGGTGTATGGAGATATGGTATCATTTTTGTAAAATACTCCTATTGGTATTTTGTTACCCCATTCAAGTGAGTTAATGAGTGATTGTGATAATTTTTCATTAATTTCTACATCATCTGCGTAATGAACTACAGGATCAAATCCAGTTTCTTCTAGAATATACAAACTAGAAGAA
>PVMK01128709.1_pt1 | contig 18706 bp, 16 predicted proteins | sample 1853481 | NCBI WGS metagenome assembly PVMK01 (sample SAMN08533507, study PRJNA380276) | Marine sediment metagenome, whole genome shotgun sequencing project. | reverse complement strand
AACCGGACATCCCCCTGGTGGGACGCTTCGGTGACCCCTTTGACTTTGATTTCGGTTCCGCAGATGGCGGCGGCCGCCCAGAAATACCCGGCCTGGGACCCATCAGGTTCCACCACGTGCGCCCCGGCATGGTAGATTTGTTTGCCGGCAACCTGAAAACGGTGGTAGCCCTCACGGTTGACCGCTACCCCGAAATCGGCCATGACCGCCACCGTCATGTCCACATAGGGTCTCGATACGGGACCCTCAGTGACCGCGATATCCAGTCCCTTGACGGCGTAGGGAGCGATTAGCAGCAGGGCCGAAAGGTACTGACTGCTGGCCCGGCAATTAATCGCGACGGCCCCGCCGCTGACGGTATCACCCTTTATTGCAACCGGCGGACAGCCATTGCGGTTCGTTGAAAAGACCCTAACCCTGATCTGTGCCAAAGCATCGATGAGATCCTGGATTGGCCGCCGGCCCATGCGGTCGGTGCCAAAAAGGGTGACGGTTCCCCGGCCCAGGGCGGCCACGGCGGTCAGCAGCCGCATGGAGGTACCGGAATTTCCGAGATAAATGCGGTCTCTGTTCGGCCGCAGCGCCCCGCTGCCGCCGTAAACGAGGAGCTGATTGCCGGATTCTTCGTTGATCTGAATCCCCATCTGCCGCAAAGCCTCCATGGTCAGCAAAGTATCTTCACAGATCAGCGCGTTTTCAATCCGGCACACCCCGTCCGACAGGGCCGAAGCAATCAGAATCCTGTGGGTGTAGCTTTTGGAACCGGGTACGGCAACCTCACAACAGGGTTTTATATTATGTGGTTTTATTTCAATCATGGATCACGAACAGTTATATGGTATATTGGTTATAGGTTATGGTGGTTCATACCTGGAACCTGGAAGGTTGCTATTCCCAAACATTCCAACAGAAAACAGTTTTAAGATTTGGTAAGATTGCTACTCCCTGGGGAGTATCGTGAGAAGGAAACTTAAAATAGACATCATTCCTCTCAAACGAATAACGAATAACTAATAACAAAACCCTTCCCTTACGGGTTTGACAGTTCATCCAACACCACTTTTCGCATAATATCAACAGGTGCCTTCCTGTCTGTCCACATTTCAAACTGGAGGGCTCCCTGATGGACGAGCATGGAGACACCGTCTATGGTGCGACAACCGGCTTTTTCCGCGTCCCTTAAAATTCGGGTTTTCAAAGGATTGTACACCGTGTCCATGACAACCGTCCCGGCTTCCAGAAGTTCAGGCTTCACCGGAGTGCGGTCATCATGGGGCGTCATTCCAACGGGGGTCGCATTGATAACGATATCGTAAGACAGCTTCTTGACTTCCGCGAGCGGTTTGAAATCGCAACCCAGGTCATCGGCAAGTTTTTCACCTCTTTGCCGGGTGCGGTTAATAATGGTGATCCTGCCCCCTTCCTGATTGATGCCGAACCCGATGGCCCGGGCCCCGCCGCCGGCACCGACAATTGCCACCTGCTTGTCTTTGATGATGATCTTTTCAAGCAGGGCAGCAACGGCACCCGGACAGTCCGTGTTATAACCATGAAGGACCCCCCGACGGTTGACAATCGTATTGACCGCACCGATTTCTTCAGCCGGCGCGTCCACTTCGTCGAGATATTTCATCACGCTGACTTTATGGGGGATGGTAATGCTGGCACCCCGGATACCCAGCCCCCGGATGCCGCCGACGGCCGCGGCAATGTCCTTGACCCTGAAGGCGAGGTAGAGCCCGTCATGGCCTGTCTGGGTCAGGGCGCTGTTGTGCATCACGGGGCTGAGGCTGTGGCCCACCGGATCTCCGAAAACAGCGATAGACCGGCAGTGCTTCCGCCGGGCTGCGCAGATCTTGGACCCCACGTCCGGCCGCAATGGTACTTCCGAATATGCGAAAAAGCCCGCCGGTTGTTAACGGACCTTTGTTCAGAGATAAAAGCCTTTGAAAAATTTCAGCTTCACGCCCGCTGTCGACCACGGCCGTGCCGGTTCGCTGCTTGATCCGGCCGATGGCACGGGCCGATAAAAGCCGCCGGTTGATCAGCTCAAGGACCTGATCGTCGATGGCGTCGATGCGCTTTCGAAGGGTTGGGATATCGGCGTCCCCGGTGTCTATTTTTTTATTTTCGCCGACGGGTTCTTTCATCTGTAACTAACCGTTCACAGGTTCAGGGTTCAACGTTCAGGGTTGTTTTGAGAGATGAACGTCCAACATCGAACATCGAACGTTCAACGTCGAATGAAAAACAAACATCCAATTAATTCTTTATCAAAGCTTCCAGTTCCCGAAGGGGGATTTCAGCCACAAACGCTCGGCCGATTGCGCGGAGCAGCACAAATTTGATGCTATTTCCTTCCCGCTTTTTATCCATTCTGATGGCCGCGAGCACCTGGTTCCCATCATAGGGAAGCCGCACGGGCAGCCCGTATTTTTCGAGCAACCCGGAAATTCGGGCCGCATCCGGATCCTGCAAATCCCCTCTTTTTACCGACAGCTTGGATGCCAGAACCATCCCGGCGCTGACGGCTTCCCCATGACGGACCTGCAGCGTTTTTTCAATGGCATGGCCGAAGGTATGGCCGAAATTGAGTTTGCGGCGTAACCCTTTTTCCCGGGCATCCTGATTGACGATGGATGATTTGATGATCACCGAATCGTAAACAAGTTTTTCGATAACGCTCAAATCCAGCGCCAGGGCCCGGCTGTGATGTTTTTCAATATAGTCAAACATGTTTTCATCGGCAATGGCGCCGTGTTTCACAATCTCGGCAAAACCGCAGAGGAGTTCTTCCCGGGGCAGCGTGCTCAACACATTCAAGTCGCAGATAACAAATTCCGGTTGGTTAAAAACGCCCACAATGTTTTTATAGCCCCTGAAATTGACCCCGTTTTTACCGCCCACACTGGCATCTACCTGGGATAAAAGGGTGGTTGATACAAAGCCGAACCGCACGCCGCGCATATAGGTCGAGGCTACAAATCCAGCGATGTCGCAAACGATTCCACCGCCGATCCCGACGATAAAAGACGAGCGATCCGCCTCGATCTCGATCAGTTGATCGTAAATGGCGCCCAGGGTATCGAAACTTTTTATTTTCTCACCGGTGCCGATGGTAATAACGGGCCCTGGCGGAAAATACGCGCCCCAGAGGTCCCGAACGTTAACGTCTGTGATGATGATCGGAGATTCCACCGGCAGGTGCGCCTTCAGATTTTCCAGGCGTTCCCCGATCATGACGACGCAGTCTCCGGTATCGCTCTTGATCTTGACGGATTTCATAAAGACTGTACCCAGCGCTGTCCGCTGTCCATTTTAGATGACCTTACCAGTTTCTCGGTGGCGGACAGCAGTAAATTTTCGGTGGCCTCCCATGAGATGCATTCGTCGGTAATGGACACGCCGTATTTAAGCGCCGCAAAATCACCGCTGAATTTCTGGTTGCCTTCATGCAGATTGCTTTCCAGCATCAGACCGATCAGCGCATCATTGCCGGCGATAACCTGGTCGATGACATTTCTGAAGACAATCGCCTGCCCCTGGAATTTTTTCATGGAATTGCCGTGGGAGCAGTCCACCATGATGGTCTCGGGCATGTTTTTTTCTATCAGTTTCAGACGGGCCTGTTCGATACTGATGGGGTCGTAATTCGGTCGCGATCCACCGCGCAGCACGATATGACTCCAGGGATTTCCGCCGGTTTTGACAACACAGGTGCGGCCGGCCTGGTCGATTCCCAGAAAACTTTGCGGTGTTTTGGCCGCCACCACGGCGTTGACGGCCGAGGACAGATTACCGTCCGTTCCGTTCTTAAAGCCGACCGTCATGGACAGACCGCTTGCCATCTCACGGTGAGTCTGGGATTCGGTTGTGCGGGCACCGATGCAGGCCCAGCTGACAAGATCGGCCACATACTGGGGGGTGATGGTTTCGAGAAATTCGGTGGCGACGGGAACACCGATCTCATTGATTTGAAGCAAAATACGGCGCGCTTTCCGCAGGCCTGCCATAATATCGCAGGAGCCATCCAAATGCGGATCGTTAATCAACCCTTTCCATCCCACGCTGGTCCGGGGCTTTTCGAAATAAACCCGCATGACAATGAAAAAAGCGTCGCCGACCTTTTCATTGAGTTCCTTAAGTCTGCCGGCATACTCGCAGGCTGCCTTTTCGTCGTGAATGGAACAGGGTCCTGCTACCACCAAAAGTCTTTTGTCTTCCCTGCGCATAATTTTTTCGATGGCATCTCTTCCGGAAAGAACCGTATCGTGGGCCCTTTGGGTTATTGCAAGCTCCTGTTTCAACCGGTTCGGTTCCATGAGATGTTGATAGCCTTTGACACGCAGATCATCCGTTGGTTTCATAATTTTATACCTCACAAAAAAAAACCGCGGGCTTTTTTGTCTGCCCACGGTTAAAACGCTTTTTATTTTGTCTTTATCTTTTCAGCGCACACCAGGCAAGACGGTAAAATAAAAATAATACCGAAAATAAGAATAAGCAAAGTTGCCTGAAGAAATATGCGCCACTTGGAGATCCTCTTAATTTAGGTTGCGATGTAAAGAACCATGTATATCAGTGTTTGCGGTGTGTCAAGATTTTTTTGTGCATGGGGAAAACCTTGGAGTACGTCGGTGCAATCTCTGATCAATTTATGTGTCCACATGCCTGAAACGCGATAGCCCGAAAAAACAAATACCAAATCGCAAATAACAAATAAAATCCAATGACCAAGGGCACAAATTCAAAACAAATGGGTGATGTCTAAAAGTTTTCCGTCGACGGATCAATCATTAGCCTTGAGGAATTTGAATGGTGATAGAGATTCCGACTGACACCTAATATGAAACTTCAGTTTCTTTTTCGATCAAACTTGCCGCTTCGATGGCCGGGCTTGGATTGAACAGCAAACAGATTGAACATCGAACGTCGAATATTGATGACGCTGTGCTTTATCGATTTTAAAACAAGCGAACCGCAGCCTGCGACGAGCCCTTCGGTCGTGAGCCCAGGGTCGAACGACTCCCCTCGACGTGCTCGGGGCCTGGCCTGTCGAAGCCAACCGAGCTGAATTACGAAGGGTAGAATCGCTATGCTCAGTTCTTTAAATAAAATTGACAGAATTCATTATTCGATGTTGGACGTTCAATGTTCGATGTTCGATGTTCATTTTTTAGTTAACCCCTCCTATGAAACTACGCCAAAATAGCATAGCTTTTTATGCGATCAAACTGGCCGCTTTTCAAACCAGCGGATGGGCTGACACCTGAAACCTTCAGTTCACTGCAACGGGCTGTCAGGAAAACCTAACGACCGTCTAACCAAAAAAAGTGTTGACAACCGAAGCAGAACTTATATAGTATGCAGAGACTTACCAGTAGTGGAGACAAACGGTGAATTCAATTTCAAAGACAAAAGGATATTTTTTTAATTTCGGACGCTTCTTTTTTAGCTTTAGAAGCGTTCATCCGGTTTGTTAACGCTAAAATTTAATCGTTAATTACCCCGGGTGGACTTCAGCACCACTCGGGGTTTTATGTTTGTAAAAGCCCTGAGAAAAATCTCAGGGCTTTTTTTACTTGTAACCAACCGTTCACAGGTTCAGAGTTCAACGTTCTGGGTTAAGGGCAAAGAAGGCATTAAAGATCCGAAATCTTGGATTAAAATGCTCATTTTCCCAATCCCAAAAGGTTTCAGGTGTCAGGACGGAGGCACTCGGGAGCTGAATCGTGACACCTGAAACCTTATATGAAACTACGCCAAAATGGCACGGTTTTCTTGATGATTAAACTGGCCGCTTCGATGGTCGGACCTGGATTAAACAGCAAACAGATTGAACGTCGAACATCGAACGTCGAACATCGAACGTCGAATATTGATGACGCTACGCTTTATCTAATTTAAAACAAGCGAACCGCAGCTTGCAACGAACCCTTCTGCGAGCTCAGGGCTTGAGCACGTCGAAAGCAGCCGAATCGAATTTCGAAGGGAAGCTTCGCTCGTGCAGCGCTTCCAGCCCGTAGGCTTCTATCCCGTATGCTTACAGGCCGGAGGCGCAAGCGCTTGCACCGCGTGTTGCTCAGTTCTTTTAATAAAATTGACAGAATTCATTATTCGATGTTGGACGTTCAATGTTCGACGTTCGAAAGTTTCTTTTCCGATCAGACTGGCCGTTTTTTTTGGTCAGAGGCAGTGCTCGTATGAAACTACATTTAAAAAGTTTCTTTTTTGATCAGACTGGACGCTCGCGGCCAGAGGCGGCGCTGACACCTGAAACCATATACCCGTAAATTGGAATAAAACTGGGATAAAATTTTAAGGACATGTTACGGGTAATTTTCAACATCCCAGATGAGGAATGTAATCATGAAAAACCTAAAACTTGCCGTGCGTGAAACAAAGCAGCGCACCGTCATCAACATATCCGGTGTTGCGGTCGGACGGGATCTTGTCGTGATTGCCGGCCCTTGCAGCGTGGAGAGCGAAGAGCAAATGCTTGCGTCCGCACGTGCCGTCAAAGACGCAGGGGCGGACATGCTTCGCGGAGGGGCCTTTAAGCCCAGGACATCGCCTTATGCGTTTCAGGGGCTGGGCCTCCGCGGTCTGAAATTGCTGGCGGAAGCAGGCAGGCAGACCGGCCTGCCGATCGTCACCGAGGTGATTGATCCGCGGGATGTCTCCTGGGTGGCCGAATTTGCAGATGTCCTTCAGATCGGAACCCGCAACATGCAAAACTACTCCCTGCTCAAAGAGGTGGGACAGACAGGACGGCCTGTGCTGCTCAAGCGAGGCATGTACTCCACCCTCGAAGAATGGTTAAACTGTGCCGAATACATTCTCAGTGAAGGCAACCCAAACGTGATTCTTTGTGAACGCGGCATACGAACCTTTGAAACGTACACCCGCAACACGCTGGATCTGAGTGCCGTGCCGGCCATAAAGGAGCTGACGCACCTGCCCATCATTATCGATCCGACGCACAGTACCGGCCGGATCAATCTGATCGGTCCCATGAGCATGGCCGCTGTTGCCGCCGGGGCGGACGGGTTGATCATCGAAGTTCACTATAAGCCCGAAGAAGCCCTGTGTGATGCAGATCAGGCACTTACACCGGTCATGTTCGCGGACATCATGGCACGCCTGAGACCGCTGAGTTCTTTTATGGATAATCTATAGGCGTTCACGGGTTCAAAGGTTCAGGGGTTCAAGGTTCCACTCCTGTACCTGGACTGCATTTAAACCAATCAACGATAGCTTCGCTTGAGGTGAAAAAATGAAACTGGAAGGAATTCGCAATAAAATAGGCAAAATAGATCGAGAACTGCTGGTCCTGCTGCAGGAACGGATGGGTCTGGCACTGCGCTCAAGAAAATTCCAGGAATCCGCCGGTGATTCGGAGCAGGAAGAAGATAAGCTGGAACGTATGAAACGCTTGAACCTGGATCTTGTCAAAAGCTCCTTTTCCCGGCAGCTGCTGAAAACGATCATCGACGAAAGCAAGCGCCTTCAGGATGAAGATCGCCGCCTGGTTGCTTTTCAGGGGGAGCATGGGGCTTACGGCGAAGTTGCCTCCCGCGGTCTTGTCCCTGCCGGAGCGTACATTCCCTGCCTGGAGTTCATCGATGTATTCCGCGGCGTAGAAGCCGGCGATTTCGATCTGGGAGTGGTACCGGTGGAAAATTCGCTGGAAGGCGCCGTCACCCAGGTAAATGATCTTCTCACGACCACCGGTCTGAAAGTCATCGGTGAAATCAAGGTCGCCGTAAACCACTGCCTGCTTGCAACCGAGGAATCGGATTATCGCGAAATCCGCGTGGTGTACTCCCATCCCCAGGCACTGGCCCAGTGCCGGGATTTCCTGATGCGCAACAAACTCGAAGCGCGTCCCTATTACGATACGGCGGGGGCTGCAAAAATGCTGGCCCGGGAAAATCCCAAAGCCGCAGCCGCCATTGCGAGCGCTTTGTGTGCCGGACTGTATGACCTGGAAATAATAAAAGAAGGGATCGAGGACGGGCCGTCCAACTCCACGCGCTTTTTGCTTCTTTCCAAAGGGCCCTATGCCGATAAGGGCGATAAGACATCGATTATCTTTGCCGTCGCCCACGAAGCCGGCGAACTCTACGGTGCTCTCAAATTGTTTGCGGAAGCCAAGATCAACCTGACCCGAATTTCCTCGATGCCTTTGCGTTCGGATCCGGGCAACTACAGCTTTTTCCTGGATTTCGAAGGTTCACAAGCAGATGCGAAAGTGGCCGAGGTGCTGGAAAAAATGGAGGCAATGACTATTTCGTTAAAGAACCTGGGCAGTTATCCAGCGGATAAATAGACTGACTGTAAAAATACGAAATACGAATATCGATATTCGAATTTCGGATTTACAAGTATCCCCATCTAACAGGTCCGACCCGCTATCATAAACTACAGGTCGTTACTTCAATTTTCTGGGCTGTTTTACGTTACAACCGGATCGCTCCACATATCGGTGCTTCCCAATCCAATTTTTCATCTTCGGCCAATGTGGTGTCAAATTTATCTGCTAATTGGGCGGGCATGGGTGCCGCCCGCCGAATTTTCAAATCAGCGTGAGTAATCAAAGCTTCAAAGGTGGCAGCCAACTGGGTAGTGGTTTCATTTATCATAAAATGCATGAAATGAAATCGTTTATCCGAACGGCCTATGAGGCGGGTATGGACTGCAACCGCCTGCCCGACTCTCACCTCGGCGAAATACTGAATAAACTGCTTCAAAGTAAAGATTCCAAAATTTCCGTCTCGAAAGTAATCTTTATCCAATCCATGAGATGTGAAAAACTTTTGACCGGATATGGCAAACAGTTCAAAATACCATCTAATATTCATGTGTCCCATGATGTCCTGATAATCGGCGGGAATGGTTTTACGCTGGTATACAGGTAAAGTCTCCAGTAATGTCAGCGGTATCAGGCAACTGCCCTCCCTGTCCCAGATGCCGCATTCAAATTCGTTATTCTCAACTGTCATGATTTTTTATCTCCATCCAATGTCATTTATTTAAGGATCGATGTTGTCTCTGTGGGAGCGGCTTTCCAGCCGCGATTAAACGATTAAGGCGTTAAGGTTGCATATTTTCGTGGCTGGAAAGCCACTCCCACAAAAAGTTGGTGTTAAGTTAACCTCAATTTTGGTTGAGGTTTTGAGACAAAGTTTACCCTTGTTTCGCAATACTTGCCTTTAACGAGGTAATCAATTCTTTCAATATCCAACAAACAACGAACAACAGACCACTAACAATTTAAGTTATACTCAATTACGTTATTACCTGAGAAAATTTCTCCTGAATGATTTCTTCGGCCTCTTTCATGATCCGATCCAGCAGTTCCCGGCAGGTGGGGATATCACGGATAAACCCCATACTCTGCCCGACGGAGAGCACCCCTTTATCCATCTGCCCGTCCTCCAGCATTTCTTTGCCCACCAAACCGGAAACATAGGGAACGATATCTTCGATTTTGGTATTCCCCCGGCTCTCGATTTCAAGCACCTTGTCTACGATTGGATTGTGGAGCACGCGTTCGGTATTGCGCAGGGTGCGCATGATCAGTCGCGTGTCGCGTTCTCCGTGATTGACCAGTGCCTGTTTGACGTTATCATGCACCGGGGCTTCTCTGGTTGCCACAAAACGAGTACCCATGTTCATGCCGTCGGCACCCAGACCAAGACAGCCCACCAGGCCGCGACCGTTTGCAAAACCACCGGAAGCGATGATGGGAATCTTAATGGCATCGCGGGTAAGGGGTATGAGGATCAATGAGGTGACGTCGTCTTCACCGGGATGTCCCGCTGCTTCGAAGCCGTCGATGCTGACCGCATCGCATCCTATTTTTTCCGCTTTGACGGCATGGCGCACCGAGGTGCATTTGTGAACCACTTTTATGCCCGCCGACTTGAGCTGCTCCATGTACGGCTCCGGGTTTCTACCGGCAGTCTCGATAAATTTGATCCCCTCTTCCATACAAACCTTGATGTATGCCGGATAGTCGATGGTTCGCAGAGAAGGAAGAAACGTGAGGTTAACACCAAAGGGTTTGTCCGTCATTTTACGACATTTGCGAATTTCCGCGCGCAAATCCTCAGCTTCCGGGAAAGTGAGGGCCGTCATAAATCCGATACCACCGGCGTTGGCGACGGCAGATGCGAGTTGTGCCGTTGCGATCCACATTAAGCCGCCCTGGACGATGGGCCGTTCGATGCCGAACAGTTCTGTGATACGTGTTTTAAGCATAATTCTCCTCCTTGTGCTTTTTCTCTCGTAGTTAGCAAAGATCACAGAGTAATGAATGGATTCGTTTTTATTTTCTTTTTCTTAGACAGGATCTACAGGATTTATTGGATTTTTTATTTTTTGTTTCCGGCTGAAACAAAGAATATCCTGTTAATCCTGTAAATCCTGTCTGATTTAAAAATAGAATAGAATCCATTCCAAACAACTTGATTGCTCAATCAGAAAATTCTCTGTGCGTTATGCGGACTCTGTGAGAGGTATTAAGTACCCATTCCCCAATAGCTAATTTAAGTTTCTTCGTAGAGTGCCTTGGTGCCTTCATCCATTTTGGCAATCTGTTCTTTAGCCTCCTGCGGCGTAACGGCTTTCAGGGTTCCATCTGGATTCTGGATGATGACCCCGCTTTCGACCAGCATTTTATAACGACGCTTGCGAACTTCTTTATCGGGATGGCAGATGAGTTGGCAGAAACCGCAGGTTAATTCCACCTTATCTCCCGGCATGATGACATTGAATACGGCTGATCCGGTTTTCGGACGCTTAAGATAGGGGCCAACGGTGTTTAACAGTGCCGCATAAAAATCCTCGTCTTTGTCCGGAATTGGAAAACGGCCGGGTGACCAGGTCGACCATTTACCTGATTTGTGCAGTCCGGTAAATCCCCCGCAGACGTAATCGCAGCGGCTGTGGTGGTGCTTTTTGGAATAAGAAAATTCAAATCCCCCCATTGTTACGGACACGTGTTCTTCGCCATCAATAAAGCCCGAGGCACAGACAGCCTTACACAGGCGACAAAGATCACAATAGTTCTCCTGGGCAGGCAAGGGCTCTGTGGGTATCAGTTCGGCCTCGGTGACCACGGATCCAAGAATAACAGCGGCGCCGTCCTTGGGGGTAAGAACATTACCGGACAAACCGAAAAAACCAACGCCGCTACGTACTGCCAGATATCTGTGCGAAATGGGCGGTATCTCATCATAGCGTCCGTTTTTTGATTCGGCCCGGTAGGCTGTGTTCGATGTCAGCGGAACCGATGGATACCCTTTTTGGGTTATAATTAGCTAGTTCCAATGAAATACCACTGGCGACGACATTTGCTTGAATGTTGTTCCGAAAATGAGCTTCATGGCTCTGCTTATTAAACCAGGGTTCTATAAATTGTTGATCCAGGGCCACCGCAAAGCTGACCGCGGATTTTGCATTCGGTAAAACATAGGTAAGATCCGTGGATGGCGGTCCGCCCGTCAGCATTTCGGTCGTGACAATGCCGACCACGCCGGCGCCATAAGACGTGGCCAATGTTTTTACTCTTTCGGTTATTTTTTCCATGTATTAACCCCCTCCTTTAGAAATGACGAAGGACGATTGACGAATGATGGAATTCTGTCGTTTTTATTATAGTCTTTTATTCAAGAGTTCAGGATTTGACCCATATTGAGCGATTTTCTGCGAAGAAGGTTTTGGTCATTGGGATTTGAAATTTTGATATTGTTTGTAGTTTGAGTATTGTGATTTGGAATTTTAGCGTCATCCCCGGGAAAACAAATCGCTTCTCTCTGAACCAGTTAGAGCCGACTTTGACGTTGTCCTGGCACCCCCCTTCGTCCTTCGTCATTCGTCATTCCCAAATCGTCCTTCGTCAATCGTTCTTCGTCATTCCATCTACCCTGCACGGCACATACCGGTGCAGCGGCGTTCCCATTGGATCGCGGTGGGTGTTTTTTGTCAGGCGGTTCACATTCAGGCCGTAGACCTTGTCGCCATAGATCAGTCCGAAACCATGGGGGATCAGCACCATGCCCCGACGAACCTGATCGGTCAGCTGCAGCTCACCCACCTCACTGCCCGACTCGGTGGAGACCCGCACCTGCTGACCGTCGTTTAAATCCAGGGCCTCCGCTTCCGCCGGGTTGACGGCCACGGTACAGGCACGTTTTCCTTCATTCCATTCCGGGTTTCGCATCAGCGTGTTGGCATTGGTCATCATATGCCGGCCGGCATTAAGGATCAGCGGAAATTCTTCGGGCATCTGCAACCCGAGCGCCTCGCTGGTCGCGTTAATTTCTATCGCCTGCTTTTCCAATTCGGGAATATAGATCTCAATTTTGCCGGAGGGTGTTTTAATGCTCTCCATGGGATTGTCCACACATAATGGGCCAATCTGGCTGTTTCGCTCCTGACTATGTCATTGACTACCAGAAGGTCCAATTTCCCGAAAGCTTTTTCATAGGCCGTGGTATCGGGATAGGCTCGCAGAGGATTGCAGGCGCTGACATAAACGGCACGCAGACGCTCAGGGTGGTCGCTGAGGATTTCCTCGGGCATGGCCCCCGGCGGAAATGATCCTGCCGCCGCCGGCGGAAGATCCGTGGCCACGGTACGCCAGGTCTTGGGATCACGTTCATCGGCATGAAATCCCATGGGCATCACCATGCCCGGGATGACGTTGCCGCCCCGTACACCGAAGATACCGCAAACGGCGCCCAATATATTCACGAAATAGGAATTCAGGGTGCTGTGGCGACCCATGTAAATGCCCAGATCGGTGTGAACGCACCAACGGCGGGTGGTCATCAGGCGACAGAGTTCCCAAACCTGCTCATAATCGACTTGGCAGACAGCGGCGGCGCTTTTGGCGTCAAAGTTTTCGAACCAGGATCGGATCTCATCCCAGCCGGCGACATATTTGCGGATGTAATCTTTTGCTTCCCAGCCTTCACTCAGGATAATGGCGACCATGGTCTTCATCAGCAGCGCATCGGCACCAGGACGAACCGGCAGGTGAATATCGGCAATTGCAGCCGTCTCGCTTTTGCGTGGATCGACGGCCACCAGCAGCCGGCCCGGATCCTTTGAAATCTCCCTGAGCACTTTAGGTGCCCGCGGCATCTGGTGACTCTGCATACCGTTCCAGCCCCATGCGACCAGCATCTCCGTCTCAAGTTCGTCGGGACCGGCGATATTGTATTGTTTGCCGAACACCCGGCCGGTCACCCACCAGGCGCCGCAAAACTCCTGGCCGGCCGACGAATAATAATACTGGGACCCCATGGCCCTGAGGATCCCCAGATCCGAAAGCAGCCTCCATGTGACCGCCCTGGGAGCTTCCTCCCATGTATGCCAGGCAGCGCGGACCGTGCGTGTCGACCAGTTCGCGCATCTTTGCGGCGATTTCATCGATGGCCTGGTCCCAGGAAACAGGTTTGAATTGATCGCCCACCCGCTTCAGAGGCTCGGTCAGGCGGTCTGCGGGGTACTGATGATAGAGAACGCTGAGTCCCTTGCGGCAGGCATAGCCCTGACTGCGCGGATTCGATTTATCGGGTTTTACTTTGGTCATACGATCGTTTTCGACAAATACCTCAAGCCCGCAATTCTGTGCACACAGTACACAACCGGTTTTATGCCAGGCACCCATAATACATACCTCGTAATTTACTATGAAAAGAGCTCTTTTTTTGGGACGATTATTATGCCTGTTAGCGCCAAATTGAGGGATTTAGGCATTGAGGGATTGAGGGATTAAAGAATAAAATCGACAAATTAAAATAGATCTAATTCGTTCAATTCCCAAATTTCTCAATCCCTGAATTAGACCCATGTCCAATTTTCATGCAACCCCACGACAGGCAAAGTGTCACAACCATTTTCCCAAGCTGAATGACGATGTCTTTAATAATTTCCCCAAGTTCGTTGTCTTACCACTGATTCAGAAAACGCGGGTTATTTTTACAGTTTTTCCTATTCCAAAGTAAAGTCGGTAAATTTCAAATAACAAATCTCAAAATTCAAATAAATCTCAAAATTCAATAAATCAAATCCCAAAAGTGACAGGTTCAGAGTTCTGGGTTCTGAGTTCAAAGGTTATAATCGGCTCCATGACGTCTCGTAATTTCTACAACTCGTTGGAAATATAGTGCTTTTTCTGGCAATTTTTTTTGTAAGCCACACGGAATGATGGAATATTCCATTATTCCAATTGTGAGCGAAGCGAACTAACTTCATATTTCAATTCTTCAATACCTGGATTAAGCGGTTCAACGTTCAAAGTTCCCGATTTAAGAGCCCTGATGAGCGCGTCCCAAGGGGATTTCGAATCCATCGGGTAGTCAAGGCTGTTACGCCCAATGGGTGAAAGCGGCCATTCCAGCCATTGTGTTGAAACATAAACAATGTCCGTGTGTTACAACCTCTTGTATGAAACTTTATCAGTATATGGCAAAATCAAAGTGGGGCCGACCACCCTGGCTCGCCATACGCAAGGTGTTTAAATCGTCCTCGTCGTCGTGCTCGTCCTCGTAATCGAAAACTATAGCTATTAAAATCCCTTGCCAAACGGATCGAGGACGAAAACGAGTACGAGGACGAGGACGAGGACGAACCGAAGGATGAGCTAAGTCCGCAACCCGCAGCTCTCGTATGAAACTGTAAAGTTTCTTTTTCGATTTGACTGGCTTTTCGGTGGCCAGCGGCGACCCAGAACCCGGAACCTGGAACCGATCCATTTTCACTGAATATCCCGCAACAACCGTTTTAACAACACTTTTTCCTCCAGCGTAAACGGCTTTAACAGATCTTCATTGGTTTGATTTCTGGCTTCCGAGAGCCTGGGTCTTAGCTCCTTGCTCTTTGAGGTGAGAAAAATCCGCTGAACTCTTTTGTCCGTCATGTCGGATTTTTTCAAAACCCAGCCCCCCGTAACCAATCGATCCAGAACGCCGGAAAGAGTGGCTCCATCCAAAACCAGTTTTTTGCCGACATCACCGGCTGAAAGCCCATCTTCTTCCCAGAGTGCTTCAAGAATTAGGTGCTGGATGGGTGTCAGGCTATAGGTATGCGCAAACGGTTTTTGAAGTTCCCATGGGCTTTCTGGTAAGCCTTGGCAAGGAGAAATATGATGCAATCGTCGTAAGTTTTCATAATATTTGTTTACAGTATCCGTACTTTTTGGAGGACAAATTTATAGTCAACATGCATATAATACTTCAGCTAATTTTTGAATGCCATCTAAGTCAAAGTCCTCCGCCATTTGAATGATCTGTTTGCTCAGCGGTATGCAGGAATCTGATTGATCCTTAATTTCCTCTGCGATAGCATTAAGCGTCATGACATCTCCCATCTCTGCTGCATCGCGGATGCGTTTAGCGATATCCTGAGCGAATTCAGCTGGGATAGCTGCAATCTCTTTATCGGATAGTTCACAAAAATTTTCTTCTGCGGATGCACCAAGGCTCTGCACCGATTCCAGTGCTTGGTTGAGGGCATTTTCAAGCTCTAAGAATTTCAACTTCAACTCAGTGGCTGGAGGGGTTTTCTTTCCAACTCCCTTGATAAGTTTCTCCAGATTCACGCAAGCTGCCTGCAGGTCTGTGGCGGCAAGATTACCGGCCAACCCTTTAAGGTTATGTATCAGTCTGTGAGCTTGCTTCAGATCCTTTGAATTCAACGCCTTGTTGATTTTACCGGCTACCTCTGTGTATTTTGTACCAAAATCAAGCAGCAGCTTTCTATAAAGGCGTTTGTTTCCTCGTAAGCGCTCTAAACCTGCTGAAAGATCAAATCCCGGCATGGATTTCGGAAGCTGCTCCCCATCCGGCTCTGCTTGATCTGATTCAAGACTCTCTAGAGGAACTTCCGGTTGTTGGACTTGGACTCGTTTCTCACTTGGCTTGATCCATTTCTGCAGAGTTGAAAACAGATGATCTGGATCAATGGGTTTCGCGACATGGCCGTTCATGCCTGCTTGCAAACTTTTATCTTCATCACCAGCCATCGCATGGGCGGTCATGGCAATGATCGGTAGATCCTTGAAACGCTTATCTTTGCGGATTTCACGAGTGGCTGTATACCCATCCATCACCGGCATCTGCACATCCATCAGCACCGCGTCATAATTGCTTTCCTTCGCGGCGTTAACTGCCTCCTGGCCGTCAGTTGCCAGGGCAACATTCAGACCGGCGCCCTCAAGAATTTCCCTGGCCACCTGCTGGTTGATTTCATTATCCTCTACTAACAACACACGAGCCCCCTGAATATTTTCTAAAGCCCTGGCATCCTGTTCTTTTCTTTGCGCCACCCGTGAGATCTCAGGCACTGTTTCCCCAAAAGCTTGCATGATGGTGTCAAAAAGGATCGAAGGATTGACCGGTTTAAGGAGAAATCCCTCAAGTCCCAACTCCTCTGATTGATGCATGACCTCTTCCCTGCCGTAGGCGGTCACCAGAATGATGGCTGGAATTTTGCTCAAACCCTTATGACTTTTAATAAGCTTGGATGCCTCAATTCCGTCTATACCCGGCATCTTCAAATCCATGACTACCAGTTCAAATGGTTTATCCTCATTGGCATCTTCAAGCTCTGTGAATCCCTCTTCTCCAGACGCCGCTACTGAGACCTCAAATGAAAAAGATTCCAGCATTTCCTGTAAAATAACCCTTGAAGTGGCGTTGTCGTCCACTACCAAAACCTTCATGCCTCTCAGATCCGGTGAGGGCACAAAGCGTTTTTTGGCTTTCTCTTTTCCCAGGCCGAAGTTGGCCGTAAAACTGAAGGTACTGCCCCCGTCAGGTTGGCTTTCAACCCAGATTTCCCCGCCCATCATCCCTGACAGTCGCTTGCTGATCGTTAACCCCAAGCCGGTGCCGCCATATTTTCGGGTCGTTGAGGAGTCTGCTTGCGCGAATGGTTGAAACAGCCTGGCGGCTTGCTCCGCAGTCATGCCAATGCCGGTATCCCGAACCGAAAACTTTAGTGTGACCTGCGTGTCGTCTTTTTTGACCAAACCGGTGGAAACTACAATCTCCCCGGTATCCGTAAATTTGACGGCGTTGTTTGATAAATTGATGAGAATTTGCCCAAGGCGCAGGGGGTCACCGAAAAGCGCCGTCGGAACCGATGGATCGGTCTTAAAAAGCAGCTCCAATCCTTTCTCCTGGGTCTTAATGCCAACCAGCGTTGAAATGTTATCGAGCGTATCCTCCAGTTGGAAGTCCACGGACTCCATTTCCAATTGGCCGGCCTCGATCTTTGAGAAATCCAGGATATCGTTGATTATTCCCAAAAGGGAATTGGCCGAAGATTGAATTTTGGTCAGGTAATCCAGCTGTTTGGTTGTAAGATCGGTCTTCAAAGCCAGGTGAGACATACCAATGACGGCATTCATAGGGGTCCTGATCTCGTGGCTCATATTGGCCAGGAATTCGCTTTTTGCTTTTGTCGCCTCCTCAGCGTTTTCCTTTGCCTCAATCAAGTCCTGTGCCATTTGTTTGCGCTCGGTGATGTCTTTGAAGGTTACCACGGCACCTGCAATTTTACCGTTTTTCTTAATGGGTGTAGCAGTATATTCTATGGGAAAACTGGTTCCATCCCTGCGCCACAGCACTTCATCGTCCACGATGTGAATTGTCCCATCCGTATAAGCGGCATGCATTGGGCATTTATCAATCGGATAAGGAGTACCATCAGGGTAGGTATCATGGACCAGTTTGTGCACCTCTTTTCCGATCAATTCATCGTTTTTGAAAGCCAGCATTCGTAAGGCTGCCGGATTTACGAACATCAGCCTGCCGGCGGAATCCACACCAAAAATCCCTTCACCGGCGGATTCAAGCAGCAAGCGGCTGCGCTCTCGAGACTCTCGGAGTACCTCCTCAATTTGCTTTCTTTCATATATCTCTGCATTTAGCTGTTCATTTGTTCGTGACAGTTCTGCAGTTCGCTCCTTTACCATTTCTTCCAGATTTTCTCGATGATGCAATAACTCGTCTTCATAATGAGCACATTGCCCTCTAAGTCGATAATAGCCGAGGCGATACCGACGGCCTCGCAAAAGCTCTCCAATAAGTTACGGCTTTTCTCCACATCTATCAGATCAGAAAGTTTGTAATCCATTTTTCCCCCAAAAGATAAGCGATTGTTTTTTCAGTGCGTATCAGGCATAAAATGCGAATTGTGTATCAGCTTCAGTTGCAGCCCACCATGTTGGGCTGCAATGAAATCGAACCAATAGCTATTCAGATAACCAATGCAGGTTTTATTGTCAATATTGGTTTTTGTTATAGAGTTGAAATTTTAGGCCAATTTGAACATAGTGCGCTGCTTTTCCCGGGGCTGGATTTTTTTAAAGGTAGGTTTCTAGTAGGATTATCAAAAGAAGTCGATGGAGTCAAAAAATGGCGCGTCCCAGCCGTAAAAAACAAAATAGCCTTATTTTCCGCAAGCTGGTTAAGATCTGCCTCACACTGACGATTTTACTGGTATTTTTAACCCTGGATCAGGTTGTCGTTTTAAACTTTTTCACTCCGCCTTTTACGGTAAGAATGGCGTGGAATTACATCAACCAACTCATCAAATCGGAGCCTCACCATCCCCCGATGTATATTTCCATGCAGACAGCAAGAACCATTTACCTGTTACCAGATCGCGGAGTCATACGAAAAAC
>PVMK01138904.1_pt1 | contig 18707 bp, 17 predicted proteins | sample 1853481 | NCBI WGS metagenome assembly PVMK01 (sample SAMN08533507, study PRJNA380276) | Marine sediment metagenome, whole genome shotgun sequencing project. | reverse complement strand
TACGAGTAAATCAATATTCAATATTCATTTATTTCCATACTGGGTTAACGGAAGGCTAAATGGAAGGGATATCTCTCTTCGCGGGAAATTCGAATCCTGCCCTGGCAAATAAGATCTGCGAATATCTGAACTTGTCTCTGGGCAATGCCCAGGTAAAAACCTTCAGTGACGGTGAGATTCAGATTGAAATCGATGAAAACGTTCGATCAAAAGATGTTTTTGTCATCCAATCCACCTGCGCACCGGTTAACGATCACCTGGTTGAGCTCTTATTAATGATTGATGCGTTAAAGCGCGCCTCAGCCAAAAGAATCACCGCGGTGGTACCTTATTTCGGCTATGCCAGACAGGATAAAAAAGTTGCGCCCCGGGTTCCGATCAGTGCCAAACTGGTTGCGAATATGCTGACGGTTGCCGGTGCAAATCGAATGATTACCATGGATCTGCATGCCGGCCAAATTCAAGGCTTTTTTGATATTCCGGTGGACAACATCTTTGCCGCACCGCTGTTAATAGAACATATCAGAGACAAATTTAATAATGATCTTGTTATTGTTTCGCCCGACGCCGGCGGGGTTGAAAGGGCCCGGGCGTTTGCCAAACGGCTGGATGCTGATCTGGCAATTGTTGATAAACGGCGATCGGCCCCCAACCAGGCCAAGGCAATGGTGGTCATTGGTGATGTGAAGGACAAGGTCGTAGTCATCCTCGATGACATGGCCGACACCGCCGGTACGTTGACAGAGGCGGCCCATGCTCTTAAAGAAGAGGGGCGCCAGAGAAATTCATGCCTGCTGCGCCCATGCCGTTCTTTCCGGGCCGGCAATTGAGCGCATTACTGAATCAGAAATGAAAAGTTTGGTGGTTACCGACACCATCCCATTAAAGGAAAATGCCGCTGCCTGTGGTAAAATTGTTGTTATTTCGATTTCAGAGCTGGTGGGTGAGGCCATCATCCGCAGTTATCGGGGCGATTCGGTAACCTCTTTATTCGTTTAAGGGAGGATAATTCATTGGAACAAATTGATTTAAAAGCACAGGTCAGAAAAACGACCGGAAACGGTCCTGCCCGGGTCTTGCGGCGCGAGGGACGGATTCCGGCGGTACTTTACGGACCGAAAACAGACTCGATGTTACTTTCGATCGATTTCAAAGGAGTTCGAACAAATTGTAAAAAAAGAAAACATCGGTTCAGTTTTGTTGAATTTGCAGATTCAAAACGGCAAAACCTTAACCCGATCGGCCATGATAAAGGAATTGCAAACCCATCCCGACGAGCGGCGTATTTCTTCACGTCGATTTTTATGAAATCGATATGCAACGTAAGATAACGGTTAGTATTCCGGTGGTTACCCGGGGTAAAATCGCAAGCGTTGAAGAGGGCGGGACTGCTGCAAATTGTCCGCAGAGAACTTGAAGTGTTTTGCCTGCCGACGGCCATTCCGGAAGCAATCGAGGTGGATGTTACCGATCTTAAAATCGGGGATTCAATTCATATCCAGGAGATTCCGCTGCCCGGCGATATTGAAATTCCGGCAGATGTCGATTATACGGTCGTAACGGTGCTGGCGCCGAAGGTCGAAGAGGTTGTAGAGGAAGAGGAACTCGAAGAAGGTGAAGAGGCGGAATTGGAGGAAGGCGCTGAAGGAGAAGCTGCTGTTGAAGAGATGCCTTCGGAAGAAACAAAAGAGAAAGAGGATTAGGATACGAACCGGTTGCCGCAAAAGCGTATGCGTCTGATTGTCGGGCTCGGGAACCCCGGGTCCCAATATGAAAACACACGGCACAATGCCGGGTTTATGGTGGTGGATCAGCTCGCCGGGGAATTCGGCATTTCCGTTAATAAAAACAAGTTTGACGTGCGCTACGGCCGCGGCGCCATCGAGGGCCATGAGGTCATGCTGGTCAAACCAATGGCCTTTATGAACCGCAGCGGGTGGCCGGTCCAGAAACTGGCCGCATATTTTAAAATAGATAGCAAGGATCTGATGGTTGTTCACGACGACATCGATCTTGCTTTCGGAAGATTAAAAATAAAAGAGAAAGGAGGGCATGGAGGACACAAGGGGTCTAAAATCGATTATTCATGCTGTTGGCGAAGACGAATTTGTGCGTCTGCGCATCGGCGTCGGGCGTTCCGAGGCAGAAAGCAGTGTTTCAGATCATGTTCTGGGACCCTTCTTTGATGATGAATCGAAGCGATTGGGCTCGGTTTTAATTCAGGCTCGGGATGCGGTGGTAACGATTCTGACGGAAGGTAGCAAGGTCGGAATGAACCGGTTTAACAAAAAGGAATTATGATCTAGGGTTAAACGTTAACATTTTGAATGGAGGAGAGGATGAATTATTTACCGTTGATTTGTACACTGGTTGGTGCTGCAGGTGTGCTATTTGCCATCATCATGGCGGTTATCGTCAAAGGCGCACCGGCCGGAAATGAAAAGATGCAGGAAATTGCCAGTGCTATCAAGGAAGGCGCCATTGCCTATCTGAATCGGCAGATGAGGAGCATGGGGATTGCCGGTCTGATAATTTTTGGAATCATCATTGCTGCGTTGGGGACCAAGACCGCTATCGGTTTCTTGCTCGGGGCAGTCGCTTCTTTTGTGGCGGGATATATTGGCATGCGCGTGTCCGTAATTGCCAACGTGCGCACGGCAGAAGCTGCCAGAGGGGGCCTGTCCAAAGGCCTGGCCATGGCCTTTAGAGGCGGCGCTGTTACCGGGATGATCGTCGCCGGCCTGGCGCTTACATCTGTTGCCGGCTACTATGCGATTTTAATTTCGATGGGCACCTCCAGCAGAGATGCGGTTATTGCGCTGGTGGCCCTCGGTTTTGGCGGTAGCCTTATTTCTATCTTTGCCCGTCTCGGCGGCGGAATCTTTACCAAAGGGGCGGATGTCGGTGCCGACCTGGTCGGCAAGCTCGAAGCCGGAATTCCCGAAGACGACCCCAGAAACCCGGCGACCATTGCCGATAATGTCGGTGATAATGTGGGCGACTGTGCCGGTATGGCGGCCGACCTTTTCGAAACTTACGCCATCACCGCGGTTGCAGCCATGCTTCTGGGAAACCTTCTTTTTCCGCAGGTTGCCATCGCCACGGAATTTCCCCTCGTACTCGGCGCCATTTCGATCGTTGCGTCCATGATCGCCATTTTCTTTGTCAGACTGGGCAAGAGCGAGTATATTATGGGTGCCCTTTACAAAGGGATGTTCGGTTCTGCCATCCTGGCGGGTATTGCCTTTTTCTTTGCCACCCGGCAGCTGATGGGCGGAATTCCTGAAATTTCAATGTTGTCGATTTTCTATTCCACCCTGGTGGGTCTCGTGCTCACCGTTTTGATTGTTATTATCACGGAGTACTACACGGGAATTTACGGACCGGTAAAATCAGTGGCCAATGCATCGACGACCGGACACGGCACCAACATTATTGCCGGACTCGGGGTCAGCATGCAGTCCACCGCTGCGCCGGTGCTGGCCATTTGCGTCGCTATCGGTGCTGCCCATTATTTTGCCGGGCTTTACGGTATTGCCATGGCAGCCATGTCCATGCTCTCGATGACAGGGATGGTGATCGCCATCGATGCTTATGGTCCGATTACCGACAATGCCGGCGGCATAGCTGAAATGGCGAAAATGGATGAAAGCGTCCGCGCCGTAACCGATCCGTTGGATGCGGTCGGAAACACCACCAAGGCCGTCACCAAAGGTTATGCCATCGGTTCTGCCGGTCTGGCTGCCCTGGTGCTCTTTGCGGCCTACACCCAAGAATTTGCCATGCATGGAGGCGAAAAATTATCGTTTGATCTTAGCAATGTCAAGGTGATCATCGGCCTGTTTATCGGCGGACTTCTACCCTATCTGTTTGCATCGATTGCCATGAAGGCCGTGGGCAAAGCCGGCGGGGCCATCGTGGAAGAGGTCAGACGTCAGTTCCGTGAAATTCCCGGAATTATGGAAGGCACTGCCAAACCGGATTACGGACGATGCGTCGACATCGTTACCAAGTTCGCTTTAAAAGAAATGCTCCTTCCGGCCCTGCTGCCGGTTGTCACACCGGTGCTGGTCGGTTTTCTGCTGGGAAAAATTGCGCTGGGCGGCTTGCTGATCGGCAGTATCATTACCGGTGTCTTTGTTGCCATTTCCATGACCACCGGCGGAGCAGCATGGGACAACGCCAAAAAATACATCGAAGACGGCCACCTTGGCGGCAAAGGGCAGCGATGCGCACAAGGCGGCGGTTACCGGCGATACCGTCGGCGATCCTTACAAGGATACAGCCGGCCCTGCCATTAACCCGATGATTAAAATCCTCAATGTTGTTGCATTGTTAATGGTACCGTTCTTGCTGTAAGCAGCTGGATTTTATCGTTGAATAAACTGAAAAGGGTTGGCGCCAGTCGGCGTCAACCCTTTTCTATTGATTGTTAACCAAAGGTATGTTATGAATTTATTTAGGGGATTGGCCCCAATTGGCCTCCGGCCCGTTGGGCTTACGCCCCGGAGGGAATGCTGGAACGTTGGAATATTGGAAAGATGGGTTTTGACCTCCGGCTCGGAGAGGATACCGGGCTGTTGGGTTAATGGCAATAATCGTTTTGACGATAAAATTGAAAATGGATAATATCCTTTAAAAAAACCATTATTCCATCATTCCACTATTTTCCATGATTGAGGCAAAAACTCAGGGATCAAAAAGTCTCTTATATTTTCACTAGGTTATTGAAATTACGAGACGTTAATTAGCGGTTAGCGGTGGTAAAATGATAGGAAAAAAGGTCAAAGAAAGCGGAAAATCCAATAAAACCAAAATACGGAAATTTAAAGTGAGGGATCTTGCCGTCTATCCGGCGCATGGCGTCGGAGAGATCAAAGCGATTGAAAGCCGTGTCGTCAACGGGGAAAAACACGATTTTTATATCATGAAGATTATTGAAAACGGCATGACCATCATGATTCCGACCAACAATGTCGAATCCGTCGGGCTGAGGGACGTTATTCAGAAGAAAGAGGTGCCCAAAGTATATGCGGTGATACAATCCAAGAAAGAAGCGAACACCGAAAATCAGACCTGGAATCGCCGTTATCGCGAGTATATGGATAAAATTAAAACCGGTTCGCTTTATGATGTCGCCGAAGTTTTCAGGGACCTTTTCCTGCTGAAACTGACCAAAGATCTATCGTTCGGTGAGCGCAAACTCTATGACACCGCCCAGATTCTTTTAGTCAGAGAACTCTCGACGGCCAAAAAAATCGACGAAGAATCTATACTGACTGAGATCGAATCTCTTTTTGTTTCGGAAGAAGCCGAAAACTAACCTACCTTTCATTATTCATATCCATGCCCGCCAATGGTGCATTTAGCATTCAGATAAAACCATCCGATGAAGGTAAACGGCTGGATGTGCTGCTGGCTTCATTGCTTTCAGATTGCACCCGAACATTTGTGGCCGGCCTGATTGTCGATGAACATGTCCGTGTGGATGGCCAGCCTAAAAAACCCGCTTATCGGGTAAAATCCGGCCAAAAAATTTCAGGCTTCATTCCGCCGCCGGTTCCCGTGGAATTCAAGCCCGAACCCATTCCGATTGATATTCTATATGAAGACGACCACATCGTTGTGGTTAACAAACAGCCGGGACTGGTCGTGCATCCGGCGCCGGGGCATTTTAGCGGAACGCTGGTCAACGGCCTGCTTTATCATTGCCCGAATCTTGGCGGAATCGGCGGTGAACTGCGGCCGGGCATCGTGCATCGGTTAGATAAAGATACGTCGGGCACCCTGGTCGTTGCCAAACACGACGCCGCGCACACGAATTTATCACGGCAATTTAAATCGCGCAAAGTTAAAAAAGAATATCTGGCTCTGGTTCACGGTAATATGAAATCACCAAGCGGAAGCATTAAACTGCCTATCGGCCGGCATCCGGTGGATCGCAAACGCATGTCCACCGTCAGTCCCAGGGGCCGGACAGCAGAAACGGAATGGAAGACCAGGGAGCAATTTCAAGGGTTTGCACTTCTGGAAATTAATTTAAAGACCGGGCGGACCCACCAGATTCGGGTTCACTGCAGCGCCTTGCATCATCCCATTGTGGGGGATAAGGTTTATCGCCCGCGCAAACTGGAAAAAACAATTGCCAGCGACCATCAGCAATCCGATAAGATCTTGCAGGTATTAAAATCGGTTAACCGGCAGATGCTGCATGCCCGGCGGCTGAGTTTCCAGCATCCGGAAACCGGTAAAGTGGTATTATTTGAATCGCCGTTGCCGGAGGATATGGCACAACTCATTAAAAAAATACGTAAGATTGGATAACAGGTTTCAGGTTTCAGGTGTCACGTAAGAAGCAAAAGGGCAGAGCGCATAGGGCATAGCGCAGAGCGTGAAGGGTTAGAGTAGTGCGAGCCTACATGGTATAGGGTGTCAGGAATTCGGAATGCGGAAAATAAGAAAAGGCGCAGGAGGCACACCACAAATTTTTAAATAGACGTGTCATCCCGCGCTAGCGGGGGCGGATGCATGCGATCTAATCTGATTCTTTTCGTACTCGTCCTCGTGCTCGTCCTCGTAGATCAGAATTTTATAGGGGACGAGAGACGAGGACGAGGACGACAACGAAGGCGGTAGGTCAGCAGCCAACGATCAACTCAAAAAAGAACTTAGTTCGCTTCGTCCATGTAGGCGGCATAAAACCCGTGTCGTTAAAAGCTACATTCTTTCAATATGTTATAGAAATTCCGAAACGTTTTAAATTATCTTTCTTGATGATTTTTATTTTAAATAACCTGCTTATCTGGAAAGTCCAAGTTACCATTAGATAAACTTGCTGTGGGAGCGGCTTCCAGCCGCGAATTCAACTGATCTCCCGCCGCCGGGATCCCACATTCAATACCACTTGTTCTTTCTGGATAACCGCGTTAAATAATTTGCAGTACAAGAGTGATGGTTCCGTAAAAAGTCCTATCGCCGGTCATTGCAAGGAACGAAGTGACGAAGCAATCCCATGATTTCAGAGACTCGGATTGATAGAGATTGCTTCGCTGCGCTCGCAATGACAGCTTGGCAGACTTTTTACGAGTAAATCAAGGGTGATGATCATGTTAGGCGAGATACTACGTTGGATTGGAGATGAAACTCTGTTAAACGAGCTGGTACGGGGATTGCCGGCAATTGGTCTGCTGGGGATAATCGCTGTTTGTATTCTCCTGTTGTCCAAGGGCGCCGATTGGTTGATCGACGGCGCGGTTCAGCTGGCCCGCCGGACCGGTCTACCCCGCATCGTTATCGGAGCCACCATCATTTCACTTGGCACCACCATGCCGGAGGCGGTGGTCTCGGTGATGGCGGCCTGGATGGGAAACCCAGGACTGGCATTGGGCAACGGTGTCGGATCCATTATTGTGGATACGGGTTTGATTTTTGGTTTGACCTGCCTGTTGGCCCGGGTGCCGGTAAATCGTTTTATCCTTAATCGAACCGGCTGGGTGCAGGTGGGTGCGGCCACATTGTTGGTAATCATTTCGCTGATTGCTTTGGCGATGACGGAAGGGGAACCGATTTTACAGAGATGGGTTGGAGGATTTTTTCTTGTATTATTAGTATGTTATATGTATATCACCTACGTTTGGGCCAAGCAGGGTGCCGATGATGCCGCCGGTGGGGAAGAGACGGACGATTCTGAATTAGAGGGTCTGGGGAAATGTTGGCTGATGCTTCTGGGCGGTCTCTTTCTGGTAGTCGGCGGGGCTCGGATCCTGGTTCCCAGTGTGGCTGAGATCGCTTATCGAATGGGGGTGCCCGATGACGTCATCGCCGCCACCATGGTTGCATTCGGTACCTCATTACCGGAACTGATGACGGCCATAATGGCGGTCCGCAAAGGGCATCCTGAGATAATGGTGGGTAACGTTGTGGGGGCGGATGTCCTCAACTGTCTTTTCGTTATTGGAGCTGCGGCGGTTGCCAGGCCGCTGGCGGTGCCCTCCAACTTCTTCGTCTTTCACTTTCCGGCGATGCTTCTCATTCTTTATGCTTTTCGGGCTTTTATCTTCATGAACAAGGATGGTCAATTCAAGAAGTGGCAGGGCGCATGGCTTGTGGGCATCTACCTGATTTATCTTGTCCTTCAGTACGCGTTTAATATCGGCACCGTCGATGGTTAATCGGCTGTTAAATCAAATCCACATGATTAATAATTCCCATAAATTTGCATAATTTTTCATAAAATGCCGGCTTTAATTCGCTACTTGCTTTCTTGATATTTTTCATATAAAAATTTAAAAATAGATGGAATTGCAATTTCGGCTATCTAGAGCGTTTGTCAAAATAACGTTCCGATAGCGGTAGTTTGTTGTGTCTTCTGCGGGTTGTCGATAACGTCCAATATGGGCTGATGCAAACGCTCTAATAACTGTAAACACCTGCCCGGTAAAACAAAAAAACCTAAGAATATTTGTGAAAAAATATCTCTGGCTTCTTGATAGCTATGGTTGAAGGGGGATGTATGAAGAAATCAATCCACCTGTTAGATCTGATTAAAAAGGAGAAATTAGACGATTTTCTTAGAGTATTCACTGAGGTTACAGGCGTCGCATCTATTATCGCAGATGTGGACGGGCAACCCATTACACAACCGCACAATTTTTCAGCACTCTGCCGAAATTACTGCCGTTCTTCTAAATTAGGCAGACAAAAATGCCACAAAAGTGACAGTTACGGAGGACAGCAGGCTGCTAAGTTAAAAGAACGCTTTATCTTTAAATGTTTAAATGCTGGATTGTTAGACAGCGCATCGCCCATTATTGTGAAGGACTACCACCTAGCTACTGCTTTATGTGGTCAGGTTCTGGATGAGCCAATTCCAACCAGCATTGTCATTGAACGCGCTCGTTCTATCGGTGTCAGCGACATCGAGGGCTATTTGGGCGAATTCGAAAAAATTCCCCTGATGCGTGCGGAACGCTTCGAGAGCATCGTGAATCTAATGGAAGTTGTAACCTTGACAATAAGTGAGCTGGCGCTGAAAAAATACCTATCCTTTGAGTATTCTCAGCATTACCTCGATAAACTTATCAACAGTGTTTCGGATGGTATTATCTCAACCAATGCGGATACCACTATCTCAATGGTCAATGATGCTTGTGCTAATATGTTTGGCCATGAGAAGGAAAAACTGATTGGCCAATCCATATTTTCCCTATTTTCAGATTCGGCTTCCATTAATGCCTATCAAAAACAGATGAACTTGAGCTTGAAAAGAAACTGTCGAGCCGAATTGAATGCTGTCAATGCTGACAACCAGTACTTCCCGGTTCAGATGTCCCTCTCAAGTTTCAAAACTGATAGTAATAAAAATCGAGGTTATGTGGCCGTACTCAGAGATATTTCTGAAGATAAAAAGACCGAACGCATGAAAAATGACCTCATCGGAATGTTGACCCATGATATGGGAAATCCAATACTTTCGATTCAAAAGGCGATTAAACTCATGGTAGACGGTGCGTTAGGTCAACTTAAACTGAACCAGTTAGAAATCATGAATTTGGCTTTAACCACAAGCAATCAACTATTGGGCATGGTGACAGACTTTTTGGATATTTATCAAAATGAAAACGGACGGTTTCTGCTCCGCAAACTTCCGGTCGACATGAATCAAATTCTTCAAGACGGCATCAATCAGTTAAAACTTTTGGCCCTTGAAAAACAGATTGTGGTTCACTATGAGCCGACTTCAGCACCTCTAATGCTCAATGTGGACCAAACCCGCCTCATGCGAACGATCATTAATATCCTGGACAATGCCATTAAATTCAGCCCGAAGGGCGGTCGGATCAATGTGTCTTCGATACTGGTAAAAAAAAATGATGAGAAAAAAGCCGGCGCAATAATCAGCCCTGATATCCTTGGTCAACTCGAAGGGGATCAGCAATACGCTCTGGCAACTATAACAGACCATGGACCGGGAATACCGAAGTATTATCAAAAAAAAATCTTTGAAAAATTTTTTACCAATAACCTCCAAACCGACAAAGGAAGAAGAGGTTTGGGGTTAGGTTTAGCCTTTTGTAAACTGGTTATTGACGCTCACGAAGGTCTCATTTGGACAAAATCACCCCTTTATGACGATGACGGGGAAAAGAAGAAGGGGTGTCGCTTCAATTTCATTTTGCCAACAAACTACAGTTAATAAAAAAATTGAAAATATTGATGATTCTGGAGAAGAGAAAATCATGAAAACAAAAGAATCAATCCGTATTTTTCTGGCAGATGACCATCCGTTACTGCGGACCGGTTTGAGATTAAGCCTTGACCATAAAGAAGATATCGAACTCATCGGGGAAGCCGAGGATGGTTATAGCGCTATTGAAAAGATACAAGCATGCCAGCCTGATGTTGCTCTAATTGATGTGGATATGCCGCGATTGTCGGGTATCGGTGTCATTCGGATTTTGCGAAAATCGTTTCCCCAAATGAAACTCATTGTTTTATCCACTTATAACGATGAAAATTATATTCAGAAGGCTATGGAGGCAGGAGCTGACGGTTATGTGTTAAAGTGCGTAGGGATTAATGAACTGGTAAAAATCATCAAGTCTATTTGGTTTGAAAAACCGGTGATATCCCCTTTTCTTGTCAATTTGACCTCGGATATACGAAGATCGATCAGGAGGAACAAAAAGAACTAGACGCTCACCTTACTCAGAGAGAAAAAGAGGTTCTGCAGCTCGTTGCAGAAGGAAAAGGTAATAAAGAAATTGCTGATTTGCTTTGCATAAGCACCGAAACCGTGAAAAGTCATGTAAAGAACATTTTTAAAAAGTTCAGGGTAAAGAATCGTGTTGAAGCCACTGTGGAAGCCAGGAAAAGGAGATTGGTAATTCACTGACGCCAAAATCCAAATATTCAGCTCCCGTATACCCCTCATTCCCTCTAAATTCCCTCCAACGGGGGACCATTTTTCCCCTTTTTGTGGGATTGTTATTCTTGTCAGGACTTGTTTTAAATACAGCGCAGCGAATTTTTATCATTTTAGGTCCGTTCCCATATAGCCCGCATTTTAAGAAAATTTTTTAGCAAAACCTTCTTTATGATTCTAAATGCCCGTCTGCTCGTGGGCGCAGCAAGAAGCGGTGTTAAGCTGCCTGCGTTAAAGAATACCTAGTCGTATGGAATTCATAACCATGTTAATTAGTTATGGTTTTCATAAAGGTGATAATAGGAAAGCTAAACTTCAAACCATCTACCACAAAGGAGGTATAAAATGAGTCGGATGTTGCTTGCACCCGGGCGGTATATCCAAGGGGTCGATGCAATCAATGAAATCGGTTCCCACGCCGCCAATTTGGGGTCTAAAGCCCTGCTGACTGGAGGAAAGAGAGCCTTGTCTTTTTGTAGTAAGGCAATCCAGGCTAGCCTTGGGGAAAAGGAGATTGGCTGTCACGAGGAAAAATTTACGGGAGAGTGCTGTGACACTGAAATCAATCGGCTGATAGAAGTGAGCAAAGCCAATGGAACGGATTTTGTCATCAGCGCCGGAGGTGGCAAGGTGATCGATACCGGAAAGGCGGTCGCACATGAGATGAAAGTTCCGGTGATTATTGTTCCCACTATCGCGGCAACAGATGCGCCTTGCTCAGCCTTATCGGTCATCTACACGGATGAAGGGGTTTTTGACAGATATCTGGTATTACCCAAAAACCCGGATTGTGTATTGGTTGATACGGCTGTAGTTGCACAAGCGCCGGTAAATTATCTGGTTTCCGGCATGGGCGATGCCTTGGCGACTTTCTGGGAAGCGGATACGTGTGCTAAGAGTTGCAAACCCAATGCTTTAAACGGTTCAACCCCTCCCACCCTCTCTGCTATTGCTTTAGCGCGCCTATGTTACGATACGCTTTTGGAACATGGCCTTCAGGCTAAACTCGCAGTCGAGAGAAAGGTGGTAACACCGTCTGTTGAAGCAATTGTGGAAGCCAACACCTTGCTCAGCGGTTTGGGTTTTGAAAGCGGTGGTCTTGCCGGTTCACATTCTGTGCACAACGGTTTTACAGTTCTGGAAGCATCGCATGGCAAGTTGCATGGTCAAAAAGTGGCATTTGGGACACTGACTCAGCTTGTATTGGAAGGACGTCCGTCAAAGGATATACAAGAGGTGTTAAATTTTTGCCACACCGTTGGATTGCCCGTTTGTTTGGAGGAATTGGGTATTGATAACCCAACAAAGGAAGAAATTCGACAAGTAGCTGAAGCGACAACAGCCGAGGGTGAAACCATTCATTCAACCTGGTTTACCGTAACTGCGAGTATGGTTGAGGCTGCAATCTGGGCGACAGACGCAATGGGACAGGAATTTAGAAAGGGGGCATAATAATGGCATTACTTCCAGTATCAATATCAATCGGTATTTTGTGCGGACTTTGGTTTCAGATGACCATCTGGATACCCTGGCTGATTGCTTGGGCGGGTTTTGCCGCCTGGGCAAGTTTCTATTATGCCGGAGGGGACAAAGCAGCTCTACCAAAATCCATCGCAGCCAATGCGGCAGGTATGTTGCAGGGAGCTATTTTCTTTTTTTTGTGGGTGAAATTCGGAGCCGGAAACTTGTGGCTTCTTTCAATCTGGATCGGAGTTTTCTGCTTTGTTATGACGATTGAAGGGAACATCCCTATTCTCGCGGCAATCCCGGGGCAATTTGTGGGCGCTGCCGTATTTTTCGGGAATCTTGGGGCACATAAGGGCGATATCTGGGTTACCCTGCTGAGCACAGCCGTCTGCATGCTAATCGGGAACTTGGCCGGTTTGTTGTCTGCCAAATTACCTGATATGTTTAAGAAAAAAGAAGTTGCTACAGCGACAGAGTAACACAATTGACCGGAGCAACTAGGGTGTCGAGGGCTTATTAGAGCTCTCGATGCCCTTTTATGTTCTATTAATAAAACAGGAGGATCTTCGAATGGTTAAAGAAGCTTTAGGAATGATCGAAACAAGAGGCCTGGTCGCCAATATTGAAGCATCGGATGCAATGGTTAAGGCGGCCAACGTGGTTCTAACAGGACAAAGACAAATCGGAGCCGGCCTTGTGACTACTATGGTCCGAGGTGATGTAGGGGCAGTCAAGGCGGCCACCGATGCGGGGGCAGCTGCAGCTGAGAAGGTGGGTGAAGTGGTATCCGTACACGTCATCCCCAGACCTCATCAGGATGTTGAAATGATTCTGCCCAAAAAACCTTCAGATAAATAAAGGTTTTTCGTGCCATTCATAGATTAATCGGACAAAACCAGGAGGAATTTCCCGATGGAAGAACAATTGATCGATAAAGTCCTAAAAGAGGTGATGAAGCGGGTGGGCGCTCCTTCTTCTGGCAAGGCAACCCCCCCGGAACCAAACAAGAACAATCCTGCGGAAAACACGAATAATTTTGCCGTGTCAGCCGACTTGGCACAAGTCACCGAATTCGTGGGTGTAAGCATGGGAGACACAATGGGAATCGTTATTGCCAACCTGGAGCCCGCCATTCACGAGCTGCTGGAATTTGATAAAAAATTCAAATCCATCGGTGTCATTGGTGGGCGTGTTGGTGCGGGGCCTCAGTTGATGTCGGCGGATGAAGCGGTTAAGGCCACAAATACAGAAATTATACGTGTTGAAATGCCACGGGATACAAAAGGTGGGGCAGGCCATGGGAATTTAATCGTTTTTGGTGCAGAGGATGTTTCGGATGCGCGTCGTGCGGTAGAGGTAACCCTTGATGTTTTGCCAAAGTATTTCGGTGATGTTTACGCCAATGATCAAGGTTACACTGAAAATCAGTATTCCGCCAGGGCCAGCACATGCCTCAACAAGGCATTAAACGCCCCTGTCGGTAAGGCGTTTGGTTTGATTCTTGGAGCACCGGCGGTCGTGGGGATGTTGATGATTGATACGGCTGTTAAAGCGGCAGATGTGGAGGTGGTTGGCTATGGTTCACCCAGTCATGGTACCTCCCTGACCAACGAGGTATTTATTTGGGTCACCGGAGATTCCGGGGCAGTGCGCCAGGCCGTAATCGCCGGCAGAGAAATAGGGAATAAACTCTTGTGTGGTTGGGGTGAAGAACCCAAATCTCTATCGACACCGTACATATAGGGGGTGACAGGAAATGGGTAAAAGACAAAAGCGTTTTGAAGTGTTGGCCGAACGTGCGGTCAACCAGGACGGATTTATCAAGGAATGGATTGATGTGGGTTTGGTAGCCATGGAGAGTCCCAACGATCCGACCCCTGGTATCAAGATAGAAAACGGGACTGTGTTGGAAATGGACGGCAAGCGCCGGGAAGAATTTGACATGATCGATACCTGGATTACAGACCATTGTATCGACGCCGCTGTAGCAGAAGAAGCCATGGCTATAGACTCTCTTGAAATTGCACGCATGTTGGTGGATATCAACGTACCCAGAACTGAGATCGTAAGGCTATCCGTTGGTATGACGCCGGCCAAATACGTTGAAGTTCTAAAACATATGAATGTCGTCGAACTCATGATGGCTATGCAGAAACTACGGCCAAGACGCACACCAGCCAACCAAGCTCATGTGACCAATCTAAAGGACACACCGGCACTTCTGGCTGCCGATGCTGCTGAAGCCGGTTTCCGGGGTTTTAGTGAGATAGAAACTACGGTTGGCGTCGGGCGTTATGCTCCTATGAATGCGCTCTCCCTTTTGGTCGGCGGACAAACGGGCCGACCCGGGCTCATGGCTCAGTGTGCGGTGGAAGAGGCTCTAGAACTTACCATGGGTATGCGCGGTCTAACACATTATGCGGAAACCGTTTCGGTCTATGGAACCGAACAGGTTTTCGTTGATGGAGACGACACCCCTTGGTCAAAGACGTTTTTAGCGTCCGCATATGCCTCTCGAGGTCTCAAAATGCGTTTTACTTCCGGTACCGGATCTGAAGTTCAAATGGGTTATGCGGAAGGAAAATCGATGCTCTATTTAGAGATTCGCTGTGTGATGATCACCAAAGGAGCAGGTGTCCAAGGGCTCCAGAACGGCTCAATAAGCGTAATCGGGGTTCCCGGATCGGTTCCTTCAGGTATTCGTGCGGTGCTGGCGGAAAATGTTGCCACCGTATTCAACGATCTTGAGGTGGCGTCAGGCAATGACCAGACCTTTACACACTCACCTATCCGCAATACAGCTCGCATGCTGATGCAATTTCTACCAGGCACCGATTTTATTTTCTCTGGCTACAGCTCCGTTCCCAACTATGACAACATGTTTGCCGGTTCGACCCATGACTGCGATGACTATGACGATATGCTCGTCTTACAGCGAGATCTTCAAATTGATATGTCCTTACTCCCGGTCAAAGAAGAAGACGTTATTGCCATACGTAACAAAGGAGCCCGGGCCCTCCAGGCTGTTTTTAATGAACTGGGACTCCCGCCCATTACAGATGAGGAAGTGGAAGCTGCCACTTACGCTCATGGCAGCAAGGACATGCCGGACCGCAACGTACCTGAAGATCTTCGTGCCATCGAAGAACTCATGCAGCGTGGGACTACAGCAGTAGATGTCGTACGCGCTTTGGCGAAAAACGGATTTAATGATGTGGCGGAATCGGTGCTCAATATGCTGAAAGAAAAGGTAACCGGAGACTATCTTCACACTTCGGCCATCTTTGATGAAAACTTCAACGTGGTGGCTGCCGTTAACGATCTAAATGATTATAAAGGGCCGGGTACCGGATACCGTCTTGAAGGTGAAAGATGGGAACTTTTAAAAAATATTCCGGCAGCTATCAGTCCTGAAGACGTCTAGGACTACCTAATGGAGGAAATCTAAGATGAACATTACTGAAGATATGGTAAAAGAAATTATCCTCGAAGTATTAAAGGAGATGCAAGGGGATGAAAAGACGGCAGCAAGACAGGCAGGAAGCGCACCACAACTTCAGTTTCAGGAACTTGGGACGGCAAAAGTCGGAACAAATAGAAATGAAGTCGTCATCGGCGTTCCACCAGCCTTTGGTGTCGCTATGACCCAGACCATCATCGAGATTCCGCATAAAGAAGTGCTCAAAGAAATCATGGCGGGCATCGAGGAAGAAGGTCTCAAATCTCGTCTGGTCAGGGTAAATAAGACGGCCGATGTGGGGTTCATCGCTCATGAAGTCGCCAAACTGAGCGGGTCAGGAATTGGTATCGGCACCATCTCCCGCGGGACGACTGTCATCCATCAGCGGGATTTAGCCCCACTCCAAAATTTGGAACTGTTTTCTCAGTCGCCGCTTGTGGAGAAAGAGACATTTCGGGCCATCGGACGTAACGCAGCTAAATATGCCAAAGGAGAGCAACCCAACCCTGTACCCGTCCGCAATGACCCCATGGCTCGGCCCAAATATCAAGGGCTGGCAGCATTGCTCCATAACAAAGAGGTCTTGTATGTGCGGCCAGACGAATCGAGCATGGAATTAACGGTTCAGCTATAGTCGGTCGATGGCTTATGTGAAGAAAGCTTTATCATTTTCCACCAAAGAATCGATAGCGCTATCTTATTTGAACCACTATCCAAGGAGGAAGAGCACATGGCTCAGTCGAAAGAAATTAACATCTCGCCGGACCTGGTTGCCGAAGCAGTAAAACGGGCTATGGCCGCTCTGGGCAAGAGGCCTGGACAGGAGACACTTACGGGCAACCCTGCTGGAAAGCTTGAAGCCGAAAAGGACTACCCACTGGGAACCAAACGACCCGACCTGGTAAAATCAGCCAGCGGATTGGCCCTTGAGGACATTACGCTTGACAAAGTGGTATCCGGACAGATCGGTTTTGATGACGTAAAAATTCGTCCTGAAACTCTTGAGTATCAAGCCCAAATTGCTGAAAATATTGGGAGACCGCATCTTGCTGCCAATCTTCGCCGGGCAGCGGAAATGACCAAAATTCCCGATGACCGGATACTGGAAATTTATAATTCGTTGCGCCCCTATCGGTGCACCAAGCCGGAGTTGCTCGACATCGCCAACGAGCTTGAAACAAAATACAACGCGAAGATATGTGCGGCCCTTGTCAGAGAGGCGGCTGATGTTTACGAAAAACGAGGTCGTCTGAAACAGTAAAAGGGGTTGCTGACGTATGCCGTACATCGCTGGAGTGGATATCGGTAACAATTCAACGGAGGTTGCTGTCGCTGAATTTACCCGATCAGGCGAAGCGCGGATCGTTTCCAGCTCGATCGTAAAGACGGTGGGCATCAAGGGAACCGTTCGGAACGTCCTTGGCGTCATTGATGCCTTGGACCGGGCCTTAAGCCCTTTAGGGATTCCACGCAAGGATCTCGGCATTGTTCTGCTGAATGAGGCTACCCCGGTTATCGGTGATGTTGCCATGGAAACAATAACGGAGACTGTGATCACAGAATCCGCCATGATCGGCCACAATCCGTCTACACCGGGAGGGATGGGATTAGCGCTCGGAACCACCATCATGCTGGAAGATATGGCAGCTGCTTCCCCGGATAAGCAATGGATCGTGGTCATTCCGGGCTCAACAGAGTTTCGTGTGGCGGCTGAGCAACTGAACAGGGCCCTGTCTGCGAAATTTCAGATTACCGGAGCTATTGTTCAGAAAGACGACGGAGTGCTCATTCACAACAGGCTGCATCATTCCATTCCCATTGTGGATGAAGTCGTTCATATTGATCGCGTCCCCGTTGGAATGCCGGCAGCGGTAGAGGTGGCAGCGGTCGGCAAGACGGTAGCGAAGCTTTCCAATCCCTATGACATTGCTACCCTGTTTGAGCTAACCCCTGAGGAGACCCGCAACATTGTCCCTATTGCCAGGGCTCTCACAGGAACACGGAGTGCCGTAGTCATTAAAACCCCCCGTGGCGATATTCAGGAACGTCGAATCCCGGCAGGTAAGGTTAAACTCATCGGCCGACATCAAAAAGTTGACATTCAGATCGATGAAGGTGCTGAGAGCATTATGGAACAGGTGGTGAAGGTATCACCACTTCTGGAAATACAAGCTGAACCTGGAACCAATGTGGGCGGTATGTTCGAAACGGTTCGCCAGGTAATGGCCGATCTGACAGATCAGCCCGTCAGCGCCATCCGTGTCCAGGACATTCTTGCCGTGGATACGCTCGTTCCCCAGAGAGTACGAGGGAGTCTGGCGGGTGAATACTCTCTTGGCAATGCAGTTGGATTGGCAGCCATGGTTGAAACCCAAAAACTGCCCATGCAGCGATTGGCACGAAAGCTGGAAGAAGAAATCATGGTACCGACAATTGTTGCGGGAGTTGAAGCCGAAATGGCTATAAGAGGAGCCCTGACCACACCCGGAACAAGGCGCCCTGTGGCCATCCTCGGTCTGGGCGGTGGGCGACGGATGCCTCTTTGATAACCGAATCCGGTGAAATCAAAAGTGTACATCTTGCGGGGGCAGGTGAAATGGTCACGCTTCTTATCGATAAGGAGCTCGGCCTCGACGATCTTGAGCTGGCAGAAAATATCAAGCTTTTTCCTCTGGCGAAAGTTGAAACACTTTTTCATCTGCGTCATGAAAACGGCTCGGTACAGTTTTTCCATGAGCCTCTTGATCCCCGTCTTTTCGGACGTGTTGTCGTGATTTCCGAAAACGGACTGATACCGGTAGAAACTCGTGAACCTTTGGCAAAAATTGTCGAAATTCGACAAAAAGCCAAAAAAAA
>PVMK01126125.1_pt1 | contig 18708 bp, 19 predicted proteins | sample 1853481 | NCBI WGS metagenome assembly PVMK01 (sample SAMN08533507, study PRJNA380276) | Marine sediment metagenome, whole genome shotgun sequencing project. | reverse complement strand
GCAAAAGGCCATAACTTTTGCAATGCTTTCGTTTAAATCTCTACAACATTACCGAACCCCCGTTACTGTCCACGCAGGCCCCGTTGAGATACGAGGCAGCGTCACTGAGCATGAAGGCGATCACCTGGGCCTGTTCCGCGGGGTCGGCCAGCCGGCCCAGGACGATGCGTTGCTTCAACGCTTCCACCTCCTCGACCGCCATGTTGTCGTGAATCATAGGTGTGCTGGTGGCGCCGGGACAGAAGGTGTTGGCCCGAATACCCATGGGGGACAATTCCCGGGCAATATGGCGAGTGAGTCCAACGACCGCGTGTTTGGAAGTACAGTAATGGGCCCCGCCGATCAGGCTGATTGAGCGGCCCGCCACCGATGCAATGTTCACGATGACGCCTCGCCCGTTTTTGAGCATTTCCCGCACCACGAGCTGATTGCACATAAACAATCCGCGAACATTGGTATCCATCAACTCATCCCATTCCGCCATAGGGATATCCGTGAACTTTGTACGAAAGAGGACGCCGGCACTGGTCACCAGAAAATCGATCCGATCAAAACGGGCCAGCGTCTCAGCGACCATTCGATTGACGTCTTTCTCCCGGAAACATCGGCCAGAATGGCTAAAGGCTCGGTGGCGGCCGCCCCGGTTAGCTCCGCACAGATTGCCTCTAAACCTGTCTTATCCCGGTCCGCAAGGGCCAGACCCGCTCCTGCCCTGGCCAAAAGTGATGCAATGGCCTTGCCGATGCCACTGGCTGCTCCTGTAACAATACCGTATTGTCCCTTGAAATCGTATTTACAATTCATGAAGTTCTCTTTAAGGGGTTGCGTAAGCCCTAAAGTGCTACAGCTTCACTCGTGACACAGTTGGGTCTGCGGCATTCCAGATTGCGACAACTCTAAAATTACACCTCATATCCTCTTGGAATGTCAATTCTTTGACCTGTCTCTGCTGATAAATAGGCAGCATACAATGTCTTTGCAGACCAAATAGCAAGATCAATGTTGGATTCCGGTTGTTTGTTTTGTAATACGGATTCAATAAAATCCTGCATTTCAAAAGGAAATCCTGTCATCCAATCCTCGTCAGGCTGTGCAGTTGACCAACCCGCTTTAGTTTCTGTTTTTTCAATTGTGTATGCATCTCTAAATTCATTTTCAGTGGGAGCATAAGCCATCACAGAATTGTTATTGGATATTTTTCCTTCTATACGGCAGTTGCTTGCGTATATGTTAATCCAGTTTTCAATACCACCCAATGTGACATCGGAAGCAATTACGGTTGCATTTGTCCCATCTTCGAAGGTTATGATTCCCGTTGACCAATCCTCAACATCAGCGGGTCGACTTACAATTCTATCCTGGTCACGGGGGAGATCCATAAGAAAGTCACGGCATCTGGCAGTGGTTGCAATTACGGATTTTGGGTATATGGGTTTTCCATCTCGCAACATGCCTTCCCATAATTTGAGGTGAATAGCTGCACCATACGGATGTGCGCCCATACGGATGAGGGCACCGCCACCCGCATATTTCCACTCGGCTGCAAATTTTGAGTGGGAGCCGCTATGGGACTCTCCACATCTTATTTCGAGAATCTTGCCTTTGGCGGCCTTTACCAGACGTTTTGCCTTCCAAACCGGTCTTGCATAGCACCAGTTTTCTGCATAGCAAAAAATTGTTCCTGATTTCTTAAAAGCATCCTCAATTCGTTTGCAGTCGTTCAGACACTCTTGAAGCATCAATTTCTTGTCCGTTGACCCAACATCCTTTCTCTCATCTATGGGAATTAAAGGATCCCCAAAATATCCAGTCAGGGGTTTTTCACAGATAACGTGTTTACCCGCTTCTGCGGCCTTGATTGCAAAGGGGACGTGGAGAAATGTGGGTACGACCAGATCGATGATTTGTGCATCGGTTTCTTTGATCATTTTGTCGGCATCAGTGTAGATTTTTGCACTGAAACCATTGTGTCTGCAAAACTCTTCAGCCCTTTTTTCCCCTTGAGAGGTGACGGCCACCCCAACGACTTCCACATCTATGCCTACAACCTTTTGAAAAGCCTCTGTATGCAGGTTTGCAGCAAATCCCGATCCTATCATTGCAATTTTAACCGATCTTCTGTCTTTCATATTCACCTTCCTTAAAATTGAGTGACGACCTTTTGCTCGAAAGGCATCCTGCCAGGAAAAGAAAACGCAGGGTTTTTTCAGTGTTTCAATGGAGCTTTTTCCCGCCACAGGAAATGCTCCATGAGCAGTACTGTTACGATCCCTACGATCAGACTGTTTCCAAAGAACACCCGTGAAAATCCGGGAAGGGTATCAAAAAGAGCGGGTGGAAAAAACCCCGTCAATGTGCCCAAAAGCACGGGTAATCCCACCACAAAGTAATCCCTGTAAGTGATTTCTTTTGAGGCAATTATGGAGATGCCGGCGCCCACCTGGCCGCCCAGGGCGACACATAATGCGGCACCCACAACAGGCCCTGGAACCAGACCCAGCAAAGCTGCCAACTTGGGGGAAAAAGCAGCCATCAACAAAATGATTCCGCAATAGGCCACCGTAAACCTGCTGGCAACCCTGTTTACAAGCACCACACCTGGGCTCAGACTGTAACTTACGGTTCCGACAACACCCAAAAGCCCACAGGTAATGCCTGAAATCCCGTTAATCAACACACCTCTTCTGGTTGCCTTGGTCAATCGTTTCTCATCGGTAATTACGGCAATTCCCTGTATGCTCCCGAGGGTGTTGACAATGACCGCTAAATAGGCGCAGGCAAACGCAATTGCTGCCGGCCAGTAAAAGGCTGGAACCGATAATGTCCCTCCTGTCAAAAATGAGATCCAGGAAGCCTCTGTCAACGCCTGCCACTGGAGACGCCCCAAAAAAACGAATATAAGGGAACCCACAATCATCCCCAAAAGAGTGGAAATGGTTTTTGAAATCCCTTTAAGGCGGTAAGAAAGCGTTGCCATAAAAAGGACCAGCCCCAGGCTGATCATCATTGTCAACGGCTCTCCCTGGGGGTGGACATCGTCAACGCCTGTCAGGAGTTTGAGTAAAGCAGGGAGAAGTCCAAATGCGATCAGCATCAAGATAACGCCGACCACATTGGGCGTAAAAAGCCTGATCACTCTTTTTAGCTGGTTTGAAAGCACCGTTATTATCAGGAGGGCTCCTCCGAGGATTGTACCCCCCTGGATGGCTGAAAGCCCATAAGGGGCAACGAGTAAAAAGGTGAGAATAACCGCCGTGGAAGGCCCTTCCAGAATAGGATATTTATGACCCCACAAAGTTTGTATGAAAGTAAAAAGACCGGTTGTGAGAAGAGTAAGTTGAAGAAAACGTATGCTCCCCTCCAAATCCAGATCAAGTGCGCCTTTGCAGATACTGACTGCGATCATGGCAGCTGGAAATGTTATAAAGGCCCATTGAAGCCCGTAAAGAATCCCATAATGGAAGGGGGGATGGTCATCAATGTCATAAATGTAAGATGGTTTTTCCATATTTTTAAAAGTGTGCCAGGCTATTCCTGTTGGATCCTTTCCTGAGAGTCGATGCATACATCCGGACGGACAGAAAAGATATTTTATCCAAATTTTAGAAAAGTTTGTTGTTTTTTGCCATTTGAGACCCTTTAAGTCAAGAAGAATGGTTTTGGTGAGCGCCCGTCGACCTGTGGCAGGAAGGTTGTTCCAATAAAACAGACATGGATTTCCCTTTTTCTGCATTTTGTTTGATCGTGGAGAGAATTTGGTTTATTGAAAACCGATAATCTGATAAAAACGGGAACAAATCGCATGTTTGTGGCCTTGGATCATTTTGATCGAAGGCCACCTGATTCAATATCTTAAAGGAGGACATTCAAAATGGCTAAGTTAAGATCTTTTTGGCTTCAGGAGTTGACCTGGGAGGATGTTGCGGATTATCTGAAAACCGAGGACATCGTCATCTGTCCGGTGGGAAGCACTGAGGAACACGGACCTGCCGGCCCTTTGGGTGTGGACAGCTATGCTGCCATTGCCCTGGCGGAGGATACTGCAAAGGAAACCGGGGTCATTGTCGCACCTCCGTTGTGGTTTGGTGACTCCTCACATCATTTGGATTTTCCGGGGACCATTTCTCTGAGGCCGGAAACATTGGGGGCTGTCATAAAAGACATCGTACGGAGTCTGGCCAGAAACGGTTTTAAGAAATTTCTGATTATAAACGGCCATAAAGGAGCCAACCTTCCCGCCCTAAAGATTGCCTGTAAGTCTCTGCACCAGGATGAACTCCCCGGTGTGCTTCTGGCCCTGGTCGATCCAATGTTTCTGGCCAAAGGGATTGCCCACATCAAGGATGCAGTGGAGCATCATGCAGGGGAACTTGAAATATCCCATGTCTGGTATAAACATCCCCACCTGATCAAACCTGAAAAGCTGACCCCCGAACCTGTTGATTTGGAGCCCATTTTTTCATCTTTTGTCCACAAAGATCTCATGGGAGGAGGCGGCGACACCATAGAGGTTTTTTGGAACAGCAAAGAGCAAAAGGCCTTTGCCCCAAACGGCTCCTATTCAGATTCTTCAAAGGCCTCGCCAGACAAGGGGAAGCAATATCACGAATATATGGTAAAAAATCTGGTTGAATTTGTTAGCTGGCTGCGCACATATGACGGCCCCATAGGCAGCATGTGAGCAAAAGCGATCGAGTCATTTTTCCTGGTATACGGGAGGATTGAAGTGAGGAGGAAAAAGAGTAGAGAATGATCAATTTCGAAACAGATGTACTCGTCATCGGTGGCGGTGGCGCGGGAGCTATGGCGGCCTATGAGGCCAGCAAACATGGCGCAAACGTTATGATGGTTTTAAAAGGCCGTCCACAGCGATGCGGGAGCACCATAACCGCTCCCGGGGCCATCGCAGGGGTTGGGGACTGGCATGTCCCCGGTGATAGCCCTGACGTTCATTTTATGGACACTATCAAAGGGGGGTCGTTCCTGGGAGAACAGGGTCTGGTGCGGATAATGGCCGAGGAGTCTGCAGAGGCCATACTGGAGATGGAAAGGATAGGGGCGCTGTGGGAGCGGACCGATGACGGAAAGACCTACGCACTTCGCACGGGCGGGGGGCATTCTTATTACCGATGTAATTATATGGAGGATCGAACCGGCCGTGAAATGCTACGGGCTCTTTTTGGGGAGCTCAAAAAACGTAATGTCAGGATTTTGTCGGACACGATAATTTTAAAGCTGCTCAAGGAGGGAGATCGAGTGGTCGGGGCAGCGGGTCTTGACATGGCGACCTGTAAAACTGTCCTCTTTCGGGCCAAGACATCGATTCTTGCCTGCGGTGGAGCGGGTAACCTCTATTTACACACAGACAACCCCACGGATATTACCGGTGACGGCTTTTCGCTGGCACTGGAAGGCGGGGCTGAACTGATGGATATGGAGTTTGTGCAGTTTTTTCCATTGGGTTTCTGCTTTCCTCCTTCGTTAAAGGGGGCGCTGGCTACAATACCCAGTCTTACCCGCCTGCGAAACAACAAGGGTGAACGCTTTATGGAAAAATATGATCCTGGAAAAATGGAGCTGTCAACCCGGGACAGGGTCTCTCCGGGCATATTGACAGAGATCAAAGAAGGCCGTGGGGGACCACACGGCGGTGTGTTTGCAGACATGACCTATCACCCGCCCGGTTTTATCGAACGGAACCTTCCGGCGCTTTACAAACTTTATCGCAAATTAGGGATCGATCCTGAAAAGGATTATGTGGAGATTGCGCCCACGTGCCATTTTTTTATGGGCGGCGCAAGAGTAGATGAAAACTGGCAGAGTACGGTGCCCGGTCTCTTTGTCGCGGGTGAAACCGCAGCCGGCATACACGGGGCCAACCGGCTTGGACAAAACGCCCTGGCGGACCTTCTTGTTTCCGGCAAACGCGCGGGCAGGGGGGCAGCCCAATTTTCAAACGAGGCAGGTCATGCGCCTGTTGATCCAAAAACGGCACAGGAGGCCGTGGAGTATGCCTACCAAATGCTAAAAAATAACGACGGGGTAAGACCGATTTCTTTGCGAAACAGACTGCGTCAACTCATGTGGGACAAGGCAGGCGCCTACAGGACGGAAACAGGTCTCAAAGAGGCTCTTGATGAACTTGATAAATTGAAAGTCGATTTAGGACATCAGTCCATAACCCTTTCGTCGGGCCCCCATAACCAGGAACTCCTGGAAGGCCTTGAGAATCACTTTATGGTAGCCACGGCAAGATATGTGATAGAAGCTGCCCTCAAACGTACGGAAAGCCGGGGGGCGCATGTTCGGGAAGATTACCCTGAAACCGACAACGACAACTGGCTGGAACATATCGTCCTGTATAAAAAAAATGGAACAATCAATATGAAAAAAATCCCAACTGATCTCAGGGAAACCAACCCTTCGGAGGAAGCCCGTTGAAATGGAAAAAGGAAAAGTAACTGTTTTTCGATATAATCCGGCACAAGACCAAACTCCCTATTTTGAAACCCACGAGTTTCCTTTTTGGCCCGGCACATTTGCGTTGGATGTAGCCAACCACATCTATGAAAAAATTGATGGCAGTTTTAGTTTTTATTCGAGCTGTCGAAACAGCCACTGTGGGCTTTGCGGTGCGAAAATTAATGGGAAGCCGGGTCTTATGTGTAGGGAATTCGCCACCCAGGAAATGACCCTCGAACCTCTCAGTAATATCTCTGTTATACGGGATCTGATGATAGACCGGCAAGAATATGAAGAAACCATGGGGGGGGCTGCGGTTGTTTCTGGACCGTTCAAAAGCGCCGGTCAGCCAGCCTGAAAAAATTGACCGCGAAGATATGGAACTCTTTAAAGTGGCCAGCCGTTGTGTTGAGTGTTACGCGTGCGTTTCCGTATGTCCGGCGTTTGAGGAAAATAGACACGAATTTTTGGGACCTGCGGGCATCGTCCAAATGTCAAGACATGCGGTCGACCCGCGCGACGAACTAAACCGTGAGATAATCGCCCACAGCGCAGGGGTCCTTAACTGCACACTTTGTGGTAAGTGCAACCGCGTCTGCCCACACGGGATCGCACCAAAAACCTATGTTGAGATCCTGCTGTCAAGGCTGAAAGGGATCGGAGAACCTCTTGAAGACTATCAGCCTGGTGACAATGGATAAGTAAGCCCTACTCAGGTGGATAGGCTGAAGGCTGAAGACTGTTAGGAAAAAGCGCATTTTAAAGCCATGTTTGACGCAAGAATCAGATATTTCCGCCAAAGTACGGCAATCGTGCTTTTCTAACCCCTTCAGCCTTCAGCCTAAACAGCTTCAGTCTAACTACGTGAGTAGTTACGTCCTTACCAATGCGGCACCACCCGGTGCCACCCCGTCGGTAACGATCCTTTCCCGGTTATTGACCCCGTACCCGATTGATGATGGATGTCTCTTCACCCGTTCCAGGATCGTAGAGACGTTTGTCACCCCGAATTTCTGTGGGGATCAAAAAACTGTTTGAATACCAAAAAAAACATTCAATTTCTTGTTGACATGCAATATTTAGGATGTGATATATTACATTCAAAGAGGAAATTGGAGATACGTTGATGCAGGAACCGCTCGTTAAGGCCATAAAAAAACCGCTGCCCCTGGCAAAGATTGCTTTGAAATCTTTACGGGACTCCATACTGAGCGGCAAGCTGGTACCCAACGAAACCTATAATGAAATCGCCCTTGCAAAGAAGCTTGGGATATCCAGAACACCTGTGAGGGAGGCCCTTCTGGAGCTTTCCAGCCAGGGCCTGATAACCTTTTTGCCCCGTGTTGGGGTTCGAATAAATCATTTTACAGAACAGGACGTTAAAGAAATCTTTGAATTGCGCAAGGCAATTGAGCTATTTGCCGTAGCCAAGGTGTCCAAGGATTTTTTGAAGCACGACTTTGCCAGCCTGGAAGCGACGCTTCAATCTCAGAGAGAGGCTATCAAAAAGGAAAATTTCCTGGCCTTCTTGAATGTCGACAGAGAATTCCATTTGACATTCACCAGATTGACGAACAACAAACGGTTGTTAACAACGCTGGAGAATATCCGCGATATGATCCAGGTGATGAGCATCCGGGCCCTAGCAATAGAGATCCGTGCGAAAGAAGTGGTTGAAGAGCATGAAAAGGTGATTGAGGCGGTCAAAAAAGGACTCTCCGAGAAGGCGGTGCAAGAGATGGAGAAACATCTCAATCTGAGCCAACGGGCGGTTTTGGAACAGCGGGCCTTGGAAAACGGAAAATAGGTGTATGCGGCGTCTGACAGATCCTGAGAGTATTTTTTTAGGTCCGACATTTGTACGTTTTCAATAAGTTCGAGCACCCGAACCCCACTTCAGAAATCCGTTTATTTCTCCCGGGCTTATTGAGAAGTTACCAAAGTTGGCGTTTAAAAATCAGAACTTGAAATAGGAGGAAGACCAATGGCAAAGCCGGAAATTGAATTTATTGACTATGATACCAGTTACGAGTGGCGTCCAGTGGAAGGGGACACGCTCGGCATCCAGGAAAAGATCCTGAGTGAAGACCCCAATACGGGTGATTATACTCGCATACTCAAGTTCCCTCCGGGTACAGAAACCGACGAGACGCTGATTCATGACTTTTGGGAAGAGGTCCTCATCCTTGAAGGGACCCTTTATGACATCGCCAAAAAGGAAACCTATCTTCCCGGTTACTATGCGTGTCGGCCGCCGGGAATGAAACACGGGCCATATCAGATCCCGTACGGGTGTGTAACCTTCGAAATCAGATACCACAAAAAATAGGGTTTTGGATGGGGAGACCAGCGGCAAAACCTCTTCCCGTCCTTAAACCCACAAAAGGAGAATGTCATGGAAATTGCTTTGACGCTTGAAAAGGAAGGTGTGAGCGAGCCGCTGACCTTTGAATATACGCGCATGGTCAATGCCGGATACGTGGGTCGGAACCAGGAAGAGGTGCGGCGGCACATCGATGAACTTGCCGAAAAAGGAATCCCCGGTCCAAAAGAGACACCGGTTCTCTTTCCGGTGATTACCCGAACGCTTGTGACAGATGATGAGATCGAGGTTTACAGCGATGAGACCTCGGGCGAGGTCGAATATGTGCTGCTTGTGAAGGACGCGGAGACCATTTATGTGGGGCTGGGGAGCGATCACACCGATCGGCACCTGGAAGAAACAGATATCCCCCGTTCAAAACAAATCTGTCCGAACATTATCAGCCAAAAGGTCTGGCCCTTGTCTGAGGTGGCGGCCCACTGGGATGATCTGGAGATTCAGAGTACGGTTGTCAGCGGTGAAGAGAGCACCCTTTATCAGAAGGGCCCTCTCGAACTGATTCTGGATCCCAAAGGGCTCATGGAATTTGTCCGTTCAAAGATCAATGGGGGGCTGGACAACATGGTCATATTCTCCGGTACCCTGGGTACCCTTGGCGGGGATTTTTTGTATGGAAATAGGTTTGAGGCTGAACTGCTGGATCCCAAGACCAACCGTCGTCTTGAATTGGGGTACAATGTGCAGCCTTTGGACTATCTGGAAGCAGAATAGGAGAGGCCCATGAATGTGGCATCAATTCAGATCGGGGTGGTGGAAGGCGATAAGACCCAGACCATTGATAGAGCGGTGGAACATATCCGCCGGGCCCGCGGCGCAGATCTCATCATCCTGCCGGAGCTTTGGAATATCGGATTTATGAGTTTTGACCGATATGTCACCGAGTCAGAAGATAAGACCGGCCCCACCTTGACCACACTCAAGGGTCTGGCCCAAGAGGTCAAGGCCTATCTGCACACGGGAAGTTTCGTGGAAAAGGCGGGAGACAAATATTACAACTCTAGTTATCTCATTTCGCCCCAGGGCGACATTCTGGCCAACTACCGAAAGCTTCACCTGTTTGGCTACAATTCCAAAGAGGGCCAACTCCTCACCATGGGAGACGAAGTGGTGGTTGTCAAAACCCCTCTTGGGACGTTTGGTCTGGCCACCTGTTATGACCTTCGTTTTCCGGAGCTGTTTCGACGCATGGTTGAAAAAGGCGCCGAGATCTTTTTGGTATGTTCTGCGTGGCCCTATCCCCGCCTCGAACACTGGATCATGCTCAACCGGGTGCGGGCACTCGAAAACCAGTGTTTCCTCGTTTCCGCCAACACAGTGGGTCCCAACATGGGCAGTCTTCTGGTCGGTCACAGCATGATGGTCAATCCATGGGGGGTAATCCTGGGCAGCGGCGGAGATGAGGAGGTCATCCTTCAGTGCGAGTTAAATCTGGAGGAGATCGGCACTGCCAGGGATCGTTTCCCTGCCCTGGCCGATCGTTTGGATTGGTTAAACAGGATGGATTAAGGAGAATCACAAATGGCAAAACTGGAAGTCAATTTCTGTGGTGTGCGGGTAAAAAACCCCATTGTAGCCTCTTCGGCTGAACCCACCTTAAACGCTCATAACATGAAAAAGTGTATAGATACCGGTGTTGGCGGTGTCATCGCCAAAACCATGACCGACTCACCGGCCATGCGTGAGCTGACCACCAGATCCAAGTGGCGTTTTTTAAACGAACGCCATGAGGTTTGCAGGGGCAAAGTCCCACGTGCCTTCAGTCTCTATGGACGTAGTGGTTTGGCCTTGGAGGAACCCAAAGAGTTTATAAAGGAAATCAAGGAAACGTTGAAATATGCTGCTGAAAAAGAAGCTGTGGTAATCGGAAGTATCGCCTCGACCAAGATTTCAGGGTGGGTAGAACTGGGGAAACAGATAGAGGGCGCTGGCGTGCCACTCATTGAAATGAATTTTGGCTGCCCACATCCCAAGCTGATGCCCGGTATACGCACCGGCATGAACGTCGGTCAGGATTTCGACTATGGCTGTGAGATCACCCAAGCCGTTTGCGAAGCGGTGAACGTGCCCATTATGGTTAAGGTGACCCCACAGGTGACCGATCTTGTGGAATTTTCCGGCCGGCTCAAAGAGGCCGGTGCATCTGCCGTCACACTCACAAACCGTTTTCTTGGCTTTGTGCCGGATATCGAGACAGGCAAACCGCTTGTTTACGGTCAGGCCGGTGTGGGGGGACCCTGGATCAAACCGCTTACCTTGCGATGGATTAACGAGGTGCGGAAGGCCTACAGGGATGAAATATTCATCGCCGGAACCAACGGGGCCTACGACTGGAGAGATGTGGTTCAGTTTATTATGAGCGGTGCCCACATCGTAGAGATGTGTTCAGCCGTTATGGTTTACGGCTACGAATGGCTTGGCAAACAGGTGCGCGGCCTGGAGAAATTTATGGATGAAAAAGGCTACGACAATGTGGACCAAATGCGTGGCATCGCCTCTGAGGCTGCCATGGCCTATGCCGATATGCCGCCTGAAAAGGCCTGTGTAAACAAGGAACTGTGTAACTATTGCCAGCGGTGTCTCAAGGCGTGTTTCTACCAGGCCATGCAGGACGGTGAAGATCACACCTGGGTCAAGGAGGAAAACTGCATCGGTTGCGGCGGCTGTTATTCCGTCTGTCCGGTTCCCGGTGCCATTGCAATTGCGGTAGTTTAGATTTCAGGGAGTCTGAATTGGAACTGAGCCTACTCGAAGGAAATGAGGCCGTGGCATGGGGCGCCTACCATGCCGGATGTCGTTTTTTTGCCGGCTACCCGATTACGCCTGCCACGAGCATTCTTAACACCATGCTCAGAATATTGCCGCCAACAGGTGGCACGGTATTGCAGGCCGAGGACGAGATCGCGGCGATGGGATACTGTATTGGTGCTTCCATGGCTGGATTAAAGGTCATGACCGCGACCTCCGGTCCCGGATTGAGTCTTTTCTCCGAACACATTTCCTTTGCCATTGGATCTGAGATCCCCTTGGTCATCGCTGAGGTCCAGCGGCTGGGGCCCTCTACGGGTTCAGCCACCCGCGGTGCGGACGGAGACATCCAATTTATGCGTTGGGGCAATTCCGGAGGGCTTCCCGTCATTGTCTTGGCCCCGGTGGATGTGAAAGACTGTTTTACACTGACCATGCACGCTTTCAACCTGGCAGAGGAATATCGGTGCCCGGTGTTTTTGGCCTCAAACAAAGAGATCGGTCTCACCAGGGAAAGCGTGGATTTAGATGGGCTTGAACGTCCAGCCGTGATGAACCGCTTACCCTCGATCGAGGACGTACCGTTTTTTCCTTTCAAACCCCTACCCAACAAGGAAGTGCCAGGATTCCTGCCAATTGGTGGACAGGTCCCTGTCCGACAGACCTCCTCGACCCATGGTGCTGAGGGGTATATCACCATTGATTCCAATGAAATTGCGGCCACAATTCAACGGGTGAAGGACAAGGTCGAGACCCATGTGGACCGATTTAGCTTTGTAGAAACCTTGATTGAGCCGGGCGCTGAAACCATGGTCTTGACCTATGGTGTCAGCGCTCGATCTGCTCACGCTGCCTACAAAGATCTTAAAGCGGCCGGGAGACCTTTCTCCCTTTTGGTGTGAAGACACTTTGGCCGGTCCCTGAAGACCTCATTCGTAAAGAAACCCGCAAAGCCAAACGGGTTGTAGTTGTTGAGATGAATCTTGGTCAATATGTCAGGGAGGTTGAAAGAATACTCAAAGACAAAAAGGTGGATTTTTTGGGACAAATGGACGGTCGATTGATCAGTCCGGATCAGATAAAAGAGGCTGTTTATGGCTAGCCTACTCAATAAGAGTCGCCCCCCTGTCTTTTGCCCCGGCTGCGGTTATGATCTGATCCTAAATGCCCTGGACAAATCCTTTCAGAACATGGGGCTTCAGGGCAACCAGATTGCAATGGTCAGCGATATCGGTTGTTCGGGACTGTTTGACACCTTTTTTAATACACATGCCTTGCACGGCCTTCATGGTCGGGCCCTGACCTACGCCGCAGGCTTGAAACTTGCCAGACCGGAGCTTCACGTGGTGACAACAATGGGCGACGGAGGGTTGGGTATCGGGGGGGCGCATTTACTTGCCGCATGCAGAAGAAATCTGGATATGACCCTCCTGATCCTTAACAACTTCAACTTTGGGATGACCGGCGGTCAGTTCTCTGCCACCACACCGCCACAGGCATCGGTCGGTTCAGGCTTTCTCAATGCCTTGGAAAGACCCATGGATGCAGGAACGGTCGTCGCTGCGGCGGGTGCGCCTTTTGTGGCCCGTGCCTCGGCCTATCAAAAAGACCTGTCCGCCCTTATTGAACAGGCTATCCGGTTTGAAGGTTTCAGCGTAATTGATATCCTGGGAGTTTGTCCGGGCCGTTATCTCAAGCAGAATAAGCTTACGCCAAAGCTAATCGATCAGATCTTAAGGGAGTCAGAACCCTTGGACGGGTCTGTAACTCAAAACGCCCGGTCTGAATATGGCCGGTGTTACCGTGAACAGGCCGCGCGTCAAAAAGTGGCGTCGCCTCCGGCCAAAGTTGTGCCTCGGTTTGATCCCCCGGAGTCCGGTCGCCAAGAGGTGATATTTCTGGGAGCAGCCGGTCAAAGGATTTTGACCGCGGGTGAGGTTTTATGTATTGCGGGTCTTACTGCCGGTCTCAAAATTACACAGAAAAACGAGTACAACATTACGGTATTAAGGGGGCCTTCCATCAGTGAACTCATCCTCTCTCCAGAGGAGATCGACTACACCGGTATCATTAATCCCGCAGTGGTCATAGCCCTGGCCCCTGATGGAGTTACCCGCCGCAAAGACATGTTCGCCCAACTCAATCAAAATACCCTGATCCTTCAGGTTTCAGGGATAAAGATACCGCCTACCCAGGCTCAAGTTGTTCCAATGGACTTTAAGGGGCAAGGCATAAAAAAGAGTGATTGGGCCCTGGCGGCCTTAGCCACCCTTGCCGGAATGAACAGGGTCCTGACCATTCAGATGCTTGACGCTGCCCTGGGAGAACGATTTAAAGGTGACACATTAAATGGGGTAAGTGAACTCCTTGAAAAAGTAATGGGCCAAAAATAATGCATGCTACATAACTGAAATAGCCCGGAGAATGAGAATGCACCGCAATTATTCAGAAGAAATCAGAAAATTACTAGGGGGAAAAGATTACAGGATAGTGGGGAAAAACGTCAGGAGAGTGGATGCCCTTGAAAAGGTCACCGGACGTGCAAGATATACGACCGATTATCTGGTAGAGAATGCTTTGTTCATACGACCTGTGAGAAGTCTATACCCCCACGCCCTTATACATAAGATTGATAAGGAAAGCGCCTTATGTATTCCAGGCGTTGAGTCTGTGATAACCGGCGATCAGATACCGGGAGAAAACCAAATTGGCTATTATCTTGATGACCAGCCGCTTCTTACGACCGATAAGGCAAGATATGTCGGGGATCTGGTGGCTTTGGTGGTGGCGCGGGATGAGGCGGCGGCATGGGCCGGGGCAGATGCCCTGAAAGTTGAGTACGAGGAATTGCCAGCCGTCTTTGAACCCAAAGAAGCGTTGGCAGGTGATTTTAAGATTCACGGCCAACAGTCGCCGGAAGGTGTCAAGGTGCGGAAAGGTGACGCTCAAAAGGCATTTCAAGGGTGCGATGTGATCGTTGAAAGAACCTATAAGGCAGGTGCCCAGGACCACGCCTATCTCGAAACCGAAGCTGCGGTGGCGATTCCTGAAGACCGTGGCGGGATGATGGTAATAAGCACCAACCAGGGCCCATTCAAGACCCGAAACGCAGTGGCACGTGTTCTGGGCAGACCCCAGGCAGAGGTCAGGGTTATTACGCCATATATAGGCGGCGGGTTTGGTGGAAAAGATACCTATGGACCCATTATCTCCAGTCTTGCTGCCGTGGCCGCAGAGATCTCCGGGCAGCCTGCGATGATTGTCTTTACGCGACATGACTCGTTTGCATATCGTTTCAAGCGGTGCCCTTTTGAGATCAGGTACAAATCGGGGGCCACCAAGGATGGTCTTCTCAAGGCAATTGAAGTGGAGTATACGGTCGACTGCGGCGGTTATACCTCACATGCCGTTAATTTGATGAAGCGGGCAGCCTATCATGCGACCGGTGTTTACGAAATCCCCAATTGCAGGATAACGGGCACGGCTGTTTATACCAATAACCTGCCGGGCGGTGCACTTAACGGTTTCGGAAACCCCCAGATGAGTTTTGCCATTGAGTCCCAAATGGACTTATTGGCAGAGGAACTGGGCATGGACTCGGTGGAGCTGAGACTGAAAAATGCCCTGGTACCGGGATCTCTAACCGGGACGAATCAAAAGCTGGATCATTCAGTCGGGATTAAGGAGTTGATTGAAAAAGTCGTGGAAACGGCTGATTGGCGAACAAAGAAGGCCGGAACCGCTGGGGATCAACATGGCACAAAGAGGCGGGGTGTCGGTATAGGCTGCAGCTGGCATGGGTGCGGGACCACGGGATGGAAACAGGACTGGGCCGGAGCATCAATCATCCTCAACCCTGATGGAAGCGTCAACTATTGTACCGGTATTGTTGAAATTGGCCAGGGTTCAATTACCGGTCATGCTATGATGGTGGCAGAAACATTGGGTGTGCCCTACGAATGGGTGAAGGTTGATACCAATGATACCAGCCGGATGCCCGACAGCGGTGAAACACACGCGCAGAGGGGGACTATCTTTGGGGGAACAGCGGCTGTGGACGCGGCCATAAAGCTGAGAAAAAGGGTGACCGCAGTTGCAGCAGAGATGATGAGTTGTGAGGAAGACGACGTTCTCATAGAGGAAGGCGTGATTCAAAATAGGAATAATGGTTCCCAGGAGATAAGCTTTAAGACAGTGGTAGGAGAGATGTATGCGAGGGGCATTAACCCATCTGAGTTTGGATTTGTGCTGGCACGGCGGGGCTATCCGGATCCTGAGACCGGGTTGGGAGATCCCTATGCCGCCTATACGTTTGGCTGTAGCATCGCTGAAGTGGAAGTTGATCTTGAGACGGGACAGGTAGATGTCTTGAAATTGAGTCCGGGGATTGCGGCTGGGAAAATTATACAACCTGAGGTCGTGCGGGGTCAGATAAACGGATGCGGGATGCTGGGCCTGGGGTATGCCCTGACCGAGACCGTTGTGAGAGAAAACGGAAGGATTATGAACGTTTCGTATACCGATTATTTAATACCAACCATAAGGGACAAACCGGAGATTGCAGATTTTGTTTCTGTTGAAGACGAATATATGTATTCCGCTTATGGGGCTAAAGGGGTGGGAGAGATCGCGCTCATATCCACACCGCTCGCGATAACAAACGCGGTCTATGACGCCATAGGCATCCGGTTTTATGACCTGCCTCTAAATGCAGAAAAGGTCTACTTTGCAATAAAGGAGAAAATGGGCCATGGAAACAGAGATTAGGCCCCTGCCGAAATTTGAATACTTTGCGCCCGATTCATTGAGTAACATCGTCGCACTGCTGCAGGAGTACGGGGAAGAGGCCGCGCTGCTGGCAGGGGGCACGGATTTGCTGTCAAACATAAAGAGACTTTCCCGGTCTCCAAACATCATCGTTGATCTGAATAGGGTTCCGGCACTGTCGTTTATAGAGATAAAGAAGGACGTCCTTTATATCGGGGCAGCAACAGTGTTAAATGAAATCAAGAAATCACCGGTCGTTCAGGAAAGGGCCCCTGTGCTGGCTGAAGCCATCGGGGTGCTGGCATCAAACCCTATCCGGAACCGGGCCACCATAGGGGGAAATCTTTGTAACGCTTCTCCAGCAGCCGACACGGCGCCGCCTTTGCTTGTCCTGGACGCATGGCTAACGCTACAGGGGCCTGATAGTGAGAGGACGGTGGCAATCTCAGAGTTCTTCACGGGCCCCGGCCAAACAGTCAGAAGGGCTGATGAAATAGTTAAGGAAGTCATCATTCCTTTTAAAAGGGGCCGTTCAACATTTCTTAAGCTTGGCAGGCGGAAAGGCTTTACCTTGTCAATAGCCTCTGTTGCCGCCTTTGGTGTTATAACGGACGGTAAATTTGAAGACGTGAGAGTTGCCTTGGGCGCAGTCGCCCCAATGCCTGTCAGATGCCGGAAAGTTGAGGAGGCCTTGAGAGAGGTGGCGGCCAATGAGGAGAATATTGAAAAGGCAGCCAGGCTGGTGAAAGATGAGGTGAATCCTATAACGGATGTGCGAGCATCAGCAGAGTACAGAAAAGAAATGTCATACGTTCTGACAAAGCGGGCGCTGAAGAAGATAGCCATGGGGGAGGAGTAAAGTCAATGAAATTTTATTTAAACGGTGAAATAATACAAGAAGAAGTAGCCCCAAATGAGACCCTGCTGGACTTCCTGAGAGATCGATTGAAGATAATGAGTGTCAAGAAGGGGTGTGATGTGGGCGAGTGTGGGACCTGCACTGTTCTTCTAAATGGTAAACCAATCCGATCGTGCCTTGTGCTTGCGGTCCAGGCGGAAGATGCAGAGATCATTACGCTCGAAGGAGTTCATACATATGGGGACCTGAAGATAATACAAGAAGCATTTATTGACAAGTATGGATTCCAATGTGGGTTTTGCACGTCCGGTATGATTCTGACAACAAAGGCGTTGCTCGATGAGAACCCCGATCCCACTGTTGAAGATATAAAGGAAGCTTTGGAAGGAAACCTCTGCCGATGCACAGGATACGACCAGATAATCGACTCTGTGTTGAGAGCAGCGGAATTACGAAGCTCATAAACGATGTGAACTCAAATCGCTCTGGTTTTGTAATGGGGACACCCTGTTACGGGTTCTGTGAAATATGAATTAGACTTTGAAGGAGGTGTTTTAGAATGGCTTCGCAAAAAGGAGATTTTATAAGTCCCTTTGACGTTGAGACGCCAAAAGGCTGCCAAGGTTGGGAAGAGATGTACCCCAGTTACTATCTGTTTAGTGAGGACAGACGGAAGTTCGAGGAAGACAAATTGTGGGTTGCCGATGTTCTGCATCACCCGGAACCAATGGCTCCCTTTGACTTGATTCTCCCCGAATGCTGGCAGATAGCCGTTTCCCAGTTTAACACCCGTCTCTTTCCAGCGCCATCTGCGTTGGGCATCGATCACAGAGTTATAAACGGGTACGTCTATATCAGCGGTAATGTGATAGATGACCAGAAACAAATAGAGGAGCGTACCCGCATTTATGAAAAACAGGTTAGTTACTACTACAACAATTGGGAGGTGCTCTACCGAAATTGGAAAAAGAAAATCATCGCGCTCATCGAGGAATTAAAGGGAATAGAAATAAAAAGCCTGCCCGAGTTTGATGATGAGAATATTATCTACGATGCCACTGGTGTATCTTCCGGATTTCGGTTAATTGAAAACTATAATCGTCTGATTGAAAGCATGTTTAAAGCCTGGCAATATCATTCGGAGATGGCAAACATCGGCTACGCGGGCTATCTTGCCTTTATGGATTTTTGTAAGAAAGCGTTCCCTGAAATTGATGAGTTGACCGTATCCAATATGATTGCGGGCCTTGAAATTGACATCCTTAAGCCTGATGCTGAGCTGAAGAAACTTGCTAGATTGGCATTGGAATTGAAGGTAGACAAGGAAATAGAAGGATCTTTTGAGAAAGGTGTGGCCCCGGAACAGATAGTGCAGGAGCTTTGCAAAAGCGGACAGGGAAACCAATGGGTAAAACAGTTTGAGGAAGCCAGAGAGCCCTGGTTCAATTATTCGATTGGAATGGGCAATTTCTATCGGAAGCACATTTCATGG
>PVMK01177025.1_pt1 | contig 18713 bp, 22 predicted proteins | sample 1853481 | NCBI WGS metagenome assembly PVMK01 (sample SAMN08533507, study PRJNA380276) | Marine sediment metagenome, whole genome shotgun sequencing project. | reverse complement strand
TCACAATCCTGTTGATACTGTTCTCGCTCATTCTGCCCTGTCAGCTGCAGCCGGCACTGGCGGCAGCGCCGATCACATCAAATGTCAGTGACCCGATCCATCGATCGCCTGCTGTGGTCGTGATCTCGACTGGCATCCTGCCCGACAAGATCGTGAAATCCTTCCAGTCCGCAATGACCGGATGATGAACCATCACGCGCCCGCTTGCGTTGTGAAACTCGCGTGGATAAGTCGTAGCGTCGATCGGCGCTGCCGCCAGTGCCGGCTGCAGCTGACAGGGCAGAATGAGCGAGAACAGGATCAACAGGATTGTGAAACGCCGGCGCGGCGCTGGCAACTGGTGCATGTCAGGTTCCTGGGGGGCTATTCCGGTTTTCTGAATTTCAGGGTCCAGCGGTCCGTATTGCCGGTCACCGTCTTGCGGCCGACCTCGAACCTGAGCTCATCATCCGGCCGGTAGTGGAGGTCTGAAAAATCCACCAGTTCAAAACCCGCTGCCTGAATCTCCTGGGTTGCCAACACCGGATCGATGCGGCGGCGATTCTCTGAGCCATCCGGCTCCATGTGGCGGCGGTTGTGATCCACCACGGCATAGATGCCTCCCGGCTTCAGGGCATCATAGACCGCCCGGTTCATGGTAGAGCGGCCCTCGGCGCCAAAATTGTGGTAGTTGCGGAAGGTAAAAACGATGTCGGCATCCTGCACGCCCAGGCTGTCCATTTCCAGCATATAGGTGCGCGAGCCTTCAGGCCGGTAGACTTTGGCATCCTCGGCGACGACTTTTACCTGCTCGAAACCAGCCTGGTTCAGAACGTTTTCCTTTACATGACTGGTTCCCAACGCTACGTATAACTCCCCGTTCTGCGCCATCACCGGCGCCAGCAGCTTGGTGTACCAGCCCCCTCCGGGTAACAGCTCGACCACCTTCATGTCATCGCGCAATCCGAAAAATTCCAGGGTGTCGACCGGCCTGCGATTACGGTCCCGTTCAACTTCCTTTTCGCTGCGAACATCAGATTCCATCGCAGCCTTCAGCTTGAATTCAACTGCCGAAAAATCACCTGAAAACAGGGCGCTGCTCCAAATACCAAGTAACATCACAAGAACAAATTTCTTCATTTGGATACCTTTTCGAATTTCATTGTTAGCCGAGGGCGCAGCATAATTGAAAACCGTGCCGGCGTCATGACATGTAAAGAAAATTGTCAGCGAGTCTGGGCCTGCTGCCTGCCCGGAATGCCCTGCACCCAATTCCCGGTTCAGTCCGGTACCGGCGTCAGCCGCTCCTCGCGGTCCGTTTTTCCCCGCTGCCTGCCCGCGACCAGGTGGGTCAAAAACGGTGTTTGAATGGCCAGGCTGAAGATGGCTACGCCATAAATCATGCTCTGAATGGTGTACCAGTGTGGAATTTCAGTATCCAGCGAGAGTGCCAGCGCAATCGCCACTGCACCACGAACGCCACCCCACAACATCAGGTTCTGGTCCCCAAGGCCCAGCCTTTTTTGACCGGGGAGAAAGGAAAGCGGACCGGCGCCAAGGAAAATGATCGCAGCGCGCGATACGACTGCGGCCAGAACCCCAACCAGCATCGCCAACCAGTGTTCCTGAAACATACCGACCGTAATGCTCATTCCGACCAGGGTGAATAGCATGGCATCCGCGGAGAAACTGAGAATCCGCCAGGTGTCCAGTGCAAAAGCCACGTCTTCCTCAGCGCGATGTCTACCCTGGCAATAAGCAAAAGTCAGGCCGGCTGACAAGGTAGCGACCACGCCGGAAAGCCCCATCAAGTGCTCTCCCACCCAGAAACTCATGAAGGCGAGCACCAATGTCGTTGAAGTCGTCAGGATCGTGTCCTCAAAAGCGCGGATGATACGATCGAACAACCAGCCCATTGCCATCCCGGCGAGCACACTGCCAAATAGTATCTGCGCGAACCGACTGGCCACTTCACCAGCAGTGAATGCCGTGCCAGGCGTCAAGATGATTGCGGACAATAAAACGAATAATGTGATCGTGGCGGCATCATTGATCAGGCTTTCACCCTCGAGAATCTGCACCAGGCGCCGTGGGGCGCCGGCATTCTTGAGGATTCCGGATACGGCCGTGGGATCCGTTGCGCAAATCATGGAACCGGCCAGCAGGGCCAGCGGAAAAGCCATCCCGTTCTGCCCCCCCAGCAGATAGTGAATGATCAGTGCCGCCAAAATTGCTGCGATGATCAACAGCGGCACCGACAGCGCTCCGATCAACAGGCCCTCGCGACGCAGCGACTGGATATTGATATTGATCGCAGCTTCAAAAATGATGATAGGCAGCAAGATGTAAAAAACGAGGTCGTGAAGAAGCTGCCAGCGCAAACCCGTATCACGCCCCAGTGCTACCCAGATTTCCGAACTGATGAAGCCCAGAAGCACAAGCGCCACCGGCAGGGGAACAAGGCGCCAGCGGGCCAGCGGGCGGCTCAGCATTGCCGCGGCAAGAATTCCAAACATCAGGAATGGCAGGAGCTTACCCATCTTGGTGGTCTCTCGATTCGACTGGATTGTTTGTATGAGACCGGAAGAAAGGCAAAACTGTTTCAGCTTCTGTCCTGCCGGACGCTCCGTTCATCCCGTTTTCGGGTTTCCCGGACTGGAATGAGAAACTGCGCCGGGAGCGGCGCAGGGATATTTATTACAAAGAAGTAGCGCTGGCCGGCTCAGGCTGCAGCTTGAAGTTCTCTGTATTGATTACTGTTCAGGTCCCGCAATGCCCGCTTCAGGAAGAGACGCATTTCGTCTTCTTTTTTGCCCGACAGGATATTACGGTTGAGATGCAGCATTTCATGCCAGTACTCAATCTCGGCCTGGAGAATAAATCGCCTGGAAGATTCCATTATTTTGCCCAATTGCACGCCCGCTTATCCTGGTCGGACGGTACTGCCGAAATCATCCTGATAAGTACACCCGCAGAAATCCGTATCCACGGCGCATGCACTCAGCGCATGCATTTCATGACTGGTAGATCATGAACACATTAACTAATAATACATTTTAAAACAAATTTCAAGTGCAATATCATGATTTCCTGATCAAAACTAGCCGGAAATAGCAGATCAGAAGACTCTTTCTCAGGTTTATGCTCAATGCGCAGCTGACCAGGAGTCGGCTTTTCCATCAGGCTTCCAGGCTGTCTGCTCTTGCCTTGAGCAGGAGTTCGAGCTTTCCATCCGGAAGTAACAAGCCGCGCTCAAAATCGAAACAGGACATCATCTCGTGCATTTCTACCTGCGAATGCGGATAAGTGTCGGGCTGCTTTGAATGGCGTTGCCTCACGCTCAGTGTATTCTCGTCGATCACACCATATCGCTTGTTCCCAAGCCGGATGGCGAGGTGGTGGATGCCAAAACCGTGGGCCCGGGTTCCGTGGTGAATATAAGGACGCAATGCCTCGTTAAAGGCGCGCAAGGCGGGATCGTCCAGGTAGCAAAGGAAATCCCAGAACAGGCAGATGTCCAGCTTCGTACCGGGCGGGAATGCCAGCAAATCATCGAACTGCTGACGTATTTCCTGCGGACTCGTCACGTTCTGCAGGTCACTAACCAGTGGTTCAGAAAACAGATCCAGAAAGTGGATCCTGCACTTGTAGCGGGAAAAGAATTCGACTGTTTCCGGTAACGCCGAGCCGACTTCGAGGATAGTCAGGCGATGGTTAAGGTCCAACATGCGATACAGCGAGGCAAATATTTTGCTCGGTTGCTTGATGGCGCCGCGGACAGAGGCAGGCGCCCCGTCATCACGACCGACTTGTGTTGCAACTGTGCTCAAGACCAAATAATTCCTGTCATGCAACGGGAAATCATGCCTTTCCCCGCTGCGGCTTGTGTACTGCTGACCAGGCTAAAATCAGCCGCTCTTGAGCGTCAGGCTCGGCTCTTTCCTTCCCGAATCGCTTGAAACCGCGGGCCCGGTCACCTTGGCAGCCGGCTTGGCTGGCGTCCTGGCGACTGTTTTGGGGGCCCGGGTACTGGCCTCATCTTTCTTTGCGGCGGGAGCTTCTATCCTGGCGGCTTCAGCGGGGTCCATGTCGATACTGCCCTTGAAAATTGCTCCGTCTTCAAGCTGCACCCGTGGTGCGGCAATATTGCCCCGGACCCGCCCGGTCTTTGCGATGAGCACCTTCTCACTGCCAGCGATATCACCCATGACTTCGCCTGCGACCTTGATCATTTTTGCCTGGATTCTCGCGCTGACCTGCCCGGACTCGCCAATATCCACATTATGGGCGCTCTGCACGACAGACCCACTGACCTTGCCGTCGATGGTCAGGTCTGCGCTGGCTGTCACATCTCCGGAAATCTCGATACCCGGCCCGATGACGGCAGACTTGGTGGCGGGAGGGGGGCTTGCTGCCCTGGCGCTCAACGTGGGGCTTTCCTGAATGGCGATCGATTCCTTGATCTGCGGACTTCCCTGCTTACTGCTTTTGTGCTTTTCAAACATGACTCTTACCGTGAACTTCAGTGTATTGGGGAAGTCATCCTAGCAGGATGTTTTACGGCTCACCAGCAGTGAACGCATTGGAATGACTCAGGGCCTGTTAACACTTGCCAGATCGCTGCGGTGGGCGAACAGGATCATGCCCAAACTGTCACGGTTTGTGGATTTTGAGTTAGACTGAAAATGAGGAAGGCAAGAAAGGAAAAGAATTGGACATGGGCAATAGCTCCCATGCACTGTTCCGCCCGCCCGTGGTCATCGCGGTACTACAAAAATTGCTGGGAGAGAAAACGCTGGTTGAAAACCGCTTGAATCAGTTGTTGGCACAGATGGAGTCAATGCCTGTCATGGGATCAAATGATGGAAGGGGATTCACTGAATTCACGATTCATGCCTTTCTGGGCCAAAGTGACCGGGCATTCCAGGCGCTCGGGGCGGCAATCAAGGCCGGTTATATACACAAATGGTGGACCTTGAAAGATGGAGCCTTCAATCCGGACTACGCGGCGGTCATCGCAGACCCCCGGTTTGAAGCACTTTACCGCAGGCTGCAGGAAAGGGCCGGCCGGATGAAATCTGGTTTCCTGGAGCAGCCGGAACTGCCCGCAGGCTGGATGCGCTGATTCATCATCGATTCAGGGTTTCGAACCACAGCCCAAATTGTGCTGCCCAAAGTCCGTAAGCGCCTCGTTGAAGTGATCAAAGCTGTGGCAGCCTCCTTCAAAAGCGACAAAGCGTGAAATCTGGTGATGCCGTGCCGCGCTGGCCTTCCAGGGTATGACTTCATCGTCCTTGTCGCAATACACATAAAACGGCCGAACAGCGTCATAATCGACCTGTTTTTCAAGGAATTTCAACTGCCTGCCGTGGTCTTCGGTCCACTCATATTCTTCAAACGTAACGTAGTTCACCTGAGGCCCGATCAGGAATTCATCAAGCAAGCCGACTTCGAAAACGGGATTGAAGCCAATTGCTGCTGACTTAATCCCCGGCCTGGCCTGAATCAACGACAACTGCATGATGCGGGCAAACCAGCCGCCCATGGATGAACCGCAGAAGACGGCTTCATCAGCATCATCACGTAATTTGCCCAGGATACTGTCCCTGTGTTCCACCGCCTGCCGGAAGTTGATCGAAACAGGAACGAAGCGGAATCCTCTGTCCCGGGCAAACTGATCTACCGCAACAATCTTCGGACTGCCGGAGAAATCCTTGAGAATGGCCGAATTGAAGCCGTTGAAGTAATAAAAAACCCGAGTCCCATCGCAAGCTGACAGGCCTGCTCGATCAGCCGGCATTTCCGCCTCGCGATCTAAGTTTCAAGGGATCATCCGGGTCAACTTCGGGCATGAATTGCTTTTTGCGGTCAAGATTGGTCAGCTGGTAAACAAGCCCCAGCCAGTTGTTCACAATAGCCTTGGCGGTATCGCCCCAGGTATTATCAAGTTTCGGCCCGATTTCCTTTTCCAGGAATTCGGGAATAGACTGTCCGGCGGACCGTGCCTGTATTGCCTGCTCGACAAAGCGTTCCGCAACTTCAGCGGCGTTGCTCGAAAAATAGTGTTCCGGGAAAGGTGGCGCTGCATGCAGTTCACCGGCGAGAAAGCGCAGCACTTCGCGCTTGTACTCCTTCAGCAGGCTGTTGATGTCGTATTCCGGGTGGCCCTGAAAATAAATGAAACGGAACTGGTCCGGGCTGACGGCCATGTGCACGCCACCGTCGGCGCTTTCCGCCAGGACAGTTAATCCGGCATCCTCGAGTTGCCCCCTGGAAATCTCATTGTGGCGGGAGTGCGGTACATCAAAACGCGTATTGATTTCTCTCAGCAGTGGGTGTCCGGGTTGTGAGACTCGATGGCTGTACACGCCCCAGCGCTTCTCCGGTAAAGGCCATCGCTCTATACAGTAAAAATGCTTGAGCATGGCATGTGTCGCCAGGCAGGAACACAGGATGGACGCCACATTATCCTGGGCCCAGTTGACGACATCGATCAACGGGTCCCAGAAAGGTTCCTGGTCCAGCGCCGGGTTGACCACGTTGGCGCCGGTGATGATCAGGGCGTCCAGACCCAGATTTTTCAAGTCCTCAAATCTACTGTAGTACCGGTTGATGTAATCCAGTGCTTGAGGGCCTCGAGGTAGCCCGGGAAGCGAAAATGGGTATACGAAAAACTGCGCGATCCGGTTGCAGCCACCTACCAGGCGAATGAATTGCCGCTCGGTGGCCTCCAGTGCGTTGTCAGGCATCATATTCAGGAAGCCGATATGCAGCTCGCGAATATCCTGGTGCACGGCGCGGTCGAGCGACAGCACCACGTGCCCGTGTTCGCGCAGACGGGCAAAAGTTGGCAGTTTGGAATGTTCAACCAGCGGCATGGGTGAAGTGTAACGGCAATTACGAAATTTGCGACCAGAAAATAAGTGGAGGCCCGGAAAATAAATGGCTGTCGCGCCGATCCGGAATTTTTCTCCGTATCCTCCTATACTGTTTAAAGTGCAGAAAACCCGGAGCTTTCCGGGTTATGTACAGACCGTGGTTTCATTCACGGACACATTGAGAGGAGAGAAAATATGAAAAAGTTCATCCATGCAATTGTTTTCTGCGCTGCCGGCATTAGCCTGGCGGCTCATGCCGACAGCCGTGTTGCGGAGCTCTGGCAATGCGAATTGGAAGAAGGAAAGACCATGGAAGAAGTTGCAGCCGCCAATGGAAAATGGCTGGCCTTTGTCAATAAGTCCGTAGAGGGTGGTGATGTTCGCAGCTATGCGCTCGAATCCATAGTGGGCGATAGCACGGGCTTCAAGTTCGCTGACACCTTCCCCAACCGGAAAGCCTGGGCAGCGGCCAAGGATGCTATCGAATCTCCGGAAGGTAAAGCGGTGGAAGCTGGCTTCGAAGGTATATTCAAATGCTCCGAGAACAGGTTGTACAAATCTACGGAACACTAGTCGGGGAAAATAGCGCACCAGTTTCCCGGCGCCGCAGTGCGGCGCCGGGATTCAGGCTGCCAGCTCAGCTGCGAGCGATTGACCTGCCCTTCGAACCCAGGTCATCACAGGCTTCCTGCAGTCGGGCGATGATTCCTTCTTCGCCCAGCCTCAGGTACTTCCTGGGGTCGTAGAACTTTTTGTACGGGGTGCCATCTTCCGGGTCAACCTGGTACAGGAACGCCTTGGGGTTCTCGTTTACGAATTGCCCGACAGGTTCGGAAAATGCGAACTGCGTATCGGTGTCGATGTTCATTTTGAACACGCCATAACTAACAGCTTCCGTGATTTTCGCTTTCTCAGAACCGGATCCACCATGGAAAACCAGGTGCAGGGGGTTGTCTCCGGTGCCATGCGTCTGCTGTACCAGGGTCTGGGAATTCTTCAGAATTTCCGGTCGCAACTTTACGTTGCCCGGCTTGTACACGCCGTGGACGTTGCCGAATGAAGCAGCAACGGAAAAGTGACCGATGGGGTTGAGCAGATTATAGGCCTGCAACACATCAGCCGGTTGCGTATACAGCTTCGAGTTGTCGGCGCCTTCGTCAAAATCACTGCCAATACCATCCTCTTCGCCCCCGGTTACCCCAAGTTCAATCTCCAGTGACATATCCAGTTTAGCCATGCGCTCGAGGATGCGTGCGCACTCACTGAGGTTGAAATCAATGGGATCAGCCGACAAGTCCAGCATATGCGAGCTGTAAAGTGGCTTACCATACTGTTCATAGTACTTCTCGCCTTCAACCAGCATGGCTTCAATCCAGGGAATGAGTGCCTTGTTGGCATGATCGGTGTGCATGACCACGCAAATGCCGTAGTACTCCGCCAGCAGGTGGGCATGCTGTGCGGCTGCCACCGCTCCCATCACCTTGGCTTTGAATGCATCTTCGATGCCCCTGCCGGCATAAAACTGGGCACCGCTGTTAGACAACTGGATGATAATGTCCGAATTGGCATTCGCTGCCGCTTCCATCACGGCATTGATCGTATTGGTACCAGTGACATTTACCGCAGGCAAAGCATAACCACCTGCCTTGGCGGCATTAACCAGTGTGTTATACCCCTCGCCGGTGACAACACCGGGTTTTAAAGTTATATCGGACATTAAATTTTCCTCGTGAACGGTTAGATGAGCTTACGCTTCCATTCTAACGTCACTGCGCAAGGCTCAAAAGGGGGTAAGCAAAAATTAAGAGCGAAATTGTCCTGGATCAACTGTCCGTTTGATGGGGAATGCGGATGCTTACTGTCAGGCCATGCGGTTCGGTCTTACTGAGGCGGAAGGAATGCTGGTTGCCATACAGTTCAATCAGGCGTTCGCGCGTGTTACGCAAGCCCACACCATTGGCGTCCGGTATCTGCCCATCGACCAGTGCTACTCCAGGCCCGTCATCGCTGAGTTCCAACAACAGGTCGCCGGCAAATACCCTGGCGGCTATACGCAGGTGACCACCCTCCTCAGAACGCGCAATTCCGTACTTGATGGCATTTTCGACCAGCGGTTGCAGCAACAGGCTCGGGATCAGAGCGCCAGCTGCTTCCTCACCGATATCCAGATCCAGTGTCAAGCGTTCTTCGAAGCGGACTTTTTCGATATCCAGGTACAATTTGAGCGCCGCCAACTCCTGTTTCAGGGTGATCTTCTGCATTGGGTCATTGTCCAGCGAATAGCGCAGGAAGCTGGACAGCCTGGAGACCATGCGGTTCGCCAGTTCGGTCTGCTGCTCCAGCACCAGCGTTGAAATCGCGTTCAGGGTATTGAACAGGAAGTGCGGGTTGAGCTGGTAACGAAGCATCTTCAGCTGCGCTTCGTGGGCCATCGCAGCCGACTTCAGAGCACTTTTTTGCACTTCCTGGAAAATCTGATAATACTTGATGGCAAAGTACAGCACGCTCCAGGCCACCATGATGGTGCAACTGGAGAGAAAAGAATTCATATAGGAAACTTTTTCATACAGCTCTGCTGCATCGCCCACCTTCTCCTTCCAGGCGTCCATGTCCTTGGCATGTTCAATCCAGTTGTAGTAGATAAAAGAGCGCGATTTCAACCAGAGAAATCCGCCGCCGGCGCTAGCGGCAATAAATCCCAGCGCCTGGGTCCAGGCAGGACGGTTCCACAGGTAGCGATAGATCAGACGCACTCCAAGCGTGATCACTATGCCGATCACGGTGATTGTCATCACATAGAGGAAATAATTCGGTGCAGCGCCCTCCAGAAGGACCCTGGTATAGCCATACTTTACAATCAGTCCCCACGCAAACCAACCGCCCAGATGCAACATCCAGAACAGCTTGCACTGATCGTTAACCAGATCTCTAATAATCATGCAGCCATTGTAGCTGCTGGTATGAATACCTGAAGGCAACTCATCGGACCGCAGATACGCTTTGTCTCAATCGGGGCTAGTCACAGATCAACTTGAAGCGGACACCGGCGGTAAACACCGAGTTCTTGTTCAGAATCCCCGGAGACTCGCGCACGCCCGCGGCAATTTCAACATCCTTGGTGACCGAGCCGGCTCCTGGTCCCAGGCATTCCATCTTGAACTCCATACTCGCCTTTCCAACATCATTCACGAACAGATCAACTTCAGTGGCGGTCAGATTCAGCCTGATCAGCAACTCGGTGAGGCATTCTCCAGTGAAAATGACCAGTGGTTCTGGCGAGCCATGAGGTTCCCGTACTGAGCCGGCATCCAGTGTATGCTTGGGCACCGATATTGTACCTTCACCCTTCAATCCTTCACTGAATACTTTGACATTCACCTCATATTTCCAGTCCACGCCACAATTTCCTTCCTGACTCTCTGATAATAAAGTCATTATCAACTTGCACGTCATAACTTCTCCTCAGTTTATTGCGTGGCAACTGTAAAATGAGCATACACCAAAGCACCCAAATCAACAGGAAAACGACAAGAGATCGCGAGCAGGAAATGCGGCGTTAATTCCGCCTCCCGCAGAAGCATCCGCTCATTCCGGCATATGTGCAGGATCCGGATCGTAAACTTGCTCGTCTACGGATTCGTCCGTGCTGTCCATCCACATTTTCAGCAGATCCAGGTGCTCCTTTTCCTCTTGCGCAAATTCGCCGGCCATGGCCCTGATTTCAGGGTCCTGGCTCTGCTGACTGAGCTGATAGTAGAAATCATGCGCCCTCTGCTCGTTACTCATGGCAATTTGCAGGGCCTGAGCGGTGTTCATCAGATAATTCACAGCACCAATGTCAGCCGTCTCCGGTCCTTCCATGTTTTCCCAGCCGAAATCCCAGGGCGCGATCACGGGCAAGCTGCGCCCTTTTGAATGAACCATGATTTCCTGCGCATGCAGGCGGCTGTAGTGCGCCAGCTTACGGAAAGTGGCCGCAACACCCGGATTGTTGTGCACGTCGAGCATATCGGCCAGTTCATCATGCCGGTCGGCCGCCTCTTCCTCCAGTGCAATGGAATAGGCGAGGAAGGTGTCGAGACTGGTGATTTTCTGTGCAAGGTTCATATTTCAAACTCGCTTTCGAAGCGTACCGCATCGCCCAGAGCGCCCCCATTTCTGGGCTGAAAGACCGGCACGTCTTCCTGGTAAATAATGCCGGTACTCATACCGTCGTCAGCCTGTAAGCGTTGCGCCGCCAGTAAGGGATCGCTGCTTGCGTCTTCTTGGAAGGCCTGCACATGGTGCTTCCAGTTCATCTGTTCGGGGCGGAAGGTGGGACAGGGACTAAGCACCTGTACAAAGGAGAAGCCCGGGTGCTCGATGGCGGCAACCAGCATGCGTGCGAGACCATTCGGGTCGCCGCTAAAACCGCGGGCGATAAATGAAGCGCCGGCGCTCAGCGCCAGCCCGGCCGGCTGGAACGGCCGGATGCCGGTACCGCCCGGAGTCAGCTTGCTGTCGCCCCAGTCGGGTGCCGTGGTGGGCGATGCCTGCCCCTTGGTCATGCCATAGACCCTGTTGTCCATGATGATGTAAGTCATGTCCATATTACGGCGGCAGGCGTGGATGAAGTGGTTGCCACCGATGGAAAGTCCGTCGCCATCGCCGCCGGCCACCAACACAGTCAGGTCTTCTCGGGCTGCTTTCAGACCAGCCGCCAGGGCCAGCGCACGGCCGTGCACGCCATGGAAGCCGTAAACACTGGTGTATGCGGCAATGCGGGAAGAGCAACCGATGCCGGAAATTAAGGCCACGTCCTCTTTGGGTAATTCAAGGAATGCCAAAGCCTTGGTGATGGCGTTGAGTACCGCGAAGTCTCCGCAGCCGGGGCACCATATCGGCTTGATAGCGGATTTGTAGTCTTTTGGCTTGATTTGTATGGGGGCTTTTGACTGGTTCATGCTCAACTCCAGTTCTCGATCTGTTGCACGATTTCCCCGGGGCTGATCGGCAGTGGCCCGGGCCGGGCAAACGTCCTGACATCCGCGTCGATCTCGTAATAGGCACGCAGATAAAGATGAAATTGCCGGGAGTGGCTTTGTTCAACGATCAGCGCGCGCCTGACACCAAGCATTTCTGCGGCGAGCTTGTCCGGACTGGCCGGTAGTAACAGCCGCAATGCAATCACTTTTAGCTCGTGGCCGGCCAGCCGCAGGCGGCTGGCAGCCTCGCGCACGACAGCCGTGCTCGAGCCCCAGGTGATGATTGCGGTTTCGCCCTTGCCGCTGGTGTCGGCCCAGAGATCACCAAAATCGAAGTCATGGATTTTACGCGACCGTTTGTCGAGCTGAGACAGGTGATCTGCAGCGGCACCGGACGGCTTTCCGCTTTCGCAGTGTTCCAGGCCATCGGCCACGTACATCGTGGAAGGAGTGCCCGGAATGGCCATCGGGGAAATTCCGCTGTCCGTGAGCTGGTAACGCTGGTAATTCTCGCCCGGCTCTGCTTTTACCCGCTGCGGGATTGCAGGCAATTGGTATTCGGGTTTTGGAATCAAGACGCGGGATTGGGCGAGGTTCTGATCCGTCAGCACCACGGCAACGGTCTGCAGTGCTTCAGCCAGCCGGACTGACCACTCGGTGGTCAAAATACAATCAGCGTGATCCAGCGCGCCCAGCACCAGGTGTGGCGCATCACCGTGCAGGCCGTACAGGGCCATGTTGAGATCTGCCTGCTCCGACTTGGTCGGGATGCCCGTGGAAGGGCCACCGCGCATCACGTCGACCACCACTGCCGGTATTTCCGATGCCACCGCCAAACCCATCCCCTCCATCATCAGCGCCATGCCAGGGCCCGATGTTGCCGTCATCGCCGGTACGCCGCCGAACGAAGCACCGATAACCATGTTGATGGAAGCCAGTTCATCTTCGGCCTGCACCAGGCTGCCACCGAGCTGTTCCAGCCGGGGCGATAGCCATTCGAGCAGATCACTGGCCGGGGTAATCGGGTAGCCCGCAGCAAAGCGGATGCCGCCTCTGAGCGCCCCCAGGCCGCAACCTTCGTTGCCACTCAGTTGCCAGCGGTCACCTTTGTGTTTTGGTTCACTCGGATCAGGAAGTTGCCGGGCCTCCCGCGCCTTGACGATCAGCGGTTCGGTGAACCCCCTGGTGAACGCGGCGCGCGATCCGCTGACGATTTCTTCGCCTTTTCGTGAAAAAACCCGGTCAATCAGTTTGCCGGCGCGATCATCACAAAACCCCAGCCAATGAACCAGCAGGCCCAGCGCTACCATATTAGGGCGCCCGCCCGGAGCCTCTTTGGCCAGCGCTTTCATGGGTACTTGTATGATTTCAACACCCAGGTCAATGATCACCGCGGGAATCTCGCCCGCGGCCGGGTCGGCAATAATCAGGCTGTCAGGCCGTAGCTGAATCTCGCCCGCGAATCGTTCCGCGTTGAGCCAGTCCAGCGCCAGCAACAGATCGAAATCGTCATTCATGCATTCAACCGGTAAATGGCTTATCCGCACCAGTGCGGCGGCTTCACCGCCACGAATCTGGGGGCCGAATGAACGTCTCATCATGCCGAAGCAGCCATTGTTGCCGGCCAGATTCAGCAGCAGTTCACCGGCCGTGATCGACCCTGCGCCACCTGAACCGGTAATCGCAAGGGAGATATCGCATGGATGTACGAGCGTCATGTCCTGAATGATGTCAATTCTCAGAAAAGGGGATTATCCGCAAACCCGATGTCCCTGATTTGATCGAAATCAGGCCGGAATCGGATTCTTAATATGAAATGGCCGCCATGAGGTCATGGCGGCCGTGGTTCATACGATGGACACCCGGGGTCTTGTTGTTACTCGCCGTGAACCCGGTCCATGGCTTTACGCAGCCGGGTGGCAAAGCGGCTAAACATACCTTCCAGGTTGGCGACGATATTGGTGTCGGTATGTTCCTTGTACTCCTCGCCAACCGTTTTTTCACCCTCCAGCAGCAGCAGCAACTCCCTGGTCTGAGAGTTACGCAAATCAATTCTGGCATTGACCTCACCGGATCCGAGGGTGATGTATTGTTGCCCCTGGCTGGTCTCCCGCTTGCCGGGCCTGATATAAGGCATGATGCTGAGCAGTTCTACTTCGACCTGCAGCACATCTTCACCCGCAACGTAAACCACTGGATAACCGTCATCGGCTTCCAGGATATTTTTCATGACATCCCTGAAAATGTCCTGGATCAATTGCAGGTCTTCATCTTCTATTGACCAGTCTTTGGGGTCATCCATGGCCCATGGTGGCCTCAGCAGCCTCACATCGCTGACGTCGAGTGGCTTGACCTGGAACTTGTTGTACACGGAAAAATCCGTATCCGGTCTGACCCAGGTCGGCTCCAGCGGGTCGCTTTGCGCGTATATGGTGCCGCAGAACAGCATCACGGCAAAACCGATCAACAGTTTTCCGCGATTCAGGAAATTTGGCTTCATTCAATACTCCTTCAATATCAGGCGATGCTTTGTTCGTCTCTTGTTGAGGGATAATCCCTGAAGACAATCCCTGAAGACAATCCCTGAAGACAATCCCTAAAGACAATCATCAACTATAACACTTGCCGTTTGCAACAGCGACGGCGTAGGCTACTACCCCGGTCTGACCCCATCGGTGGACCATCGGTGAATGTTCAAAGGCGCTGTAGATTCCTTGAACCCATTCCAGTCTGTGGTACTGTGGCCTGAAATCCTGTTCCAGGTGCAAGCACGGTGACAGACAATTCCCCGGAACAAAGCAATAAGAATGTCAGCTGGTTCAGCCAGTTGTTACATAAGCGTGTGTTCCAGACCCTGGCGATCTACATCGCCATCGCCTGGGGCGGCACCGAAATCATGTGCAATACATGCTAAATGCACATGTCTGCCTGTCCAGGAGGTGCCCAAAAGCCCCTTTGGTTCAAATCGATCACCAGGAATAATGCGCCGTGTAGCGAATCACGACCTCGCCTTCACTCGGAACCTGTGCGTCGAACCGGATCCGGCTGCTGTTTTCCCTGTTGTGTCGATGGCTGCTGTTTTCGATCTTCCAGTTTGATGAGCGGTACAGGTTTTCGAGCACGGCGACGACGACCGCTTCGTCCTTGTGATTACGTAAACGGATCTCGAATGTTTCCCACAGGTTCCTGGTCTTGAAATCCACGCGGAAATCAGTCTGTTTACGCTCCCCCACCACATCGAAGGCATTGCCCATTTCGATTAATACATCTTCGTTACGCGGCGTGTGATCAAGCACATCTTCACCGATAAACTCCAGGCTGCCGTCCGCCCGGTCAAGCTGTGAGACACGGATGCGGCCGGCCGGTAGCGGTATGCCCAGCTGCTGTGATTTCTCATTACTGAAACGCAGGAACACGTTCACATCTCCCTGCCCGTAACGCCCATATTCCTGCTCCAGTTGCTGATGACCGCGGAACGGCCAGTTCAGTGTGGGTGCAAAAACCAGTTCCTTTTCACATTCGATGCCACGCGCCGCGGGCATCAACTGCAGTTGCTTTGTGGAATTGTCCGGCAGATCCGTGCGCCTGCCCAGGGTGTACAGATGATATTCAAAGAAGGCCTTTTCGGAAAACACCGCCGAGTCCTCCGCCATGGCCATTTTGTACATCACTTCCCGCTGCGGCCGTTGCGGCTCAGCGCGGTTCACATCACCGGCGATCAGCTTCAGACGTGCGTTTTCATAGCCCGTGCCCGACTGGTTGATGATACTGACCCAGGCGGACAGGTCCATGGAACAGCCCCTGGATTCGTCATAAATGATGTTGTAATCGGCCCACCAGGTCATGCCCTGGGTTTCATAGGCGATGCGCGATTTTTGCGGACCGCTGACAGGACTATCGAGCAGCCACTCCAGCGTGGGGCGGGTAATCAGGCCGCCCGGTAATTGTGAAAATCGCAAATTGCCATAAATTCGAACGGCCTGGACACTACCATCATCCATCTGCAAAGTGAGCCCGTCTCCGGCGCCCAGCAGGATACCTTCAATCAGGTCGACCTGGTCTCCACGAATCTGTTCCACGGTAATGCGGTGGCCGAGGTAACGCTGCAGGAGCTTGGCCTGGCTGACCAGGTCGAACTGGAAACTCTGCTCGAGTACACGCGTGCGCGGGTCATCAAGTGATGAAAACGTCACCGTTGTAGGGTCGATCAGGGCAGCAATATCGGTCACACGCAAAGGGTGCAGACCTTTTTCGAGATCATAGGTCCGGTCGTGCCGCACAATGGCGTAACCGGGCACTTTTCCACCATATTGACGCCCAGCCACCGGACGATACATATCCGGTGAGACAGCTCCGGGCTGCATCCTCGAATAGATCGTGATGGAATCGTCACTGCTGACGGGGTCACCGGCAATCACCGGGCTACTGCAAAGAACGGTGGCTAGCAGTGCAAAGAATTTATTCGTAGCGTAATTCATGTTCATCCTCCATTTCGGTATACATATAAACGATGAAGGAGCGTAAAAAGGGTTAATCCGCAGGCACAACACGCACAACCCGGTCAGGTGTCAGGATGTAGAGCGCGCCTTCAGGGCCGGTGCGCACATCCCGGATTCTCACTGCCAGTTCGCTGAACAGCTTTTCCTCACCGATCACTTTTCCACCGGAAAGATCCAGTCGGCGGACTTCCTTGTTCACCAGCGCTCCCACGAACAGGTCGCCTTTCCATTCCGGGAATAAATCTGACTCGTAAATAGTCAGCCCGGACGGTGCAATCGATGGCACCCAGTAGTGTTCAGGTTGCACCATGCCTTCCCATTCGGTGTACGGGGAAATCACCGCCCCACTGTAGTCGACACCATAAGTGATGGCCGGCCAGCCATAGTTCAGGCCGGCCTCAATCCGGTTCAATTCATCACCTCCGCGGGGCCCGTGCTCGTGCAGCCAGATTAGCCCGGAGCGACTCACCGTCAGCCCTTGCGGGTTGCGCAGGCCATAGCTGTAGACATAGGGAGAATCGGAAAACGGATTGCCATAGGCCGGTGAACCGTCGTCGTTCATGCGAATCAGCTTGCCAAGGCCTGATTCCACGTCCTGAGCCGCTTCGCGATAGTCAAAGCCATCCCCGGTGGTTAACAGCAAGGTGCCGTCAGCCAGGAATGCCATGCGGCCGCCGTAATGAACCGGTGTGTCCTTGCGCGTGAAGTTGCGGAAAATGACTTCGACGTTTTCCAGGCGGTCTCCCGAGAGTCTGCCACGCGCAACAGCGGTTCCATTGTTTTTCGGACGGCCTTCGGCATAGGAAAGATAAACCAGCTGGTTGCGGGCAAAGTCCGGATGAAGCAAAACGTCGAACAATCCGCCCTGGCCGGCAAAATACACAGCCGGCAAATTTTCTATTGGCTCACCTGACTCGCCGGAGCTGCCAATCCGCCTCAATTGCCCACCCAGTTCCGTCACCAGCGCCGAGCCATCTGGCAGGAAAGCGATACTCCAGGGCAGCGCCAGTCCATCAGCCCACGTCTCGAGCCGGTATTCCAGGGCAGGCGCAGCGGTGGATACCCCGAGGATCAGGAAAAATGTGAATATGCGGTGACTGATCGGCATGGTCCTAGGGCCTCAATGTGCTAGCCTGACTCCAGTATGAAGAACAGGCCGGGAACAAGGAGAAAGAATACATGATCAGGATGCTGGGAGCTTACCTTCTTTCCATCCTGACCGCCTATGTCCTGGCGGCCATCATGTCGACCCAGTGGGTAGTGTTCAACCTGGGTGACATGGGCCTGCCAATCAGCTTCGGCCAGAGGATAAGTATGACCGGACATGATCTGATTGGCATGGCCGGCATGTTCCTGCCAATGATCGCGGCCGGTTTCCTGGCTGCGTTCCTGCTCACATCACTGCTGATCCGCTGGTTGGGGCAATGGCGGTCCGGCTTGTTCATACTGGCTGGCGCGGTGGCGCTGATTTCCGTTCACTTACTCCTGAATATTGCCTTCGGTATCACACCGGTGGCCGCCGCCAGGACCTGGGCCGGCCTGCTGGCCCAGGGCATGGCCGGAGCGGCCGGTGGCTACGTCTTCACCCTGCTGCTGCGAAAAAAGCGAATGTAGAGCCTTGCTCCCAAGGCTCATCTCAGTTCGCGCATTCCGTCTTCCAGGCCACTGACGGTTAGCGGAAACATGCGCTCTTCCATCAGCTCCGACATCATCTTGATGGAGGGTGTGTATTCCCAACGCATAACAGGTTCAGGGTTCAGCCAGATCGCCTTCGGGTAAGTATCCAGCAGGCGTTGCATCCAGGTGGAACCGGCCTCCTCGTTCCAGTGTTCCACGCTGCCTCCGGGATAGTGAATTTCGTAGGGGCTCATGGTGGCATCGCCGACCAGGATCAGCTTGTAGTCGGCCGGGTACTTGTGCAGTACATCCATGGTGGGAATTCTTTCACCGTGGCGGCGTCTGTTGTCTTTCCACAGGCCTTCGTAAACGCAATTGTGGAAGTAAAAATATTCCAGGTGTTTGAATTCGCTGCTGGCTGCTGAAAAAAGCTCCTCGCAGGCACGGATGTGATCATCCATAGAGCCGCCAATGTCCAGGAATAGGAGCACCTTCACCGCATTGTGGCGCTCCGGCACCATCTTGATATCCAGCAGACCGGCATTGCGGGCCGTCGATTCAATGGTGTCATGCAAATCCAGTTCGTCGGCAGCGCCTTCGCGTGCGAAACGCCGCAAACGGCGTAGCGCCACCTTCAGGTTTCGCGTACCCAGCTCAACAGAGTCATCCAGGTTACGGAACTCCCGCTTGTCCCAGACTTTCACCGCACGGCGGTGACGTGACCCGTCCTGTCCAATGCGAATTCCTTCAGGATTGTAGCCATAGGCGCCAAAGGG
>PVMK01162813.1_pt1 | contig 18719 bp, 19 predicted proteins | sample 1853481 | NCBI WGS metagenome assembly PVMK01 (sample SAMN08533507, study PRJNA380276) | Marine sediment metagenome, whole genome shotgun sequencing project. | reverse complement strand
ATCCGTTGGGCGACCTGATCAGGTGGGATATTAATGGCATCGGGCAAGTGACCCGCGGCAAACTCCTGTTCGGGCCGGATATCCAATACGGTCACTTCTCCGTTTTGCGTTCTTGCCAATAATTCTTTTGCACTTATTGCTTCAAGTGAATCCCTTTGCGCAAGGTAACTTTGCGTCAGACGGTCTACTTCGGCGAGATGAATCCTGGCGGTTTGCCTGAGACTGGAGACCAAATTAACCACATCATTACCTGTCAAACGATAGAAACGTTTCTTTCCTTCCCGGCGTACAACCACCAGGGCCGCCTGTTTCAATACCTGGAAATGCCGTGAAGTGTTGGCTACTGTCAGGCCAACAAGCTGGCTTAGCTCATCGACGCTACGCTCTGCCTGGGCCAGGTAGTCCAGCATGTCCAGACGCTGCGGTGATGCCAGCGCCTGGGCGATCAGAGCCAAGTGTTCATTGACCTTTTGTCGAAGTACGGACATTGTATATTTCAACATTCAATTGATTGATTGAATGATTGCATAAATGCAGGTATGATGCAAGCCATATTCAGACCAGGAAATGCCTCATGTCCTCCAGCACCGCTCTCCAGCACGGTATCCGCGCCAATCTTACTCAAATTATTTACCAGTTGTTACAGGTCTTCCTCGTTGGTCTGACCATCGGCATGACACGTACGGTGGTTCCCGGGCTGGCAGAAACCGAATTCGGCCTGGGTGAGCACCAGTTTTTCCTGTTGACTTCATTCGTGGTGGTTTTTGGTGCAGTAAAGTCAATCATGAACCTGTTGGCAGGGCGATTTGCTGATAAATTTGGACGAAAGCGTATTCTGATAACCGGTTGGTTGGTGGCACTGCCTATTCCGTTTCTTTTGCTGTATGCACCCAACTGGTCCTGGGTGGTATTTGCAACGGCCCTGCTGGGTGTAAACCAGGGTTTGTGCTGGTCGATGACACTTAACAGCAAGCTGGATATGACGCACCTGGACCAAAAAGGACTGGTCAATGGAATGAATGAATTTTCAGGTTATGCTGCAGTGGCAATTGCGGGCATAACGACCGCGTGGCTGGTCGGCATTTATGGCGCACGACTCGGTTTATTCATGTTCGGAACGGTCGTTATTTTATTGGGACTGGTGTTAGCCGTATTGCTGGTGCGCGAAACCCGTCCATGGGCATTGGCACATGACTCGCCTGCCGCAAGCCTATCCGGAGATACGGGCAGCGCCATACCGCATGATGCTTCACTTGGACAATTGTTCCTGTATGCAAGCTGGCAGGATAGTCGCTTACTCGCGCTTAACCAGGCGGGTTTGATCGAAAAGTTTACCGATGCACTGGTTTGGATCATCCTGCCGGTATGGTTCTTATCCCAGGGATTAACACTGGTACAAGGTAGTTCAGTCATCGGTGTATACGCAGTGGTCTGGGGGGCATCACAATTAATTACCGGCCCCGCTTCTGATCACTATGGTCGTAAACCTCTGATTGTGGGTGGTATGTGGTTGTGCGGTATTGGCGTATTGTTATTACCTGTAACTACGGTTGTATGGGTCTGGACAGTTGAAGCAGCGATGATTGGACTCGGTATGGCGATGCTTTATCCAACACTGGGTGCAGCGGTAGCTGATGTAAGCCCGCCCGCGCAAAGAAGTAGCTTGCTTGGTATTTATCGGTTTTGGCGTGATTTAGGTTATGCGGTGGGGGCCTTACTCATGGGATTGCTGGCACAATGGGCGCAGGTGCTGGAAGTGACGTTTTGGCTGGTCGGGCTGGCGATGCTGGCTTCCGGCCTGGTTGTATTGTTGTGGTTCCCGGGTTCCAGAGAATAAGCAATACATAGCAAGGCGATTTCCTGATGCGTGTTAAATTCCGTTAATGAAACAGGGCCGGTGAAAATCTCACCGGCCCCGACTGTAATAACAAGTTTACTATTTATGAAATAGCTTATTCTTCCGGGAAGTCTACCGTCAGGATAACTCCACCGCCCTGCTGCATGACCTCGATGGTCTGGCCACGAGGATCGAAATCCAGGTGGTATCCACCGTACGTTTGCGGGTCGCGGAACATGATTCTTCCATAAATACCGCTATGCATCATTTCGTGGGCTTCAATGAATCCAACTTCATTGCCACCAACCATCAACGGGTAACTGCCAGCCGGTACATTATCGATTTCAACCGAGAATCTGATGTGGTTGGTAGTCATTTCCCATTCAGCCTCGCCTCTGGCACCAGAGATCTGGCCTGTGCTGGTCATGTACATTTCAATCTCGATTGCATCACCGTCTTCCACACAATCATCCATGCCATAACCGCCACCATGACCACCCATGCCACCCATGCCATTGTCGCAGTCGTACATGTGGTCATTGTCACCATTGTGGCCGTGATACTCCTCCTCAAACGTACCGTCGAAGGATGACAGCACCGCACCAGCCTCGTCGTGAACTCTTATTTGCATGCCACGCGGGTCAAAGGTCAATAAAGGTTTGTTGCTTTCCGCCGGACTGGCAAACTCCAGCCCACCCATTCCGGCAACGACCTCAAACGTGCCACGGTCTTCATCACCAACATAAAGGTGATAGCTACCATCGGCCAGACCTTCGGTGTTAACTTCAAACTCACTGTGTCCGGAATACCCCTCGAACCGTGCATGTCCACTGCCGGTAATGCCATCCCGGGCAGACAACAGATCAATGCGTTGCTCACCGTACATGGACATCCCGTCCATATTGTCCGAGATTCCACCACTGCAATGCATATTCATGATGTCGGTTAAACGCCCGATTTTAAAGGAACCATGACCAACTTCATCAAGGCTGGTATCAAACGTAACTGTCCCGCTATTACAGTCATGGAAGGACATGGTCATCGTACCAATGGACTTGACCGAATCATTACCGGGCTGACCATTTTGCATGAACCCGACGTCATTTCGAGTGATACAACTCAAAATTGACATGATCGTCAACGATCTGGCCCATACCCACGAACCAGGCGGACTTCCTGTCATTGCCATAGGTATACCAGTAAGCGACCGCAGCTTTGGAACCGTCAGGCCGCGCAATAACCTGTAAATTGAGGCCCTGGCTTTCCTGGTCGACCTGATCCCAGGCGCCGGTGAAGGCCCTCGTTACCATCAACTCGGCCGACAATACATTTGTCGTCAAAGCCATTAAAAACAAACTCGTTAAAGAACCGAGTAACCATCTATACTTTTTCATCTTCAAATCTCCACACTAACTTGCCAATTTCCTGTTGGCTTTTGGTTATAAAATATCTGGCGAACCCGATTGATACCTTAATATACTTAATATTAAAAATACTTAATATGACCTGTGTCACCTACAAGTGTGACTCATGGTATGTATCAACATAATCTATATCATGTAATGACAAATTGGCTGAAGTTTCCTGCCTGGTCTGGTTGAAAGTTTTACCAGGAGCTTTTTAACAGGTATCGTAATCGTGCTGATATATAATAATTTTAAAAAGCGCTTTGAATAGAATAACAAAGGACTCACCGGCTATATGAATAAATCCATTCTGGCCAGATCCCTGCATAAGTGGTTTGGGCTGGTGATCGGCCTGCAGATTCTGATCTGGCTGGCCACCGGCCTGTACATGGTCATCGTTGACCTGGATTTTATCCATGGCGACACACTGGTTACAAACATGCGGCAAACCATAACTGCCCCGGACCCAAACCTCCTCGACATGTCTACCGTGAGATCCAGATACCCCGATGCGACCCAAATCGGTCTTAAACCCGTCATGGGAAAAACTCTCTACACCGTCACAACAGCTGGCGCCCGTTACCTGCTTGACCCCGAAACTGGCGAGATCTTATCACCGCTTGATGAAAAAATCGCCAGGGATATAGCCACGTTCCACTTCAACGGCGAGGCCCGGATCCTTAACGCTGCCTTGATCTCCACCAATCCGCCGATGGAAATCCAGACCCGGCGCCTGCCATTGTGGCGGATTGATTTTGATGACCGTTTTTCAACCAGTTTTTACGTCGATCCCTATACCGGCGCGCTGGTCACACGCAGACATCAATACTGGCGCATTTTCGATTTCATGTGGATGTTGCATATCATGGATTACGACGAGCGCTCGGATGCCCACAACCTGCTGCTTAAAACCGCCCAGGTTACCGGCTTGATCTTCGCCATCACCGGCGTATGGCTGCTTCTTTACAGCTTTAGCGGCCGCCGAAAAAAGAGCACGACCGACGCATGATGGTGTTCCTCAAAAAGCTGCACAAGTGGGTCGGCTTGCTGATCGGTATTCAAGTCCTTTTGTGGCTGCTAAGCGGGCTGATGTTGAGTTTGCTTGATCCAGCCAAGGTGAGTGGTAATCAATGGGCGCAGGAAAGCTCTCACACACCCCGGACATTTCCCGATAGCAAACTGCTGGAGCCCGGTGAACTGTCTGCGGAACAGCTGAACGGTGCCTTGAGTATCAGTTTGAAAGTCAAACGAGGCCAGCCGGTTTACCGGATCAGGCGTTCAGAAAGCACAAGCCTGGTTAACGCAAGCGATGGCTCCGTAATTGTGACCGATGAGCATGAAGCAGGAATACTGGCTCAACAGGATTTTACCGGTGACGGCGAAATCACTTCCATCGAAGGCGGTATTGCACCCGACATTGAAACACGCGACAGCACGGGCGCGTACTGGCGGGTCAATTTTTCGGATAAGGTCCATACATCAATTTATATTTCAGCATCGACAGGAGACATCCTTGAGCGACGCAACAGCTATTGGCGCGTTTTCGATTTCTTCTGGATGTTACACATCATGGATTACTCCGGCCATGAGGATATCAATAACACCCTGATAATCATCGTGGCTTTAATAGCCATCTGGCTTGGAGCCAGTGGATTTATTCTGTTATTTGGCAGTTTTAACCGGCATGATTTCTGGTTTCTGAATATCCTTGGCAAACGCAATACGGCTGTGATCACACTGATCGATCCAGCCCTGAGTGCACCGCAACGGATAAGTCTCAGGAAAGGCAGCAATCTGTTTGTCACACTTGCAACCCACCATATCAACCTGCCATCCATCTGCGGAGGGGGCGGGGAGTGCGGCAAGTGCAGGGTCAAATTTGAAGCCGTGGATTTGCCCGAAGCCAATCCAGTTGAGCTAGGCCTTGTGCCCAAACCCCTGCGCAAAAAGGGTTACAGGCTGGCCTGCCAGCAGGAAGTAAAAAACAACATCACCCTGCACCTGCCCAAAGGCACACTGTTGCCGAAAGAAACCTGACTCATGACACTTGATTTGACCAAGGGCCCGGTTGCCGGAAACCTGCGCCGCCAGGCGACCCCATTTGCGCTGGGCCTGATCGCAATATTCTCCTTTGAAGCCGTTGACCTGTTTTTCATCAGCCGATTGGGTGATGCGCCACTGGCCGCCATCGGTTTTACCCTGCCGGTCATCTGGCTACTGTACGGTATTGCCATTGGTTTTGAAGCCGGTGCAGCCTCGTGTGTCTCGCGTGCGGTCGGCAAAGATCAACAGGACCTCGCACGCCGTCTGACAACGGATACTGCCGTATTGGCATCGCTGGCGGCATTGGTGCTGTGTTTTATCGGACTAGCAACAATCGAACCGGTATTCAGCCTGTTGGGTGCACCAGAGGATCTGATGCCACAGATCAATGCCTATATGAAGGTTTGGTACTGGGTAGAGCCCCTGGATGCCGCGCTGTGGACCTGCCTGGCGTCCATCCGGGCTCGTGGTAATGCCCTGCTGGAAAGCAAGATCATCACTACAGCCGCCCTGCTTAACCTGATCCTCGATCCCCTGTTCATATTTGGCCTGTTTGGTTTTCCACGTCTCGAAATACAGGGTGCAGCCGTTGCTTCCCTGCTGTCAGTTTTCATCATGCTGGTTTATACGGTCTGGCATTTGCACAGCCATCTGAACGTTTTCGCCAGTATTTTTGCCCCTTTCAGGGACATCCTTGATTCGTGGAAACACATGCTGGCAATCGGAATACCTGCCATGGTAACCAACGCCATCATCCCCCTTTCCAGCGCTATCGTAATAGCCATGGTGGCAGGTTATGGTATTGAAGCAGTTGCCGGGTTCGGCATTGCCATGCGCCTGGAACCGATGGCACTGATCCCTTTCTATGCCCTGTCGGCAGTTTCCAGCCCGTTTTTCGGACAAAACTACGGCGCGCAACAATGGGATCGCCTGCTCGAGGCCCGCAAGATAATCATGCGTTTCAGCCTGGGTTTCGGACTCGCACTGGCGATTACCATGAGCCTGCTCGCAGACCCGCTGGCCTCCCTGTTTACGGACTCGGCTACAATCCGCGCCGTGACGGTAAATTACATCTGGATCGTATCCTGGAGCTGGGGTGCCTATGGAATAGTGATGTCGGTCAACGCCAGCTTCAACGGCTCCGGACGGCCCCTGCCCAGCGTTTTGATTTCATCCACACGGGTGATATTCGTGTTTTTGCCACTTGCCTTCGCAGGACGTTATCTTTTTGGGCTATACGGATTGTTTGCTGCCAGCACCATAGCCAACCTGATTGTCGGACTAATGGCCTTTGTATGGCTGAAACGACATATCACAAGGAGTGCAAAGCAGTAAGTTGACAGCGGTTATAATCAAGCCATCAGAGGTCAGGGTTTCTTTGCTTTTTCACCGGTTTTTCCAGTTAGTTCTTTGACATACGTCAATCAGTTTCAATTTGTAATGTGTTTAAATCTACAGTGACGCTCTGAGAATTCAGGGTTTGAAATCTGATTCTCGATAAACACCTGATGCCGCCAGAGCGTGTGAAGCCTGGAGGCATGGACATGAATAAAAAAACGCTGATATTGACCCTCGCAAGTTTGCTTTTGACAAGCACCAGCGCAGCGATTGCCTGCGAATACATAGCCGGTGAAACCAAGTTCCTCGAATATGCTCAATGCCGGTATGGTGAAGACAACATTCAAACCGTTACGCTGGCGGAAGACTTCGCCTGGGAGGTTTGCATCTATTACCTGGAGGCATTTCGACCACCCAAGTTGCTGGCAGTTACCCAGCAAAAAGACGGTAAGGAAATGCTCAGCGTCAACAATCGCTCACAGATCGGCAATCCCTGCTACGTCACCAAGCGACATTGTGACGAGGCACTGAAGGCATCTGAACAATACTAAATTCATAAACCGTTAGATACTTGCCCTGGCATCGAACCTGTCGGTGCCTTGAGCTTATTGGTGTCCACCCTTACAACGATCCGACCAATCCTGCCAACCCTTCATGCAGCGCCAGTCACGGTGCGACTTCCTGCGCAGGCCGGTGAAGTAAGCCAGGGCGAGGAAAGGGTTAGGCGGGTATTGGTATTGTGGTATGAGGTTAAAGTCATGGATGACCGGTAACCAGGCTCCGTTTCGTTCACGAATCAGGACATTTTTATAAAACAGGTCCAAATCATGCAGGCCGGCGGCCTCGGCCTTTTCACAGATCAGATGACCGGCATCGAGCACGCTTTGCGGCAGACCATTATTTTTCTGTGCCAGTTCAAGCAGGGAAGGACCGTCGATAAACTCCTGTAGGAAGCACAGGCTGTATCCGTCAGCAAGCCCCAGCACTTTTATGGGCCGGGCCGCGTAAGGCCGCAGTTCATCAACAGCAAAAAATGCCTGGTTCCGGGCAAATTCAAACTCTGCGATATTGAGTCCGTATCGTTGTTGATACTTGTGGATAAATTCCTTTCGGTAGACCTTTAGCGCAACGACTTCGCCGTTATATTTTGCCTTGAATGTGACAGATCGACGCCCTTCACCGGCAATGCTCAGCGGCACCAGGTTTCCCGGTAACTTCAGGTCGTTCATTTCCATGCCGGAGAGGATGGCATAAACACATCAATGGCAGCAAATCATTCGAAAGGAAACGTTATACTGGATTGTTCCCATCAACAGTTGTGTGAAGTCTTATGTTGGAGCTATTAAATACCTGGTTACTGGATAACGGCATTAACGAAAGTCTTGCTTTCTACGCTGCGCGTGGCATGGCCGTTTTGGTCGTCTTGCTACTGAGCATCAGCGCAAATTTTATTGCTAAACGCTACATCCTGACCGCGCTCACCCATATCATCTCCAAATCCAAATCCAAATGGGATGACGCGGTATTGCGCCAGCGAACTCTGAAGCGCCTGGCACACCTGGCCCCGGCACTGGTGATTTATGTGCTGACGCCAATTGCAATGGCTGGCATGGAATCGACAACCGCCATCATCAGGGGTATTTTGCAGATTTACATGATCATTATCATGATGCTGGTGCTGGATTCATTACTGAATACGGTCGAGGATATTTATCAGAATTTCCGGGCGTCCAGGGAAATCCCCATCAAGGGCTTTATCCAGGTCCTGAAACTGCTGCTGTATTTTGTGGCAGCAATCTTTATTATTTCCATCCTGCTGAATAAAACACCCATCTACCTGCTCTCAGGTATAGGCGCACTAGCTGCGGTGATGATGCTGGTGTTCAAGGATTCTATCCTCGGCTTTGTCGCCGGTATTCAACTGGCAGCCAACAAGATGGTATCAGTGGGCGACTGGATTGAAATGCCCAAATACGGTGCTGACGGCGATGTGCTGGAAGTGGCACTGACCACAGTTAAGGTGCAGAACTGGGACAAAACCATCACCACCATCCCGACCTATGCGCTTATCAGCGAATCATTCAAGAACTGGCGCGGCATGTCCGAATCCGGTGGCCGGCGCATCAAGCGTTCGGTGAGTATCGACATGAGCAGCATCAGGTTCTGCGATGAGGAAATGCTGGAACGGTTTGGAAAGATCCAGTACATCTCCGAGTACATCGAAACAAAGAAACACGAGCTGGAGGAATTCAACCAGGCAACGAAAGGTCGACAATGCCAGTCTCGCCAACGGACGACGCATGACCAACATCGGCACCTTTCGTGCCTATGTGAAGGCCTATCTGCAAAACCATCCGATGATCAATAAGGACATGACTTTTTTGATCCGTCAGCTACCGCCAACGGAGCATGGCTTACCCATTGAAATTTATGTGTTCAGCAAAGACCAGGTCTGGGCCAATTATGAAGCCATCCAGGCGGACATTTTCGACCACGTCCTGGCCGTCGTTCCTGAGTTTGATTTACGTGTTTACCAAAACCCGACCGGCGCAGATTTCCGGGTACTGAACCAGGTGACACAAACCGGCCGCGATGTAACAGAATGAATGTGAATACAGTTTTGAGCCTCCTTATTGCCGGACTGGGTAGTCTCCAAACTGTATCTGCAGACAATTCCTCTCAAAATTCAGATCCGTCCTTATTTGATATCCGTGAACAGGACTGGCGCAATGGCGCACTGGTATACCACGTATTGGTAGACCGCTTTGCGCCGGCGGCAGATCTTCAGGCCAAAAGTCACTTGTATGCGCCACCAAAAATACTTCATCAATGGGATGAAACCCCCAAAAGCGGCGTTTACCTGGAAGATGCCGGTGTCTGGAGCCATGAAATCGACTTTTGGGGTGGTGATCTGGATAGCTTGCGCGGTAAATTAAGCTACATCAACGAGCTTGGTATGGACGTTCTTTATCTCAACCCGATCCATTCGGGCTTCACCAACCACAAGTATGACTCACTGAACTTTGAAACAGTCTCACCAGAACTCGGCGAGCGCAAAGACGTCAGCAAACTGGCTGACGATCTCCACAAACGCGACATGAGGCTGGTGCTTGATGGTGTGTTCAATCACATGGGCCGGAATTCAGAGAAATTCAAGCATGCTATGAACAACCCAAGAAGCAAATACCGTGACTGGTTTTATTTTGGTGACCAGTATCCCGGTGACGCAAGGGTTTGGGCCCAGGCGAAAAACCTGCCTGAATTAAATCTCGAAAATAAAGAGGTTAAACAACACATCTATGCAGGCAGGGGTTCCGTGGTTCAGCAATACCTGAAACAGGGTATTGATGGCTGGCGCCTTGATGTTGCATATGACATCGGTTATGACATTTTGGGTGAACTCACGACTGCAGCCCACAAGGCAAAGCCGGGGTCCCTGGTTGTAGGTGAAATCTGGAATTATCCGGCAGGTTGGTTTCCTTCCCTCGATGGCGTAATGAATTTCACTGCACGTGAAATTATCTGGCAGTTGGTACTTGGCAAGCTCGAGCCGAAAGTTGCCGGAGAGATGCTTGGACGCATGATTGAGGATGCCGGCATCGAGCCGATGCTGAAATCCTGGATGGTATTGGATAATCACGATACACCACGCCTTAAAAACATGATGCCGGAAATATGGCAACAAAAAATGGCGCAGGTACTGCAATTCACCTTACCCGGTTCACCCAATCTTTATTACGGTACTGAGTTGGGCATGACCGGTAACATTGACCCCGAAATGCGGGCACCCATGCGTTGGGATCTGGTCAATGACAGCAATGAAACACTGGCCTGGACGAAAAAGCTGATTGCAATGAGAAAACAACAACGAGCCTTGAGTATCGGCAATTTCAGCCTGGTTATATCAGAAAAACTGTTGGCTTTTGAACGCTACACCGACCATGTTGAAGATACCGTTGTGGTAGTGATAAACCCCACCGACAATGAGCTATCCGAATCTGTCATGGTTGCCAATTCAAGCCTGATGAACGGGACCAGCATGACAGACCTGCTGGACACAAACGAGCAAACGATCGTTATCCAGTCATCCCTGATGCATCTCACGGTGCCGGCAAGGTCATTTATGCTCCTCAAACCCGACGTACAAGCCAGAGGCGGGTACACACCTTATAAACGGGTTCCTTGATTATGACCGCACTTCTGGTATAGTGCGCTCCGTCCTGGCACACATCGGTCTGTGCCGGCCACTCCCGGCACGCACTTTCGCGGCCAGCGGAGATCAACACTGATTTAGCCTGGACCGACCCATGTTGTGAATGAATCACGGCGTTTGGGCAGGGCGATCACGGAGTATATTTTCACATGTTATTTTCAGAACTTGGCCTTTCGGCCGAATTGCTGCGCGCGACAGATAAACAGGGTTACCAGGAAGCAACCCCGATTCAGCAGCAAGCTATACCACTTATTCTTGAAGGCCGCGACCTGTTGGCCGGTGCACAAACCGGTACAGGCAAAACCGCAGGGTTTCACCCTGCCCCTACTTCAACGGCTACAGAACTCTGAGCCGCAGGGACACAAGCGCCGCGTACGTGCGCTGATCCTGGTTCCAACCCGCGAACTTGCAGCCCAGGTTGCCGAAAGTGTTCGCGACTATGGACGTTATCTGCCATTCAACTCCACCGTCATATTCGGCGGAGTCAGCATCAACCCGCAAATATCAAAATTGCGCAATGGCGTTGATATTGTCATCGCCACCCCGGGCCGTCTGTTAGACCATATGCAACGCGGCACCATCCGTCTGGATGCGGTTGAAACACTGGTACTGGACGAGGCCGACCGCATGCTCGATATGGGTTTTATCCGCGACATTGAAAAAGTCCTGCAGGTGATGCCCAGGAATCGACAAAACCTGTTGTTCTCGGCAACATTTTCGAAAGACATCAAACAACTGGCAAATAAGTTGTTGAATGCACCGATGGAAATCCAGATTGCACGTCAAAACACCACTGCCGAGCAAATTTCCCAGGTTGTTCACCCGGTCGACCGCAACCGCAAACGCGAATTGCTTTCACACATGATCGGTGCGGCAACTGGCGGCAAGTGCTGGTATTCACCCGCACCAAGCACCTGGCTAACCGTCTCGCTCAGCAACTGGAACGCGATGGGCTTTCAGCTGCTGCAATCCACGGCAACAAGTCTCAGGGCGCACGCACACGTGCACTGGCCGACTTCAAGAAAGGCGCCATCCGTGTGCTGGTTGCGACCGACATCGCCGCCCGTGGACTCGATATTCAACAACTGCCGCACGTGGTTAATTTCGAATTACCCAACGTGCCGGAAGACTACATCCACCGTATTGGCCGTACCGGTCGTGCGGGCCTGGAAGGCGAAGCCGTATCACTGGTTTGTATCGATGAGAAAAAACTGCTGTCGGATATCGAACGCCTGTTGAAACAGGAAATCAAGAAGGTAGTTATCCCGGGTTATGAGCCTGACGTGAGCATCAAGGCAGTGCCGATCAAGAACGGTCGCAACAAGCAACCATCCCGTGGCAGACGTAATAACAGTAGTCGTAACAACAGGGGCCGTAGCGCGAATGCGCAAGCCCAACGCGGCAGAAACCAGGGCCAGCGGACACGACGCGCAGCATAATCAATTCAAATACAGGGTGGGCACAAATTGCCCACTTTTTGGTGAATTCAGTTAGTTGCGAAAATTAGGGGTAAAAAGTCTGTAACAATTCATTTACTCTACACCCATGCAAACAGACTCAACACAAACCGAGATTGAAAAGCTGCTGACAACCACTCCGCCTGCATTTTCCGCTGCCGACGCTATCTCTATCGCTGCCAGCCATTATGGGATCAAAGCTCAAGTCCGGCCATTGGTGAGCGATAAGGACCAAAACTTTCGATTGGATGCGGATGACGGCAAACAGTACGTGCTCAAGATTTCCAATTACGCGGAGCAGTTCCAGTTCATTGATTTTCAGAACTGCGCCTTACTTCATATTTCAAAACAGGATTCCACATTTCCTTCACCCCGGGTTATCCCGACCTTGAAAGGGCAATTACATTGCAGCGCCCAGTGTGGTGGCGATACACATTATGTACGTGTTTTAAGCTGGCTGGATGGCCTGGTACTGGATGATGTGGAACCAACGCCCGGGCTGGTTAACCAGCTCGGCAGGTTGCTGGCGCGCCTGGGCCTGGCGCTAAAAGACTTTGAGCATCCAGGCTCCAACCCACCGTCAGCGTGGGACATGAAACAGGCAGCCGGCTTGCAGAAACTGCTTGTTTACGTCAGGGATCCGATACTCAGGCAATTGATAGAGCAAACCCTGGATCAATTTATAACCCGGGTAAAACCGACACTGAACACACTGCGAACGCAGGTTATTTACAACGATATGAACCCGGGCAATGTGCTGATGGATAAAGCACAGCCGGATCACATCAGCGGGCTTATCGATTTTGGCGACATAGTTAATTCGCCATTAATTATCGACCTGGCGATAGCAGCAGCTTATCAACTAAGTGAAGGAGATGACCCGCTGGCAGGCGCCTTACCGATGATCGCCGGTTATCATGCCATACGACCATTGCAGGAAACGGAAGTGAGCTTGCTCACGGATCTGATCCGTACACGTTTGATCACGAGCCTGTTGATCGGCCAGTACCGGTCGAGTTTATTTCCTGAAAATAAAGAATACCTGTTGATTAGCCATGACCGGGCTAAACATGCGCTGATCGGCCTTGATGGACTGGGTAATGAGCTTGTGTCTGATCGTATACGAATGTCCTTGCAAGGTGGAAATACGTGAGCGAAACCAGGGCCGCAAAACCCACGCATCAATCGGCCATGCTGGAGCGCCGGGAGCACCTTTTAGGCAAGGCTTACCGGCTGCTCTATGACCATCCACTTCACATCGTGCGCGGTGAAGGTGCGTCCGGTAGCTTTATGTACTGACAAAGCCCGGATCAGACATGACTGAACTTCAACGTTCCAATATGTATTATTATCTGTGGCAGGTCTTAAACTTTCTTCATGCAGACAGGAGGTCCGCATTATGTCCAAAAGCCGTATAGTTCTCTCCATTGCCACGTTGATTTGGGGCACATTCTTTTTCACCGCTACGCTACAGGCAGACCCATCAAAAAATAAAGGTAAGTCCAGCAAGGACAAGAGTAGCTTCAGCGTTGATATCGACCTTTCCGCGACGGTGACTGCGGGTATCAGTATAGGAGATGCACGCAGACTGGCTTCCAGTCACGGAATCACTGGCGGCAAGCCGTTGCCACCGGGCATTCGTAAGAACCTCGCCCGTGGCAAACCCATGCCTCCGGGAATTCAAAAAACACGCATGCCGGGTTCATTCATCAACCAACTACCACACCATCAGGGCTACGAATGGCAGCAGGCAGGCACGGACCTGGTGCTGGTCATCTCGGGCAGCCTTGTGATATCCGACATACTGGAAGGTGTATTCGACTGACTCCACCATACCGACTCCTATCGGGCCCTTTTTAGGTGTCCTTATGGTTCGGCTTGCTCGTCTTCCTCTAAACCGAACCCAACGCTGTCTGCAAGATCAAGTCTTGACTAAGGTCAGCCCGCTCCGGGCCATAAGCTGATAATGTGAAAGGGTAAAGACTCGTTTTCGGAATGGCCGGGGCTCACCGGCAGTGAAGAAATAATGAATTACCTGACGCGCTTTCTCGATAAGTGGCGTAAATCAAGCGCCATGCCGGCCTGTCTTATCACCCTTCTGATACTCACCACTGCAATCTCGCCACCCCTTTGGGCTGCGGATTGTACACCGTCAAGCATAGGTCTTTATACCCAGGCGGACATTGACAGCTTCCAGGCTAACCACGGACCTTGCGACAGGGCGCTGACTATCTACATTGAAGGGGCTGATATTAGCAACCTGGATGGACTATCCGCTCTCACCAATGTGGGTGACACCCTGGCTATTCTCGACAACCAGGCATTAAGCAATGTGAATGGATTGTCCGGCCTGACCTACGTAGGTTCCGCTCTGGATGTTCAATACAACGATATATTGGATCAGTGCGCTGGCCTGTCACACCTGGTTGACCAGTGGGATGATGCAGAACCGGGTCCAGGGCCAGGTGACAGCGGAGTTCCGGACGTGGGTGGTGAAGTCCTGCTTGGGGAGAATCTCGCTGGCTGTAATTCAATTGAGGAAATCCTGGCGGGCGTTGACATTTCAAAGATCAACGCCGGCCTTAATGATGCGTGGTATTACCCTGAAACAGATGGACAAGGATTCTTCATAACGATATTCCCGCAGTAATTCATTCATAACAAAAAGAGTTTTTATTCCACTATACTCAAACGGGGTCATTGGCGGCCCCTTTCCTTTACCACCTGCGGACTCAAAGGCTGATCAAAATGAAAACAACACTAATACTGAGCTTTTTCCTGGTCGTTTATTCGGGGTTTGCCCTTGCCGAGGATGCCAAAAAAGAAGTGCCAAAACCCGCTGCCGAGATATCAAAAGCCGAGAGTTCAATTACCTCTCACCAGGTCAAAATTGATGGCAACACAATCCGCTATAAAGCAGTAGCAGGCACGACCATTCTCAAAAATGATGATGGTGACCCCCTTGCCACCTTTGGTTATACCGCGTATCTGAAAGAGGGCGTCACCGATCTCGCAAACCGCCCGATTATGTTCGCGTATAACGGCGGCCCGGGGTCCTCATCGATCTGGTTGCATATGGGAGTGCTTGGCCCGGTTATCGTGACCACGGAAGATGCCGGCTTCACCGGCCCTCCTTTCAAACGTATTGCCAACGAGTTCAGCATTTTAGATCGCACCGACCTGGTCATGATCGACCCGGTGGGTACCGGTTATAGTCGCCCGATTGGTGATGCCAAGGGTGAGGAGTTCTGGGGGGTCGACGCGGATATCAAAACTGTGTCCGATTTTATCGAGCAATACGTGACAGAAAACAGCCGCTGGCGCTCACCGAAATACCTGCTCGGCGAAAGTTATGGCGGTATGCGTTCGGCTGGTGTGATCAACTACGTACAGAGTAAACACGGCATGGCTTTCGATGGCGTCATACTGGTATCGCCGTTTCTCAATTTTGCAGTGGGCGTAGATGGTGCTGGTGAGGACCTGCCCCATATTCTGTATTTGCCGACCCTGGCTGCCACGGCCTGGTATCACGATGCCATCGACAACAAACCTGCTGACCTGGCGGAATTTTATGAAGAAGTGAAACGGTTTGCTGTCGATGTTTATGGTCCGGCACTGATGAAGGGCAACCGGCTTGGTGCTGACGAACGCAAGACCGTTATCGCCGGCATATCCCGGTACCTGGGTGTAAGCGAAGACTACGTTGATCGCGCCAACCTGCGCATCTCACATCAACAATTTGCCCAGGAACTGCTGCGTGACAGAAAGCTGATCGCCGGACGGATTGATTCACGGTTTACCGGTAACAGCCTGAACCTGCTGAGCGAGGAAATGGATTATGACCCCATGTTTACCTCGGTAGGACCGGCATTTGTCAGTAATTTCCTGGACTATTATCACAACGATCTGAAGTTTGGTCGCGACAAGGATTACAAGGTTAGCGGCCAGTTATTCAAGAAGTGGGACTGGGCACACTCACGGCCCGGCAGCATGTTCCCGAACCCATCGCCCAATACGATGCCCGACCTGTCACGTGCGATGAACGACAACCCGGAACTCCGGGTGCTTGTGCAACAAGGTTACTACGATCTTGCCACACCGGCCTTCGCCACCGAATATATGATGGATCATTTGACGATTGCCGAAGAGCAGCAAAAAAACATCACGGTTGAGCTATATGATGCAGGACATATGATGTACCTGCACCCGCCTTCATTGATCAGGTACAAGAAGGACCTGGCCAATTTTATCGATAACGATTAAGGGTTGGCGAAAATCCGGAAAAAACACAGGAAGTGAGAGAAAATGGCTTGGGCTTATTTGACAGTGGCCGGTCTGTTCGAGATCGGCTGGGCAATCGGGCTCAAATACTCTGATGGATTCAGCAAGCCTGTTCCTTCGCTGATTACAGTTGCAGCGATGGCAATGAGTATCTGGTTGTTGTCTGTTGCAATGAAAACAATTCCAGTAGGCACGGCGTACGCAGTGTGGACAGGTATTGGTGCGGTTGGCGTAGCAATTCTGGGTATGATCTTATTCGGCGAGTCACGGGAGATTTTGAGAATTACCTGTCTGTTTTTAATCATCGCGGGAATAGTCGGACTTAAGCTGGTTTCCTGATCATCCATTTCAGACCAGTTTTGCCTTAATGTTCATCGTTGCCGAGAATTGTATTAATCGATATCTGACCTGGTCGCCAAATAGTTTTCACACAGCCATGGTTTGCCGCGAAAATACCGTAAATACATATTCCTGGTGGTGACCACAAATGTGTTTCTGTCGTTCGGATCAGTCCTGCACACCATAAGTGCTAAACTTTTCCAGCACTTTGGACATTTCATTATCGGTGAGAATATCCTCTTCACCGATTGCCAGAATGCGCCCATACACCGCGGCCAGGGTTTCGACCTCAATGGCCAAAGCCAGAGCACGAGGCAGGTCCTTTTCGAAACAGGTCATACCGTGGTGGGCCATCAGGCAGGCTTTGCGGCCTTCAAGCGCTTTGAGTACATACTCTGAAAGCTCGGGGGTGCCGAAGGTGGCATAATCTGCGCAGCGGATATCTTTTCCCCCGGCGACTGCGACCATGTAATGAAACGCTGGTATATCCTTGCCCAGGCAGGCGAGGGCGGTGCAACTGACCGGATGGGCGTGTAAAACGGCATTGGCTTCCGGGCGATGCTGATAGATGGCTGCGTGGAATCGCCACTCGCTCGACGGCTTGCGTACACCCTGGCTGTTGCCGTCAAAATCCATCCAAACGATGTCATCCAAAGACAATCCAACGTAGTCCATGCCAGAGGGTGTGATCAGCATGCCTTTTTCACTGCGCACGCTCAGGTTGCCGGAGGTACCCTGGTTCAGGCCGCTGGTATTCATGGCAATGGCTGTTTCGATCAGTTGCTGTCTCAGTGAATCTGTCATATGACCTGTCCTTTCTGTTCCGGGTAAAGTCCCAGCAAGCCCGCTTCACTGGCATCGCAGACACCACGCTCGGTGAAAAGGCCCGTGACCAAGCGAGCCGGTGTGACATCAAAAGCATAGTTACAAGCGCTCACTCCATCGGGCGTGATTTGTACCGACTCGACCTGTCCGCTGCTGTTTTTGCCGGCAACGTGAGTCACCTCAGTTGCATCCCGCTGCTCGATGGGGATACCTTTTACGCCATCACTCATCTGCCAATCGATGGTTGGCCCAGGCAAGGCCACGTAAAATGGCACGTCATTATCAAACGCCGCCAATGCTTTCAGATAAGTGCCTATCTTGTTACACACATCACCATTGCGGGCGGTACGATCGGTGCCTGTAATACACATATCCACCATCCCATGCTGCATCAGGTGTCCACCGGCATTATCGACAATGACGTCGTGCGGAATACCGTGTGACTTTAACTCCCAGGCGGTCAGGGCAGCACCCTGGTTACGTGGCCGGGTCTCATCGACCCATACGTGAACCGGTATTCCATCGTCGTATGCCTGATAAATGGCAGACAGTGCCGTGCCCCAATCCACCGTGGCCAGCCAACCCGCGTTGCAGTGGGTGAGGATGTGAAAAGATTCGGTAGCAGAAGGTTTTTGCTGCCACAGACCGCGAATTACACCAAGTGCATGACCACCAATGGCGTGATTGATATCAACATCCTCATCACAGATCTCTGCAGCCAATGCGTATGCTTTCGCCACCCTCTCCCCTATGGGGGTCACAGACAGTTCCTGTTGCATTCTGTCCAATGCCCAGCGCAGGTTAACTGCCGTGGGCCGGGTCTCAAGCAAGGTTTTTGCAGCGCTTTCAAGAGCTCCATCACCCGCGTCTTCACGCATCGCCAGGGCCAGCCCATAAGCAGCGGTTGCACCGATCAATGGCGCACCACGAACGCACATGACGCTGATTGCTTCAGCGGCATCGTGCATGCTGCGCAGTGC
>PVMK01187996.1_pt1 | contig 18727 bp, 21 predicted proteins | sample 1853481 | NCBI WGS metagenome assembly PVMK01 (sample SAMN08533507, study PRJNA380276) | Marine sediment metagenome, whole genome shotgun sequencing project. | reverse complement strand
CGCAGAGGAAAATTACCGGCCGAGCTCTGCCTGCGATTGATTCGTCGCCGGCGGTTGCGTGCACCGATCTCACGCCGCTCCGCCACGAAAGGTGCTCGTTTGGAGGAAGAGTTTACCGATGCCGACGAGGAGACCCCGGTGGATACCCTCGATGGCCTGAGCAACCTACCGGATACCGGTTACATTTGCTGGATTCCTCAACCAGTCTGAGATGCCCAAGGCTTATGTCGCCGCCGACTGCCTAGTCTTGCCATCGGACTCAGGAGAGACCTGGGGGCTGGTGGTCAACGAGGCCATGGCCTGCGGCATTCCGGCAATCGTCAGCGATCAGGTCGGCTGCGGGTCGGATCTTATTGTAGACAAAGAGACGCTGTTCCCTTGTGGTGACGTTGAGGCCCTCACCGACAAGTTGGTGAAATTCGCTGCCGACAGAGATCGGTTGAAGGAGATGGGCCGCCGGGCGCAACAACGGGTGCACAACCATTACTCAGTAGATCGAGCTGTCGAAGGGACGCTGGCTGCCATCCACGACATTTTGAAGTGATAATTATCGTCTCGGCTTATGTGTTGATGTGAATGTTACCCTCAAAAACCCATTGCCTCGGATCCACCAGGCGCCAGCGCACAACGCCGTGGATCGCCAGCAGCGGGCCCGCCTCGACCACCCGGACCACGGCTTGAAGCTCCACCGCCCCGAGCTTCGGCTTGCAACCCGCCGTCTTGGCATCGATCAAAGCTTCAGGCCCACCGGCGTTGAAACGAAGCACCCAGTCACGAAGGCTCTGAAGGCCGACCGCGCCGACCCCGCCGACCCCGCCGATCCGCGCCGATCCGCGCCGCAGCGCTTGCGGGCGCCGCCGTCATAGATCTCCGCCAAGGCCAGAAGCCGGCGAAGCTGGACAGGATCGCGCGAGCCCTTCGCCAAAACGCGAAGTTCCGGACCATTAAAATCATCACGAAGCGCTATGGCGGCGGACATGGCAAAGCTCCTTTCGCTGTTGCCATGGTGAATCACACCCCATCGTGACCGAACAAGCCCTCACGAGTCCGCAATTTCAAGATCTGGTATAACCCGCTCGCCACCCTCGGGTACACGGGGCGGGCGCCTTCTGGCGCCCCACATCACGGCGCCACCCGCGCCTAGCGAGCGGGCAAGAGACCTCGGTGAGATGGGTGATTATCATCGAGACTCAGTATCATACCCTCAAGTGCCGTCAGCGTCGCGTAGCCGCGCCAGGGCCGCGCGCGCCAGACCGTCGGCCCGCTCGTTTTCCGGGTGGCCGGCGTGCCCCCGCACCCAATGCCAAGTCACTTGATGGGGCGCGAGCGCGGTTTCCAGCCGCTTCCAGAGGTCGACGTTCTTCACCGGTTTCTTAGCGGCGGTCTTCCAGTTGCGGCGCTTCCAGTCGTGGATCCAACGGGTGATGCCGTCGCGCACATAGGTGCTGTCGGTCGTGAGTTCGACCCGCGACGGGCGCTTGAGGGCCTCCAGCGCGGCGATCGCGGCCATCAGCTCCATCCGGTTGTTGGTGGTCGCCGGCTCGCCGCCGCTCAACTCCTTCTCCACCTCCTTGAACCGCAGCACGGCGCCCCAGCCGCCGGGCCCCGGATTGCCGGAGCAGGCGCCGTCGGTGAAGATCTCGATGGACGCGTCGTTTTTGGCCATGGCTCAGTCCAGGCCATAGGCGCCGGGGCCGCGCACGTCTCGATGAAAGCGCAGCTTGTGCCAGTACTCGAGCGGGTCTTTCGGCTCGACCAGGGCGCCGGGCGGATGGTTCAGCAGATCGTAAAGGCGGGTCAGCAAGAATCTGAGGGCACTGCCACGCGCCAACAGCGGCAGCGCTTCGAGCTCCTGGTCCGAAAAGGGGCGCACCTGCTTATAAGCCTGCAGCATGAGCCGCGCCTTGGTGATGTTGAAGGCGCGGTCCGGTTCGAAACACCAGGCATTGAGACAGACCGCCAGGTCGTACGCGAAGAAGTCGTTGCAGGCGAAATAGAAATCGATCAGGCCCGAGAGCTCGTCGGCGAGGAAGAAGACGTTATCGGGAAAGAGATCGGCATGGATCACGCCGGCCGGCAAGTCTTCCGGCCAGGCCTCTTCCAGGTGAGTCAGCTCTTCGGAAAGTTCCTCGGCCAGGCCCTCTTGGACCTGGTCGGCGCGCGGCGCGCAGGATTCGAACAGCGGACGCCAACCCGCGACCGAGAGATCGTTTTGCCGGTTGAGTGCAAAGTCTGCGCCGGCCAGGTGCATCTTGGCCATGGCGTGGCCGAGTTTCTGGCAGTGCGCCGGCAGAATGCGGCGCGGCCAAAGCCCGTCCAGGAAGGTGACGATGACCGCCGGACGGTCGCACAACCGGCGCAGGACCTCTCCGTCACGGCCCTGCAACGGCGTCGGACAGCGGATGCCGCGTCCGGCGAGATGGTCCATGAGTCCTAGGAAGAAGGGCAGGTCCTCCGGGCGCACACGCTTCTCGTAGAGAGTCATGATGTAGCTGCCCTTGGTGGTGCGCAGCAGATAGTTGGAGTTCTCGACCCCTTCGGCGATGCCTTTGAAGGAGGTCACCTGGCCAAGGTCGTAGTGCTCCAGGAAGGCCTGCAGATCCTCGTCGAAAACCTCGGTGTAAACGGCCATGGGGGGGGAATCGTTGCTGAAGTTGGCTTCGGAAGGTGACTGAAAAGCCTCGGGGGCCGGATCGCTAGGCCGGCATGGCGGCGTGACCGAGCTCTCGCGGCAGCTTGAATTGGACGTCCTCGCTGGTAACCGTCACCTCTTTGATCGTTACCTCGAAGCGTTCCCGGCAGGCCTCGATCACTTCCTCGACAAGGATCTCGGGCGCCGAAGCGCCGGCGGTCACACCAAGGCGCGCGACGCCCTTCAGCTTTTGCCAATCCACGTCGGAGCCTCGCCGCACCAGCATGGCCTGGGCGCAGCCGGCCTTGAGCGCGACCTCCACCAGCCTGGCGGAGTTGGACGAATTTGGCGCGCCGACCACCAGCAAAGCGTCGCAGTCGGCGGCGATGGCTTTGACCGCCTGCTGCCGATTCGTCGTGGCGTAGCAGATATCCTCCTGCTTCGGCCCATGGATCGCGGGAAAACGGCGCTTCAGAATCGTGATTATGTCGGCGGTGTCGTCGACCGACAACGTGGTCTGGGTGGTGTAGGCAAGCCGGTCCGGCGTATCCACGGCGACCGATTCCGCGTCCTCGGTCGACTGGATGAGAACCATCGCACCGTCGGGAAGCTGACCCATGGTGCCTTCCACCTCCGGATGGCCGGCGTGGCCGATCAGTATGATCTGGCGGCCTTCGCGGAAGTGACGCTCGGCCTCGCGGTGGACCTTGCTGACCAGCGGACAGGTGGCATCGAGGTAGAACAGCTCGCGTTCACGCGCCTCCGCCGGTACTGATTTGGGAACGCCGTGGGCCGAAAAGACGATGGGCACATCGTCCGGCATGTCGGCCAAGTGCTCCACGAAAACCGCACCCTTGGCCTCCAGCGACTCGACGACATAACGGTTGTGCACGATCTCGTGCCGCACGTAGACCGGCGGGCCGTACTTCTGCAAAGCCTTCTCGACAATCTCGATAGCCCGTACCACGCCGGCGCAGAAGCCGCGGGGATTGGCGAGTACGAGAGTGAGCGGTGGTTTTTCCATTTCTCTCCGCTGCTACGCCGTTAGATCAACTCTTTGCCGGGACAGATTGCACGAACGGACCAGCCTCTTGTGCTAGCTCTGGGGCTTGCATAGAGTGGCGGCGACTCCAGCCCCGGCGCCGCGATTCGCTGGCGACATACTGCCATAACAGTCTAGTCGGCGCCGCGAAAATAATACGCGAAAGTAATACAGGGCGTGACGAGAAGGAAGGGGTGATGACGGATCCGGTGCCCGCGCAAAAAGCGCCATACGAGGTCACTGTCGAGATGGGCAAGAAGTACTTCTGGTGCGCTTGCGGACGAAGCGGCAAACAGCCCTTTTGCGACGGTTCGCACAAGGATACCGACATCACACCGATCGGATTCAAGGCGGAGAAGTCAGGCAGCGTCTGGCTCTGCGGATGCAAATCGACGGGAACCCGGCCGTTTTGCGACGGCACCCATTCGACGTTGTGAAACAGCTTTCAGATCACCGCCGCCTTATCCCGCCGGCCGCCTGTCAGGTGCGGTGGGGCCTGCCGCGACGCCTCGTAATTGCCTGCGGCATAGCTTTCTTGCTGGTGGCCTGTGCCGGTGAAGAGTTCGTCCCGCCGTGCCCGCAGTTGCAACTGCTGAAGGATACCGACAGGCTGGTGAAATTTGTCGGAACCGGCCGCGATCTCACCGATGTCGAGTACGAGGCCGCGCTTCGCGAACCCTTCATATCCTGCGAATACGAAGATAACGTCATCCAGTCGGTGGTGACCGTGAATTTGGTGGCCTTGCGAGGGCCGGCGGACGACGACCGCATTGCTCAGATTTCATACTTCGTGGCCATTACGAATCAGAACAATCGAAATGTCGTCAAAAAGGAATTCACGGTTGAGATTCCCTTCGAGGGCAATCGGACCCAGGTCATAGCCACCGAACAGGTGGCGCCGCGGATTCCGCTGCAACCCCAGGAAACCGCGGCCGATTACAGGGTGTTTGTGGGATTGCGTCTGACGCCGGACGAGCTGCGATACAATCAGGAGAATCGATGAGCCGTCCGCCCAATAGCCGGCCACTGCCCGACCGGTGCCCGACCGGTGCCCGACCGGTGCCCGACCGGTGCCCGAGGGGCACACCTTCACGTGAGTGGGGCAAAGCCCGGTTGACTTTCCCATTTCAGTCGATAGCTTTTTGAGTTGTAGGTTCGATCGAGCCTAACGCGAGTACAGTTTGATACCTGTGACCCTCAGCGGGAGAGACCGGCCCGCACGTTCGGGCCGGCGCCGAAGGAGCAACGGCCCCGGAAACTCTCAGGCAACAAGGACCGCTGAGGAGAGGCAATTCTGGAGAGCAGCCACGCCGGCCGGTTTGTGCCTGGTGCGGCTCACCGAAGGGGTAAGCCGGGCCCGGCGTGACCGGGCGCGGTGAATCTCTCAGGTCCCACGACAGAGGGGGTGCCCGGCGTTGTGCGAACGCCGGATACCGCTTTGATGCAAGAGGGACCTTTGCGAGATGACTGAATTCGAAGCCGAACTGCAGCGAACACCGCTTTATGATCTCCACCGGGAGTTCGGGGCCAAGTTCGCGCCCTTCGCCGGCTATGAAATGCCGGTGCAATACCCCAGTGGTATCCTGAGCGAGCATCATCACACCCGCAGCGCAGCCGGCCTGTTCGACGTTTCCCATATGGGCCAGGTCGCGCTTACCGGCGCCAATGCGGCAGCCGGGCTGGAAGCCCTGATGCCGATCGACGTCATCGACCTTGCGGTTGGGCGGCAGCGCTATGCCCTCTTTACCAACGCACGCGGCGGCATCTTGGACGATCTCATGGTGACCAATCTTGGCGATCGCCTGTTCGTGGTGGTGAACGCCGCGTGCAAGTCGGCGGACATAGCGCATTTGCAATCTAACCTACCCGCCGATTGTGTGATCGAGGTTCTCGTGGATCGCGCGCTCCTGGCCCTTCAGGGGCCGGCGGCGGCGAGCGTGCTTGGCCGCTTGGCCCCTGAGACCGCAACCCAGGCCTTCATGGCGGCGGCCGAGGTGGAGATCGAGGGCGTCGGCTGCCTGGTTTCGCGGTCCGGCTACAGCGGCGAGGACGGCTACGAGATTTCCATACCGGCCGACGCCTGCGAGGCCATCGCGCGTCGGCTGCTGGCCGAGAACGAAGTGGCGCCCATCGGCCTCGGGGCACGGGATTCGTTGCGCCTTGAGGCCGGGCTGTGTCTCTACGGCACCGATCTCGACGAAGACACCACGCCGGTTGAGGCCGGGCTCGTCTGGGCGCTGTCGAAGGCGCGCCGAGCCGACGGTGCGCGCCCAGGCGGCTATCCCGGCGACGAGGTTATCTTCGGGCAACTGGCCGACGGCGCGCAGCGCCGGCGCGTCGGCTTGAAGCCGGAAGGCCGGGCGCCGGTGCGCGGCGGTGCCGAGCTGGTGGACGACACGGGCCGCCCGGTTGGGTCGGTCACCAGTGGCGGCTTCGGGCCTAGTGTGGGCGGACCGGTCGCCATGGGCTATGTTGAGACGGCCCTCGCCAAGGAGGGCACGGTTTTGAATGCCCTGGTGCGCGGCAAAGCCCATCCCATGCAGGTGATCCGCCTGCCATTCGTCAAACCAAATTACCACCGCGGTTAAGCGACAGAAGGGGGCAAAACCATGAGTGACATCAAGTTTAGTGAAGAACATGAATGGATCCGCATCGAGGGTGATAGCGGGGTGGTCGGACTCACCAATTACGCCCAGGAGCAGTTGGGCGACATCGTCTTCGTGGAGCTGCCTGACGTTGGCCGGAAACTAGCCAAGGGCGATGAGGCGGCCGTCATCGAGTCGGTCAAAGCGGCCAGCGAGCTCTATGCCATCGTCGGCGGCGAGGTCACCGGGGTGAATGACAGTCTGGGCGACGATCCGGCCCTGGTGAATAGCGATCCCCTGGGTGGCGGCTGGTTCTTCAAGCTCAAGATCGGCGACGCCGGCGAGTTGGACGGACTCATGGACGAGAACGCCTACAAGGAATTCACGGCGTCCCTGGAATAGCGGGCAATAAGCGCCAGGCGCGGCAAATGCCTGGAAGCGGTTTGAAACTTCGGAGGAGATGACAACATGCTGGCCGAAGGGCGGACACTCACTGAATTAGAGATGCGAAGCGATTTCGTCCGCCGCCACATCGGGCCGGGCGAGGAGCAGATTGCCGAGATGCTGTCGGCGCTGGGCCTCGAGTCCCTCGATCAGCTCATCACCAGCGCGGTGCCGGGCTCGATCATCGACGAGGAACCCCTGGATCTGCCGCCGATCAAGAGCGAGCGCGCGACGCTCAGCCACCTGCGGGAGATGTCGGAGCGCAACCGCGTGTTCATCTCGATGATCGGGATGGGCTACCACGGCACGGTCATGCCGAAGGTGATCCTGCGCAACGTTATGGAGAACCCCGGCTGGTACACGGCCTATACGCCCTACCAGGCGGAAGTCAGCCAGGGCCGCCTGGAGGTGCTGCTCAACTACCAGCAGATGGTCCTGGATCTGACCGGCATGGAACTGGCCAACGCCTCCCTGCTGGACGAGGCGACAGCGGCGGCCGAGGCCATGGCCATGGCCAATCGCGTGCACAAGGGCAAGTTCAACAGCTTCTTCGTTTCCGCGGACTGCCATCCTCAAACCATCGCCGTGGTCGAGACCCGAGCCCGGTTCCTAGGCTTTGAGGTGATCGTCGGCGATCCTTTCAAGGACCTGTCGGAGCACGATGTCTTCGGCCTACTGCTGCAGTATCCCGGCACCTATGGCGACACACATGATTTCCGCGCTCTGGTGGAGCAGGCGCACGAACAGGGCGCCTTGGTTACCGTGGCCAGCGATCTCCTGGCACTCTGTTTGCTGACACCGCCCGGCGAGTGGGGCGCCGATATCGTTGTCGGCAGCAGCCAGCGCTTCGGCGTGCCGATGGGCTACGGCGGCCCCCATGCCGCCTTCTTCGCCACCCGTGAGGCCTACAAGCGCTCCATGCCGGGGCGGCTGATCGGCGTTTCGGTCGATGCCCAAGGCCGTCCGGCGCTGCGCATGGCGCTGCAGACCCGCGAGCAGCACATTCGCCGCGAGAAGGCGACCAGCAACATCTGTACAGCCCAGGTGCTATTAGCCGTGATTGCGGCCCTCTACGCCATTTATCACGGGCCCGACGGGCTCAAATTGATCGCCGGCCGGGTGCACCGCATGACCCAGATCCTGGCCGAAGGATTGCGCCGGCTCGGCTTCGAGGTGGAGACCGAGGCCTTCTTCGACACCATTGTGGTGCGGACGCCCGGCCAGGCCGCCCGCATCGCGGCCAAGGCCCGCGAATCCCGTATCAATCTGCGTTTCATCGATGCCAATCGGCTCGGCATAACGTTCGATGAGACGGTCAAGCGAGGGCAATCTGCAGGCGCTCTGGCGGGTTTTCGCCACCAAGGCCGATCAGCTTCTCGATATCGATCGGCTCGACACCGAGGTGGAAGACTGTATTCCGGCGTCGCTGCGCCGCTCCAGCGACTTTCTGACCCATCCGGTGTTCCAGCTCTATCACGCCGAAACCGAGATGCTGCGCTACCTGCGCTGGCTGGCCGCCAAGGACGTGGGTCTCGACCGCTCGATGATCCCGCTCGGCTCCTGCACCATGAAGCTGACCGCCACCACCGAGATGATTCCGGTGACCTGGCGCCAGTTCAGCGCCATGCATCCCTTCGCGCCGCTCGACCAGACCCAGGGCTATCAACAGCTCGCCGAGGAGCTGGAGGAGATGCTTTGCGCGGTGACTGGCTTCGATGCGATTTCGTTTCAGCCGAACGCGGGCTCTCAGGGTGAATATTCCGGCCTGCTGGTGATCCGCAAGTATCACGAGGGCCGGGGCGAGGGACACCGCGACATTTGTCTTATTCCGGCCTCCGCCCACGGCACCAACCCGGCCAGCGCCCATTTGGCGGGGCTGCGCGTGGTCGTCGTCGAATGCGACGAACGGGGCAACGTCGACATGGACGACCTAAAGGCCAAGGTCGGGCAGCATGCCGACAATCTCGCCGCCCTGATGATCACCTATCCCTCGACCCACGGCGTCTACGAAGAAGCGTTCGTCGATATCTGCAAGCTGGTCCACGACAACGGCGGCCAGGTTTATTTCGACGGCGCCAACCTCAATGCCCTGTTGGGGAATCTGCCGGCCCGGCAAGATCGGCGCCGACGTCGCCCATATGAACCTGCACAAGACCTTCTGTATCCCCCATGGCGGCGGCGGTCCTGGCATGGGCCCGATCGGCGTCGGCTGGCATCTGGCGCCCTACCTGCCGGACCATCCCTTGGTGTCCGGCGTCAATCCCGCCGCCGGCCCGGAGGGCACGATCGGCACGGTTTCCGCCGCGCCCTGGGGATCCGCCTCGATTCTGCCGATCTCCTGGGCCTACATCGCCATGATGGGCGCCGACGGCCTGAAGAAGGCGACGCAGCTCGCCATTCTCAACGCCAATTACATCAGGCACCGCCTCGCGCCGCATTACCCGGTGCTCTACGCCGGGAAGAATGGCATGGTGGCCCATGAATGCATCATCGACCTGCGGCCGCTCAAGGAATCGAGCGGCATTACCGTCGACGATGTAGCCAAGCGCCTGGTGGACTACGGCTTCCACGCGCCGACCATGTCCTTTCCGGTGGCGGAAACCCTGATGATCGAACCGACCGAAAGCGAAGCCAAGCGGGAACTGGATCGCTTCTGCGACGCCATGATCCAGATCCGCCAGGAGATCGCCGAAGTCGAATCGGGTCAGGCCGATTCGCAAGACAACCTGCTGCGGAATGCGCCCCACACCCATCACCTGCTGCTCAAGGGGGACTGGACCAAGCCCTACACCAAGGAACAGGCTTTTTTCCCGCTAGCAGCCTTGCGCGAGGACAAGTACTGGCCGCCGGTGAGCCGCGTCGACAATGTCTATGGCGACCGTCACCTCGTTTGCGCCTGCCCGCCGATGGAGGCTTACAGGGATGCGGCGGAATAGCCGCGCCTGACAGGTTCCTGGCGTTGCGGGGCGGGCGCCAATACGAAGACCGTCGAGAAGAGCTTAACTGCGGCCCCAGGTATAGAAAGAGGTGACCGCGTAATTCCAGACGGCGCTGACGACGACTCCCGCCAGGGCGGACAAGATCCATCCGACGTCGCCATGGAACAAGGCCGCGGCGATACCCACGTTGGCGACGGCGCCAACGCTGCAGGCGAGAGTGAAGGTCAGCCAACCGCGCAGCATGTGCCGGCCGTGGAGCCGTTGGTCCCGGTAGGTCAGCAGGTTGTTCAGCAGGAAGTTTCCGGTCATGGCGCCGATAGCCGCGGCGGCCTGGGACAAGACGAAGTCGGCGCCGGCGGCGCGGAACAGCAGGCCGAGGATGACGAAGTGCACGAGCACGCCGACGGTGCCGATCAGGCTGAAGGATATGAAGCGTGCGGGAATGAATCGTCCGAGGCGTTTATCCCACAGCATCATGAGGAACTGCCAGGCGATCAAAAAGTCCAGCTTGCTCTCGCCGGCCTGGCGTTCGCGGAACTCGTAGGGCAGCTCGCGGATCTTGAGCGGCCTGGGCGATGAGGCGACGAGATCCAGAAGGATCTTGAAACCGACGCCGGACACATGTTGCAGGGCCGGCTCCATGGCTTCCCGGCGGATCATGAAGTAGCCGCTCATGGGATCCTGCAAGTCCACTTTCACCAGCCATTGGCTCAGCTTGGTCGCCAGGTGGCTCGCCTGCAGCCGCTGGCCGGACCAGGTTCCGGTGCCGCCGCCAGGGACGAAGCGGCTGCCGACCACCAGGTCTAGGTCCTCGCCGCGCAGCGTTTTCAGCATTTCCGGCAGCAAGGCTTCGTCGTGCTGAAAGTCGGCGTCGATGACGGCGATGTTGGGCGCCGCGGTGGCGAGCATGCCTTCCAAACAGGCCGATGACAGGCCGCGCCGCCCCATGCGCTTCAGGATGCGCACGCGCCGGTCGGTCTTGGCGATTTCGCGGACCGCATCGGCCGTTCCGTCGGGCGACTCGTCGTCGACCACCACGGCCTCCCAATCGATTCCCTCGAGCGTCCGCGACAGCTGCTCGATCAATCGCGCGATGTTGTCCACTTCGTTGAAAGTCGGTATGACGACGCAAAGCTCGAGCGGTTTGTCCGTGGCGGCGATTTTCGTACTTCCGGGCAAAGATCCGCGTTCCCTGGGCTGTGGGCGTAACGGATTACCTAGCAGTTTTTAGACCAAAGGTCGTGGAAATTGGCTTAGACGCTGGTGGCCATGGGAGCTAGTGGATAGAATCTAACATATCGTATGGGTATCAGATGTTGGATTCTATCCACTAGGGGGTCAGGCCCGGCGGCGGCGCGGCAATTTGTGGCGGAGCGCCGCGGCTCTCAGCTACCGGCCAACTGGGCCGCTGTCTGCATGAAGACCACCACCACCGAGCCCTTGGCCAGGGCCCGCCAGGCGACCCAGCCGCCGTAGTTGTTGGCGCTGCGCCAGATGGCGACGGCGATGAAGGCCGCATAGAGCAGCGCGAAAACGCAAAGCGGGAGCATGAGCGGCGAGTGGATGAAGGGAGACCTTAAGGTGGCCAATACGATGACGGGGGACAAGAGGGCGATCAGAAGCACACCGCCGTAAAACCAGGCTGTACGCGCCAGAGGCACCTGACCGCGCCAGAGCGCCTTCATGATCTTCATGCCCTCCTCCTCGCATCGCTGCCGAACACGAGGGTCCAGTCTGCGCGCCAAAAAGTTAACGGAGGGTTAGGGTGGTAGCCTTGTAGCCTTGCTCAGCGCGCCGCCAGAGCGCGCCTCACGGCCAGGGCGAAGGTGGCGAGGAGGCAGAGAAATCCCACCTGCAGATGGGTCGGTTCGGCGACCAGGGTCGTGATCACCGGCGCCAGCCAGGCTACGACCAGGATCTCTCGTTCGCCGCGAAGCCAGCCCACTTGGTGGGCGTGCCAGGCGAGCAGCGCGATCGGCACGGCGAGCAGAGCCAAATCGTGGTCGTTAAGATGGGGCGAGACCAACAGCGAGCCGCTCGTCAGCACCGCCGCGGCCAGGGGCAGCGGGACAGGCCGCCACCACACCAGGGCGACCGTCATGGCGGCGGCGAGTGCCATCAGGGCCTGCGCCCCATAGGCCCAGTCGACCGGAGTCCCGAGAAGGCGCAAGGTGGCGAAAATGCTGGGCATCTTGGCCCAGGGAAGGCGGCCGTCCTCCAGCACCGCCGTGGCAAACTCCAGATTGGCGAAAAACCCCAGCCAGTCTTGCACCCCGAAGGCCAGAAGCGAGAGGGCCGCGAAGGCCAGGGTGGTGACCGCGGCGGCGGCGAAGGCGGTCCAGTGACGGCCGAATATCAGTGCAATGGGGATTAGCAGGCCGAATTGCGGCTTGCAGCTCAGGAGACCGATCAGGATGCCAGCCAGAATGGGCCGTGGGCCGAGCAACAGCATCGCGGCGCCGAAGAGGGCTGCAACCATCAGGCCGTTCTGGCCTTGCGCCAGGTTGAGCAGGGTGCCGGGGAAGGCCAGCGCCAGCATCAGGGTCTCCGGCGCCGGCGCCATCCTCCGGATCACCAGCAGGAAAGGGACGAGCCAGACGAGGAACCAGATGAGATAGCTCCAGATGAACGGCAGCAGCGCCAGCGGCAGCACCAACAGATGAAAGGTCGGCGGATAGGACCAGATGAACCGGGTATCCAGATCGGGAATGGCGCGACGGCCAGCCTCGAGAATGCGCTCGGGCTGATAGGAGGCCTCGGCCTCTCCTTCGAGAGCGAGCGTCGAGGCGCTCCAGAAGCTGACGAAATCGTAGCCCAGGGGCTTGCCCTCGACATCCAATCCGACGTTGGACTGGACCACCCAGTAGCCGGCGATCATCGCGAATGCCACGAGGAACAGCCAGGGATAGGCGCGCAGGCGCCTCTTGTTGAGCCAATGGTGGCCGGGCGGTCCGGCCGACGCGGCCTCCGTTGGAGACGGTCCGTCCATCACGCGTCGGAGGCGCCGGATGCGGCGGAGACCGGCGAGCGGAGCTGCGCGGCGCCGAACGCGGTTTCGCCCTCCCAACCGGCGATCAGGGGATTGGCATAATGGTTGGGCGAGACCAGGGCTTCGACCTCGCGCAGCGGCAGGGCGGCGGCGACCGCCTCGATGATCTCGCGGCCGAGGCGCGGGTCCGCCTCAATGAACGGGGCGCCGTCGACGTTGAGTCGCGGATGGCGCACGGCGTCATCCGGGGAGAGCCCGCAGTCCACCAGGAAGGCCGTCAGTTGGAACACCGCCGGCAGAATCCGACGGCCGCCCGACGCGCCGAGGGCGAACCAGGGCGCACCGCCGCGGGTTACCAGTAGCGGGCACATGTTGGAGAGCGGGCGTTTGCCGGCGGCGATCGTGTTGAGGTGGCCAGGGGTCGGGTCGAACCACATGACCCCGTTGTTGAGGAGAATTCCGGTCGAAGGCGACAGCACCTTGCTGCCGAACAGCGACAGCAGGGTGTTGGTGAGCGTCGCCAGATTGCCCTCGCGGTCGGCCACCGAGACCTGGGTGGTGCTGGCCTGACCCGCGCTGTCGCCGTCGTGGCCGAGCCGGGCCAGGCGGTCCTGATAGGCGGTCCAGAGGGTTCGAGCCAGGGCGGTGAAGCCCTCCGGCCCGGGCGCGCCCGCTGGGAGCGCGGGCAACTGTGCCATGGCGTCGGCGAAGGTCGGCCCGGCGTTGAGTCCCTTGAGCAGATGAATCTCGGCCCCGCCTCGGCGGAGCGTCTGCGGCGCGCCGATCAAGGCGCGATAGTCGGCCAGATCGTCCGCTGACAACCAGCCGCCTGCCGCGGCCACATCGTTGGCCAGGGCATGGGCGATCTCGCCTTCGTAGAAGTCCTGGGCGCCGGCCGTCGCGAGGCGCTCCAATGTTCCGGCCAGGGCCCCCAGGTCGAGGGTCAGGCTGCCGTCGGCCGGCCCCACGGGCGGCAAGCCGGTTGGCAGATAAATACTCGCCGCCGCCGCATAGGATCGCAGCGCCGCGGCCTCGCCGGCAATTTTAAGGGTCGACCACCAATCGACCTGATGGCCGATCCTGGCGAGCTCAATCGCCGGCTGCAGCAGTTCGCGCCAGGGCAGGCGGCCGAAGCGCTGGTGGGCCAAGGCAAGGCCGGCCACCGTGCCCGGAAGGCCGATGGACAGCGGCCCGTGGACGTTGCGGTCGTCGGTCACGCGGGGCCAGCCGAACAGATCGGAATCGTATGTTGCCCCGGATTCCAAGGCAAATGCACTGACATCGAGGGCACGTGGTGCGGCAGTGCCGAAATCGACCGCGGCGACATCCGCGGTTTCGCTCCGATAGCTTAGCAGGTAGCCGCAGCCGCCGAGGCCGCTCATCCAGGGCTCGACCACGCCGAGGGCGAAGGCCGTGGCGACGGCGGCATCAACGGCATTGCCGCCATCGCGCAGGATTCTGGCGCCGACACGGGCGGCGCGGGCGTTTTGGGCCGCCACCACCCCGCCTGGCGAGCGCACCACGGGTTTCTCGATCCGCCATTGTTCGATGGTCTGGTGGGGCATCCCGGACGTTCTCTCGGTTGCTACTCAGCCCCGAGCCGCGCCAGGCCCTGTCGGGCCTCCTCCGAACCCTGTTTGGCGGCCAGGCCATACCACTGCTCGGCCTTTTGGTGATCCTGGGCGACACCCTCGCCGCGCTCGTAGGAAGCGCCCAGATTGACCTGGGCGTTGGCCAAACCGCTGCGCGCCGCCTTCTCGAACCACTCGGCCGCGGTCTCGGGGTCGCGCGGGACGCCCATCCCCCGGTAATACATGATCCCCAGGTTGTTCTGGGCGACGGGATGCTCCCTCGCCGCCGCTTTCCGGAACCAGCGCAAAGCCTCATCCGGGCTCTGTTCCACGCCAAGGCCGTCGCGGTAGAGGAAGGCCAGGTTGACCTGGGCGACCGCATAGCCGCGCTCGGCGACCGGACGCAGCCATCGACGGGCCTCGACAAAGTCTTGCGGCACACCGATGCCCTGCCGGTACATCATGGCGAGCGCGTATTGCGCCAGCATGTGGTCTTGTTCGGCCGCCCGACGGTAGAGCGCGGCGGCGGCGGCGTAGTCTTGGTCGACACCTTCGCCGTTTTCATAGAGGACGCCTAGGTCATGCTGCGCCTCGGCATGGCCGCCATCCGCCGCGAGGCGATACCACTCGGCGGCCTTGGCGAGGTCCCGCGTGATCCCCTCGCCGTTCTCGACCTGCACGCCCAGCCTGTATTGGGCCTCCAAGCTACCGGCCTCCGCCTCGCTTTCCCAGATCCGCTGGGCCGTCTTGTAGTCCATGGCGCGATAGGCCTCATCGGCCCGGTCCAGCTCGGACTGTTCGCCGGCCGGTTCGTCGGATTGATCGCTGGGCTGTTCGCCCGATTGGACGCAGGCCGCGCAGGCCAGTAGTAGGGCGGTCAAAGCCATGGCGAAAAGAGGAGATTTCATACGACCTGCTGACATCTGGGTTGGCGCGAAAAACGGCATCGATCAAATGAGTCGGACAGAGGTTCAAGATCCTTCCTGATAAAGCAAAAGCCGATTCGGGCAAAGGGCGAACGGCGCTCTCGCGCGCCGTTTAGCGCCGGGAATCGACCGGTCATCCGTTGCTGGTTCGATGTTTCGGCCATACCGTATTATACCAACCTGCGCGGATAGACACCCATTTCACCGCGCTCTCCGGCCCGCCGGAGGGCGTTGCGGCGCTTGCCCGACGCCCCCACATCGCGCGCCGCGCCGCGCCTACCCGGCAGGCCGGGCCGCCCCATGAAATGGGTGTCTATCCGCGCAGGTTGGTATTAGCCCCGCCGGCGAAGAGTGAACCCAGCACGATGCCTATGGCGTTTGCGAGGACGTCATAAAAGCTCGCGATGCGGCCCGGCAGGGCCGACTGGGCGAGTTCGAGCGCGGCCCCGAGAAGCAAGAGGCCTAGGGCGACAAGTATGAGCGTCCGCAGGCCTCGGTAGCCGATGCCCCCGGCCACGGCCAAGGCCCCGTAAGCCAAACCATGGTTTGCCTTATCCCATAGGTCTGGGGTGGGCATGGCGTCCTGAGGGATCAGGGAGAGCGCGACGACGAGCCCGAGGCCGACATAAAAGGCCACCCGTGACAGCCTTCTGATCATGCGGACGGCCCGTTCCCGTTCCGGGCGCGTGGGCGATCTCTATGGGTCATTATCGGCGCTCCTTGGTATTACCATCCTGCTTTGGCTTGAGCTTGAATGAGACCCTTGGCCCGGCGGGTAAACGCGGTGGCGTGGCCCAGGGTCGTGATGCCTTGATCGGCTAGGCGTGGCAGAAGGCTGGCGAAAATCTCGGCGGTCACCAGGCTGTCACCGAGGGCCGTGTGGCGGCCGTGGATGCCGACGCCGAGCTCGCCGGCCACGACGTCGAGAGACGCCTCGTTCAGACCGGGCAGGAGAGAGACGACCAGCAGTAGCGTATCGAGAGACCGCGGTTCGACCCAGGAGCAGCCGTTGCGCGCGCATTCCCCGCGCAGCATCGCCAGGTCGAAAGCGATGTGGTGGCAGACGCGGAGGGTCCCCGCCATGACATGCGGGAGCGCCGCGTAAGCCTCGGCGGAAGGCGACGCATCGGCCACCATGGCGTCGGTGATGCCGTGGATCGCGGTGGAACGCGGCGGGATCATGGTGCCGGGGTTCACGAGACGATCGAAGCTCGTGGCGCGGTACATGCGTCCGCCGACGAGGCGCAGCGCGCCGACCGAGACGACCCGATCGCGCGTCACGTCGAGGCCGGTGGTCTCGGTATCCATCACGAGGATCGGCAGGCGATCCAGAGGCGTCTCCTCGTCGAAGGCCTCGGGCGGGGGCGGCAAGTCGTGCAGGGCGAGGTCGGCGTCCAGCTCGGCGCGAAATTCGACCTCCTCGGCCGGGATGGTGATTACGGCCCCGCCGTGTGCCGCGAGGCCGGCGACCTTGGCGGTCAGCTGGTGCTCCTCCAGAGTGCCGATCATGGCATCGACCGGGCGGCCGGCCTTGTGAGCCCGGGCCATGGCTGACTGCACCGTGGTTTGGCTGAGGGCGGCGTAGATGGAGCTGCCCACGGCGACCCGCTCTGCGCCGAGAAGCGCCTTGGCCGCATGGTTGACCAGGCTGACCTGCCCGTCGTCCGTGATCACCAGCAGGGCGTCGGGGATCGAGGCCAGCACGGCCTGCAGCCGCTCGTCGGGCGCGGCGCGTTCCTGAGCATAGCGGGCGTCGAGCGCGGCAAGCGCCGCGTGGAGGCCTTGGATCTCGGACTTGGCCTCGTCTCGAAGCCGCGGCAGGCGGGCGGAGGTGTTTCCGGCCAGGCTCACCACGGCGCCCTTCAGACGCTCCAAAGCGATGAAGTGGTCCCGCGACAAGGACCAAGCCTGCCATAGGAAAATCAAGCCGAGGAGTGCGAGCCCAGGCGGGAGAACGACCGTCCAATCGGGGCCGCCGCGGACGGCGATCACGAGAACCAGGCCGGCAAGGGCGAGCCCAATCATCGCGAGGGCCGCCACCGCCAAAAGCATAATCACCTGTCTTTGCAGCCCAGCCGAACGCACCTGATCCCTCCTCGCTCCCAACCCGGTCAGGCACCGACTCCGGCAAGCCTAGCCGAAAACCACGGGAAGCCGTCTCTATGGGTTTTCATCACTGATCCTTGGTATTAGTCCTTCAACCCTCCGTCATCGTGGCCCCGGGTGTCGAGCTTGCCGAAACGATGCCCGAATGTTTGCCAAACATCGGCCATGTTGGCATAGTGGTAGCACGCCTCGGAACGATACCAAATCAACACACGCAGGGGGCCCGAAGCGGGTAAGAGCATGGGCGACTGCCTTGGGCAGTCAGCCAGAGGTTGTGTGTTGTTTGAAACCATCACTAAGACGCTCGGGAGGGAAGGCTTATGGCCGATAGCAGCAGGAAATCCGCTGGTACGAAGGGTGCTGGCCCGAAGGGCAAGCTAGCACGTTCCGATTCCGAGGCCCTTATCGCGCTCGCGGCCGAGGAAGGCGCCAAGGCGCGGGCGTCGGCGGAATCGACCGATCCGGAGGATCTGATCGAAGAGAACCGGCGGAGTATGGAGGCCTTCGTCCGGACCAATGCGGCGGTATTGGACGGCATGGCCGCGCTCAGCGCCGAGATTTTGACGTTCGGCAATAGGCGCTTCAGCGCCAACATCGAACACTCGCAGTCCCTGGCCGGGTGCGAGGATGCCGAGCAGGCCTTTGAGGTTCAGACGGAGTTCTTCGAGTCGGCCGTGCGGCAGTACCTGGATCAAGCCAACAACGTGATGGCGATCATGTCGTCGATCACCTGCAGCTTTTGGAGGCCACTCGAGTCGCAGACCGACGAGGCCTCCGAACGGCGGAGCAGCGATTCCGGATCGGGCTGATCTGATTGTCCGCGCGAGCGGTTAGGGATCAGTGGTGCGCCGTCACCAGCTGGGACAGGTCGTTGCCGTGGCCGATTTCGTCTGACGCCCAGCTTATGGCGTTGGCAAGCGTTTCTTTGCCGAGTTCGTTGGAGACGATGGAAACGACCACTGAAATGGCGGATTCCATATTGTCCGCCTGCTCGTCTTGTCCGTGCGCGCGGAGCAAGGTCACGACGGTGTTGCACTGGGCCAACGACAGGGCGGCAACCCGGGCCTGGTAGATCTTGTCCTGCAAAGGAACGCTCCGCGGCGGTTTTGGCTGGCTCCGCCGGTGATAGGCGGCGGACCACACTAGGAATCGCCAGTTAACAGACCGTTAACTGATACCAAGTCTCGATAATCATCACCCATTTCACTAGGGTCTCTAGCCCGCGGCGCGCAAAGCCGGCGGCGAGTTTGGCCGATCGAATTGGCGATTTCGCGCTTAGTTGACGGCCTCTCAGGTGAGGCGCAGACTTAAAGCCAAGAGACGATCGCTTTTTCCCCGCGATACGTCTCATTGATGCTTCCACATAACTGAGCGCCTCAGGCGCAGCCCCCCTGCTGTTTCGAGGCGCTCTTTTGCGCCGCGCCGGCCACCTGGCGAGACCAAGCCGACTGCTGGCAATCCATCGGCGTTTGCCTTGCCAGCCTGGTCTGCAA
>PVMK01188207.1_pt1 | contig 18730 bp, 13 predicted proteins | sample 1853481 | NCBI WGS metagenome assembly PVMK01 (sample SAMN08533507, study PRJNA380276) | Marine sediment metagenome, whole genome shotgun sequencing project. | reverse complement strand
CGGTTCCCCGATTCACGATCTGTTACGCCATTTTGTAGCGGAGTTAAAAAAATCACAGCGATGTGTGCATCAATATCGGAGGTAAGCAACGTGGACAATAAATATGCAGCAAGAAAGATGTTTGATGAAGGTGTCGCCGCTTATATCAAAAAAGATTTCAAGACAAGCGTTGATCTGTTTTCGCGGGCAATAAAATACGATTCAACCCTGGCACTATTTTACGTCAGCCGGGGGGCGACCCGCTTAAAATTGGCAAGGACGCGTAACGCCATAAAAGACTTTAACCAGGCAATTAATCTGGAGCCGACATATGCGCGTGCTTATCATTTGCGCGGGTTAGCCTATGAAAAATGTGGAGAAACTGCACGGGCCTTTCAAGATTTTGACCGTTCCCTTGAGATCGACCCCGAATATGGTGCCGCCTATCACAGCCGTAAATCCATGCTTTCTAAACCAAAGCAATCGGATTCATCCCATGAAGAGTTTGAAATGGTCAACCACCTTATGGCCATGCGGTTGACAGACTTTGATAAAAAGGTGCCGAGTGATCTGGCAATCTGATGCATCAGATCACAGAAGTCAGAAGACAGAAATCAGATGACAGAGGTTAGATGTCGGATCAAAAACATCCTCATAGATCTTTTTGACTGTCTTCTGAGCTCTGTTTTCCGTTAAAAAACTTACCTCGGCTCGATTCCTTCTGAACTGATGCCATGAACATAATATTTGGAATCATTTAAGAAATGTAAAAATATCACCACAAAGGCGATGGAGGCTTGCATCATCAGCTGTTTGTTTTGATATAAAATATTGAGTTGCCGGTGGAGAACCTTTTTGGAGTTAGGAGCAAAATAGGTTGCAAACAGGCCGTCCAGCAATTGACTGCGATCCGGCTTGGTGACCAGATCAATTCGGCCGCTGAAACAATATGCCATGGCCTCCAGGAGCAGTTTGCGCTGATCGGCCGTATCCTTGAGGTGGAACCCGATCAAATGAATTAAGGTTCTTTGAGCCTCTTTCAAACTGGCATCACAGACGGCTTCAAAAAGAACGCTTAAGGCACGATCGCTGTGGATGGATTTGTGTTGACGGATCAAGGACAGTAAGACGGTATTTTTAAAAAGCTGATACAGCCTGCGGGCGCCGTTCATGGCTGAAGTCGGCGGATGGTGATTTGCAGGTTTGTACCCGCGATAATTATTGACAAACAGCAACTGAAAAATGTTTTGAAAAAAATCTATGCCTGCCAGCGGATCTTCAAGGGCAATTCGCATATCCAGCGTGTTGTCCAAGCGGTCGGCTAATTTCACATGCACCAGCTGCGGGGAATGGCCGGCGTTTTCAAGCATTCGACCGATATATTGGTAATAGGATTCCCTTTCGATTCGCGTTAATGCAACGATATTGTTCAGCAGTTTTGACTCATCTTCATCACGCATGCGCTCCAGCAGGTTGTAAAGTCTGCCCTCCATATCGATCCACTGATTGATATCAAAATCATACGGATTGATATCTTCCATAATATCGTGAAACAGGACGCTCAGCAGACCGATCAAGTTCAACCGCTCTTGATTGCGTGCAAATAGCGCCGTTGCCCGCAACGGGTGCAACACGGCCATAGGCCCCAGATGTCGTCTCTTCTGATGGTAGGCGCTGAAAAGATAACCCAGCGCATCCATCAAAATGCCTTTTTTTTCCCTGTCTTTCGAAACACCCCGATCCAAGGTTTTGCCGCCGATAATATACATCATGACGTTGTAACGATTTAATGACGCTGCGCTCAGGTTATAATTAAGGACCGAAGATAATTTTAAAAATTCAGTTAAATCATATTGGGGCATGGGGTCTTCCCTTTTCGGCAATGATAGGCTTTTGATATCATCGCGCTAAACGTTACGATGGGCAAGACTTTTTTTGTTATTGGCTGCTGGTCGCTGGCTGCTTCCTGGCTTCTGGTCACTGGCTCCTGGTTACTGGCTTTTTCTGAATGTCGCACGAATCGGTTTAGCCAGTCGCCAGTTGCCAGAAGCAGGGAGCCAATAAGTAACCAGTAGCAAGGAGCAAGTAGCGAGGGATAATTATAAGGAGTTTTCACTGGTAAATATTATAGCGGTTGCCAAAAATTTGTTCCAATAATCTGTCATTGCGAGGAGCTTAGCGACGAAGCAATCTTTTGGAAAACCTGAGAGATTGCTTCGCTTCGCTCGCAATGACTTTTGAAAGATTCGCTAAGTCAATCGGAACATATTTTTGACAATACAATAGAACCTATTTTAAAACGACGGGGACAGATTATTGAAATTCGGTGGCTAATTTCTCGACGGATTCGGTGATCTCAGCAATTAAATGGCTTAAGTCTTCTTTCTCAAACCCCAAATAGCTTAAGGTTGGCGGATCAATTTCAGGCAGTGATACACGGTCCTCTGATTTATAACCTGCTTCTTTAGCGGCAAAATCCGCCAGGTGGACAATGAAGGCCAGTTCGCTATTTCCGGAGCGCAACGGGTAATGATGATATCGGATGGCCGTCGATTGGGTTTCAGGATAGCGCCAAAACCGGGCGGCACGCGACATCACCTCGGCGTGATCAAAGCCTAAAATTTCTTTTTCAGCCATGTTAAATTCCTGCTGCCCGTTTTTTAAATGCTTTTTAAACGCTTTTTCACGCTCTACGATATAAGGATCGAGTATAATTTTGCCGGCATCATGAAGCAAGCCGGCAATAAATGCATCTTCAACCCATTCGGCATTTTTTTTCTCGGCAATAATTCTTGATCCCAAAGCGACTGCCAATGAATGTTTCCACAGATCGCCGGGATTTAGCCGATAGCCTTTTAATTTTTGACTCAAAAGCCGCGAGGACGCAGCAATGGTAATGAGTTCGCCCAGCGTTTTTTGGCCCAGCAATATGGAAGCATGTTGAATAGATGACACCATGCCACTTAAACCATAATAGGCGGAATTGGCCAATGCGAGAACCCTGGCGACAATCGCCTGGTCGTGTTCAATGACACCGGCCAGATCTTTAAGACTCGAGCCGGGATTTTCCATAATTTCACGTGCTTTCAAAATAATATTCGGCATCGGCGGCAATTCCACCAGACTCCGCAATATTTTGCTTTTCAATGATAAAATTCTGGAATCTTCTTCGGTTTCGGCAATCAATGAGGTCATTCGGGTCGAGTGATCATTGGAAGCAGCCCCAAGGTGGTTATCTTCATTTAGTTCTGCCGGCAGGGAGATCTGAATATGGATGTCCGCTTTACATTTGGAACAGGCAAGTTCCAACGTCCGTTTATGGGTAACAATTAGATCGCTGGAGATCGAACTGACTCCGCGACAATTTGGACATTCTACTCTCATTTGGACTGCTATCCTATACTTAATATTATTAAGCAATTACGAAATGAAATCGAGCTGGATCAAAACGATACCTTACAAAGGCACTTTAACGTTAATTCAATTGCTCGGCGTGATCCGAAGAACCGCCTGTATTCTTCATAAATTCAAGATCGCTTTTGCTTCTTTGAGCCATGAGGGTTTCCACCTCTTCTTTCTGCAATCCCATCAGGATTTTATAGGCATTGTATTTGGTCTTGCAAAAGAAGATATCAAACGGTTCTTTTTTTCCTCCGGCCCGATAAATCCGTATCCCGGGGATATCATCCGTTTGAATGTATTCGCTCTCGGCATTTATCAGCAACGGTTCGATATCGCGTTTGTTCAGCCAGGGGATGCATACACCTTCCATACCCAGAACCGGATCCATGATGGATCGAATTTTTTCGGTCACACCGCCAACCGCCAAAATAATGTCACCGGTCAGGGAGCCGGTAACGCCGTAACGCTGATTGACCGGCTGTTTTACAAAGTCAGAAATTAGCGCAATATCCATAGCGACAGATGCGCTGTCGCCTTCCACCCCGCCATGTGCCTGAATATATTCCACGTACATTTCATAACTGACATAGGGGGCCCTGATTTTATTCAACACCTTTTTAATTGAAGCCCTGACATTTTGCGCCGCGGCCTTGGCGATATCGCCGATTTTCCCCGGGGCAACGACTTTGTCCGCGGTCCCCAGGTTAATCTGGCAATGAATCGGTAAGGGCTGACCCATCATCTGACTGTGGGAATTTGAATGGATGACGGCCAGACCGACAACATAGCCGATGGAATCGGTCATCGAGCTAATATATTTTTTTAAATATTTTTTGTGCTCGCTGAATTCTCTGGAAAGACCGCCTTCCAAACTCAAATGCTCTTTAAGGGCCTGTTTGACATGTCGCGCTTGAACCAGCGCCGAATTTTCAAAAATAGCCTCAAACTCTGCGGATTTGATGATGCCATTTATCGGTCGTAAAATACTGCTTAACTTTCCGTCCGAAGCCCGGCACCTCAGTTCTTTAATCAGTTCAAGAACGGCACTTTTGTCAAACTCGCGTTCCTGCAACTTAAAATCAGCCGGAAGCGATTTTCCAAAGATATACTCACTACGCTGCTTGACACTTTCATAACCTTCCGCTTCGATTACCTCTCCCCAGGATTCCTTAAACTCCGCACCCAGGTTGAGAATCTCCTGTTTAACATACTGCGCGACCTGTCGAATAGTTTCAGGTGTTTCCGGTACCGAATTTTCCATTCGGCTAATTTCGCCTTTATCTTCAATGCGGCTGAGAAACGCACCCTCGCCTTCCTGCTGGAGATGCTGCAGCGTGTCATGGTTGCAGCAGGCAACGATAATGTTTTCGGCTTTTAGATGATTCTCGGATCGATCGGCGGCGCCGCTGCCGGTATTTCTGCCGCCTTCAAGGATATATTGTTTGTTTTGCATAATCTCCAGCAATTCCGCCATGTATCCGACCTTAATCAAGGTTTTTAATTCATCGATATAAATGATGGGAGATTTGGCATGCGCCCCCAGGTAGGCCCGTTTGTGGCAGGGGGTTTCGAGATTGCCGGATTGGTATGGATCATGGCGAAAACCGCCCTTCATATTTCTGGCATCCGGTTCCGATATTCTGGCCATCAAGTCTTTATCTTTTCGGGGATCATATAAAATATCCGGCATCATATCATACAGAGGCTTGACCGTATTTCGACGATCGGTGTTTGACTCTCTTTGAATTTTCTCCTGAGCGCGGTGATTGTTCTCCTGCATATACATGAATATGGCGCCCATTCCAGTCAACCCGACGACAACAAACGCGGGCGGATAAAAAACCCCGGCGGCAATACCGATCACCGTTGCCCACAGGAGTCCCCTTTTGGCTTTGCGGGCGGATTGGATTTGATCTGCCAGACTGAATTCATCCACAGCATCCCTTGCCGCATCAATCGTTTTGTTAAAATTTTCCAGCAGCTGTTCAATTTTTTGGGGCTCCTCATAAGCAATCCGCACATGGTTTTTATCTTTTCCGGGATAGGCAATGATGGCATCCTGGGGTCGCAAATAATCACCTAAGGATTTTTCCAAAACTTCTTTAAACATATTGGCCAGCATGGATTTACCGGTACCCGGGCTTCCCACCATGAGAATGTGGCCCCGGTTTTGGGCAATTTTCCGAATCGCCCGCTTGGCCTTGTCCTGGAAGATGACCTGGTCAATCGAATCTTGCGGGATCTCTATCTGAGAAGTGTCATCAAAAAATTCAAGCCGCTCTTCCAGCGTACGGGGATAATCCAGCAACTCTTTTATCCATTCATAATCATTGTCTTTATAATCACTCATCATTGTTGAAACCTTCTATTGAATCCAAAAGATAAAACCTTCCGGCTTCAGATACACTGCCCCGCTTTTCGATTTCATGATAGACCTGGGGCAAATTTTTCCTGAGCAATTCCAGCGCTCTTAAATCGTGAAGCACTGAAATCAGCGTGATCATGTTGTCTGCCGCACTTTCGGGCTGCGGTATATAATTAAAAGAAATTCCGATCTGCAAATAATTCAAAGCGGGTCTGATCAGGTTTTGCTGGCTTGAATTGATCCTTTTATCCTTTAAAATATCGCGGTAAATTGGGGGAAAGGGGGACTTGGAATAATCCACTTCGAGCTGTCGGTTTAAGAACAATTTTACAGGCTTTGCCTTTCTCCGGATGCAAAAATCAAAGGCATTCTTTAATTTCAAATCATCCGCCAGCGCCTGTTGCAGCAAAAGTATGAATTTCAGCAGGTGCACATCATCCAAGCTGTATTCCACCGTATTTTTTGAATTCAATACACAGCATCTGGGTTTCCCGTTTTGTCGATAGACAATGAGTCGATGGACATGATCGGAATCATAGGCCGTAAAATCAAACCCCCGCATCTCAAACAGCCCGTTGCCGATATAGGCTTTCCGAAGCAGAACACCCACATTTTTTGAAATATAATTTTGCATGTATTTTAATTTGTCATCAATGCTGCCTTGAAGCTTTAAATAGGTAAAGTTGCCGCCTATATCTTTACAGATGCCGATGACATGCGCGATATAATAGGGATCCAGCTGGGGCAGGCGCTTGGAAACAGAATCATATGAGCGCAAGGACTCATAAATGCTGTATAAATGATTCTCGAGCGCTTTATCCTTCAGGATAGGCATCTCTATCTTACAATGGGAAATGAGGACCTCCGGCGGGATCATATGGCCATTCCATAGCTGACGGAGTCTGCGGGGAAACAGGCGCATTATTTTTTCAATAATTTTAGTTGTCATCCGCTGCGGATAATGAATTTCACATCCGATTAGCCGTTTATCAATTTCGATGGGTTTCGGATTCAGCAGGTAATAGGCGATATCGGAAATTTGATATTCCTTCACCTGTTCATTCTTTTTGGCGCCTTCAATTGCGCTCAGATCAATTTGCGAATCCCTGCCTCCGGATATGACCCAGATATCCGTGTTTTGATCCGAAACGCTGCGTTCATTTTTCGTGGCTGCCACCTGTTGCTCCCTCTTCCGAAAATGATCAATCTCGGCCGGGGCTCGGAGGGCCATCATGCGGCATCATCATCGATGACCACCATAACCGGCTGGGCTTTAACTGTGATGTTGATGAATTCGTAAAAAGGTTGCTTTTCTGACTTTTTACGAAAGCATCAAAGTTAATATCGGTTTGTTTCTTAAAGACTTGAAATCTAAATATTATTTTCGTCAGGTTATACCGGTTGTCATAAATATGTTCCGTTTGCCGGATTTTCTAACAAGCGACATGGTGGTGTGTAACGGTATGAAATTATTATAAAAGAAGACAACCGCTATCTTGTTGTTTTTATTGAAAAAAACCTAGACTTTTACGGAACCATGTGCCATATTTGAGTCAATGGCACCGCCTTTACTCATTGCCCATCCGCAAAACGCGAGCATCGAAGAACTCAGGCAAGTTTCTCGGGTGGGCTCTAATGAAACAACAACCATGTTTGTAAAAATGAAGAAAAATTATTAGAGCGTTTGGATCAGGCCATATTGGGCGTTATCGACAACCCGGAGAAGACACAACAAACTACCGCTATCGGAACGTTATTTTGACAAACGCTCTAAGCCCGATGCGGGCCGGTTTTTAAGATTGTGGGCAATACTGACTCCGGAATGTCAAATCCGTGACTCCGGAAAAAATTTCTCGGCAGTTGGCTGGCAGTCCAGAATCAAATGATTTGCTAACCGATCGAAATTAATAAGATACCTTTTGATCCACCCAGCATTTCATTTTGGTATAAATCTTGCTTTAATCATCATTACCATCAATTTAATAAAAAAATTAGGAGGTTTTGCCATGTTGAAACGTTTGCTACTCGGTGCAGTTTTTGGTATCTTTTTGATGAGTTGTGCCACCATGCCGACCGCACAACCCCAGCCCCAGGAGATCATTGTAAAAGTCCAGGCGGTGGACCCGACCAAAGTCAAAGTTACCCAGCAAGATGAGCCGGATCGGATTAACAAATCCATGGAAGTCCCCAATCAAGAAGGTCACCTTTCTCAACTGTCTTTTATTTCCAATGGCAGAGCCTTTGTTAAGATCTTTTCCGGGCTGTCGATATCTGATGTCACTCGCCTGTGGAATGATCTGGTTGTCTTAGAAAACAACACCAAAATCCGGGATATAAGCTTGTTTATTAATTCACCCGGTGGGGACGCCTTTTCGGGGCTTGCGCTGGCGGATCAAATCGAACGCGCCAGACGAAAAGGATTCCGAATCACTGCTCACGCCTCCGGAATCATCGCCAGCGCAGCGGTGCCCGTATTTGCAGTTTGCAACGAACGTTTTGCGGCCCCCGGCACTATTTTTATGGTTCATGAAGCGGCTTTATGGAAATGGCCGGGACGCGAAACCGCATCGGATATTCGCTCTCAAAATGAATTGATGAGCCTTTTACGCGAACGGTATATCGGCAAACTGACCGCCAATTCTAACTTAGACAAATCCAAGTGGGAAGAACTGGAAAAGAAAACCACCTGGTTTAGTGTTGAAAAGGCAATGGATTGGGGCCTGGTGGATAAGATAGAATAGGAACTCGTATTGCTGTGCAGTGAAGCCGGTCAATGGTAAATGCGGCCGCGCGTGGGGTCAATGGCAAGCTTCAGTCAAATGGCACGTTTAGCGTGTGCTGCCCTGATTGAACACCATGGCAGGAAGGCAAATGGTAAATGGTACCCGGCTAAAAGGCAAAACCTCATTCTATAAATGAAACCCAAAGAGAGACGGCCAACGATTTAACCAAAACGGCCTCTCTCTTTTTTTTACTCGGTTTGCGCGCCCAGTCCACCCGGCTGTTGATCCAGACAGGCTTTGCAGCAATCTGCATTTTATTCTTGTAACTTGAGTTTATGGATCTTATATTAGAACACGATTTGTCGGATGAAGTGTTCATCACCGGAACAGACAAAAGGAGGCGCTGTATGTCGGGCAATGAAGTTTACGATTTGATTATTATCGGCGCTGGGCCAGGCGGTTTGACCGCCGGTATTTATGCCATGCGCGCTGCATTAAAGACGGTTCTGATAGAGGTGGGTTTGCCCGGTGGCCAGATGAACAATTCCGATTCGGTGGAAAACTGGCCGGGTGATGAACACATCGGCGGTGCCGATCTGGCCATAAAATTTGCTCAGCATGCCCAATCCTACGGGTTGGAAGTCATCTCTCAAGCAGTTGTGGACCTTGAGCCCGGTCTTGATATTCACACCGTCAAGCTTGCCAACGGCGATAATTTACAGGCCCACGCAGTTATACTGGCAACCGGCGGTAGCCCCCGCACACTCAATATCCCGGGGGAAGAAGAGCATTACGGCCAAGGGGTTTCTTACTGTGCGGTTTGTGACGGATTTTTCTTCAGAGATAAAACCGTTGTGGTCGTGGGCGGAGGCGATACGGCCGCCGAAGAATCCCTTTATCTGGCCAAACTCGCCAAACAGGTCTATCTGGTCCACCGTCGGGATGCCCTGAGGGCCAGTGCGCTTTTGCAGCAACGCGTTAAGGCTGAGTGCAAAATTGAAATTCTATGGAACTCGGTCGTTACCGAAATCAGGGCCAACGATAGCGGCGTTTGCGGAGTGGATTTGCAAAACACGCAAACCGGTGAGAAAAGCGAACAATCAGCGGACGGCGTGTTTATTTTCATCGGGTTTGAACCCAACAACAAATTGGTTCCGGCCGGCACCAAAATGAATGCCGACGGATATGTGGTCACCGATGAAAAGTGCGAAACCAATGTGCCCGGGATCTATGTCATCGGCGACCTCAGAGAAAAATATTTTCGGCAAATCGTCATATCGGCATCGGACGGCGCCACGGCTGCGTTGGCCGCTGCCCACTATGTGGAAGCCCGAAAATCGGCAGAGGCGTGCGAATTACCGGAGGCCCTCCAAACAGAAGCCTCGTAGGTTGAAATGTCCGGCATCCCTCGCTTTTTTTTTAAATTTCTGATTCTGGCCGCTATGCTGCTCGGCTTGCCGCTGGGCGGCGTTTATTGGGCCGGATACCCTGTATCACGCTATTTGGAATTTCCGCCTAAAATCCATTATGTCAACCATGAGCCCTTTTCCTGGATTGCATTTGTACTCTACGCCGTCCTAATTTCTGCTTTCCTTATTCCTCTCATTATTAACGCCTATCAATCGCGCAAAGAAGTCAAACCTCAAACCGGACGTTCACGGTCATTCCCCTGGTGGGGATGGCTGGGACTCGTGTTGGGAGCCATGGCCTGGGTTCTGGCCTGGACCCGCTTTGAATGGTTTGCCGACCTTCAGCCTCACACCTTTACCCCCCTGTGGTTATCGTTTATTCTGGTCATCAATGGCCTTGCTTATCGGTATAACAGACATTGCATGATGCTAGATCGACCGCTGTATTTTCTACTGCTTTTCCCGCTCAGTTCTGCATTCTGGTGGTTTTTTGAGTATTTGAACCGTTTTGTTCAAAACTGGAACTATATCGGACCCGAATTTAGCTCATGGGAATATTTTTGGTATGCCACTTTGCCATTTTCCACTGTGTTGCCGGCAGTGTTGGGCCTCCGTGACTGGCTGATTTCAGCTCGGTGGCTCCGACAGCGATTCGATCATTTAAAACCGCTGCGGGTACCATTCCCTAAAATCTTAGCCACCCTGACACTAACGCTATCCGCTGGCGGGTTGGCCGCTATCGGCATCTGGCCGAACATTCTTTTCCCGCTGCTCTGGGTCGCACCATTGCTAATTATTCTATCGCTGCAGACCCTGATGGACGAGCGGCATATTTTATCCGGTCCGGCAGTGGGGAATTGGACCGCGGCAGTGGCGGTTGCAATGGCCGCGGTCATTTGCGGCGTGTTCTGGGAAATGTGGAATTTTTTCAGCCTGGCCAAATGGCAATACAGTATACCCTTCGTACACGGGTATCAAATTTTTGAAATGCCGCTGCTCGGATATGCCGGTTACCTTCCTTTTGGTCTGCAATGCGCGGTCGTCGGCAGCATGTTACGTCCTGAAGGTAATTTACAAAACACGGATTGATTTTATCAATCTGCTTTTTTAAAAAATAAAGTTGATTAAATCCCAAGTTCCAAGCACCAAATTACAAATAAATCTCAAATCTCAGTTTTTCAATGACCCAAACAGTTTGATATTTTGAATTTTGGTCATTGTAATTTGTTTGGTATTTGTGTTTTGTGATTTGGGATTTAATAATTTTGGTGCTTGACTTACCACTATATATTTTATATCTGCGGAACGATGTGGTATACTATTTCCAACCGGTACCGGCAGTTCCCTGCCGCCAATTTCACAAAAAATATTTACAAATCAACGAAAATTTGAGGGTTGAAAAAATTTTTCAAAATGCATCGGAAAACATTGTTTCTTTTTAAATAATAATTATTATCTATACCTGTCCGCTTGATTATCGGCGGCAGGCTACCGGTTGATGCGGAATCAGCCATGAGATTATTCATTCTAACTTTTTGAAACATTGCTAGACGGGTTTTATTCGAATGCACAAGAATATCGGATTTGTATCGACACGATTTGCAGGCACCGACGGGGTCTCCCTTGAATCCAGTAAATGGGCCGATATCCTGCAGCAAAGCGGACACAGATGTTTCTGGTTTGCCGGCGCCCTGGATCACCATCCGGATTATAGCTTTCATGTTCCCGAAGCCCACTTCCAGAACGAGCAAAACAAATGGATCAATGAGCGGGTTTTCGGCCAGAAAGGTCGTAAACAGCCTGTCACCCAAACCATCCACGATCTGCGTTCACATCTCAAATTTAAACTCCACGAATTTATCAAGCAATTCGAAATTGATTTGTTGATTGCAGAAAATGCGCTGACGATACCCCTGCATGTACCCCTGGGTCTGGCTTTAACCGAAACCATTGCCGAAACCCAACTGCCGACCATTGCACACCATCACGATTTTTACTGGGAAAGAGTCCGATTTTCGGTCAATGCCGTCAGTGATTATATTCAAATGGCATTTCCGCCCAATCTGAATAATATTCGACATGCAGTGATTAATTCGGCCGCCCAGGAGCAACTGGCCCTGCGCACCGGTATTGCCTCGACGATTATTCCAAATGTTTTGGATTTTGAAAACCCGCCCAAAAGGAGCAAAAAACGAACGGAGGTCTTTCGCCAGTCCATCGGCCTGGAACCGGATGACCGCATGATTTTGCAGCCCACCCGCATTGTTCAGCGCAAAGGTATCGAGTTTGCCATTGAACTGGTCAAGGAACTCAAAAATAACAAAAATAAACTGGTCATATCTCACGAAGCCGGAGATGAAGGATTGGAATATGCAGAATGGCTAAAAGAATATGCGTGCGAACATGGCGTGAATTTGCGCCTGGTTTCGATTCGCATTGCAGATCCGTGGAGCGGAAACGGCAATAACGGCGGCCAATATTCTCTGTGGGATGTTTATCCCTACGCGGACTTCATTACCTTTCCCAGCCTTTATGAAGGGTTCGGCAACGCCTTTTTAGAAGCGATTTACTTCAAGAAACCGATTCTGATCAATCGCTATTCCACATTTGTGCGGGATATTGAGCCACTGGGGTTTGACTTGGCTGTAATGGATGGTTTTCTTTCGAAAAAAACGGTTCAAAGCGTTGTGGACATTCTGGAATCTTCGAAACGAAGAAAGAAAATGGTGGGCAGCAATTATGCGATTGCCGCCCGGCACTACTCCTATTCCGTTCTTCGAAATCAGCTATCCGCCATTATGAAAAGTTTTTTTGGAGATGACGTTAAGCAGCTGATTGCCAAACCAAGACCCGCAAAATCCAGGGGTTATCTGTATATTAATTCACAACAGGTCAGGTATAAGCATTTCAACAGCCAAAGCTGCACCCAACGCGCAAAATAACAGGGTGGAATCTTTGACGGTTCCATGCCCGCCGCCTTAGACGGCGCTTAACCGGTTCGGTTCTAAAAAAAGCCGGGCGGTTGAATCGGCCGATTCCATTCTTATCTTAAGATCGAAGAATCGCAGGATTTTTGTTTAAAATTTGCACAGGCTAAGGGGTATGCGATGCCATTTACCGCCGTTCGCGGATTAAAGGGAAAAGTTTATGTCCCCGACCCGCCAAAAGAAGGGATCCGAAAACATTCCTGCAAAGACTGCTATTCATGTCAGCTATGTCGCGATGACCGCTGCAGGGTATGCCTCAGCCAAAAATTCTGCTACTATGAAAAATTAACGAAAAATGAATGAAAAATTTTCACAAAATACAAGCTGCGGTGAAAAACAGAATGGGCAGCCGATGGGGATAAATATCGCTCCCGGGCCAATAACCGGGACCCCTCAGCAGGATGAGGTGTGTTGCGGCTCTCCCCCGGAACCACAAAGCAGCCGGTTTGAAAAACCGGGATTTGCCCTGCTTGATTTCGTAGAGGAGTTCGTCCAGACGCCGGCCGGGCCGGTACCGCGCGTAAAAACAGCCCTTCAATGGCCGGACTATGCCGGTACGGTCAGAGCGCGGCTGGGAATTAACCGTGACCAATATAAAATTGCGCCGGGTCTGTATTGTGTAGGAGCGCCGGATTCCCAGGCACCGATTCTGGTCACCGCGAACTATAAACTGACATTTGACCATTTACGCAAGGAACTCACATCCATAAGCGCCTGGATCCTGGTTCTGGACACCCGTGGCATCAATGTGTGGTGCGCAGCCGGAAAAACCCTTTTTTCAACCGAAGAGGTGGTTCGCCGGATAAACCTCTCGGAAGTTAAAAAAGTGGTAACCCACAGCCGGTTGATTCTACCGCAACTGGCGGCTACAGGAGTTGCCGCGCATGACGTCAAAAAACAAAGTGGCTTCAAAGTAATTTATGGGCCGGTGCGGAGCAAAGATCTTCCGAAATTTTTAACCAACAGTTTTAAATCTGAACCATCCATGCGCACGGTCACTTTCAACACCGTCGATCGGGTAATCCTGGTTCCGGTGGAACTGGCCCACTTGCCGAAGCCGTCGTTGTGGATTCTTCCGGCAACATTTCTGATCTCCGGAATCGGGATACATATTTTTTCCTTTTCTGCTGCATGGCTCAGGGGAACAATGCTGGCTGTCGCCTATGCTGCCGGAATCCTGGCCGGGGCGGTAGCCACACCGGTTCTTTTGCCCTGGATCCCGGGACGATCCTTTGCGGTGAAAGGGGCGATAATCGGTGTTTTGAGCGCAGCCGGAATTGTAGCGCTGTTTCGAAGCGATTTGCAGATTTTGGGTGCTTTGGCGCTGATGCTTTGCACGACGGCCGTCAGTTCTTACCTGGCGATGAATTTTACCGGATCGACTCCTTTTACTTCGCCTTCGGGGGTCGAAAAAGAAATGCGCAAAGCCATACCGCTGCAAGCGGCGGCCCTGTTACTGGCGATGGTCGCCTGGGTCGCATCGGCCTTTGTGGGCTAAATATCACCGCCGAGGACGAGAACGACGACGAGGACGATGCATATGTAATCGTAAATCCTACTCGTCCTCGTTCTCGTCCTCGATAACCAAAAATAGGATTTGCACCTTATGGAAACATTTAGATATCTTCCCGGTGTGACAACTTTGAGGCTGGACGAAAAGGCCTGCGTGGGTTGCGGCATGTGTGAAATCGTCTGCCCCCATGGAGTATTTTCACTTCACAACAAAAAAGCCCTGATTCATGATTTAGACGGGTGCATGGAGTGCGGTGCCTGCGCCAAAAACTGCCCCACCGAAGCGATCGCCGTGGCCCCGGGGGTGGGATGCGCCTCCTATATTATTCAGACCTGGATCAAAGGCAGGAACGCCGCCGCCTGCGGTGGCGTTGTTTGATGTAAAAGGCACCCATTTCAGAACTAGGCGCCTGATACCTAACCCGGGCAAGCCGGGATTGAAAATTGAAGATTGCAAATTGAATATTTGTGGATGTCGCTTCGCTCCGTCCTTTTTAAAATGGAAAGAATTCCTTAAATATTCAATATTGACAGACTCGTAAAAAGTCTGCCAAGCTGTCATTGCGAGCGTAGCGAAGCAATCTCTATCAATCTATGTGTCTGAAATCATTGGATTGCTTCGTCACTTCGTTCCTCGCAATGACCGGCGATAGAACTTTTTACGAAACCATCAATATTCAATCGAAAATATTCAATCCTTACAAGACAGTGAAAATATTCCAATACAATTTTTTTGCCACAAAATACACAAAAATAACAACTAAGATATTAATACCCCATATCTACTTTCCTGATAACCGATCCCAGAATGCCTTGGCGTCGGCCTGTCGGCGATCCTCGCCAGATTTAGCCACCTGGCCGCTCTGCGGGGGATAACCCCGCAGACGCGCGATGCGTTCCTCCAGCGGCGGATGAGTTGAAAATATAAAACTCCGGCTCAAAAATCGCAACCGCTATGTTAAAAAATCAGGCTATATTTTTGTTTAATCAATGAAAGAAACACAATATCTGGTAGCTCTCAAAAATGACTGCATCAAGTATTAATTTTTATTTTTTACAATCTAATTTTGCCGCTATAGTTCGCATTATTAATGGAAGTCAATCAACAATAACTAAATGATATTTAAAAAAATAATTGTTGTTTTGTAAAAATACTTATTGTCGGCCATACGTTAATATGTTACAGGCTGACAAGTTATTTGAAGATAGAGGTTATACGATGTAAACTACACAAAAACACTAAAATAAGTAAACCCATGGCCAGCACCCGGTTGGATATATTCCTGACCGATAATGCGAGACAAACCGGACCCGACGATGTCTCATTCGCGATTTTACAGAGGTGAACAGGATGGAGAAAATGGAAACCTCGGAAAAAAATCTGCAATTCATCGAGCCATTCACTGAAGCCGGCGATTCCCATAAGACCCGATCTGCAGTGCAACCCGATGCCGACCCACAAATCAGTGCAATCGAAAAAAATGACATCTATGAGATTTCCCACACAATCACTGAAGACAAGGGGCTGGAAGACCGAAAACCGGTCAGTAAAAATCAGCTTGTCAATAAACTTAACTTCATCAACTTTCAAGACAGCACCCTCCTGATCAATCTTAAACACCGTAATTACCATACACGCTTTACGCTATTGGCCAGACCTCAGCCCTGCCTGGACGACACGCTGGATTGCTTTTGGGAAAAATCGCAGGAGGGTCTGCAGGTATTGGATTTTTATGAATTTCAAAATATTTTGATCCCGGACGGCCAGAACCTGATTCAGGTGGAACCCGAACTCATCCGGATGGATAAAGAAGTCATCAGCCTGCTCTTACCGGATAATGGCTTTGAAGTCAGTTCGCGGAAGGTAATTCGCCATGGCTGTAAAAATATAAAAGCCCAATTAATTCAAAACAGCACCATCTTTCCCGGCACACTGGTGGATTTTAATGCCTGTTCTCTTAAAATCGAACTTAAAGCCGCACCGCCCCAAACTTTTGAATGGATTAATTCGGAATCGCCAGTCAATCTAATTTTATCGGATCATAAGGAAACCTATTATTCCGGTGAATGTAAAATCATTCGGCAAAGCTCCGGCAGGAAAACCCGTGTCTATATTTTAAAGCCACTCGTTAACGAAATTCAGCGTTTTAAGCATAAAGAGTTCCGCAGCAACCGGTATCATTTGACACCGTCTCCTGATATTCTCTTCAGGCATCCGTTTGCCAATAAGATGTTTGATCTTAAAGTCGTCGATTTATCGGGATCGGGATTTGCGGTAGAAGAAAATCAAAATAATTCCGTGCTTTTGCCGGGGATGATTCTGCCTGAACTGGAGCTGAGCTTTGCCAACAGTTTTAAGATCAAATGCCGCGCTCAAGTCGTATATCGCAAAAACATTGAAGCTGAAAAAGATGGGGATTGGGTTAAATGCGGTATAGCCTTGTTGGATATCAATATTCAAGACCATGTCAAACTGATCTCCATACTGCAACAAACCAAGGATGGCAAATCATACTTTTGCAACCGTGTGAACCTCGATGAACTCTGGAATTTTTTCTTTGAAACGGGGTTCATTTATCCGAATAAGTACAAACATATTCAGAAAAACAAACGTCAGATCAAAGCGACTTACGAAAAGCTCTACAATAATGAATCCAACATTGCCCGGCATTTCATCTACCAGGACAACGGCCGCATCATGGGGCATATGGCCATGCTTCGGTATTATAAGAAAACCTGGTTGATCCATCATCACGCGGCTCGCAAATCAGCTCTCAACAAAGCGGGTTTGATCGTCCTGGATCAAGTTGGCCGGATGGGCAATAATTCTCACCGGCTCGATTCTCTCCACATGGATTATCTGATCTGCTATTATCGACCTGAAAATAAATTTCCGAGTCGCGTCTTTGGAGGAGCTGCAAATTCGATCCATGATCCGAAAGGATGCTCGATTGACACGTTTGCCTATTATCGTCATCAGCGTAATTCCGGCCCGGTGAAACACCTGCCGGAGGCCTGGCAGATTACACCGGCTTCCAGGGTCGACCTTTTAGAGCTGGAAAATTTTTACCAGCACGTATCAGGCGGTCTGATGCTGGATGCCACCGATCTAAGACCGAACCGTCTTAACATTGATGAGCTTTCTGAAGAATACAAGCGCTTGGGCTTGCAACGTGACCGTCATCTTTTTGCGCTGCGGCAGGAGGGTCAACTGAAGGCACTTGTCATGGTGAATCTAACCGACCTGGGTCTTAATTTTTCCGATCTGACCAATTGTATCACGGTTTTTGTTATCGACAAAAAGGCACTTCCGGCCAACATTTTATGCGCCACACTGGATGTATTGGCCACAAAATTTCAAAAAGCCGACATGCCCACGCTTCTCTACCCCGTTGCATATGCCGATGAACAGGCCATTGCTTATGAGAAACGCTATAATTTGTGGGCATTCAGTCTGCAGTTCTCAGATCAGTATTTCAAGTATATCAATCGTCTTTTGCGATTTCTCTAGAAAAAAATCCAGAACCTATCTCAAAAATGCATCTAACGACACCGGTTTGCAACCCCGGCAGGAAATTAACGGGGTATAGGTAAATCTTCTGAAGTCCGTAAAGAAATCCTTAAACTCTTTGAAAAAGCCCTCATACCCGTCTTCGTAATCTTGGAACCGGCATCCCGAATTCTTCGCAGCAATTTCCACTTTCTTTGTCCAGTTGAAATTATCAATCTCTTTTAATTCACCATAAATTAGATTATGCGGGGTAACATTCACGTCGATGTCCTGATAGTGCAGATCATAAAGGTAGGAATAAAGTTTTATTCCGGCGTAAGGATCGAAATTAAGCTCATTTTCCATAATCTCCATGAGTTCGATTAAATACTTTTCAAGTCGCTCAGAGAGGCCGAAATGACGCAGACAGTTACAATCCAGATCCATCAGGCATAAAATGCCGCCGGGTTTGAGGATCTTGGAAATATTTTTTACAATATCAAAACTATCTCGACGATAGTATTCGAGAACAAACCGCACCCATACAAAGTCGAACATTCCAAGATCATTTAACGGTTCGCGGATATCTTTACATACATATTTAATTCCCGCATGGCTATAATGGCTTTCAGCATAGTCAATTCGCTGCTGCGCAATATCGATCCCGACGGTGGATCCAGCCGGCCCAACGAGTTTGTTCAGCACAAAGGTGGTTTTTCCAGCGCCACAGCCTAAATCAGCAATGCGCATGCCCGGTTTAATCCCGGCCCAAAGCGCCTGTTTTTCAACCGCCTCAGGATCCGTTTTCAGATCAAGTCGGACAGATTCTTCATCGCTCTCCATCAAATACCTGTGCCCATGCT
>PVMK01131762.1_pt1 | contig 18734 bp, 19 predicted proteins | sample 1853481 | NCBI WGS metagenome assembly PVMK01 (sample SAMN08533507, study PRJNA380276) | Marine sediment metagenome, whole genome shotgun sequencing project. | reverse complement strand
AATAGACTTAAAACTGATCCCTTCCATCAAGATACTATCCAACAAATTATGACCAGCAACCAAAACAATACCAATAATAAGAATTACCTTTTTTGGCAAATAAATTAAAAAGGATAAACAAACCATACTAAATCCAATGGCCCAGATAACTTGAAATATTGGGAAACTATAAGTGATATCAAACGTCCAAATAAAGTTGTTTACAATCAGTTCTAACAGAATGAGCCATATTCCTCTGGTAAATAAAAACTTGAATAGTTCCGGTTTGGTTTTTTTACTTCCGTATAAAAACGCAGAAGTTCCTGCTAAAAACACGAATTCGGGAGCACAAAAATGTGTTACGAATCTTGTAAAAAACAAAATTGGCGTAGTGGTTTCAAGATCAGTTGGATCAACAAAAAAAGAACCCAAATGAAAATAATCTCTGGTATGGTCCAATGCCATAATTATCATTACCAAGCCTCTTAAGACGTCAATTGAATCTATTCTGGATGATTTTACTATCGCCATTTTTTGATCTAATATTAGTTAATTCTTTAAATATCAGTAAAATATTACTGTAATAAAATTGTAAGAAATATTTTATCCCAATTATATAGAAACTGTCAAAACATTTACGAAAAATTGCTTCCTTCATTATATGTAACCTATAGGTTTTAAATTAATTTTTAGAAGACTTCCAAACCTAAAATTGGAAATAAATAAATTGTTCGCCACTGCCCTGGGCAATTGCAATCAATACAAACATCATGGCCCATACAACGCCTAAGATCCATACAGGTGTTTTTTCGGCAACAGCCTTAACTGATGTATTTCTCATGAACCAGTGGCACAAGAATAAAATGGCAATTACGGTATACACCTTAATGATATCAAATAGCTCTAATATTTTTTCACCGTCAGGATTAAGGAAGAGTAAAGATGCTATCATGTTTTTTGCTGTTACAAAATCTTTTGCCCTAAAGAATACCCAGGTTGTATTGATACAAGCCCAGGTTGTAATGGCCAAAAAGAAACCATTGGTCGCAGTAATTTTAAATGGCAGGTATTTTTTTTGTGTTCTTTCTAATAATAAATAAAAACCATGTAGAGCTCCCCAAACTACAAAGGTCCAGGCAGCGCCATGCCAGAGTCCTCCCAATAACATGGTGATCATTAATGCCGAGTAGGTTCTTAAAATACCATGACGATTACCGCCAAGTGGAATATATAAATAATCTCTCAACCATGTGGAAAGTGATATGTGCCATCTTTTCCAAAATTCAGAGAAACCTACCGACGCATATGGATATTTAAAGTTATCCGGCAATACTATTCCCAGCATTAAAGCAATCCCAATAGCACAAGTCGAGTAGCCCGCGAAGTCAAAAAAGATCTGACCGGAAAATGCCAAAGTACCTGCCAGCGTATCCCAAAAATGTAAAACCTTACCCGAATCAAATACATCATCTGATGTGGAAGACAATAAGGTATCTGCCATAACAACTTTCATAAAAAGACCAAGTGTCAACGAAAACAAGCCCCAGATAAACTGATCGATAGTTGCTTTTTTTGGTTCATAAAATTGACTGATCAACTCTTTTGCCCTTACAATTGGTCCGGCAACAAGCTGTGGAAAGAAGGTAACATAGAGCGCAAAATCTAAGAATGTTTTTGCAGGTTGGATTTCCTTCTTATAGATATCTATCGTGTAGGACATGGTTTGAAAGGTGTAGAATGATATCCCCATCGGTAAAATAATATCCATAGGCCTTGCTTGAAAATCAACACCAATTGTATTCATTAATATCACAAAATTTTCCAGTAAAAAATCTCCATATTTAAAAAATCCTAAAAATCCAAGATTGACAAACATACTCAAGAGCAACCACATCTTCCTTTTCTTTTGATTTTCTTCCTTTACCAGTTTATTCCCTGCAGTCCAGTCTACAATGGTGGAGATCCAAAGTAATAAAATCAATGGTGGATTCCACAAACCATAGAATACATAACTAGACAGGAGCAACATTCTTTTTTTATTGGTCCAATTAAATAATTTTGAATAGTAGAGAGCTAAAACTATAATTAAAAAAACGATGAAACTAAGTGAATTAAATAGCATAATTAGTTGGTTTTAGGGTTAGATAATGCACCATCTTTCATCATTATAGTTGCCAGTTCTGTAGTAAACACTCGTGCGTCGTTAGCTGACAAATGTGACCATTCTGGACAATCAAAATTCTTTAATTGTTCATAGTCCTCAAAATGATAGCCAGGAATCGTAGCCTGTGACACCAAATCATCCCAAAAATCAGCTCTTGGCAATCCCATATTTTCTCCTTTTCTTATCGCTCCCGTAGAGGGGCATCGTACTAAGATCAAATTTCCACCACGAGCTTTAAATTTTCTCGCATCTTCTAAAAAGAACGCCATCGTTGCGTCCTTTTCGGGTGGGTGGGCCTGCATTAATTCTCCATAAAAACCCCAAACTCTTTTTATAGTATTAGCAAAAGCGGTGTCGGTTGCCGTTTTATTTTTCATGAGTACATTTCGGTCATTATAAATATCCTGAAACCGGTAAAATGGTGGCATACCGTGTCCAATTCTGTTGCCTATTCTTATTTTTTTTAGTAAACTTTTCATGTCTAGATCATCAGTCCAATCTTCTTCATCAGAAGTCAGGAACGCAAAATTATTCTGGAGTGGAACGGATAGTTTATGATTGAATCTTTGTGCATAGGTTCTGTCATAATAATAATCAATCCTGGTTTGAACCCTGTTCCAAAACATCGCAAGTGGGTAAGTCGTTGAAAAAAATAATCCCGGAGTAACACCAACTATTATCGTACCGGCAAAATCGCTGTTTTGAGCAATATCATGAAACACCGGTAATGGAGTTGTGCCGGCAGCCGCTAATTGAATTGGACGTTTACCCGTAACTTGCTCCCACTCATTTAATTGAAAGTCAAATAGTACCCGGGATGATCCCAGAAGTACAACATCATTATTCGTTGCTTTCTCCAATTTTGCTCTTTGGATTGCCCATAATTCTTTATCATCCTCTAATCCAGGATAATAACCTTGAGATCTCCAATACATTTCCCAAGAGCCAAGAGTTACCAGACTTAGAGTAACAGCGATAATAAATGATCTTTTTAGATTCATAAAATAATATTTACGTTAATAAAATTCAGCAAAAAATAAATTATTAATTCTATGTATTCAAAAGATATAGGACGAATGGTAGCTAAATCTGTCCGAAAGTAACATTTCATTTATCAAAGCAATTGCTCTGGGTAGTATTTACTGTTCAGAAATGGTTATTTTAGAATATTTTGTAGGCTGTTTCTATATTCCTGGAACTCCCCAATATTGTGATGGGTAGCCCCTTCGATTTCAATAAATTCAGTATTTTCTTTGTTTGATTTTTCATAAAGCTTTTTTCCCAGATCAATAGAAACCAATCGATCCTCATTTCCATGAAAAATAATTGTTGGTGCTTTTACATCAGCAATAAATTTATCCGTTTCAAATTTAAATTTAAGCAATTCATCATAAGGAAGGATTGGAAGCTTATTATGGATAACTTCAGTCATACTATAAAACGTAGCTTCTAGAATTAATTGTTTTGGATTGTTTTGAGAGGCCACAAAAGTGGCAAACGTTCCTCCAAGGGATCTTCCATAAACAACAATATTAGGCTCTTTATATAATTTTGAAACGTAATCATAGCATGCCTGTGCATCACTATACATTTTCTTTTCCGTTCTTAACCCTTTGCTTTTACCATATCCTCGATAATCCATGACGAAAACGTCGTAATTATAATCGATCAAAGGTTTCACAATATTTCCCCAACGTTTTAGATTACCTTTATTACCATGAAAATAAAGAATTATGCCTTTGGGTTTATGTACTTTAAAATGCACTGCATTTATGAAGGCAGCATTACTTATTTCAAGGTTTAATTCCTCGAAATCTTTATCAAATTCATATCCGTAATCTTCAGAAATTTTCTTTGGCTGGAAGATAATATTTTCCTGAAAAAAATAGAATCCAAGCAAAATAAAAATATACAATGCTATTAAAATTATAATCCCTTTTTTAAACATTGTGCTCCGTAGGTTTTCTTTTGCTTCTTATAAAACCAAGACTCGTTTTTTTCTTATTTATTTTCTTAAATGGTTTTGATTTTAAGATCTCATTTAAAGCCCGATGGTAACCTTCAAAATTATGCAGATTCTTATGGCCTCCTCCGATAATGGGATACATTCTGGTAAGCGAAGGATTTATCTTTGATAGTCGTATGCTCGATTTCATAGGGATTACTCTGTCGTTTGTACCATGAATAATTTTTATAGGACATTTTACATATTTGATCCATTTATAGGTTGGCATAGAATATCTCATTACCAGACCCAAAGGAATAAATGGGAGGTAGCGTTGTACATTATTAGACATACTGTAATAGGGACATGCCAAGATTAGCATTCTTGGATTGTTGACAGATGCAATTTTGGTAGCCAGTCCGGTACCCAGTGAACGTCCATAAACTATAATATACTTCTCATCTACTTTTTCTTTTATTTTATCATAAATAGCCAGGACATCATCTTTCATGGTCTGCTGTGTTCTTTTGCCTGTACTTTTCCCAAATCCACGATAATCGATCATTATTACATCCCAATTATGATTTGTAAAATCTACTGCAAATTTTCCCCAGCCTTTGATACTTCTGGAATTTCCTTTTAAATAAAATACCACCCCTTTAGAATCCTTTGATTTGAAATGCAGGCCATTAATTATAACATTATCTTTTAATTCAATATTATATTCTTCAACTTCTTGATTCTCATACTGAAATATAAAATCTGCAGGTAATTTTTCAGGTTTAAAAATTAGTCTTTCCTGAGCAAAATAAAAGATGATACTTATAACAGCAATAACAATTAAAACAATAATTACAGTATTCAGCCAGTTCATCTAAGAAGAAATTTATTGTAAGATAATATTTTTATCTTAAACCATTAAGTTCCATATTGTTTCAAAAACGATTTTGATACAACAGGTTAAACCCGCTTTATGCCTCGTGCTCTTGCCCAGTGGTTATTGGCTGAAATACAACCTTAGAAAAAAAGATTTTAATTTAAAAATGGGTTGATTATTTAATTGCTATTACTGCGCTTGAAGGTCCGGTAAGAGTCATGATCTTCGTTTCTTTAAACCCAACTTCCTTTGCCCATAAATCAAAATCTGCTAAAGTAAAATCGAATCCCTGATCCGTTTCTATCAACATATTTAAAGACATCAACAATCCAAAAGCATTTTCACTTCGTTCATTATCAATAATATTTTCAATAACAATAAGTACTCCTCCCTGAGGTAGGGCGTTATATGCTTTATTGATAAGCATTAATTTATCTTCTTGTCCCCAGTCATGAAGAATATTTCCCATAGTAATGATATCAGCATTTGGGAAGTCATCTGTAAAAAAATCCCCTGACTGAATTGATATTCTATCATTCAAGCCTAAATTAGCTACATTTTGTGTCGCAATAGGTTCAACAGGGGGAAGATCGAACGAAATACACTTCATGTGTTCATTATTTTTAACAACATGTATGGAAAGGTTGCCTCCTGAACCTCCAATATCACACAGTGTATGGTAAGGTGAAAAGTCAAAGTTATGAGCAAAGTAATTAAAATTTCCCGCCTGAACTCCACCCATACCATGTATAAACTCCCGAAGACTTGTTTCGTTGGAATAAATTACTTCAAATAATGGTTTACCACCGTTCTTTGTTTCGTTTTGGGGTTTTCCTGTTTTCAATCCTTCTTCCAAATTATTCCAAAATGGATATAACCTATTGTTCGACATTTCCAGTATTCCACCGATATAACTCAGTTTATTAGAATCTAAGAATATGTTGGAATCCTCTGAATTACCATAAATGGCATTTTCTTTTAAACCAGTACGATTTAAAAAACCTAAAGCAACCAGGCTGTCTAAAAAATCGTATAGTGATCTTTCAAGTAGCCCTAAAGTTTTTCCTATTTCTTCACCAGATAAATTTCCCTTTGCCAAGAGTGTAAATAACTGAATGTTAACCGCTGTCAATAAGGTTTTTGACGCCCAAAATCCCATTCCTATTTTGCATTATTTTTGAGGGGTCTACCTGTTTAATTGTCTCTGTATTCATTAATTTAATTTTTGAGATGTGTTATTATTTATTCTACCAATTCCTCTGCTACTTGTTTTTCAATAATTGCATTATTGATTGAGGAAGGATCGTAATAGGCATATTCCTTAACTATTTTATTATCAACCATTTCAAAGGCAATATGAATAGGCAATAGAAGTTCTTTATTCGTACCCGAAACTGTCCCTTTCCAGGTGCCCCAAAAATATACCCAGTTGTCACCCTTGTCATCAATAATATTTTCAAAGAATATCTCACCTTCTTTATGAGAAAATTTATAACTGGATAAATTATTAATAACGGCCGTCAGATTATTTTGCAATTCTCCCGAACTAATCGGCTCTAAAGAATTTTGATAAATTTCTGCATTCGGGGCGTAATGTGTTGCCCAAGTTGCCCAATTACCTTCTTCATAGTCCTTTATAAGCGATTTCAAAACATCTATATCCGGTGACGAAGTCATAAACCGTGGAGCCTCCTTTTTTTCACAGGCGAATAGAATTATTGCTAATCCCAATATAATTAATTTTTTCATAATTGTTGTTTTATAAAATCATCCTTCTTCTTCAACAACCTCTTCCGCCATCTTTGCAGCTTCTATTTCTTGGAGAGAAAGTACAAATTCAGAAATATCATAATACCCATATTCTTCCACTATCTTTCCATTGACAAATTGTAAGGTTAGATGTACGGGTATCACTAATTCTTTGCCATTTGCCGAAAGTTTACCACGCCAATTTCCCCAAAAGTTAACCCATGTTTCGTTATCATCATCTAGCACCATTTCATACCATTGATTTTTATCATCAAATTTATAGGCAGAAGTATTGGCAAGGATCTGCTTTAAAGACGCTATGGTTTCAGCTGCTGTTGCTCCTTTGATGGTATTATGATAGATTTTTGCAGTATCCGCATAATGGCCCGCCCAGGCCTTCCAATCTCCGGCATGGTAATCTTTGAGAAGTGATTTTACAGCGTCAATTTCTGCAGAGGATTGAACGTAGCGTTGTTTTCTTTCTTGACAAGACACAAATAGAACTATTGCAAGTCCTAAAACAAATAATTTTTTCATGATCGTAATTTAAATTAAGTATTAAAATGAATAAAAACCTGATAGATAAAAATTAAACATCAGGGTTATGATAAATTTATTTTTTAGGCAAATAGCTCAAATCTGCTCGCATCCAGCCCGTTTTTTCATCGGATCGAAACACTTTGGATCGTATTTTTTTTACAAGGGGCATCATATCCTCTCCCATACCTTCCCAATTTTCGGCAGCCATCGTTTCGAACTTTACGGGATCTTCACCTTCGAGCACTATTAAATAATATTTCCCCATTATGCCAAAACCAGTACTGTAGATCCTGTAATTCATTATAGAATTTTTCCTAACAAACAATTCTTTTATCTCTTTTAAAGCCTCAACATATCCCTTCTGATTAGATGGAGTTACATAATCATACATGAATCTTCTGTAGTATTTTCCTTCCGGATTAGGATCGACCCCTCCGGGTTGATAAGAAAGATCTTTGTGCAGATATATTACATAGTCTCCATGTTCATCATAGCAAGGATTGAATCTCTCGAATAGGGCACTCATTTTTTCCTTACCCATTTTATCCGCTAAAAAAGAAAAGTTATTGACATCCAATTCAGCAAATTTTTCCATCGGAGTTATATATAAATAAGTATGGTCATCTTGAGAAACAGTCATCCAATTCAACTCTTGAATGTTGTTTTCCTTACAAGCCGCAATCAAATCTTTGGAGACTTGTTCATATTCTTCCACCATACCGGGTTTTACCCGATCTTCATGTACTAAAAAAGCCTGTTGGCTATTCCCATCCTGAGCCCAGGTTAGAAAACCTGACAGGATCAATGTGATCAATAGGTTGTTCTTTAAAGTTTTACTCATTAAAGATGATTTTGATTTTTTGTGCTTGTAATTTTTCCATAATTCGTTCATAATCCTAAATTTGATTAATATTTATTTTAGTTTTGATTTTTTGTTCTCACTCGAAATTGGGTGGGTCTAAAGTGTACCCCAACTGTTGTAACAGATCTAATTCATTATAAGAAACATCTTCCTTGACAATTTTTCCATTTTCATTGAATACTACTTTTGACATCCCTTTTACTTTAACTTTTTTACCCGTTGCCGGGAATTCGCCAAATACGCCTGTATTAGTTCCTGAAAAAGTCCAATTGTAAAATGCGTAATTATCGGAAAGGTGCAAGTTGTCCAGGGTTATCAAAAGATCAGGAAATCCGCCTATAAAAACTGCAATATTTGCTGCTACTTCTTTTCGATTATTACCGACAATTATATTGTTCACACGACGCGAGACATTCTCTGTCATAACCATTTCAAGCTTGTTGATTTCTTTTTTATTCCAACATGCCTTTAAAAGTGTATCTAAGGTCATTTGCATTTGAATTTCCCTTGTAGACGAGATGTTTTTCTCTTGCTTTTTGAAATCGCAAGAAAATAATAACAAGAGCGCTAATCCAAACATAAATAGAAAAGTTCCCCTCCTTGATTTTGGCGAAAAATTCATAAATATTATATAAAAGTTAGACATTTCTCTACTAAGAACTTAGTTTTTAATTATTTTTCCAACCCAAATAGGATGAAACACATTAATTATTGTCCCAAGGGGTTATATTTTTTATCAAAGCAATTGAAATATTAATTATCGTAACTTAGAGCAAATTTTATAAGTAAGCTATTGCTACTCAATCTAATTTTGGCCATGTGAAAAAACATTTTTTAAAATATATTCCAGTTGTCTTAATTTTATTGAACACCTTAATTTCTTATGGACAGCTTATAGATCTTACTAAAGAAAATCCATATACAAAGGTCTTTGTTGAAACAGATAATTTTGGAACTTCCTATCTGCAGATATTAGAGGACGCGGTCGAAAAAGTTAATAACGATACCATTCAATTTTCTATTCTGAATGATCTTGCTTATTATTGGCATTCACGTAATTTAATAAAGTCCTTAGAATTTTCTAAAAAAGGATTGGCGCTCACCAAGCAAAAGAACAACCCATTATGGTACGGAAGATTTCAAATTACTTATGGTTCAGTTTTGTTACGTATGGAAAAGTTGGATAGCGCATATGTTGTATTAGAGGATGCAAAAAGCAGGGTAGATGAAAAAGATCTAGCCTTTTTGAATACACAACTAGGCTATGTTTTCGAACGTAAAGGACAGGTAGACAAGGCTGCCGATTATGCAATGGAGTCATTGCGTTTAGGGGAGAAATTGAATGATAAAAAGGCCGTTGCACTGGCATATAGTGATCTATGTAATTTATTTTGGAAGCAATCAAAGTTCGACAAAGGATTAGAATATGGATTGAAATCCATAGGTATTTTTGAAGAAAGAGGTATTATTGATTTAGACTATGGTTTTACCCTATATCTTGTAGGGAATAATTTTATGGCCTTAAAAAAATACGAAGAGGCTAAAAATTATTTTGAACATTCTATTGCTATTGGTGAAAGGTACGGATTTTACAATAATCTTTGTGATGTCTATATCTCTTTAATAGATTATAATGCAGTTTTAAACAATTTCTCTGAGGCGGAGGAGGCGGGTTTAACTGCCATTAAATATGCCGAATTATTAGACAATGATTTTATGATGATGAGGTCCTGGCTATCTGTTGGTAAATTACAATATTTACAAGGTAAATACATTACGGCTATAGTGAGTTTGAAAAAGTGCATTGAAATTGCAACGGACGATTTTGGTGATGCCTTTTTTTTAAGTCAGGCTTATGAAACTTTAGGCAAGTCATTTGCCGGTAATCATAATTACCAGGAGGCATACATAGCTCTAGCAGAATATGATAAATTAAAAAGTAGAATTTTTACTACCGAGGCGGACCAACGCATTTCTTTGTTGCAAACTGAATTGGAGGTAGCGCAAAAAGAAACTACAATTCAAGTGCAAGAAACCGAGCTCAAAAAACAGAGAACAAGACAAACTTTAATAACTATTATAACAGGTCTTTTGTTTCTTCTTTTATCCGTATTGTACATAACCTATAGACTCGACAAAAAGAAGACCCATTTGCTGGAAAGACAAAACAAAGAGAAAGAATTCCTCTTAAAGGAAATTCATCATCGAGTAAAAAATAACTTGGGCATTGTTTCCAGTTTATTATCATTGCAATCGGCACTTATTGAAGATGAAAATGTTAAGAACATCATGGAGGAAAGCGAAAATAGGGTTTATTCCATGAGCATGATACATCAAAAATTGTATCAGGGAAAAAACATTGATTCTATTGAAATGAAAGACTACTTTATCAATTTAGGCAACCATATTCTCGATTCATTTGGAATGGGAAGTAGAATAAAGATAAACTACGCTATGGAAGCCATTGAGCTCGATGTTGATACGGCAATTCCTTTGGGGCTAATTGTAAATGAACTACTGGCAAATTCCTTAAAATATGCTTTTCCTAACGATCTAAAGGGGGAAATAATAATTTCTCTTTTTGAAATTAATGAGAACATACTCAGATTGGAGGTTTCAGATAATGGCGTTGGTATGAACTCAGATACTCCTGTCAGCGGAACCGGTTTCGGCACTCAACTCATACAGTTATTGATCCAGCAGTTAGAAGGAAAAGATAAAGAAACTACAAGGGAATGTACCGCCTTCTGTTTTGAATTTCCTCTTGAAAAACCTATTAAATAGTTTGTAATCTGTTCATTAAATGAACTCTTAGAGATTTACTCAATGGAATTACCTTTCGAGCAATAACAAGATGTTTTGCCGCCACTTCATCTATTTGAGACAAATTAACAATATAGGAACGATGCACCCTAACAAAATATTCCTTTGGTAATTTTTTCTCGATATCCTTCAAGGTTACTACTAAAAGAAAAATTTTACCCTTAGAATGAATACGACAATAATTACGATCGGCTTCAATATATAAGATATCTGCGATGATAATTTTAACAATTTTGTCATTATGTCTAACAAAGATCCTGTCGCCTAAAACAAAAGATGGTTCACTGGCCCGCTTTTCGGAAGCCTTCATTTCATCTTCGAGAATTCGATTGGCAGTCAATTCAATAGCATGTTGCAAATCCAATTTTTTAAAAGGCTTAGAAATAAAAGCATATGGTTTGGTTTCTTTAGCTCTTTCAAAATTTGCATCATCGACATTAGATGTCAAATATATTATTGGTATATCAAAATGTTTTTGCATTTTATGCGCAGTTTCAATACCATCCAATTTTCCCTTTAACTGTATGTCTAATAGAACTATATCAGGTAAATTTTCTTCAATATGAACTAATGCTTCTTCGCCTCGGGCGACAATACCACTAACCTCATATCCTAAATTACTCAATTGCAAAGAAGTGTTCGCAGCGATAATCATTTCATCCTCTACAATAAGAATTTTGATTGGGGAACCCATAAATCTTGAAGCTAAATAAATTTAAATAGTACGTCAAATTACAACTTTATTTTTTAATGAGTCTAAATAACCTTTTTCTGCAATTTTTTATAGCAGGCTAAACATGACGCCAACAATTGATCCAGCCTGTTGGGAAATGGTTCTGTTTTAGCTTTATATTTAATAAATTTTATTGAATCATGTATATTTCCGTACCAATATTTCGCCCAAAGCCCATCTTCAGGCCTCGCGCCCTTTTCCCACTGTAACATACTGTGATCAAAAGGTATATCGATTCGCTTACATATTTTCTTCAGCTTCCCTTCCGGGTCTAAAAGTATATCTTTCGAATCAACAACGATAGGGTCAATATTGTTCTTCTGAAGATATTCAAGAAGTTCAAGGTGACTTGCATACCCAACATCATCCATGTCTGGATTTTCAATTACTTTCGCAAAAGAAGGTAACATCTCCACAGGATCTCTTATCAAAATAATATGGACAACATCTTTCATAAAAGAACGATCTAAGTTCAATAAATGATGCGTCATATTTTTAAAAAATACTACCGGTTTATTATGACTCCCCATCATCATTTTAATAACTTTCTCTCCACTGTTTTCCATCGAGGATAATATCTCTTCTGCCCCGGGATGGTACTTTCTGGCTTTTGTTTGACTCAGATAGTAGGCGTATAAAGGTTCGTCAAAAACAGCGGTGTCTTTGCGCTGTGCAAATGAATACATCAAGGCGGTTGAAATATTTCGTGGACCGGACCACAGACAAATACGTGTTATTTTATCTTTTGACACTGCTTATAACTTTGCGATCTCTTCATTGATCAAATCCTCATAGAATGAACTCAATTTCTTTGTGAAATTCCCGTATGTACCATTCCCGATAATTCGTCCATCAATTTTTACTACCGGGGTTAAGCCCCCAAATGTACCTGTTACAAATGCCTCATCCGCATCGTAAACATCATAAAGAGAAAAATTCTTCTGTTTACATGGTATATCTTTCTGCTTACAAACCCGAATGACATTCTCTCTGGTGATTCCATTCATGCAATATTGCCCGGTTGAGGTCATAACCTCATTATTCTTAACGATAAAAAAATTGGTTGCGTTGCAAGTGGATACAAAGCCATTAATATCCAACATCAGCGCTTCATCTGCACCAGCTTCAATTGCCTGAATTAAGGCTTGTACTTCATGTAATTTACTATGGCAATTCAAGCGAGGATCCAGATAATCCGGAGATCCTCTTCTTATCGTACTCGTAAAAAGAGTAATCCCTTTTTCTTTGGTTTCCGGAGAGGAGATCTTGTGCTCAGCGATGATAACAATATTTGGTCCTGAAATGGTTAGTCTGGGGTCTTGAGAAGGTGTTTTTTTAATCCCCCGGGTCACCATTATTCTCACATGAACATTGTCCTGCATATTATTGGCATCCAGGGTGCGCCAAATATTTTGAATGAGTTTTTCGCGGTCAAAATCGAAATGCAATCCAATTGCTGCAGCACCCTGCCATAAGCGATTGAGGTGAAGGTCCAAAAAAACCAATACCCCTTTGTGAAGTCGCATGGCCTCCCATACTCCATCGCCCACCAAATAACCACTATCAAAAACAGATATTTTAGCCTCTTCTCTTGGAAATAATTCTCCGTTAATAAATATTTTTATATCCTTATTTCTCGGATCATCAATTGCGTTATGTGTACCGTGAACCATATTATTTGATGCATTATTATTAGGATGATGCCTTTATAGCGTTTTGTAAAAGTCCCATTTTTCTTTTAATTCTATTAATAATTCATCATATTTCTGATATCCTTTTAAGTTAATAAGATTGGGATCTGAGAGAAATAACGGATAATTGGGAAAACCTGTTTTTGCAGCTTTCTCTAACCATGCAACAGCTTCTTTTTTATCATTCATGATTGAAGAAGCAATCCCTAAATAATAATAAATATGATGAGCATGAATAAAGCCTCTTGAATTCTCCAAAGCTAATTTCATTTTCTTTTCAGCTTCAATATTTTGCCCTTCACTTGCCATCATAATTGCATAAACACTGTTAAAGTATGGATTATCAGGATCATTCTTTAAATTGGTATTTAATATTTCAAGTGCTTTTTCTTGCTTATTTAAATAAAACAAAATTAAGGCTTTTAAAGATTGGGTGAATTGTGGTGGAAATTGACAGGTATTTTTTCAAACTCTTTTAATGCAGAATTATAATTTCCCTGGAAAAGTAATGTCTCTCCAATAAATCGCCTTGCCCTAAAATTACCTGGGTCCAATTCTAAACTTTTTTGTGCATTCTTGAGTGCTTCATCGAATAAGCCTATATGGAATTGCACCAGTGCTAATTGTTCAAAAGCTACACTAAGATTGGGATCCTTAACAATCGCCTTCAAAAACTCATTAATTGCTTCTTCATGTGCAAAATTATGACTCTGACTCCAGTAAAATTGCCCCTGGATCACATGAGGGTTGGCTAATGTTGAGTTCAATCGCAAGGCCTTTCCTGCAGCGGAATATGCTTCTTCTTCCCATTTTGGATTTGGATCAAAGCTGAGGCTTTTTCTCATATATGCACTTGCGAGTTTGTCGTAAGCCATCGCAAATTCATTGTCAATTTCAATCGCTTTTTTATAATAAACGATTGCGATATCAATATCTGAAAACGTTTCTTTTTTATGATGAAACTCCCCTTTTAAGTAAAAATCCAAAGCATTGAAGTCAGCGGTAAGTTCCTCTGTTTTAGAATTTGAATTATTTATTTCGATTGGAAAAACTTCATTTGCCTCATCCATTTTCAATTGCCATTTTTGTTTTATCAGTAAGAAAACTACAACAAGGATTAAAATGATAATGATCAATCTATTGAATTTACTTCCTGTTTTCGCTAAAATGGATCTATTTTCATCTACCTCTTTAGTTTTCTTTATTCCTTCAGGTGTCATTTCATAAACCCAGACAAAGAGCAACCAAATAGGAAAGCCGATAGCTAATAAAAAAAGAATTGTTTTTAAAACAAATGCCGGTGCATTGAAAGCCGGCAGAAAAACAGATGCTACTTGTGCAATGAGCCATGTAACGACCAGATAAGCAATAGCTGCTTTAAAAACATTTCGTCTTTTTAATTCGGATATGTAATTTTTTATGTTCAAATATTATAACTACCTAACAAAGGTATCAAAAAAAGTACATCAAGTACAAAAGGTTTAAAAACAACTACTTAAGGAATAATAAAGCTAAGAGCTTAATCTTTTATTATAAAAGAAATTATTAAATTTTTAACTTTATTTGCACGTTCTGAATTAAATAAATGCTGCGCATGTTCACTCCCCGAATATTCTTTCAATTTCTTTGGATCTTCAGAATCTTTATATATTTTCAGAACCCTGTCAATCCATCCTTCATTTTTAGAAACAATGAACAATTTATTGATCAACTCAGATCTAATCGCCGGTCCACCTGCCGGTGCCATCAACACAACTTTGACAATGTTGCTATTATTCTGGTCTAAAGCCAAAAGAACTGCCGATCCACCCATACTTCCACCTATTATGTTAATATCAGTATAACCATTATTTATTGCATAATTGATCGCTCCCAGTATATCATAGTATTTATCACTCGTTGTTCCAGATTTACTATTCCCATAACCTCTAAAATCAATAGAAAGGCCGGCAATATTTTGTTTTTGAAATTCTTTCGCTAAAAAATACCAACTTTCTTTATTAAAGATGGCGCCATGAGCGTAAATAACTATTTTCCCGGAATTGGTTTGAAAAAGTGCAGCTTCAATTTTTCCTCCATCCTCTGTATTAAAGTGAACAAGTTCAAAATCTTTATTTTGACTTGTAACCTTTTGATTCGCGGTGAAAATCAAAAGAGCAGTTAGGATTAGAAATTTTGATATCTTCATTCGTTCAGTACAAATATTTAAAAGTTTGAAGTAGTAAAGATAAAAAATTACAAAGGAGTTGAATATTACAAATTATTAAGACACTCATTTAAAGCATCTTCAATTGCAATGCTTTTTATAATTTGATAATTTACTTTATTATCCAACAAGTCTTTTTTCAGAAATCTACCTAATCTTACAACAACTAAAAGATCAACATCTCCAAGCAAGTCTATAATTTCTTGGTGGGAGTGCATACCTTCTCCTTTGTGCTGAGAATGTCCATCACCATGTTCATGGTGTTTATGTCTGTTCTCTCTATAATCAATATTTGTAATCTGTAGATCTTCAATATCATAAATAACGAACTCTTTAGCTCTTCCTGTTCTTTCTGCTATTGTTTTTCGATCATTTGTTGGAAATGAGATTTTCATAGATTTAAGAATTTATTTTTCTATTTAGATCCTTCCGAATTTTACATACCGGGAAGTCGCGGTATTTTTTTTAATTTAGAATTTTTAAAATACCAACCCCATCCTTTTTTCATCCAGTGCCCAATAATTGGTAATGGGAAAATAACTTCTTTTTTATGATCTCTATAAACAAAGGCTGCCCCATCTCCACTATCCATAACACAAAGAATATTCAAGTGTTCTTTATAACCTTTCCTCAAATCACTTCCTTTTTCCTTTTCACTGATGTTGAAAGCTAAATTTCTCGCCATAACTTCTGCAATATGGCCTTGTTTAGCTTTCCAGTTAGGCCCTTCCAAGGCCGAAGAATCACCAATAGCATAAACAGAGGTTTTTCCTGCCGGAACCCCATCGTCAAATTGGACTTCAAAGTAGTCGTTAATTTTTATAAATCCCGCTTCACTCAGAGGAAGGTCAGAGGCATTGTAAAATATATCATGACCTTGTAATGCGGGGATATACATAGTATAATCACTTTTTAACTTTGTGTCATCCTTAAAAATAATTCCATCTTCTTCAAATCTTTTGATTGGCTTCCCAACATGCTTGTCAATTTTTAGTCGTTGGTAATATGCATCCATAAATTCAGGCGCCTTTTTCCCCATTTTTGCACCTGGGTTTTCCATTGGAGCAAAGAATACCAATTTAAATTTGTTACGTATTCTTTTCTTTTTTAAATAGTTGTTTACATTGAATAGCAGTTCAAATGCGGGGCCTCCCCGAACGGCACTTTTGTCATGAGGATTACCTCCAAATCCCATAGCAATGGTACCTCCTCCTTTTGCAATTAATGTATCTAGTTTGTCTCTAAGATCAATGGCTTCGGAAGGTGCACCACAGATGGACAAGAAATTTTCATTTCCGGCATATTGGCGTTTTCCTGCTCCGATAGCAATGATCAGGTGATCGTAATTTGAAAACGTTTGATCTTTACAGATCACTGTTCCCGTTTTTGCCTGAATTTCTACAATTTCATCTTTTATCCAAGTGAAACCATGGCTCTTTTGAAGATCTGTCATAGAAACACAGCTGTCCTCAAATTTAATTTTTTTTACAGGAATCCAGATGGAAGTAGGGTAAACATAGAGATAATCTCTGTTAGAGATCAATGTAACTTCAAATTTCTCTTTTCTTAAAAAAATCGCGGCTTCCACTCCTGCAAAACCACCTCCCAAAATAAGTGCTTTTTTGCCCATAATATTTCATTTAATAAGGGCAAAGTTAAATACTTAAATCCGACCTATATGTAGTATTTATTACTTGAATAGGAATTAATTTTCATTCCCTTTCTTATAGGAATAACTCATTATAAAAAGAATTCCCACAATGGTAAATGGAAGTGTAATGGAACAAATAATCCCTAAACTCATCCAAATGGAATGATTCATATTGTAATTGTGGATAAACACAAACGGGCTTAAACCGAGACCAATTACGGTAAATATTATACCCCCAATTAATTCCCATTTCCATGCAACGAAAAGTAAGGCTATTAAAATAAATGATGGTATAAGATGCATAAGGAAATCGCCGATTTGTTGCCAAATAGTATGGTTAGGATCAAATGCATCTAAGGCAAATAAACTAATAAAAAGAATAGCTAGAATGCAAATAATACGAGGTAGCCAATGATATATTTTACCTTTACTAGAAACACGCATAATTTTTGATTTAAATGTTGTACAGATATGTTTTGTGCAATACTAAATATACGAAAAAAGTCTCATTTATAAGTTGTTAGATGCTATTTTAAATTTAGATTTATTAAATACTCCCTCGGATAACACTATTATAGGGATCAAGTTCCAAAGCCTCGTGTAAAAAGTTAGTTATAGCTGTTTCCATTTATTAAATTGAAGTTAGAGGTTCGCTATCTTCCTCACTTTTTAGAATACATTTCTCTATTGTAATCCAAAGATTTTTGAATCCAGTATTCCAGATCGGCATCCAGGTCAAACCCATCAGGTGTTATAAAGATAAACCCTTTCATTGGTCTTCCTGTGAAATCCATGGGTAAGCAAACGCTTTTTTCAATCTCTTCTTCATAAGCCTTTTCACCAATTTTAGCCATCAACAAACTAGCCCCATATTTTTTATCAATATGGATCCCACAACACATTTTTTCATTTACCATAAACACCAAACCTCCCATCATTTTTTTGATAAAAAAATCAATATGCTTGGTTTGTAATATTTGTCTGATCCTCTCTCCTAAGTATTCGTCGTAAGCCATAGTGATCTGTCAATTTATGCAATTAAAATAATTAAGCAGGTTTATCTGTCTAAAAGTATATCAATACAGGTTAATATTCGTAATTTAAGAATTAATTTGAATTTTTCATTAGATTTGTAATTCACGTTTTTATAAAAGATATTATGAAAAACATCTTCACAATAATGCTTGCTTTAAGCTTTGCCTATTGTTTTGGTCAAAAAGTAACCGGAGATTATGATAAGTCAACAGATTTCACCAAGTACAAAACATACTATTTTTTAGACTGGCAAGATGATACTAATAAAATTATGACTGATTTTGATGAAAAAAGGCTGCGTGATGCTATTGAACATGAAATGAGTGTGCGTCAATTTAAAAAGGTAGAATCTGGTGGAGATTTGGCTCTTTCCGTATATGTTGTAGTCGATAAAAAAACAAGTGTATCTTCGTATACCAATTACTATGGTGGTACGGGATACAGATATGGTCGTTATGGCAGGGGATGGAGCCATGGTT
>PVMK01155882.1_pt1 | contig 18736 bp, 17 predicted proteins | sample 1853481 | NCBI WGS metagenome assembly PVMK01 (sample SAMN08533507, study PRJNA380276) | Marine sediment metagenome, whole genome shotgun sequencing project. | reverse complement strand
TTTGGGTGCCTTGTCCAGCAAGATTTAAGATCAAGGAATAATGGCGGTTTATAAAAAATGGCTTATAACTTCAATTTATTTGTAGTTTCAGCAGGTATAACAACAATTTTTACAATCTTTGTATTGGTATACGGTATATTTAATTATTCTCTCAGGAAGTATTCCCTTCCATTTATTATCTTTTCCTTTTTAGCATTTTTAACTTCTGCAAGTTCATTCACCACATTGATTATAGCTGAATATTCTGTGGCACTAAAATGGTCATATCCACTGTTTTATTTGAATTGGTAGAAGACAGAAAACTCAAAATGGAGATATTTAACAATAAAACTCCAGAGGAAATCGAGGATTTTTCTGAAAATGCTTTAATCTATGAAAGGTAAAAATGGTTTAATATATTTACCAATCATAAACAAAAGCGGTGGCGTATTGTTTACTGAGTTTGAAATAGATCCGGAAGGATATGTTATTACTGAATAAGTTGAAATTTACATGGAATATTTGCCAAGATAATCCTTACTAAATTGATTGAATTTGTATTATAATAAAAGACACTAAGTCTTATTTTTAATTTAACTTAGTGGATTTCTTTGAGAAAGAATAAACTAAATATACTTTTGCTATTAGGATAAAATTTATTATTACTTTATAAAAGAGAAAGGTATAAAAATGAAAAGACTTTTACCGGCATTATTCACAATTGCATTACTTTTAGTGTTTCTGGTATCCTGCGCGCCTGATTCTACTGGCTGCTAAATAAATTTGGGAACTGAGAAAAAATTCTAATAAAAACTGTGTGAGACTATAACGCCTAGTTATAGTATTGTCAGTGTAAGATCTAACAAAATAATATTGTCTTAATTAAAACAATTAATCCAGCAAATCAACTTTTAATTTTATTTCTTCTTGTTTCGGTGATCCCAATTGTAATGACGATTCCCAATAGAATGGCTGAAAAAGATATACTTAACATTAGACCATAATATGTATGTTGCCGGAACAAAGATATGATTAAATATGAAACTACAAACGATGAATAGAAAATCAAAGATAAAAACCCAATTCTTTTTATTCTTTTTTTAATAAAAAATATTATTATTAAGATTAAAAAGACTGAAATTATTTCATAGATCTGTGTGGGATGCACACTTTCTTCTGTACCGGGATAGGTGATCCCAAGTATACAAATTGTTCCTTTACCAATGCAACAACCATTTAAGAAACATCCTATCCGCCATAAAATAATACTTACTCCAACTGGAAATAATAAACTATCCGATACTTTTAAAATATTTTGTTTCGTCAACCTAAGGAAAATATAACCTGCAAGGATACAAAAAGTCAGTCCACCCAATAAGGAAAAATCGCTGAACTTTAAAGAAAATATTTTATCAATATTATTTATATAGTATGGATATTTATATAGTATGCTAAATAATCTTGCACCCAGTACAGTTGATATTAAAATGAATATAGTACCAAATGATGACTTGACCCAACCAGCTCCGTTTTTTTTAAAAATAATGAAACTCATTGTGATAGCAACGATGATCGATAAAAATAAAAAAAACACATAAGAATTAATCGGTAGGGAAATATTATTTAAATTTATTTCAAAAAGTATTGGTCTCATTTTAAATCAAATAATATATAAAAATACAAACATTTACAATTTAATATCCAAACAAGGTAGTTAATAGATTATAATAACTAGAACTTTTATGATCACTATCAGGCCCGGTTTATAAACAGGCTCAGAGTAAAAACGTTATGCTGTTAGAGAGTGGGTTGCCCCCGTTGTTGGTGGACATCCCGGATGCCTCGTTGTTTGGGGAAGAGCCTGCGTCAACTATGGTAGCGCATAGGGGAATCGAACCCCTGTTTTTGCCGTGAGAGGGCAATGTCCTAGGCCGCTAGACGAATGCGCCACAGATAAGAATTTTATCCATTATGATGATATTTGTAAATACCTTAAAATCTGACTTATGATGACCTGAGAAATATTGACTTTATACTATGGGTAGTCGTCTATTTAACAGTGACCTTGATATCCATACCTCTCAGTTTTTCCAGGAATTCGGTATCTGCATCACTATCGGTTATGAGCTCATCTATCTCATCTACAGGAGCAACAAAATTTACTGATATGTGGCCCAATTTGGAATGATCACATAAAGCGATCACTCTTTTTGCACAGCCTATTATCTTCTTCTTTGTCCCTGCTTCTATATGGTCCGTAGCAGTGATCCCTCTCTCCAGGTCTATCCCGGTTATTCCTATAAATGCCTTATCGACATTTATATTATCAAAAGTATGGTCCGCTATCGGTCCCACCAGGGAATGTGTCGCAGTGTTGAGCACTCCGCCACTTAGTATTATATTGAAATTTGGATGCGTCTTGGCGATCAGGGTTGCGATATCGCAGTTATTGGTGATAACTGTAAGATTTTTTATATTAGCAATATTTAAAGCTGTCTGGAACCCGGTTGTCCCTGCTTCTAGAAGTATAACATCCCCATCTTCTATTAGTTTGGAGGCCGCCAGTGCTATCTTTTTTTTCTCCTTGATGAATTTTTCTTTCTGGGCATTAAATTTCATCTCGGCGCCTACAGGTATTATGGCCATGGCACCACCGTATGTCCTCCGGAGCAGGTTTTTCTTTGCCAGCCTATTAAGATCCCTTCTTATTGTGGTCTCGGATACATCAAGCGTCTTGGCTATATCAATGGCACTGATGCTGCCGGTCTTTTTAACCTGGTTTAATATATATTCTCTTCTCTCTTCACCTAGCAAAATATCCTCCTAAAAGGCAAAACAATACTTAAAAAACTAAAGCTAAACTCTTTATTAAATCACTGAAGAAATTGAGATATTTCCATCACTGAACAATAATTTTATCCTAATTACCGGATTTTTTATATAATTTTAAAAATTTATATAATATAATAAATTGGTATAAATCCTTAATTGAAAAATATATATAATTGCAATGAAAGAATCGAAAGACAAAAAACTTGAGAATGCCAGAGATATTATTGAAGCACTTTCCAAGATCGGAGAGGCTATAACTTCTGATCTCTATCTTGAGGATGTCTTAAAGCTTATAGTCGCCGTTACTGCGGAGGTCATGGATTCAAAGATATGTTCACTGATGCTTCTTGATCCCAAGACAAAAGAGCTTGCCATCAAAGCTACCCAGAGTATAAGCCGTGAATATATCGATAAGGATCCCCTGAAACTGGGAGAAGGTATTGCAGGCAGGGTTGCAGTAAAGAATAAACCTGAAGTTGTTTATAATATTTCTGAAAATAAAGATTATAGATATCCTGATATTGCAAAAAATGAAGGTCTTGTGTCTCTATTATGTGTACCTCTTCATGTCAAAGGAAAAGTAGTCGGGGCACTCACAACTTATACATCAAAACCTCATCATTTTAGTGAATATGAGACCCATATCCTCCAGGCTGTAGCTGACCAGTCCGCAATCGTTATTGAAAATTACCGGCTGGTGGTCGAGACAAAGGTCATAAAAGAAGAGCTTGAAAGCAGGAAGGCAGTGGAGAGAGCCAAAGGAATACTTATGAATGAGCATGGCCTGACTGAAGGCGAGGCTTTTAAAAGGATCCAGAAATTTGCTATGAATAATCGTAAATCAATGAGGGAAATAGCAGAAGCAATTGTTCTTTCAAATGAGATGAAACAGGATCAGGCATAGGATCACTTAGGAAAAGTACCTCTTCTACGGATCCGAAAATATCCTATCAATAATTGCACTGCAATAACTGCTATAAAATTTGCTTAGAAAGCATCCAGTTTCATGATATAATCACCTGATTTTATTTTTCATTAGAGAATTTATTTTTAAGCATGAAAAAGTAATATAAATATATTAAGGGGAAGAAAATGCCATTAGTACCAATGAAACAAATACTGGATGAGGCTGTAAAGGGTGGATATGGAGTAGGAGCATTTAATGTAAACAATATGGAACAAATACATGGGATCATGAAAGCTGCATCCGAGACCAGGTCCCCGGTCATCCTCCAGGCATCCAGGGGAGCACTTGCCTATACAAATATGTACTATATTAAATATATGGTAATTGCTGCTGTAGAGGATAATCCTGAGATACCCCTCTCACTACATCTTGATCATGGTAATAGCTTTGAGACATGCAAACAGGCTATCGAACTAGGTTTTACTTCTGTTATGATAGACGGCTCATTAAAAGAAGACTCCAAGACACCGACTAATTTTGAGGAGAATGTCGAAATAACAAAAAAAGTTGTAGAGTATGCACATAAATTTGGAGTAAGTGTTGAAGGTGAGCTGGGAACACTCGGAGGGATAGAAGATGGAGTAGGTTCCGGCAAGGTCATGCTTACTGATCCTGATGAGGCCGTAAAATTTATAGAGTTTACAGGTGTTGATGCTCTGGCGCTGGCAATAGGTACGAGTCACGGCGCTTATAAATTCAAGTCAGAACCTACACTTGCAATGGATATCATCACATCGATAGAGGAACGTATTCCGGGGATGCCACTTGTGATGCACGGATCTTCTTCAGTTCCAGCTGAGCTTATTGATATAATAAATAAATATGGCGGAAAACTTGAAAAGACTATGGGGGTACCGATGGAGAGTATCCAGGAAGCGATAAAAAGAGGGATCAGGAAGGTAAATGTAGATACTGACGGACGTCTTGCCATAACTGGTGCGATAAGGAAGTATATGCATGAAAATCCGGCCGAATTTGATCCGAGATCATATTTTGGAGAAGCAAGGAGGCAGTCTACCGTACGGTCAAGGGTAAGATGGAAGATCTTGGAACCAAAGGACATGCCGGAGATTATGAGCCTCTTACGCTTGAAGATATGAAAAAGTTTTACGGGAGTAAATAATAACACGGCAAAATGCTTTAAATAGTATAGGTCCTTAGTAATATTTTTGCGGCCTTTACGGGATTTTATGGACACTGTAATAATAAAAGAGATAAAAAACTACAGCTCTTCTGTAAATAGTTTACTGGAAGAACTGGACTTTGGGGGAAGACTTGATGATATCAATAGGATAATAATCAAGCCAAACCTTCTTCAAGACAGCCCACCTCCATGTACAACTGATGTTGATTGTGTAGAAGCAATCATCAAATATATTAGAATACGCAATAGTAGCATCCCTGTGGTCATCCTCGAAGGTTCAGGGGGATGTGAGACATCAAAAGCTTTTAAAGTACTTGGGTATGGAGAGCTGGCAGAAAATTATGGCGTCACCCTTATGGATGTCGATCAGAGTCCTCTTGTGAAGCTGGAAAATAAAAATGCTCGCGTATATAAAGAAATATATCTTCCTGAAATAATCTTTGATTCATATTTAATATCAGTACCTGTGCTCAAGGATCATTTGATGACGACTGTTACATTGGGTTTAAAAAATATGGTAGGCCTTCTGCATAAAAAACACTATGGGAATTATTGGAGCTATAATAGAAGTGATGTACACAGGGTAGGCCTGGATGAGGCAATAGCCGATCTTAATGATTATATAGATATAGGCCTTACCATAATAGATGGAAGACTTGGGCAGGAAGGAAGCCATCTTAAAGGAGGCAGGGTATGTTTACCGGCAAAGAGCATTGTAATAGGAGGGTACAATACCCTGGAAGTAGATAAGGCTGGTGCCAGGATCCTTGGACATGACTGGAAGAATGTGAGGCACCTTAGGATGATCGATAAGGGATATTAAATATTGTAGCATTTTATTATTATATAGATTTGACAAAATAAAACACTGCTTATATAATAACCTCACAAAATTACATAGAAGTCTGCTTATATAAAGATGTGTGAGCGGAGTGAAGGTAAAGAAGCCTTCTTAAGACATTGATTGTTTTAAGGAGGTTTTTTGTTTTTATAGGTAATGTTAATATATAATCTTTTTAAGGATAGTACGGATCATGGAATCAAAAAATGAAAAATTAATAAGGATAAGGGCTTCTGAAAGAGAGAGGTCCAGGTCCACGCAGGAATATTTTTCCCGTTATAAAATACCATCAGGCTGTGCTATTTTTGGAATAATGAATGAGTCCGGAAACACTTTTAGCGGCCAACATGTAATAGACGGTATAACCCTCATGCATGACAGGTCAAACGGTCTGGGCGGAGGATTTGCCGCCTATGGGATATACCCTCAATACAAAAATGACTGGGCTTTTCACATCCTTTATGATGATACAGCAGCTAAAATAGAGACAGAGGAACAATTAAATAAAAAATTTAAAGTACTTTTTAGTGAAGAGATACCAACCAGGAAGACAAAAGGTGTAGAGGATCCTCCGGTGATCTACAGGTATTTTCTAAAATCAGCAGTTGAACCTGCAGGGGAAAAAAATGGCGGAAATAATTCTGATGAGTCCAGGTTTAAACTGCTTGAAGAGGACCATATAGTAGATTTTGTGATGAAGATAAATGTCTCAGTAACCGGTGCATATATTATTTCAAGTGGTAAGAATATGGGTATATTTAAGGGTGTAGGTTTTCCTGAGGATATCGGAAACTTTTTCAGGCTGGAGGAATACAAGGGATACATCTGGACCTCACACGGAAGATTTCCCACAAACAGTGTCGGATGGTGGGGAGGAGCACATCCTTTCGGGCTCCTGGACTGGTCCGTTGTACACAATGGAGAGATCTCATCATATGGGGCAAATAAGAGGTTTATTTCCGGATTTGGATATGAATGCACACTTTCTACTGATACAGAAGTAATAGCATACCTGTTTGATCTGATTGCCAGGAAACAAAAGGTGGACCTTGATCTGATACATCTTATCCTTGCTTCGCCTCTCTGGGACGAGATAGACAGGATGCCCGCGGATATAGGTGATATGGTAAAGAATTTGAGGATACTTTATGGCAGCGCCCTGATCAATGGACCATTCAGCATCATCGTAGGCAGTAATGATTTTATGTATGCACTTAATGACCGGATAAAATTAAGACCTATGGTGGCTGCAAGGAAAGATGACAATATTTATGTTTCAAGTGAAGAAGCACCGATCAAATTTGTGTGTCCCGAACCGGATACTGTATGGAGACCCAGCGGCGGCGAACCGGTTATTGGGAGACTTAAAAAATCCTTAAATATAAAGGTGAAATAATAAAATGGCTTTAAAATTAACAGAATCAGAATTTGGAATAGAGAGAGATGCGGAAAAGTGTATTTCCTGTCAGGTATGTGTGAGGCAATGCTCCAATGATGTCCATGATTTTGACAGTGATGATGATACAATAGTGAGCGATAACCAGAGTTGTGTCGGGTGTCACCGCTGTGAAAGTATGTGCCCGACCGGCGCCCTGGAAGTAAAGGAAAGGGAAGCACAATTTAAGACAAATGCAAACTGGTCCCCGGAGCATCTTAAGAATCTGTACAAACAGGCTGATGCTGGCGGTGTGATGTTGACTAGTATGGGTTCAGACAAGCCCTATCCCATATACTGGGATCACATACTGTTTAATGCCGCGCAGGTGACAAATCCTTCCATAGATCCTTTAAGGGAGCCTATGGAGATAAAAACTTTTATCGGAAAGAAATCTAATAAACTGGAGTTTGAGAAAGTACATGGCGATGAAGATAAAAGCCAGGCAAAAAATATTCTTGGCGGAACTGACAAGGTGAGCAAGATAAGACTGAAGTCAAAAGTGTCCCCACAGCTGGAGCTTTCAACCCCCATAATATTTTCTGCTATGTCTTATGGGTCGATAAGCTTAAATGCTTGCAGATCCCTGGCAGCAGCTTCTTCGGAATTTGGGACATATTATAATACCGGTGAGGGGGGACTTCACCAGGATTTATATAAATATGCAAAAAATACGATAGTGCAGGTAGCTTCGGGAAGATTTGGTGTAGATATTGATTACCTTAATAAAGGTGCCGCTATTGAGATAAAAATAGGACAGGGTGCTAAGCCGGGCATAGGGGGTCATCTTCCCGGGGAAAAAGTCACAAAGGATATCTCAAATACCAGGATGATACCTGAAGGAACTGATGCGATATCGCCGGCTCCTCATCATGATATTTATTCTATCGAGGACCTGTCCCAATTGATACATGCTTTAAAGGAAGCTACAGAGTGGACAAAACCTGTAGGAGTAAAAGTATCTGCAGTTCATAATATTGCACCTATTGCAAGCGGTATTGTAAGAGCCGGAGCTGATTTTGTTTCGATAGATGGGTTAAGAGGCGGTACAGGAGCTGCCCCTCAGGTGACAAGGGATAATGTAGGAATACCTATTGAGCTTGCAACTGCTTCAGTTGATGAAAGGCTGAGAGAAGAAGGAATAAGGCATAAGGCCTCATTGATTGTCGCAGGAAGTATAAGGTCAAGCTCGGATGTAATAAAAGCTATAGCTCTTGGAGCAGATGCTGTCTATATAGGAACAGCTGCGCTTATTGCTATGGGCTGCCATCTTTGCCAGAAGTGTTATACGGGAAAATGTAATTGGGGAATAGCAACACAGGACCCATATCTTACAAAAAGGCTGAATCCGGAGATCGGTACCAGGAGACTGCTTAATCTGCTTAGAGCATGGTCGCTTGAAGTGAAGGAGATGCTGGGTGGAGCCGGGATCAATGCGATTGAAAGCATCAGGGGCAATAGGGAACACCTTAGAGGCATAAGTTTAAGTGACAGGGAGCTGGATATTTTAGGAATAAAACATGCAGGGGAGCCATGGTGATAAGATCATGAAAAATATATTTATTCAGGAAGAATACTGCCTGGGCTGCAGGCTTTGCGAGATATACTGCCAGGTAAAGCATTCAAAAAGTAAAAAGATCATTAAGGCATTTAAAAAAGAGCTTGTAGATTCTCTTCCAAGAGTGCTTGTGGAAGAGATAGGTTACAATTCTTTTGCAATACAATGCAGGCATTGTGTGGATGCACCATGTGAGGCCGCATGTATTTCCGGTGCAATGGTTAAAAATAAGAAGACCGGGGTAGTCATATGTAATGAAAAAAAATGTGTGGGCTGCTGGAGCTGTATAATGGTCTGCCCTTATGGAGTCATCAAGAGAGATCTTTCAGCAAAAAAGATTGCTTCCAAGTGTGACCTGTGTGAAGACGAAGACATACCGGTATGTGTAAAAAACTGTCCTAATGAGGCATTAAAATTTAAAGAAATCGATCAAAAAGAGCTGGTGGATGATAGAAGTGAAAGTAAATAAAGATCATAAGATAAGCAATAAGAAGATAAAAGGCATTGTGGATTATTTGATAATAGGAAATTCCGCATCGGGACTTGCTGCCGCTGAAAGCATCAGGGAGACTGACAAGAAGGGGAGACTTGTAGTGATTACCGAAGAGGAATATACAAATTATTCAAAACCGCTTATAACATACTATCTTGCAGGGAAAGTCGACCTGGACAATATATATTTTAAGCCTGAAAGCTTCTATAAAGATAATAATATCGAGCTTCTTACCAGTACGAATATTAAAAGCATAGACCCTGAAAAACAGGAAATTGTCACTGGAAGCAGGGATAAGATCAACTATAAAAAACTGCTTATTGCAAGCGGAGGAAGACCTATTGTACCCGGGATCAAAATAAGTGGCAGATCTGTTAAAGCTGCCCTGCCTTTTGATTCTATAGACGGTTCAAATTACAGTGATGTCGAAGGGATATTTACCCTTACCACACTTGAGGACTCCATCAGGATCAAGAATTATATTGAGAAGAATGAAATTAAAAGCATAACGATCCTTGGCGGCGGTTTGATAGGACTTAAGTCTGCAGAAGCATTTCTTGAGATCGGGCTCAAGATAAATATTGTAGAACTTGCGGACAGGATACTGGCGGCCACTTTTGACAGCCAGGCATCCGGGATCATTGAGAATGCAATTGAGTCCAGGGGAAGCAGGATCTATAAAAATAATACCATTGAAGAAATATTTGTCGACTCCGGGAAGGTATACGGATACCGCTTGAGGGACGGCAGGGAGAATGATTGCGATCTGCTTATACTTGCAATCGGTGTAAGTCCTGATCTTGGATTTATAAAAGAAGGTATGATCGATACAAACAGGGGGATAAAGGTTGACAGCAGGATGAAAACTTCTGCCGAAAATGTATACGCAGCAGGCGATATCATAGAGGGACTTGACATACTTCTCGAAGAAAACAGAAATATTGCTATCTGGCCCCTTGCTGTATGGCAGGGAAGGATTGCGGGAAGCAATATGGCGGGAAACACAGTTGACTATGAAGGCGGATTTTTCATGAATTCAGTAGAAATACTCGATATACCTTCGATATCGATGGGAGTCACAAATCTTAGCATGCAGGATGATAATGGTGTTGAAATAAAGAAGATCTTCAAACCCGATCAAAACCTGTACAGAAAAATTGTGATAAAAGATGACAAGATAATAGGTGTTATCATGATAGGAAATATTGAACGTGCCGGGATCTACTCCGGTCTCATAAGGAATAGAATAGATCTTTCAGGGGTTAAGGAAAATATCTACCGGGAAGATTTCGGGATAATACACCTGCCTTCTGAATACAAAAAGCATCTTGTTGTCGGAGAAGGGATAGAAGTATGAGAAAAGTCATTGATGCAAAAGGTCTTCAATACAGGGAACTTAATAGCAATATAAGGTTATTGCTGGGACAATCCCATTTTTCCGATAAAAAGATCGAGGGGAAAATAGAACTTACCCTTAATAATGTTCTGGGACATAGATATATAGGAGACGGGCTCAAGGAAGACCACAGGATAAATATCATGGGAATCCCTGGAAATGACCTTGCAGCTTTTATGGATGGTCCGACAATAGAAGTCTTTGATAATGGACAGGATGGTATCGGGAACACTATGAATGCCGGGAAAGTCATCATCCATGGAGATGTGGGAGATATAATCGGTTATTCTATGAGGGGCGGAGAGATATATATTGAAAAAAATGTAGGCTTCAGGTGTGGGATCCATATGAAATCATACCAGGAAAAGATACCGGTCATAGTAATAGGAGGGAGTGCCGGAAATTTTCTGGGGGAGTATATGGCAGGAGGAACAATAATACTTCTGGGGCTTTACCATCAAGAGTTGACACATTTCCCTTATTCCGGGACCAGGCAGCTTGTTGGTGATTATATTGGCACAGGTATGCATGGAGGTGTCATATATATCAGGGGCGATGTTGCCGATCACAAACTTGGAAAGGAAGTTAAAAAGGCCCCGATAGACAAAGAAGACAAAAAAATATTGAATAAATACATCAGCAATTACTGTAAATATTTTGATATAGAGAAAAGACAAATAAAAAATGACCAGTTTTTAAAACTTATTCCATTCTCTCACCGTCCATATGGTAGGCTGTACACTTATTAGGGGATATTATTATTTTTTAGGTATAGCTCATTTTTATGCAGTTTTTTTGGGCCGGTTTGATAGGTAAAATATAACAATTTTATTATATTCATATAAGTTTTTTATGATATAATACAAACCAGTTTAAAGGCATCCGGAGGTGGCGCTAAGATGGATTTCTTTTTGCTTTATCAATATATAGTGGCTGGTATTCTTTTGTTAATAATGATCAATTTCATTATTAATAATTTCCTGTTTAAAGACACTATAAAACACAAACTCCCCGAAAGCTTCCTTAAGGAAAGACCACTGATATCAATCCTTATTCCTGCACGGAATGAAGAGGATAATATTAAAAGGTGTATTAATTCACTACTTAAGCAGGATTATGAAAATCTTGAAATACTTGTACTTGATGATGGTTCCATAGACGCAACAGCAAATATTGTAAATGAGCTTATAAAAAAAGATTCCCGTGTCAGATTGTATTATGGTAAACCCCTTGCCAGGGGTTGGCTCGGCAAATCCTATGCCTGTCAGCAATTGGCCGGCTATGCAAAAGGAGAATATCTTCTGTTTGTAGATGCAGATACTCTTCATTTCCCGACTTCTGTGTCCTCATCGGTGGCGTGCCTGTTAAGATACAAGATAGATGCGCTTTCTGTATTTGCAAAGCAGATAATGGTAACAATTCCTGAAAGGATGGTGATCCCATACAGTAATTTTATGATAATGGGATTTATGCCGCTGGCGCTTATCAGGAGATCCAGGAAAGCTCTATTCTGCACTGCAATAGGGCAGTTCATGCTTTTCAAGAAAGATGTTTATAAAGCCATAGGAGGTCATGAATCTGTAAAGGGGGAGATACTGGAAGATGTCATCATCTCCAAGCAGGTAAAAAGGTGCGGATATAAGTTTATGATATTTGATGGAAGAAGCAATCTCTACTGCAGGATGTATCATAATTTCTCTGAAGTCGTAAGAGGATATGCGAAGGTTCTTTTTGCTTCATTCGATTATAGTATCACGATGTTATCCATAGCAATTGTGATGATAGCAGCGATATTCCTTATGCCTTTTGTAATGTTACCATTAAGCATAATCTTTGACTGGCAGCAGATATATGTAAACATAATATTCCTCCAGATAATATTTATATTAATAACAAGAATAATACTGACGATCAGGTACAGGATGAAGGTCATCGACATAGTTCTTTTCCCCCTTTCGGTAATATATCTTCTATCGATGGCAGTAAATTCCATCCTACAATATAGATTTAATATTGGCATATGCTGGAAGGGGCGAACTTACAATGTTGTAGAGAATGAAGATAATGAAGAAGAGCTAAAGCTTATAAATGATAATTATAAATAGGGATCTGCCGGAGATCATTAATACTACAAACTTCTGACTACCAAAAAGGTTACATTTAATACAGGAAACCCTATCTTATTTTTGGAGTAAACAGGTCCTTCATAGTCTTTTCTTTCCTGAATCTAAAGTTCTCGCCCAGGCTCATGCTGGCGGTTTACATATTTAGGTATTATAAGTAGGAGGAGCAATAAAGTCATAATAAGATAGAGTGAGCTCCCCTTGAATAACCATAAAAAGATCCCGGTAGTGACTAGTCCCACAACTACTCCCCAGATCATATTTCTTATCAGGAAAAGTCCTGAGACCATCCCCAGGCCAAAAGATAATAGTGTCAGTGGACTTATTGCTATCACTAGTCCTCCCATGGTTGCCAGTCCTTTTCCTCCACGGAACTTAAGATAAGGTGAATAATTGTGGCCGGCAACTGCTGCGCAGCCAGCTAAAATAGCAAGCATCAGGTTTCCGGTAAACATATACACAAAAAAATATGAAAAGTATCCTTTACACATATCGAGGAGTATTCCTACTATGCCCCATATTTTGGAAACATTGAAAACCAGGTTCCAACCCCCCGGATTTTTGTCCCCGATCTTTGTCAGGTCTTTTTTAGCTGTTGCCATAGCTAAAATATTGCAGAAAGGTATGGCTCCTATCAGGTAAGCAAGAACGAGGATAACGACTATTTCTATTATTTCTAAAATTCCCATATTTTCACCGCATTCTTCTTCAGAATTATTAAAAATATGTTCTACTTTAATAAAGCTTAAGTTTTATTAAAGTATTTTGCTATTACTAAATAGACATTTGTTTTTAGTATTAGTTTCGACTTATAGATAAATGAGACCCTGTGTCTTTTTGGGGTCATAGTGTCTATGGATCCATTGACTTATGCCGGTATGTTATTTATAATTTTTGCGAATCGTTTCGCTTTTTCCTTTTAAATTATAAAAAATAAGCCGGCCCATTATTATGAAAAATAAGATAAAAAGATCTTCAATAAAAGATGTGGCAAAAGAAGCAGGTGTCTCGATCTCCACAGTTTCCAGTGTTATAAACAAGAATAAGTTTGTAAGCGAAGGAAGGGAGGAGAAGGTACTCGCTGCTATAAAGAAATTAAAATACAAACCTAATATTATTGCCAGGGGACTGAGGACAAAAAGTACGCGGGCCGTTGGAGTGATACTGCCTGATATAGCACAACCATTTTTTGCCCAGGTCATAAGAGGAATGGAAGAAACTGCCAGAAAAAGGAATTATACATTGATACTGGGATGTTCCTTTTATGATATAGAGGAAGAAGAACGCCAGATAAACATCCTGATGAACCAGTTTGTAGACGGTATTATATTTTTCTGCGGCTTTGACAGCCATGATCATATAAGGATGGTCCATGATTATGGAATACCGGTAGTTGTTACTGACAGGGAAATAGGAAATACACAAATACCATCAGTCCTGATCGATAATGCTCTTGCAATGGAAAAAGCCATCGACTATCTGGCAGGTCTCGGACACAGGGAGATAGGTTATCTGTCATTTAGTCTTGATAATCAGACGACTGTACGCAGAAGGTATGAAGGGTATCTTTCGGGCCTGAAAAAGAATGGTCTTAAGTTAAATCCGAAACAGGTTATCATCGATGATTCAATAAGAATGAATGAATTCAAGGGAACTTATGATGTAGTCAAAGAATTACTGAAAAAGAAAAGTATGCCTACTGCATTTGCGGCCCTTGCTGACTATCTGTCAATCGGACTCATGAAGGCTTTAAAGGAAATGGGCTACAGGATTCCGGAAGATATATCTGTGATCGGATTTAATAATGAGATCGTCAGCCAGTTTTCCGATCCTCCACTGACTTCAGTAAAGCAGCCCAAGAAGCTGATGGGAAAGACCGCCATGGACCTGCTGCTGGATATGGTAGAGGGAAAGAAAATAGAAGAAAAAAATATTGTTCTTCCTACTGAGATCATCGAGAGGGGCTCAGCCGGCACTGCAAAGATAAAGAAAAAAGCATAATTTCCAATAATACATTTTCTATTGACAAAGAGTTTTAAATATAATATTCTAATTGCGAAACGTTTTGCGAATCGTTTTGCTGAGGGGGGCAACATCTTAAATAATTTCTAGACCTATATTTAACACATAAGTTTTATCTTTCATTTTAAATAATACATATCGCATATTTAATATATATATTCATATAAGTTTTCTCTGTATATGAGAAAAATTCTCGGGCTAGGAGGTGAGGATTTTAAAGAGAAGGAATTTAAAGTCATTTAAACAAGTGATCCTTTAAAAGGAGGGTAAAAGAATGAGTAAAGTAAAACAAATCGTATTTGTTGGGCTGATAGTAGCGATGATATCGGTTTTCATGATTCTGCCAGCATGTACACCAGCTGAAAAAGAAGTTATTACCGAGGTAATAACTGAGACTGTAATAGAGACTGTAATAGAGACTGTAACCGAGACCGTAACAGTAGTAGAGGAAGCAGCAGGAGGATATGCATATTATGAGACGCTAAGGGCAGCTGCAATTGCCAATGAAGCATATCCTGATGCACCTGCAGGAGGACATACGCTTGCATTTACAAATATCATGGGCGGTATCCCGTTCTGTGAAGATGTATGGCAAAATGTTCAGGACCAATGGGCTCTGGCTGGTGGCGCTCCTGGTGACCTGTATTATGCTGACAATCAGTATGATGCAACCATAGGTCTTAAGAATGCAGATATTATGCTTGCAAAAAGTCCAGATGCACTTATTAACTTCCAATTCGATTCACAAGTTAATAGTATTATTTCAATCAAATTCGAGCAAGCTGGTATCCCTATAATTGCTGTTGATGTGCCTACACCAAATGCTCCATTTATGGGTGTAAATAACTTCAAAGTTGCATATCTCGCTGGTGAAGAAGCAATAAAATATGTCGAAGAGCTGGGCGGAATTGATATGATCGACAATATCGTATTGATGCAGATGCCTTCAGCTGGTGAAGTGGTAATGCTTCGTTCGGAAGGATTTTACCAGGCATTCGCTGATACATATGGAGCAGAAGTAATTGATGCGATCACCGTTAGGGCAGATGGTGGAGCCGGTGAAGCTGAACAGGCAAACCAGGCGATGACAGATGTGCTGGCAACTATTCCTGATGCTGAATATGTTGTTTTAACATCTGTTAATGCACAGACTATGAGTGGTGTTCTTGCAGCTGTACAGACTGCAGGCAGATGGGATCCTGAAAAATGGATAGTAATCACACAGGGTGCGGATGTGACTGGAAATCAGCAGGTTGTAGATGGACTAGTAAAAGCTTCTATAGCATACTTCCCTGAAAGATATGGCGAATATCTTGTTCCTGCTTCAGTAGCATTGATGAACGATCAGCTTGTTCCTCCGTTTATGTATGTTGAAAACGAAGTTATATCAATGGAAAATATGGCGGAGTGGTATCCTGAGATGCTGGAGTAGTTTAAAGCATTAATGGTATATATTAAATGAGCTAAAATAGTAATAATTGAGAAGGCTAAAATATATCGATTAGCCTTCTCGATTATTTATAAGGTTGGTGATGTTTTGTCTGAGCATAATGATATCGTTTTAAGAATGGAAAATATTATAAAAACATTTCCAGGTGTTATTGCGCTTGATAATGTATCTATAGATTTAAAAAAAGGGGAAGTTTTGGGGATCCTTGGTGAAAATGGTGCCGGGAGTCTACCCTAATAAAAATTTTAGCGGGGAATTATGTAAAGGATTCCGGAGATATTTATGTAGATGATGAGAAATTTGAGATAAAAGGAACTGCGGAAGCTATGGCTTCCGGTATAAGGGTGATTTATCAGGAACTGAATACTCTTGATAACTTAACTGTTACAGAAAATATTTTTATAGGGGAACAGATAGTCAAAGGACCTTTTAAAATAGTAGACTGGAAAGCGATGATAAAAAAGGCTCATGAACTATTAAATACTTTAAATGTAAAGCTGGACCCAAATGCAGTTATCGAAGACTTGTCAATATCAGAGAAACAGATCGTTGAGATAGCAAAAGCCATCTCAAGGGAAGCAAAAATTCTGGTTATGGATGAGCCTACTGCCGCTTTAAGCGAAGAAGGTACCAGGAACCTATTTAAGATCATAAAAACCCTAAAAGAAAGTGGAGTATCTATAATTTATATTTCTCATAGATTAAAAGAGATCTTTGAAATAACAGACAGGGTTACAGTGCTTCGTGACGGTAAGAATGTTGGAACCGTAAAAACTAAAGATACTGATGCAAATAAACTAGTCGAGATGATGGTGGGCCGGGACATAAAAGATATGTATCCTAAAAAAGAAGTGGAAATCGGCGATTATGTAATGGAGGTTAAAAACCTTAAAGCTGATGGTATTGAAGATATAAGTTTTAAATTAAGAAAAGGAGAGATACTTGGCATCTTCGGCTTATTGGGTGCAGGAAGGACCTCTCTTGTGAAAGCTTTATTTGGTGCAAACAAAATAAAAAGCGGACAGATACTTATAAATGGCAAAGAAGTAAATATTAAAAGTCCGTCAGCTGCCAGGGATGAAAGAGTCGGTCTTGTACCGCTGGACAGAAAAGCAGAAGGACTTGCCCTTATAATGGGAGTTAAAGAAAACATCACCCTGGCAAACATACAGGATCTGGGAAAAAACTTCCTGATCGACAGGAAAAACGAGAGAAAAAAAGCAGGGAAATGGGTAAAGGAAATAGGTATAAGGACCCCATCCGTAGACCAGGAAGTGAGCAGCCTTTCTGGTGGAAATCAGCAAAAAGTCGTGCTTGCAAAATGGCTTGAAAGCGGTTCACAAATAATAATCTTAAATGAACCTACCCGGGGTATTGATGTTGGTGCAAAGATAGAGATATATAAATTAATGGAGGATCTTTGTGAAAGAGGTTCTTCAATTATTATGATAAGTTCGGAACTTCCAGAAATACTGTCTATCGCTGACAGGATCATTACGATGAATAAGGGCAGATTTACCGGCCAGTATTTAAGAAATGAAGCTTCGGAAGAAAAATTACTCAGCAAAGCTTGTCAGTGAGGTCTAAAGGGATTATGGCAGAAAATGGGGACGCAGGGATCGACAAAAAAAGACATTTGAGAATAAACAATACTGCAATACTATTTATTATCCTTGCAGTGATGTTTGCCCTGGCCTCCTATGTTGGAAGGCCTTTTTTCTTTTCAAAATTAAACCTTATCCCTATGATCAATAATCTCTCATTTATTGGGATAGTAGCAGCTGTGCTTACAATAGTTATGGTCTCAGGCGAGATCGATTTTTCTATTGGAGGCAATATCGGTCTTACTGCATGCCTTACCGCAGTCCTTCTTGAAGCAGGCCTACCCGGCTGGCTGGTTGTTATCATCGCACTTATAGCTGGTGCAATGATGGGGGCATTCAATGGGATGTTAGTCACAGTGATAGGCGTCAATTCTATTATTGCTACGATAGGCACAATGTTTATATGGAGAGGTATCGGTTATACCCTGACCAATGGTGAATCGAGGCTTGCAATGAACCCGGTCATAGATTATATAGGAAGGGGATTTGTTTTTAAGGTCATACCATTTCCAATCGTACTTCTCGTAATAGTATTTGTTATTACCTATATAATAATGAACCACTCCAAATGGGGAAGAAAAATATATGCCGTCGGTTCTAATCCGCTGGCATCTTTTCTTTCCGGTATCAATGTTAAAAAAGTAAAATTTACCGGTTTTCTGTTAAGCGGCATCACAGCATCCCTGGGCGGATTGATACTTACTTCCCTGACAGCTGTAGGTATGCCCCAGCATGGACAGGGGCTAGAACTGGTCATAATATCTTCAATAATCCTGGGCGGAACGGCACTTGGCGGCGGCAGGGGCACGATCCTTGGAACGCTTGCAGGCGTACTTATATTAAGTGTTTTATATAATTTCCTGACGATAATGAATGTTTATTATTTCTATAT
>PVMK01150296.1_pt1 | contig 18742 bp, 25 predicted proteins | sample 1853481 | NCBI WGS metagenome assembly PVMK01 (sample SAMN08533507, study PRJNA380276) | Marine sediment metagenome, whole genome shotgun sequencing project. | reverse complement strand
TTGATACCTTTGAAACCTTAGTTGAAAATGATACTGAGGCCAGTGTTACCACTATCACCAGCACTACGAGGATTGAAGCTATTATTTTGTTTTTTTTGGGACTAAACATAAAGGACCGCCTTTTCTAATAGAGACTTGAGCGGCCTTTTATGCATTTAAACATGCAAAAAAGTAATAGCCGGTTGCACCACTGGCTCCGTGCATCCCTGGTGCCCATAAAGCGGAATGCAGTTCATAGCCTCTATTACTTAATTAGTAAATTTAGATTGTCAAAAGAACTCTAATTTAAAACTCTTTAGTTATATTAATACATAAAATAATTAATGTCAAGAGAAATATATAAAATAAATAAACATATAAAGAATTAAGATAAGTATAATATCTATTGGAATTTGACTTATTATATTTTTACTTTTAACCATATATAAACAAGTTCCCTGAATTTTGTTATGGAGACATAAAAAACTAAAATATTTATAAATATATATTTACACAAAAGCATAAATTTAGTAGATTAATAATATATAATTTGCGCAAATGTATAAAACTATTAATGAAACAGATATATGAGCAATCTTAATATGATTTATAAAATTGATTAAAATACTGCATGTTCATTGAACAAGAATACTTTATAATGTATCATAATAAATATTTAATAAAGTATTAGAAAGGATACATAATAAGATGTCAATTAGCATTACCAAGGATATAAAGTCTGTGACTGATCTCAAAAAAAAGACAAGTGAGATATTCAGGCAGATACATCAGACAGGCAGGCCGGTCATAATAACGGTAAACGGTAAGCCTGATGCAGTATTGATTGATGCCGGGGTATTTGAGAAAAAATTAAAAGCTCTCAATCTGGGAAATATTCTGTCAGTGGCAGAAAGCGACATCAAGTCTGGTAGGGTAAGAAGCGCAGATGAATTTCTGGAGGACTTTTAGTAGTGGCAAAGAAATATAAAGTACTGATAACAAAAATAGCCGAAGAAGACATAAGGTATATATTTGAATATATCTTAAGTGACAATCCTCAGACGGCAGAAAGATGGAAAAGTGAGATAAAGTACCAGATTGCTTCATTAATAGAGTTTCCAGCAAGATATAGCATTATTCCCGAGGCCGTTGATATAGGCATTGATTATCGCCATGTTATTTATGGTGATTATAGAACAGTTTTTAAGATAACAGATAATATAGTTTTCATAATGAGAGTATTCCATTGTGCAAGGCTACTTGATTTGGGGATATTTGGGAAATAAATTTATGAATATATTGAAAATGATATTCTAAATTTATCTAATAAAATTCCACAATATTAATAAGATCTATTTAGTTTGTCTGACTCTTTTTGCGATCACTCCTTAATAATTACTCTATTATTTATATAATTATGCATTTACCTAAATTAAATATTATGATAGATAATTTATGTAAATTTGCATATACATAATTTATTAATTGAAAAATTAAGGAGATACCCAAAACCACAGAAAAGGAGATGAATATGAAAGTAGTACTTAAAGCATCTGATTATTTAAAGAAAAGAGTACTGTTATGCCAGAGCGGGCAATCAACCCTGGAGTAAGCAATGGTGACCGTAATAGCTGCAGTCATCTCGGCAGTGTTAATTGCTGTAGTTAACAGGAAAATACCACAACAAAAATTTCTAATCTAAATCAATCAAAATATTCCGGTTTGGGGAATTTACTCACAAATATTGATAATCAAAGACTTAATGGTGCTTATAAATCAACTGATACTACTAATAAATAGATTGCAATGTCTTTGTTAAATATGTTATACTACTTATGTAGTAAATTGTATTACAGGAGTTAAAATTGATTATTTTTGATGCTTCCACATTAATACTTTTATCAAAAATAGATTTACTTCAATCAGTGCTTGGTAAATATAAGGGGGCTATACCAGAAACTGTTAAGAAAGAAATAGAATATAAAGATGGGATGGACACAAGAGCGATCACACAGCAGATGAAAGAAGGAAGACTTGATCTAAAAGCAGATCCAGACAATAAAATAATAAATAAAATATGTAAAGATTTTCCCATAGGAAAGGGCGAGGCAGCAGCATTTATGATTGCTAAACAAAATAATTTTATGCTGGCAACCGACGATGGACTAGCAATAAAGGTGTGTAAGATATTTAGTATAAGATTTATTACTGCCATTCACTTTCTAATAGGAGCAGGCCTAAAAGAAGATATTGCTCTGACAAAACTCGAACTGCTTAACAAGTACGGAAGATATTCAACAAGAATAATAGAGGATGCAGAAAAAAGGATAATGAAAGGTTGATAAGATGAGTGTAATGAGCTTACGTCTGGGTAAAGAAGAAATAGATATAATATCCAGATTATCAAAACATAAAAAAGAGGCTAGATCAGAAATAGCAAGGAAGCTGCTGCGTGCAGGCTGGGTCTTTTACTGGCTTAAGCTATACAGTGAAAAAAAAGTATCCCTGGGAAAGATGGCAGAAGAGCTTAACCTTTCCGTAAATGAAGTCCTTGATCTTCTTTCTGATTTTGGTATAAAATCCCAGGTAACCTATGATGATTACCTTCAGGGTTTTGAAAATCTTAAGGCATTGGAGTAGAAGGAATAGTTTTCCGGACAAATATATTAAATATATCAGTTTTGTGGACAGTTAATTAACTAGGAACATGCTGAAACTTATATTATCAATCTTACAAAATCAAGTACTTCCAATAATCTCCCCTAAAAATAATATTAGATAATTCTAATAATCTTTCCTAATGAGCACTGTCGTGCTCTTTTATTCAAGATTATATATAAATATGCAATTATGCATTTACATAGATAAATAATATGATAAATTATTAATGTATATATGCATATGCACAAATATATGATTTTAAAACATTAAGGAGATCTCCAAAACCACGGAAAAGGAGGTGAACATGGAAATAATACTAAAAGCATCTGATTATTTAAAGAAAAGGTTGATCTTATGCCAGAGCGGACAATCAACCCTGGAGTATGCGATGGTGACAGTAATAGCAATTGTCATCTCGGCGATACTAGTCGCAGTTGGAAAACCATACATAATCGAGATCATTTCTAATGTATTTGAAAAGATCTCCGGTATGGTGTGAGTTGAAAAGCATAGTATAAGAGATCGACAAAGAAAAGTTTTCTGTAACGCTTAACTGGTAAAAAGCAGGCAGGCTGTAGACAACCAAAATTAAACCGGAAATTATTATTCAAACACAAATGGCAGGAACTCCCGTCCGGCCCGGGAGAAAAGGAGGATAAAATAGTGAAAGGACCAGGATCATCTAGGATCTCACTTTGGGGAAAAGGAGGACAGGCAACACTGGAGTTTGTTCTCCTGATACCTTTGATCATTATGGTGATATTGGTTGTCTCACAGTCTGGTCAAATGGTTTACAGGAAAAACATTTTACAGCAGGCCGCGAGGGAGGGTGTGAGGGTGATCTCTACCACAAACTCCAATGATATGGCTATTCAAGCTGTAATGAAAGTCTATGGGTCCAAAAATAATATGATCCCCCGGTATCGAGATACAACCAGGTAATGAGAGTGAAAGAAAAATCGGGGATATGGTCACAATAAGCCTTATTGATACAGGTGACTATGGTGTTTTATGGAGCATTATCTCTGCTGCAACGGGGAAGAAGATATTATTAAAGGCTGGTAGCAGTATGAGAATGGAAAGCCAGTAAGTATGGCAATAACAAAAAAGAGGCTATATCTATATTTATTTATATTCCATCAGGAGGGTGGATGATGATAAAGGCAAGAAGATGGAGACAGGACGGAAGCAGCGCGGTTATGATCCTGGTAATGGTAATAATCTTTTTGGTCCTTTTTGCTGGTGTGCTGGACGTGTGCAGGATAATCATCTACCGGGAGAATACAAAAAATGCGGCTGATGCAATATCATTGGCCGTAGCTCAGGAGATGGTCTTTTTTGGGATATCGGGAGCTGGATAGTATTGCAGAAAAGATGGCCGGTATGTACGGATGCAGACTGGGATCATTAAATATAACTTATGATAGAGTAACAGCATCTGCGGTCAGCGATATAAGACTTCTTCTCCTGGACAGATTCAGAGATGATGTATGGAATATCAGGTCAGTATCTTCGGTGGAGATCACTTATCCATGGGATAGGCGATTAGGACTATACAGATATTATGAATTTAGCTTCACGGACAAAAAATAATTGAATCAAATAAGTAGAAAATAATAATAAGTCCATATTTTAAAACAAAGGAGGTTTTATGGGACAGTTAAATCAAATAGGGCTGGTTGGGAATCTTACCAGGGACCCGGAACTAAAATTTACAAATGAAGGTGTGGCTATTTGCGAGCTGGGACTTGCTGTCAGCAGAAAATGGGCAGACAGGGAAGGCAAGGAAAATGAAAATGTTGATTTCTTTAATATTTCGTGCTGGAACAGTATGGCAGAAAATTGTGCGTCCTCATTAAAGAAGGGTGACAGAGTCTTATTAAACGGCCACATGAATCTCAGGAGCTGGGAGAATAAGGAAGGAAAGAAAGTCAATATTATTAATATAACGGCAGATATAATCGCTGCAAGCCTCGAATTCAATAAGATCATTTATGATAAAGAGGATATAGACTTTATCAAGGAAGATGGAGGAAGTAAAAAGAAGAAGGAAAAAGTCAAAGTATAATAAGTTATTGAGAGAAGGGGTGGCTGACAGCCACCCCAATAATTATGTAGAATCGGTCTCCTACATTATAGTCTACTTTTATGATATGATACTTTTATAAAATACTACTTTTAGGAGATGATACTATGAATAAGGAAAGATTAACAGTTGTCCTGGATCCTGAAATAAGAAGAAAGATAAAAATCAAAGCTGCCGAAAAGGATGTTACAGTGTCTGAAATAGTTGAAAAATATCTTAAAAATATGCTGGAGAAGGAAGATCTTGAAGAGGATAAAGCCCTTATTAAGTTTGCTGAAGGAAGAAAGAAAACATATTCTAAAAAAGAATCCCTGTCCCACGATGAGATCTGGAGGTAGTTTTGCCCTATATTATCAAGTACCATAAAAACCTGAAAGAAGACCTTAATAAATTGGATAAATTTTCAAGATCAAGGATAAAAAAAGTTATTGAAACCAGGCTTCTTGTGGACCCGGTTAAATATGGCCAGTTATTAAAGGGAACCCTAAAAGGTTTTAGAAAATTAAGGATCGGCGATTATAGGGTGATCTATAAAGTAGTAAAAGAGGAAATCATTGTGCTGGGCATCAGGTATAGAAGAGATATATATGATGTTATAGTTAATAGAGGTTGAAATCAAACCAAAAATTAATTACAGTTTGATGTCATTTAAGATAAAATATGTGTTTGACTGTTAATAGACTTTAAAGAGGTAAGGATTGCCGATCAGAAAATCAGATTATGAAAACTACGATTACCGTGAATTCTGGGAAGATGATAAAAGATATTATGAGGACCAATCGGAAAGGATCGCATTAAGGTCCATGTTAAGGGGTGTAGATCCTTCAAATAAACTTTTTATAGATATTGGTTGTGGATACGCCAGGCTTTTTAATGAATACAGCAATTTCCAAAGAGTGATCCTTATTGATTATTCCATAAAGAACTTAAGGAATGCAAGGGAGAGGATCAGCCGGTTTCTTTCAGATGATCCGGATAAGCTTTCAAATGTCCTTTTTATATCTGCTGATGCCACAGCAATTCCTGTGCAAGATGATTCTGTAGACACAGTACTCACAGTAAGGGTAGTACATCACCTTAACAAACCCGAAAAATATTTTGACGAGGTGAAAAGGATCTTAAAAGACGGTAGTCTTTACCTTTTTGAATTTGCAAATAAAAGGAATTTAAAAAATATATTGAGATTTATAATAGGTAAAATGGACACTTCTCCATTTGGTCCGGTTCCACTACAGATAGGCGAGACAATAAGAAACTATCACCCAAAAGAAATATACAGGAAACTCAGGGAAAGAAATATCAGGATAGAAAGAGTGATAAGTGTTTCCAATTTCAGGCTCGGTATTCTTAAAAAGATCTTCGGAAACAGACTTCTTCTATTCTTTGAAAATATATACCAGAAGATATTTTCTTTTATTACCTGGGGCCCCAGTATATTTATAAAAGGGTATTTATCAAATGATACATCATCGGGAAACGGGGACCGGTCTTCATATGATGATGAAAAGGGATCTTTCCAGGGTATTAGCAGAGTAGTTTCTCCGGATAACGAAAATACCGGCAGTAAAGAAAGGGAACAGTTTTTTAAGGTCCTTCTGGAGAAGAATCTTTCAAGTTTTTCTGATATTCTTATGTGCCCTTCATGCCACAGTAAAAACCTCATATTATCCGGGGACAAGATGAGGTGTGGAGGATGCAGGCACCTGTTTTCAATAGATGGAAATATCCTGGATTTTAAAGTCTGATAAATTCATGATCTTTCTTTGAGCCCCTGTTATCTATCTTCATCTTTACAATAACTATCCTAATAATAGTTTTCCTTGTAATATTAGTTTCAAGCTGTTACAATTATGTAACAAAGTTTTAGATTATCTTTAATATGATGTAATAATTACTATAAAAAATGGAGATTTAAAATTGGATTCAACAATTGCTGAAAAAATTTACTCTGAAGGTGTCATTTCCAGACTTTCACAATACCTCAAATGTATAGTCCAGTTAAAAGAAACCGGGAAAAGAACGGTGACTTCAAGGGAGATAAGTGACAGTACTGGAATAAACAGTGCCGAGGTAAGACGAGACCTGATATATTTTGAAATAAAAGGGAAAAGAGGAGTAGGGTTTAATATAGATGAGCTTATTAAATCTTTTAATAAAATACTTGGTTATGACAGGGCTGTCCATATCGCACTTATAGGGGCAGGAAACTTGGGTAAAGCCATATTAAACTATAAGATGCTTGACAGGTTCGGTTTTAAAATAGAAAGCGTATTCGACAATAATGCAGCAATAATAGGAAAAACAGTTTCCGGCAGGATGATCAGGGACATAAAGGAAATAGAGTCTGTAATAAAGGATAAAAACATAGATATAGCAATAATAGCCGTCCCCCCCGAAGAAGCTCAAAAAGTAGCCAATACACTTGTCAATGCCGGGATAAAAGTTATTATGAATTATACATCTATCCCCATAAAAGTACCCAGGAAAGTAAAGATCGAGACTACAGATCCTATTGAAAAATTACTTCACACTCTGTATTATTTATCACATACCGGATATGCAGAATTAAAGAGCTTTGTGCTTAAATAATACAAAAGTACCATAATAGAATTCAAGATATGAACAGAGTAAAAGGTTGCTTTATTACCATCATCAGCATTTTTGTCCTGGTAGTACTGGTTCTTTTATGCATAACACTCATAGATACCGGCTCAACGAGCGGGGAAGGGAGATCTTCTCCTTTAACTCAATTATTCTCTTCAAAGGATCTTCTTTTTTTAGGACTGGATGAAAGAGAGGATAGTAATAGTTTTAAAGGCAGGACAGATACTATTATCATATTACATATATCCGGTCAGGGAAATAATGAGACACTTATCTCCATTCCCAGGGATACAAGAGTGCACCTGGATGAGAAAGGATGGAATAAGATAAATGCAGCCTATGTTTATGGCGGCACAGAAATGACAAAACAGGAGATACTGGAGCTAACAGGAATCGATATTGACCGTGTCATGATACTTAATTTCAATGGTTTTAAAAGAGTTATTGACATACTCGGCGGAGTAAGGATAGTAGTCGACGAACCTCTGCACGACCCTTTGTCCGGAGCAGCTTTTGAACCCGGTGAATACCTTATGGATGGAGAACAGGCACTTTCTTTTGCGAGATGCAGGTCCACAGCCAGGGCAGACCTTGACCGTATGGATCGGCAGCAGTATCTTCTAAGTGAACTGATCAAGCAAAAGGGAAATATTGCAACTATCTCAAAGATCTTGAACCCATTCAATGATGCTTCTGATATATTCACGGTTTTAAATGAGGAGACAAGATCAGATTTTACTATATGGGATTTTTGTTCCCTTGGTTTTGTGCTATTATTCTCAAATAAGGATATAGACCGGGTTACCATACCGACTCAGGCCGCAAATATAGACGGCATAAGTTATTTACTGACAGATGATGAGGAAGTTAAAAGTTTCCTTTCAGAGTATCTAAAATAGTGTATATTTTTAGTTATACCGGAGATATATTCATTGTTTTTATTAAAAGATCTATAGGGAGAAGACGATGGCTATTTTTTGTAATAGAGAGATTATGGACGCCATAAAAGATATTGATCTACCAAAGGAAAAAACAGGGATAATCAATTATATAAATAAAAATTCAAACATAAGTGAGGCATCAAAAATAGCCCTCAATAAACTGGATGATAAAGTATATAACTCCACTGATGAGATCTGTGAAAATGTAAAGATAATCTGTGATCTTGAAGTCAGGCTGCTCTTGAAGAGATGGATCTTCCTGCTGATAAAAATGAAATACTGGACTATGTAAGGTTTAGAAACTTCTCTGAGTTTGTAGTGCAATCCCTGGAGAATCTGCCTGATGGATATACTTTCAATGATATATCTGATATATGCAGCGAGATTTAACACTTGTTTTTGAAATATTTGATCAAATAATATTTACAGGAGACAAAAAAGTGGCTAAAGATATGGATATTAGTATTGCAAACCTGTCCTGCATGACACATAAGGATGAGTTTTTACTGCAGGTATCTACCAAGTCTAACAATATAACAAAGTTTATAAAAAGTGAAATACCGGCCGGGGAAAGAGCCTGGCTTACTGATCTAAAAAGCTGGAAGATAAAGATCAAATGGTTGCTCAAGATCAGCGAACTCTGCCTTAATGATTATGACCAGGTATTTTTCGACTGTGGAGAAGAATTACTGGACCTTAATGATTCAGTGGATTATCAGGCTTTCCGGGAAAAAATAATAGAAGAACTGATGTAGTGGTGCTGGTTATTTGCTATAATTCATGATTTGTAGTCTGGAGACTGGATTGCCTGTATTCTGCCGGACTAAAAAATATTTTTTTAACTCTATACAATGCAGGAGGCAATTTTATGATACCTAGATATACTACAAAAGAAATGGGAGAGATCTGGGGGGATGAAAATAAGTTTGCAAAATGGCTGGAAGTAGAGAAAGCAGTTGCCCTGGCCCAGGCTGAGCTTGGGATGATCCCTGAAAAAGCTGCAAAAGATATTAATACTAGATCAAGATTTGACATAAATAAGATCGAAGAGATCGAATCAAAGACCCATCATGATGTAATAGCATTCTTAACGGATGTTTCTTCGCATCTTGGTGATTCATCAAAATACCTTCATTATGGTCTCACCTCTTCGGATGTAGGTGATACCGCTCTATCGCTCCAGATATTGGATGCTGTGGAAGTAGTGGAAAAAAAGATGATAAAGTTTGGCGACCTCCTGAAAAAAAAAGCAAGAAAATATGCCCATACTGTTATGGTGGGGAGGACACATGGTATTCATGCCGAACCGGTCACACTCGGTCTAAAATTCTGCATGTATGCTTTTGAGATGTCCCGAAACCTCGAAAGACTGGCGGCTGCCCGGCAGTCAATGAGCTATGGAAAAATATCCGGAGCCGTAGGTACATATGCAAATACCAATCCACAGCTGGAGAAGAAAGTATGTGCCATACTAGGGCTAAAACCTGCTCCTGTATCCACACAGATAATCCAGAGGGACAGGCATGCCCAGCTCATATCGGCCCTCGCTATAACCGGGGCGACACTTGAAAAACTTGCCCTCGAGGTCAGAAACCTCCAGAGGACCGATGTCAAAGAGCTTGAGGAACCATTTGCAAAAGGCCAGAAAGGCTCTTCTGCGATGCCTCATAAGAAAAATCCCATATTATGTGAAAGGATAGGCGGGCTTGCCAGGGTGCTCAGGTCAAATACAATAACTGCTATGGAAAATATTGCCCTCTGGCATGAAAGGGATATATCCCATTCTTCTGCTGAAAGAGTCATATTTCCCTGATAGTTTTGCCATCCTGGATTATATCCTCGATAAAGCATATTTTGTTATAGACGGACTGGGTGTTATTGAAAACAATATGAAACGAAATCTCATGAAATATGGCGGGATAATATTTTCACAGAGAGTACTGCTTGCCCTTATTGATAAGGGGATGGACCGTGATGATGCATATTTGATAGTCCAGTCAACTGCCCACGATGCATGGAACAATGAAGGAAGTTTTAAGGAAAATATCTCCAGGGATAAAAAGGTATCAGGGCTATTCAACCCTGATGAATTTGAGGAACTTTTTGACTATAATTATCATCTAAGATATATAGATGAAATAATTGACAGGTTAAATGATATATAATAAGTGCTTTTTGAACTGCAGGAAGGATAATAATATTGCTACACTTCTACCGCGCGATCAGAGAGGATCTTGAATACTGTTTCTATATTGAGACCCGGCGCAAACTTAGATCCCGGGAGCTCCACACACTTAATTGGCTTCTTTCAGAAACTTTCGAACCTGATAAATTCTCACCCTCATCCATTATCGGAAATGGAAATATAATAGAACTCGGTCCCCGTATGAATTTTGAGACAGCATATTCTACAAATGCTGTAGCAATATGCCATTCCTGTGGTCTTGATAGTATAATCCGTCTTGAAAGATCAAGGAGATATCTTCCGGGAAAAGATACTGACAGGGAAGTATTCATAAATGCAAACCATGACAGGATGACAGAGAACCTTTACAGCAAACCACTGGAATCATTCAGGACCGGAATAATGCCGGAAAAAATCTGCACTGTTCCAATCCTGGAGAAAGGTACCGCTGCACTTGAGGAGATAAATGACAGAATGGGGCTGGGACTCGACAGCTGGGATATAGATTTCTATTTTGACCTTTTTGCAAATAAGATCGGCCGGAATCCCACAGATGTCGAATGCTTCCAGCTCAGCCAGGCAAATAGTGAGCACTCAAGGCACTGGTTCTTTAAGGGGAGATTGATCCTTGACGGAAAAGAGGTCCCTGAAACTTTATTTCAACTTATCCAGGCTCCCATGGAAGCTAATCCTTCAAACAGCATCATCGCATTTAAGGACAATTCCAGTGCAATAAGGGGCTATGATATATCCACTATAATTCCGGCAAGGCCGGGGTTTTGCTCACCATTTGTTAAAAGGCAGTCTACTTATCACCTGATACTTACAGCAGAAACACATAATTTTCCAAGCGGAATAGCTCCTTTCCCCGGTGCCGAGACAGGCACAGGCGGAAGGATAAGGGATGTCGAAGCAACCGGAAGAGGGGGACTTGTGATAGCCGGTACTGCAGGTTATTGTACCGGGAATCTGAACATACCGGATTACGAAATACCCGGTGAAGATAAAGATTTTATATATCCGTCAAATATGGCTGCTCCGCTTGACATTATGATAGGGGAGAGTAATGGCGCATCAGATTATGGAAACAAATTCGGAGAACCGGTTATCCAGGGTTTTACAAGGACTTTTGGACTGAGACTCCCGGGTGGCCAGAGACGCGAATGGGTAAAACCAATAATGTTTAGCGGCGGTATAGGACAGATGGACGACAGGCACACTGCCAAGGAAAAACCTGACCGGGATATGCTTATCATACAGATAGGAGGGCCCGCCTACAGGATAGGAGTAGGAGGCGGAGCTGCATCAAGCCTTATTCAGGAAGAGGCACGGGAAGAGCTGGATTTTAATGCGGTCCAAAGAGGAAATGCCCAGATGGAACAGAAACTTAACCGTGTTATAAGGGCTTGCATTGAAATGGGGGACGAGAATCCTATATTAAGTGTTCACGACCAGGGAGCAGGCGGTCCCTGTAATGTATTGACAGAAATAGTCGAACCGGCAGGCGGGAGGATCGAGATAAGGAATATAGAGCTTGGTGACCGGACAATGTCAGTACTTGAGATATGGAGTGCAGAATACCAGGAAAGAAATGCATTCCTCATCCCTGCCCAAAAACTTGATCTTCTCCAATCTATCTGTAACAGGGAAAAGGTAAACCTTGAGAATCTGGGCAGGATAACCGGAGACGGGAGAATAGTGGTCCATGATAAGGACAATGGTTCGATTCCAGTTGACCTTGACCTTGGACAAATACTTTTAGATATACCGCAGAAGACATTTGAACTTAAAAGCATTGAAAAACCTATAAAAAAACTAGATATTCCACATGACCTTTCAGTAGAGGATGCCCTGAGGATGGTATTTAAACTTCCTTCAGTAGGTTCAAAAGGCTTCCTTGTGCGAAAAGTCGACAGGAGTGTTACCGGTCTTATCGCACGCCAACAATGCTGCGGGCCGCTGCAGCTTCCTGTATCTGATGTAGCGGTTACGGCACAGAGCCATTTTGGACATACCGGCGCCGCGCTCTCTATAGGAGAGCAACCACTAAAGACAATGGTAGATGCTGCTGCAGGAGCCAGGATGTCAGTTGCCGAGGCACTTACAAATATGGTATGGGCAAAGATCAGCAGCATCGAGGATATTAAATGTTCGGTAAACTGGATGTGGCCGGCAAAACTTCCGGGGGAAGGTGCTGAACTTTTAAAAGCTGCAAGGGCCCTTGGAGATTTGATGAAGGATCTGGGGATAGCCGCTGATGGAGGCAAGGACAGCGTATCCATGGCAGCACAGGTAAAAGACGAAATAGTGATGGCACCCAATGAAGTAGTCGTATCCGCATACGGGAGTGTTCCGGACATAAGGAAAATAATAACTCCTGACATAAAAATGCCAGGTAAAAGCAAGCTGGGATTGATTGATATCTCATGTGGTAAAAACCGTATGGGAGGATCTGCACTGGCCCAGACACTGGGGGAGCTGGGAGATGTTTCTCCTGATGTAGATGATCCCCTAAAACTTGCCAGCGCCTTTAATGCTGTCCAGGAGCTTATTGACAGGGAGCTTATACTTGCAGGGCATGACAGAAGTGACGGAGGTCTTGCTACCACTATTATAGAAATGGCCATGTCAGGAAATTGCGGAATAGATATAGAACTCCCTGCATCAGTAGACAGCAATATCAGCCAACTCTTCTCTGAAGAGCTTGGACTGGTAATAGAATATAGCCCCATTAATGAGAAAGAGATATCAGGGGTTTTGACAGATCAAGGTATCTCACTAATACCACTTGGAGAGACATCGGAAGATAGAAAAGTCATTATCAGGTCAGAAGGTAAAATTATTATCGGGAAAGATACCGGCATACTTCTGGGCTGGTGGGAAGAAATAAGTGATAAGCTTGAAAAGCAGCAGATGAACCCGGTGCTTGCGACCTGTCAGGCCGCTTCACATAATAGGGATAATCCTGACTATAGGCTAAGCTTTTCGCCCGTCAGGACTCCTGAAGAGGTCCTGCAGCAAAAAAATAAACCAAAAGTAGCCATACTCCGCGAGGAAGGCAGCAATGGCGACAGGGAAATGGCCTCAGCATTCTATATGGCCGGTTTTGAAGTCTGGGACGTGTCAATGACCGACCTCTTGTCCGGTGCGGCGACACTAGATGATTTTAAGGGTGCAGTATTTGTCGGCGGTTTTTCTTATGCTGATGTCCTGGACAGCGCGAAAGGCTGGGCAGGTACCATAAGATTTAATCCAGGACTTAAAGATATGTTTGACAGATTTTATGGGAGGCCCGATACATTCTCCCTGTGAGTGTGTAATGGGTGTCAGTTGATGGCCCTTTTGGGCTGGGTACCCTGGAAAGGGCTTCAAGAAATAAATCAGCCAAGGTTTATAGCTAATCCTTCGGGAAGATTAGAATCCAGGTGGGTCACAGTAGCAATAAACAGCAGTCCTTCAATAATGCTTGAAGGAATGGAAGGTTCGAAACTCGGAGTATGGATAAATCACGGTGAAGGATTCTTTAATTGCCCGGATACCGATATCTTTAATAAGATCAAGGAAAAAGGTCTTGTCCCAACAACATTTTTGGATGATAAGGGAATTCCCACTGAAAAATATCCTTTTAATCCCAATAGCTCTCCTGAAGGAATATCTTCATTATGCTCCCCGGACGGCAGGCATCTTGCTATGATGCCTCATCCTGAAAGGGCATTTCTTGACTGGCAGTGGCCCTGGATGCCCCTGGACTGGAAAGAAAAGCTTGAAGCGTCCCCCTGGCTGAAGATGTTCCAGAATGCCAGGGAATGGTGCGGCAACTTCTAGCAGCATACATTTATTATATATAAGGGAATTGGATTCAAGAATTTAATAAATCTGATATAATATTCTTTCGGTTTTTTATTGGAGTGCACCGGATTTTAGACTAGAATATAGATGTATTTGATCGCCCTGTTTGATTATGATAAATAAAAGGGGAAAACTAAGAAAAAATGGTAAATATGGATATAGATAAAAATGTTAAAAGTGGTGACGCAAAAGTGTATATACCCGGAAAACGGATAAAAGATGAGTGTGGTGTTTTCGGGATATATGCGCCCGAAAAAAAAGTAGCGGATATTATATTTTACGGTCTCCAGGCACTTCAGCACCGCGGGCAGGAAAGCGCCGGCATAGCTGTATCTGATGGAGAAGATATTATAGTCTTTAAGGATCTGGGACTTGTGGCCCAGGTCTTTAATGAACAGAATATCGTACCCCTTATGGGGCATATAGGTATCGGCCATACCCGCTATTCTACAAGGGGTAAAAATATCTGGAAAAATTCCCAGCCGATATACAAGATGTTTAAGAATGAAAGCTTTGCAGTGGCCCATAATGGAAACCTTATTAATGTAAGCGAGATGAGAAAAGAACAATCTGCAAAAGGGGTCAAATTCGAGACCACGACCGATACAGAGGTCATAGCATCCCTTATTGAAGGGTCCTCATGCGAAAGCATAGAAGAGGCGATAAAAGAAGCGACCTCTAAACTCAAAGGCTCATATTCTGTACTGATACTTACTAAAGATAAATTGTTTGGAATAAGGGATCCTCACGGATTCCGTCCGCTGGTACTCGGGAGCCATGAAGGGAATTATGTAATTGCTTCTGAGACATGTGCGCTTGATATAATAGATGCCAGGTTTATCAGGGAAGTGGACCCGGGAGAAATAGTCGTTATTGACAAGGATGGCCTCAGGTCACAGATGCTCCTTCCGGTCGACAGGATATCCATGTGTGTTTTTGAACTCATATATTTTGCACGTCCCGACAGCTATATACATGATAAGAATATGTTTAAGGTCAGGCACCGGATGGGTAAAGAGCTTGCAAAAGAATCCCCGGTGGATGCTGATATTGTTATTTCCGTTCCCGATTCCGGGACCCCTGCAGCAATCGGCTATTCAGCTGCTTCAAAGATACGTTACGCAGAAGGCTTTATAAAAAACAGGTATATAGGCAGGACATTTATCCAGCCAATCCAGAAAGTAAGGGAAATAAGTGTAAGGCTGAAACTGAATCCACTCAAGGAAATAATCAAGGATAAGAGGATAGTAGTCGTTGATGATTCTATAGTAAGGGGGAATACCTCAAGGAAGACAGTCAAGATGCTGTATAAGGCAGGAGCAAAGGAAGTCCATATGAGGATAAGTTCACCACCACTGCTCTTTCCCTGTTATTATGGAATAGATATGGCTACAAAAAAAGAATTTATTGCCAATCACAGGACAATTGAAGATATAAGAAGATTTTTAAATGTTGACAGCTTGAGGTATCTGAGTATTGATGGGTTGGAAAAGGCCATAGGGGAATCCAGGGATAAATTCTGCTTTGCGTGCTTTAATGGGGATTATCCGGTCCAGAATCAGGAGAGTCTTGAATATGACAAATTTTCATTGGATAAGGAGGAAAAGATCTCTTCCAATGCCTGAGAAAAATGATTCTAAAAATAGCGGATTCACCTACAGGGATTCGGGGGTGGATACCGGAAAAGCCAATAGTATATTGTCCGGTCTAAAGAAAACAATCAATTCAACTCATAATAAAAATGTCTTAAGTGATATTTCCTCATTCTGCGGCCTATTTGATCTTGATACCAGCAAATACAGGAACCCTGTACTCACGTCTTCCACAGATGGAGTAGGTACAAAGCTGATACTTGCCAAACAAACAGGGATTTATGATGGTGTCGGACAGGACCTTGTGGCAATGAGCATAAATGACCTGGTCTGCTGCGGGGCAAAACCACTTTTTTTCCTTGATTATATTGCATGCGGCAGGATAGACCAGGAAAAGATAAGCTCTATTATTACATCAGTGGCAAATGCCTGTAAATATTGTGATACAGCACTTCTGGGAGGAGAAACCGCAGAGATGCCCGATATGTATGCTGATGATGAAGTCGATCTTGCAGGGTTTGCAGTAGGTATAGTAGAAAAAGACAGCATATTAAAACCCTCCCTGGTCAAAGAGGGAGATATGATAGTCGGCCTCGCGTCATCCGGCCTTCATTCTAATGGATTTTCACTTATCAGGAAAATAATTAAAGCAAGCGGTCTTGATCTTGAAAGTAAACCTGAATGGGGCGGAGGAAGGAAACTTGGAGAATTGCTTTTAACACCGACAAGATTATATTCACCCATTACAGAAGAGATCTTCAGTAATGATAAAATAGAAGTAAAGGGGATTGCAAATATAACCGGCGGCGGGTTTTACGAGAATATAGACCGCATTATTCCTAAAAGTATGGATGCCGTAATATACAAGGATAGATGGGAGGTCCCTCCGGTTTTTGCAGCACTCCAGGATATGGGAGATATTTCCGGAAAAGAGATGTTCCGTGTATTCAATATGGGAATTGGTATGGTGATTATAATAAATCCTTCAAGCATTGAGGATTTAAGGGACAGCACCGGGATAAAAGGCGAAGACATAATAAATCTTGGTGAAATAACCGGCGGTACCGGAAAAGTACTTATAAAATAGGCTCTAAATAGGTCTTAAATAGGTTCTAAGAAAAATGATAAGAAAAAAAATTGCAGTATTTGCTTCAGGTTTCGGATCCAATCTCCAGGCTCTTATTGATTATAATACTGACGGAGACCTGGGTGGTGATATAGTTCTTGTATTCAGCAATAACACAGAGGCATTTGCCCTTAAAAGAGCAAAAAAACACAGTATAAGAGCTGAAGCAATAGACCTTTCAGGATTTGCCGACCGACAGGAATTTGAAACAGAGATTCTTAAGATCTTAAAGGAAGAAGAAATAGACCTTGTAGTCCTTGCAGGTTATATGTTCCTCCTGACCCCGCTTATTATAGGTGAGTATAAAAACAGGATACTCAATATTCATCCAGCGCTGTTGCCTTCATTTAAGGGCACTCACGGGATAAAGGATGCTTTTGATTATGGAACAAGGGTAAGCGGAGTCACAGTACATTTTGTGGATGCAGAACTTGATAATGGCCCCATTATCATCCAGGCTCCTGTGTTTATCAGCCAGGACGATACCCTGGAAAAATTTGAGGAAAAGATCCACAAGGTCGAACATAAAATATATCCTCAAGCAGTCAGACTTTTTTGTGAAGATAGGCTTAAAATAAATAATAGAAAAGTAGAAATACTTCCGGAATGATCACTTCTTTCCGGAGGACTGATCTTTGATTTATAAACTACATGAGATAGGTATTTAATATGATAGAGGTAAAAAGAGCCCTTATAAGTGTTTCCGATAAGGAGGGGATAGTTGATTTCTCCCGCACCCTGGAGAAGGCAGGAGTGGAGATAATATCCACAGGAGGCACTTTCGCAAAGCTCTCAGAAGCAGGAATAAAAGTAAAAAGGGTAGATGAACTTACAGGATTTCCCGAGATGATGGAAGGCAGGGTAAAGACCCTTCACCCTATGGTCCATGGAGGCATACTTGCAGACAGGAGCAAGAAGGAACACATGGATGAGATCGATGCAGCAGGCATACTTCCTATCGATATGGTGGTAGTAAATCTATATCCCTTCAAGGAGACTATTTCCAAGCCGGACGTAACACTGGAGGATGCCATAGAGAATATTGATATAGGCGGTCCTACGATGATAAGAAGTGCCGCCAAGAATAATGGAAGCGTGGCAGTTATTGTCGACCCCGGGGATTATGGGAAGATCTCCCTTGAACTTGAAAAAAATTCCGGAAAACTCTCAGGCAATACACTTTTTTCCCTTGCTGTAAAAGCATTCCGGCATACTTCAGAATATGACAGTGTGATCTTTGGGTATCTTGGAAATAAGACAGCTGATCCCGGGGAAGGGACATTTCCCCAGAACCTTGATCTCAAATTTGAGAAAATACAGGACCTGAGATATGGGGAAAATCCCCATCAGAAGGCAGCCTATTACAGGTCCCCTCTTGCGGGGAAAGATTCTCTTGTAAACTCTGTTCAGCTGCAGGGCAAGGAACTGTCATATAATAATATACTGGACACTAATGCTGCCTTCTTTATAGTAAAAGAATTTGCAGAACCCTGTGTGTCAGTCATAAAGCATAATAATCCATGTGGTGCATCAGTAGGAATTAGTATATCCGAAGCTTATCAGAGGGCATATGACTGCGATCCGATATCAGCTTTTGGAAGTGTTGTCGCCAGCAATATGAAGTGGACAAAAGAGGCCGCAAAAAGTCTTTCTGATAATTATGTAGAAGTCCTTATTGCCCCTGAATTTGAGGAGGAAGCCCTGAAGATCCATTCAGGA
>PVMK01136702.1_pt1 | contig 18746 bp, 16 predicted proteins | sample 1853481 | NCBI WGS metagenome assembly PVMK01 (sample SAMN08533507, study PRJNA380276) | Marine sediment metagenome, whole genome shotgun sequencing project. | reverse complement strand
ATCGGATCGCTTGCCGCATTTTGGGTCATCGAACGGACCTTCGCGGCATTGGGGTTCGTCGTTTAGCCCGCCTGCGCGCGACTTGGGTCGGTCAACCCAAACGCGCCGGCGGCAGCACGGTCAGCCGCAGTGTGGTCCCTGGCGACTGCGAGGTAACCTCGGAGCTCGGTTGCTGCCTTGCTCTTGTCGAACGGAGCCAACATCGAATGCGGCACCTCGGCCAACGCCCGGTCGAGATGCTCGAGAAAGCGGATACACTCGTGCGCTGCGAGATTGAGGCTTTCCGCGGTGACGGTCTCCTGGCGACTCAGTGGACTCATCGCCCGTGTCAGCGGCCCGCGGCGTGGGTAGTCGGTCGCGCGGGTCAACCGTGGGCCGAACATGCGGAAGTGGCGAACGAACTCTGCGACGAACTCGAGGCTTCCCGCGTCGCTCCAATGGTCGGCGCCCACCGAGGTGACCGATGCCTTCGCGACGAACGCGCGCAAGATGAACCTGAATGCCCAGATGTCTTGATGATTGGTTTTCCGCACACGTTCGCTCTTGCGTTCCGCTCGGGGTTCGCGAATCGGGCGACCCAGGCTGCGGAGCTGCTTGGCGGCGTCTTTCACGGTCGTGCGGACCTCACGAATTCCGTTTCGCATTCGCTCGGCTGGCAGCGCGTAGCCCCGCTCGGGATGCAGCTCGGGCAACGCCCCGTCGAGCGCGGTCCGCATCTTGGCGTGAAGGTTCATTGCGAGCGCTTCCACCGACTCCCGCAGTTCGGTGAGCTCGTTGGAGGCTCTTGTGATCTCCGTTCGGGCCCCAGTGATGCGATCGGCGTCGAGGGAGAGCACCCTTGCTTCGAGCTCATCGGCAAAAGTCTCCACCCCCTGCACCAAGAGAAAGCGAGTTAGGGTGCGCAGCTCTCTGCGAACCGCGGCGACCACGATGTGCGCCCGGTAGAGGCCGTCGTCGTCACGGATTTGACGGTCGGCGATGCCCAAGAACCGATGGCCGCGCAGCAACGTCAAGAATGCGACCAGGGTCGTCATCTTGGCCGCGCCGCTTTTCCAAGATTCGAGCTCCGGCGTCAGTTCGTCGGGACGGACCAGCTCCGTGATGTTTGAGAACTCGAGAGGTTCGGGCGGTTGAAAGTATGCGTTCCGCGCGATGTCGCGCAGAAAGAGGTCACAGCTCGCCTGAAACGCGCCAGCGTCGACTACCGGCAGCTCCAAGAGCCGCTCGCTCACCCGACGTGCATCGGTCAGCGAGCGTTCGAGCGCGCGCAAAGACGATTCGGGTTCGCCCAACGGCTCACGCACCGCTTGCAGTCGCCGCTCGGGGGCGTTGTCGCTACGCAGTTGAGCGACGAGCTGCAGCGCCCAATCATACGCGACGCGCGCTGCGTGCAGGTGTGGCCGAAAATCGGTCACCGGCGCCGACAGCGGGTGGTTCTCCAGATGACGAAACGCCACGAGCCCCGACAGCACGGCCTGCAGCGGCAACAGCGCGTCGGCCCGTTGCTCGGAGCGGAGTGACTCCCGCCAGCGCCCCCAGACCTCCGCGTCGGCAGGTGTCCAGCGCTCGGCGGAGCGAAGCAGGCCCTCTTCGGCCGCACGACGGCTGGAATTCATGGGGGGTCGACTCTAACAGCGCCCAGCCACGGTAGCGCAGATTCTTCACAAACGGCTCAAAACAGGTCGGATTGCTTGCCGGCCGGCTGCTTTTTGCCGAGGTGCTCGAAGGCATGCCGGGTCGCCACACGTCCCCTCGCCGTGCGCGCCAAAAGGCCCCTCTGAAGCAGGTAGGGCTCATACACGTCTTCGAGCGTATCTCGCGGCTCGCTGAGCGCGGCCGCCAACGTTTCGATTCCGACCGGGCCGCCGTCGTAGTGATCGATGATCACCGTGAGATAACGTCGGTCCATCTGGTCGAGACCCGCGTCGTCGACTTCGAGACGATTGAGCCCTTCGCGCGCGGTTTCGGCGTCGAGCTTGCCGTCCGACAACACCTCTGCGAAGTCGCGCGACCGCCGCAACAGTCGATTGGAGATGCGGGGCGTACCGCGGGACCGCCGCGCAAGCTCGTGCGCGGCTTCGGCGCTGATCGAAAAATCGAGCAACCGCGCGCTTCGTTCGATGATCGCACGCAATGCATCGTCCGGGTAATAGTCGAGACGCGCGACGTACCCGAAGCGTGAAAGCATCGGGTTGGTTAGAAGCCCAGTTCGAGTCGTGGCGCCCACCAACGTGAATGGGCTCAGTGGAAGCTGGAGCGTCTGCGCGTACGGACCATCACCGTTGACGATGTCCATACGGAAATCCTCGACTGCCGTGTAGAGGTTCTCCTCCACTATGGCGCTGAGCCGGTGGATCTCGTCGATGAACAGCACGTCGTTTGGCTCGAGCTTGGTGAGAAGTGCCGCCAGCTGGCCCTTGTGCTCGATCGCCGGGCCCGAGGCCGAGTGGAGCGTGACCCCTCGTTCGCTGGCCAAAATCAAGGCCAGCGTGGTCTTTCCGAGCCCAGGCGGCCCGCAAAACAAGGTGTGGTCGATCGGCTCGCCGCGGCGCCTCGCCGCTTCGACGAAGATTCGCAGATTTTCCTTGATTCGCTCCTGGCCGACGAAGTCCTCAAACCGCGCCGGACGAAGGCTCCGGTCGAACGCGCGGTCACCGGGCTGCTCGCCGATGCTCAGATTCTCGTTGGCTCTGGCTTCCATCTCACTCATGACAATGCCGACAGCGCAGCACGCAACAACCCTTCGACGTTGTCGTCGCCCGACACGTCGCTCGCGCCCCCGACTGCGGCCTCCGCCTCGCTTCGTTTGTATCCCATTTGCACCAGGGCACCAACGACCGCGTCACTTGCGGCGCCAGCCCGGCTTGGAACCGCCCGGAGCCGGACCCCGGTCTTGCCGCTTCGCGCGAAGTCGAGCTTGCCTTCCAGGTCGACCAGAATTCGTTCGACTGTCCTCTTGCCAACGCCTGTGATCCCCTTGAAAGCGGCCTTGTCTTGGCGCGCGATGGCGTCTTGAAGCTCGGCCGCATTCATGACGCCGATGATCGCGAGCCCAAGCTTTGGCCCAATGCTGCTCACCTTGAGCAAGGCGCGAAATGCTGCGCGATCCTCGGCCGTGGCAAACCCAAACAGGGTCATCGCGTCTTCGCGCACATGCGTGTGAATGTGAAGCGAGACGATTTGCCCCGGCTCGGCGCCAGCGCGCCCCTCCGCCCCAACAGGCAGGAAGACCTCGTATCCGACCCCGTTCACATCGACGATGACCGAGCCATCCCCCTCCCGATGCTCGATCGTCCCAGTAAGCCTCCCGATCACGGGCGGAGCCTAACAGGTTACTGAACAGATGTCCGTATTCCCGCCCCCCTCCGCCTCCGCCAGTACCAGCGCCAGCGCCAGTGTCAGCGCCCAATGCCTTTGGAGCGACTCGCCTGAATATGGGTAATCGCCACTGCCAGCGCATCCGCAGCATCCTCCTCGGGCGGCGTCGTGAGTCCCAGCAACGCCGTGACCAACCGCGCCACCTGCGTCTTGTCCGCTGCCCCTCTCCCGACCACGGTGCGCTTTACGATGGCTGGCGGGTACTCGTGCACTTCGAGTTCCGACTCGGCCGCAGCCAACAAGACCACGCCGCGCGCATGCCCGAGCTTCAACGCCGCGTTCGCGTACTTCGCGAAGAAGATCTCTTCGACTGCGACCGCTTCGGGCTGGTGCTCGGCGATGACCTGCTGAAGCCCCTGGTGGATCATCTGGAGCCGCTTCGGGAGTGGCAGTTTCTCCGGGACGGCGATGGTCCCCGCCCCCACATGGTGAAGCCGCGTGCCCTCGAGTCTCACTACACCCCAGCCGGTGCGCCGGCTGCCCGGGTCGATGCCCAGCACAAGCATCGGCGGGTCAGGCCATTTCCGCGAGCGCCTGCTCGCTGAGCTCGAAATCGGCAAACACGTTCTGGACGTCTTCGTTGTCTTCGAGCGCTTCGTACAGCTGAATCAGCTTTGCCGCGTTACCGCCTTCGACGACCTTTGGGTTGTTTGGGATGTACGCGAGTGCCGCCTCACGGACCGTGGTTCCAGCGGTGTCGATCGCGTCCCGGACTGCGTCTAGATCGTTGCGAGCCGTCGTGACCACCCATTCGTCTCCGACGAGCTCCATGTTCTCTGCGCCGCCGCCTACGGCAGCTTCGAAGAGCTCTTCCTCGGTGGCCGCGTCCTTGTCGATTCGGATGATGCCCTTCTGCTCGAAGGCCCACAGCGCCGAACCACTGCTGCTGATCTGCCCGTGGTTCTTGTCGAATAGCTTTCGCACTTCGGCAATCGTTCGGTTGCGATTGTCGGTGACGACCTCACAGAGGAACAGCGCCCCGTCCGCGCCGACACCCTCGTAGAGGAGCTCCTCGTACTGGACACCTTCGAGCTCACCGGTGCCCTTTTTGATCGCCCGGGTCACGTTGTCAGCCGGCATGTTCACGCCTCGGGCCGCGTCGATCGCGCGTCGTAGCCGTGCGTTGCCTTCCGGGTCGCCACCTCCGGAGCGTGCCGCGATAGTGATCTCTTTGATGACTTTCGTGAACAATTTAGCGCGCTTGGCGTCCTGAGCGCCCTTGCGCCGCTTAATTGTCGACCATTTGCTGTGGCCACTCATTTCGCCCCTGACTATCCGATGGAATTCGTTGATTTTCAAGCAGATCCCGCCACTGAATATGCCCGTAGCCGGTGCGTCGAACCTCCTATGAAACGCTTCGGGATTCTCATCATCGCACTCTTCGGCCTCGCTGGCTGCAACAACGACTCTCGCTACGTCTGCATTTCGGATGGGCCACTCAGCGATCGTGGGTGCTTCTTGTGCCGGGGGGATGAGTGCCATCCGCAGCCTGCGCCGCAACGGGACCTGTGCGTCGTGACCACCGACTGTGCCGTCGGGGAAGCCTGCACGACCCTCGGCTGCGTCGGCGAGTGCACGGAAGAGTACGAATGTCCCGTGGGAACGACCTGCGCGGACAACGGTCTTTGTCTCAATCCTGTCGAAGAGGAGCCCGACCCGCCGCCCTTCCGCTGTCAGTTCAACTTCGAGTGCGGCGACGCACGCATCTGCATCGACGGCGAGTGTCTGCTGACCTGTCTCGACGCGCCGTGTCCAGAGACGCAGGAATGCATGGCCGGCGCGTGCCGACCTTGCAGCGATGAAACTTGCCTCACGAGTTGCACACAGGACACCGATTGCGCCGATCACGAGTACTGCAGCTCGTTCCAATGCATTCCCGACACGCGGCCTGAACAATTCTGCCCCGAGAACGACTGCCAGCCCGGCCGTGTCTGTGTCCGTGGCCAATGCCGCACGCCGTGCGAGAGCGACGACGAATGCGCTCGCATCGACGCCACAATTCGTTTCTGCGCGCCGGTCGAGGAGCAGAATCTCTGCGTTCGCAGCAGTGAAGTGCTGGCAGCGTGTCAGCTCAACATCGACTGCGGGCTTGGCGAAGAGTGCGTCGACGGCGCCTGCGCGGTTGGCTCCGAGTCGCTCTGAGCGAGCGCGGGCCGAAATGCTTCGAAGAGGCTCGCGAGACCCACGTATGTGAATCCGGCGCAAAACAAGAGGAGAAAGGGCACGCTCGCCCAACTCTTGGTGGCGATCGCAAGGACGAGCGTGGCCGTGCAGTAGAGTCCGAACGCAAGCTCGACGGTATTGTGCCAAGGCCACCGCCCGCGGTAACCCAGCGCTCTTGAGCTTGGTTCGCTGTCGACGTCACCGCGCTTGGGTGTCCGCACGAACTCGACGTCGCGGCCGAACAAGCCTTCCACCGCCGCGCGCCCGTTGTTGATCGACAGCCCGATGCCGAGCGCCATCATCAGCGGCAATCGCTTGATGGCCTGCCCGTACCCGCCGTACAGATCGTGGTGGGCGACCATGTAGAACGCTGCGACCGACCCGCAGGTGGCCAAGAAGAGAGGTGCGTCGAGCATCAGAAGCTCAGGGTGCTCCATTTGACGGCGGATCAACATGTTGGGGAGCTGAAGCGCTGCCAACACGAGGAGAAACACGTACGCCAGGTTGTTGGTCAGGTGGAACACCGCTTCGGTCTTTACCTTGTAGCTCACCGGCGCGCGGAGGATCCGGCCGAGTAGTTTGCGTGCGGTTTGAACCGAACCCTTGGCCCATCGGTACTGCTGGCCTTTGAAACTGTTCATATCGCCGGGGAGCTCCGCAGGCGCGCTCACGTGAGGCGCGTAGATGAATTTCCAACCGGCGAGCTGCGCGCGGTAGCTGAGGTCCATGTCCTCCGTGATCGTGTCGTGTTGCCAGCCGCCGGCATCGGTGATGGCAGCTTTGCGCCACATCCCCGCCGTACCGTTGAAGTTGAAGAAGCGCCCGGAGCGGTAGCGGGCGGCATGCTCGATGACGAAGTGCCCGTCGAGAAGCATCGCCTGGCAGCGCGTGAGCGCCGACCGGTCGCGGTTCAGATGCGCCCACCGTGCCTGCGTCATGGCGACCGAGGGGTCTCGGAAGAAATGAACGAGGTCCCGGATGATCGAGGGGCCCGGAACGAAATCTGCGTCGAACACCAGCACGAGCTCACCCTTCGCTCGCTTCATGCCGGCTTCGAGCGCGCCAGCCTTGTAACCGCTGCGGTCGCTCCGGTGGAGATAGGCGATATCGAGTCCTTCCTCGCGCAGCGCGTCGCACTTGCTCCGCGCGATGGTCGACGTCGCGTCCGTCGAATCGTCGAGCACCTGAATCTCGAGACGGTCACGCGGGTAGTCGACCTGCGCAGCTGCATCGATCAACCGCTCCACGACGAATAGCTCGTTGAACATCGGAAGTTGGACGGTGACGATAGGGAGGTCTGCTTCGGCGTAGCGAGATAGCGGGGTCGTTCGCTCGTTCCGATGCCGCAGGTACAAGAACAGTAGCGCGCCGCGATGAACCCCGTACAGCGCCAGTACCCCCAGGGTGACCAAGTAGAGAACGATGACCAATGTCTGCACGATAGGCTCCACGAGTATGGAAGATGCGCCGTGACGTTACGCGGAGGGCGTCTCCGTCGCCGCTGCGATCTCGGCGCCCGCTCGCAGGCGCGCCAGAGTCTTCTCTTTCCCGAGCACTTCCATCACCTCGAAAAGCCCCGGGCTCCGAGTGCGTCCGGTCATGGCGACGCGTGCGGGTTGCGCGACCATTTTCATGGAGATCTCGTTCTCTTCGAGCCACGCTTTCACCGTTGCGTCGAGTGGTTCCTTGGTGAACGGTTCGACCGTCTCCACCACGTCCGCCAGCCGCACGAGGGCTTGCGCGTTGTCGGGGACGAGAAATTTTCGCTTGCCTTTGGCCTCGAACTCGACGTCTCGAAAGAAGTAGTCGACCGCCTCGGCCACATCGATGAACGTTTCGGCGCGCGGCCTCACGTACGGGATCGTCTTCAGCAGAATCGGGTCGTCGGCTTGGACTTCGATCCCGATCTTCCTGAGAAAGGGGACCGTCCAGCGCGCGATCTCCTCATCGGACAGCATCCGAAGATGCTCCGCTTGCACGTGGAGAAACTTCTTTGCGTCGTACCGTCCCGCTGTCGACCCCACATGGTCCCAGCTGAACTTCTCGATGAGCTCTTCGCGCGTGAAGATCTCCTGATCACCGTGCGACCAGCCGAGGCGCGCCAAGTAGTTGAGGATGGCATCTGGAAGATAACCCATGTCGCGATACTCGAGGACGCCGACTGCGGCGTGGCGCTTCGAGAGTTTCTCGCCGTTGGGCGCAAGCACCATCGGCATGTGGGCGAAGGTTGGAACCGGAGCACCGAGCGCTTCGTAGAGAAGGATCTGAGGCGCGGTGTTGATCATGTGATCGTCACCGCGGCCGACGAGAGTCACCCCCATCGTTATGTCATCGATCACGCAGCCGAAGTTGTAGAGAGGCATCCCATCGGGACGCAGCAAGATGAAGTCCTGCTGGGTGGAGTTCAGGATGTCGATGTTCCCTTTGACCCGGTCGAGCCAGCTAGTGGTTCCTTCGTGCGGGGCACGGAACCGAATCACGTAGCGGGCGTTCGGATCCTCGGGCGTGTCGCTACGGTCTCGCCAGGGGCTCTGGAAACGGAAGCCATCCTTGGTACCGGTCTTCCGATGCACTTCTCGCGCCGCCGCGATATCTTCTTTCGTCGCGTAGCAGCGATAGGCGTGGCCCGACTGGATCAGCTTGCCGGCGTACTCAGCGTAGATGTCGAGGCGCTCGCTCTGTACGTAGGGACCGTGATCGCCTCCGACCCCGGGCCCTTCGTCCCAGTCCAGGCCGAGCCATCGCATCGACTCCAGCACGATCTGGATGCTCTCCTCGGTGCTGCGCTCCCGGTCGGTGTCCTCGATTCGGAGGATGAAAGTGCCCTTGTGCTGGCGCGCCCACAGCCAACTGTACAGAGCCGTCCGCACACCACCGATGTGCAGATAGCCTGTGGGCGATGGCGCGAACCGGACGCGGACTTTCGACATGGCCGGAGAGCTACCTGCCGTCCGCGACCGGGTCAAGCGAAGAGCAAGCTAGCTCTGGCCAGCCGGCGTTGGGTTTGCTTGGAGCACACCGCTGTATGAGTCCCGATACGACCACGCCAAGAAGAGCTGCATCGCGACGATGAAGATCGCCATGCCCATCCCGGCCGGATCCAAGAAGATGTGGAACAGCAGGATGTTGACCGAGACGGGAGCCAGCAAGATCAGCCCGAGCGGTAGGAACCGCCCGGTCAGAATCATCAGACCAGCCGTCACCTCGACCGCCTTCACGACCATCATGAAGTACCCGGTCCCCATCAACGCACCCATGAACGCGCCACCGGCCTCGCTCATCTCGGGCATTGGAATGAAACTGAAGTGGAAGAACCCGTGCAAACCAAACACGAGGAAGATCAAACCCAACAGTACGCGCGCCCCGATTACAGCAAACTTCATATCACGCTCCTTTTCCCGGCTCTCCGACTTGTCCAATCGATAGAGCCCTACAGAGCGACGTTAACCCCTGGGCCCGCGACGCCCCAATTTCACACCCAGATCCCCTTGACCGAGGCTGAATGGCTGCGCAGGCTCCGCTGTTCATGGCAGCGCCCGAGGACCTGATCGAACGGCTCAACCGCGGCGTTCGCAAGCGTAACGCGCGGTGGAGCTTCGTGCGCGATCAGGCGTTTGGCGACGCGCTCACGCTCCGGCGGTTCCGGTTGGGCAATGGGCTGACCGTACTGACACTCGTCGACCGTTCCGCGCCGACCGTCAGCTATCACACTTGGTTTCGCGTTGGCTCGCGGCACGAGCGCCAGGGCAAGACCGGGCTCGCCCATCTGTTCGAGCATTTGATGTTCAGCGAAACACGGAACCACCCGCACGGTGACTTCGATCGTCTGATGGAGCGGGCGGGGGCGGAGGCCAACGCGGCGACCTGGACCGATTGGACTTGCTACTACGAGAATGCTCCTCGGGACGCGTTGCCGCTCCTCATTGAGCTCGAAGCCGACCGGATGTCCAACCTCGTGCTGCGCGTGCCACAGGTCACCTCCGAAAAGGAAGTGGTCGCCAACGAGCGCAAGCTTCGCGTCGACGACGACGTCGAAGGCAAGGCACTCGAGCTCCTCTACGACAAAGCGTTTCGGCACCACCCGTATCGTTGGCCGACCATCGGTTGGATGCAGGACATCCGCGGCTTTACCGTGCGGGATTGCCAAGAGTTCTACCGAACGCATTACGTGCCGAGCAATGCCACCATCGTGATCGCTGGTGATTTCAGCGAACACAAAGCCCTTTCCCTGGTGCAGAAGCGCTACGGCAGCATATCCGCGGCACGCGCGGCCAAGATTCGAAAACCATCCAAGGAGCCGACCCAGCGCGCGGAGCGTGTTTTCCGGCTCTCCGCACCGACTCCGACCGAGAAGCTCCTTATTGGGTACCACGCGCCTTCGTTCTCCGACCCGGATACCCCGGCTCTCGTCATCGCGAACGACGTGTTGTTCGGTGGGCTCAGCTCGCGGCTTCACCGGCTGTTCTGTCTCGATGAAGAGATCGCGCTGTCTGTTCGTGGTTCGATCTCGCCCTTCATCGACCCAGGGCTTTTCGAGATGTGGATCTTTCTCCACGAAGGAAAACGGAGAGAGGATGCGCTTGCGCTTCTCGACCGGGAGATCGCCCGTCTCGGCTCCGAAGGCCCAACCCCCCTTGAGCTCGAAAAAGCGATCAGTCAGCTCGAGCTTTCCTTTCTGCACAGCATGGAGACGGCCGGAGGCAAGGCTGAGCAGATCGGGTTCTATGAGACGGTCGCCAATGATGGCGCCGCGGTGTTCGAGCGCCTCGCAGCCTACCGAAACGTCACCGGCGACGCCGTGAAGCGGGCCGTCACGAAGTACCTGCGCCCTTCTCGCCGCACGCGAGTCGAGATCCTGCGAAACGCGTCATGAGTATTTTCGTCGAATCGAGTGACGTGCTGCCACTCGTCGATTTGGAGATCGCGCTTCCCGTAGGGAGCCTTCAGGACCCGGCGGGTCAAGAGGGTCTGGCACAGCTGACCGGTCACCTCATGCGACGCGGACCTCGCGGACTGTCGCAGGAGCGATTCGAGGACCGGCTGGCGAGCCTCGGATCCCGAGTGTCGGTCGAGGTGTCGATGCGCTCGACCCGCATTCGCGCTACGGTCCTTCGACGCAACCTGGAACCGTTGCTCGGACTCTTGGCCGATATGGTGTGGCAACCGGCGCTTCGCGCGAGCGACTTCGCTAAGCTCAAGCGACGAGCCCAGGCCGCGCTCGTTGCCCGGCTCGATGACGATCAGACCTTGGGGGCGGTATGTTTCCGCGAAGCGCTCTTCAGTGACCACCCGTACGGGCGCGCCTTGAGCGGACATGCGGACAGCCTAAGGCGCATCGGCGTCCAACAGGTCAAGGATTTCTACGAGAGGCACATCGCGAAGGGGTCGTTTCTAATCGGCGTTGCGGGCGACGTGACCGAAAGCGAGGTTCGCTCGCTCATCGTGGCCCATTTTCCGAAGATCCGGCGCGCGAAGCGGAAAGGCTCGGACGTGCCGGCCACGCGAATACGCCGCGGCCGCCATGTGGTCATCGTCGACAAGCCCGAGCGCACCCAAACCCAACTGTTCATCGGAACCCTCGGCGCGCGAACGCGTGATCGGAACCTGTTTCCGCTCATCGTTTCGAACACGGCGTTCGGAGGGACGTTCAGCGGCCCGCTGATGCAACAGGTGCGCGGGGTTAGAGGCTGGAGCTACGGCGCATACAGTCGATTGCTCCACTCCACGCAACGTGACGCCTGGTACATGTCGACGGCGCCGGCTGCCGAGTACTCGGCCGATTGCGCGGCTCTCCAACTCGACTTGCTCGAGCAGTGGGTCGAGCGGGGGACGAAAAAGGCGGACATCAGGTTTGCGCAACGCTACTTGATCAACAGCCACTGCTTCGACCGCGACACGCCGTCAAAGCGACTCGAACCCCGCCTCGACGTCGAGCTCTTGGACATTCCCCGGAGCTACGTGGACAAGTATGACGGGCTGATCGCCAGGGTCACCAGGCAGCAGGCCAACGACGCGACGCGGGCGAGGATATCACCTCGGGACCTCATCATCGTGGTGGTTGCTACCGCGAGCGAGGTGGCGAGCTCCTTCGAACGGCTGCCCGGCGTGCGATCGATCGAAGTCGTGCCCTTCGACAGAAACTAATTATTGAGGGCGCGTCGGAGCTCGGAGCGGCTCCATATGCGTGGAACTCGCACTTCGGAGAGCTTTGCGAGGCGCTCGGCTCGCTCGCAAAGCGCCCCATCGGGCTCCGGCAGGATGATGGTCCGGAGGCTCTCGGAGCGGGTGAAGAACTCGACCACATCCATCGCACGCGCGTCGTGCGTCACGGAGTGAATGACGAGCCCGGCGTATTTCGTGTCCTCGTCTTCGAGCTCGCGAACGGCGTCGGAAAGCGAATCGACGCCCGACACGGGAATACCGAAGCTTCGGATCTCGGACTCGATCTCTTCGCGGACCCGGCGCCGCGGCTCAAAAACCAAAAGTGGCAGATGCGATGTGGCCGCGTCGCGGCGCAGGAGCGCGCGCAATACGGCATTGTGGATCGCGTCTTCTTGATCGGCCGACAACACTGGGAACGCGATCGCGAGGCTCACGCCGTTGTTCTTGTCGCGCACGCGACTCACCGAACCGGTTAGACTCATCGTGTCTTCACCCGTTGCGAGATCGATCAACAAGTGAACTAGGTGGCCGGGCCGCAGGTCACGATCACCCGTGACCATCGCGCCTCCAGCGGAGATGTTCTCGAGTGTGTACTGCCCGACGTGGTCGCCTCGTTGAAACAGAACCGCGCGCCCGTCGAGGTCCACACGGTGGTTCGATCGTCGGTCTCGTTCTGCCCGGGCATGCCCCATTGAGGCTTCAGAGTGCCGAGCCACGCTGTGAAAAGCTAGTCCACAAGGGGTGATAACCCGATCGGTTGCATGTGATTTTACAGTTCATCTTTGGGGGTTCTCAAAACGCTGAATGATTGTATAATCGCTGGCGGGCGAGCGCCTGCCTATGATGAACACACAAATACGCGACATTCTACGCAGAAAGGGCGAAGACGTGTATTCGGTTGGCCCGCTTGCAACGGTCATCGATGCCGTCAACACGATGAACGATCATCACGTTGGTTCCGTGTTGGTCTGTGAAGGTGGCGAGCCCGTTGGCATTTTTTCTGAACGGGACGTTTTGGTTCGCGTCGTCGCGGCACAACGCGACCCTAGGCAGACGCTGGTGCGCGATGTGATGACGACGCGTCTCCATACGGTAACACCCGACGACACGTTGCTCGACGTGATGCACTTGATGACCGAGCGCCGTTGCCGTCACGTTCCGGTGATGGAGGGTGGGCGCCTCCTTGGTATGGTCTCGATCGGCGACCTCACCAAAGCCACCCAACACAATCTACACCAAGAGGTTCGAGAGCTTGCGAGCTACATCGGAGGCCCGTACTTGAGTTAACACGCGTTGCGCTTCCCCCCCAACGCGCAAGAAAGGCCACCTGCCCCCCAAGACAGGTGGCCTTTTGCTAAGGCTTTCGTCCTCGTCTGAGGTTCGGGTACTGGGAACTGAGGCTTCGGGTTTGAGGTCCGAGGTTCGCGGTTTGAGGTTCGCGGTGCGGGTCTGATACAGTGCCCCACCTATGCCGAGCCTCAAATGGATGGCGCCTCAGGGCCGGCCCCGCGTGTTCGGAATCTACAAGCGGGTGACGTCGATTGGGCGGGCGGGGGCCAATGACGTGGCGATCGAATCGGATTCGCTGGAGGCCCACCACGCTCAAGTCGTGTTCGATGGGCGGGATTTTTCGGTGACTGCTGTTGACGCTGGGGCGACCCTTCAGGTCAACGGGAAGAAGAAGAAGAAGTCGAAGATCTTCCACAACGACAAGCTGAAGCTCGGCGATGTCGACCTGGTGTTCTCGCTCTACGACGAGAGCAGCACCTCCCGCGACTCTGATGCCGAGGGCAGCCCTTCTCACACCTCGGAGATCGAGGGCATGATGAAGCTGAGCGACTTCAATCGCAGGCTGCTGGAGATTCGGGAGATCCCCGAGCAGATCGAGACGCTGCTCGATGCGGTGATCGACGTGGTTCACGCGAACAAGGGCTTCGTGATCCTGCTCCGGGATGGCGACCCGGAAATCGCTGCGGCGCGCAACGTCGATCGCGAGACGATTCCGGACGCGGTGACGCAACTTTCGGACAGCATTCTGAAACGGTGTATCGACACGCGTCAGCCGTTGATCGTCAGCGACGCCGTCAACGATACGATGTTCAACTCGAGCGAGAGCGTGCTCGATTTGCAGCTCAGCTCGGTCATGGTCGCGCCGCTCATCGCGCAGACCCAGCTCCTCGGATTGATCTATGTTGGCAACGACAACGTGGTGAATCTCTTCGAGAAATGGAGCCTCGAAGTCCTCACGGTGTTTGGGGGTCAGGCTTCGCTAATCTTGCAGAACGCGATTCTACTCAATCAGCTGACGACCGACCGTGATCGCATCGCCGAAGAGCTCGAGGCGCAGAAGTTCGGTGACATCATCGGGAGCTGCCCGAGCTTGCAGGAGGTTTTCCGGCGTGTGGAGAAGGTTGCCCCCGCCGACATCAACGTGCTGATCACCGGTGAAACCGGCACCGGCAAGGAGTTGTTCGCCCGGGAGCTCCATCGGCGCTCCAACCGCGCGGAGGGGCCGTTTGTCGTCGTCAACTGCGGCGCGATCCCCGAGAACCTCATGGAGTCGGAGCTCTTCGGCCACGTGCGCGGAGCGTTCACCGGTGCGGTCTCGACGCGACAGGGCAGCTTCCAAGCGGCCGACGGGGGCACACTTTTCCTGGACGAGATCGGCGAGATGCCGCCGGCGCTCCAGGTCAAGCTCTTGCGCGCGCTTCAGGAGAGCGTGATCGTCAAGGTTGGTGACACGAAGCAACAATCGGTCGACATCCGCGTGCTCGCGGCTACGAACGCCGATCTCGAAGCCTCCATCAAGGAAGGAACGTTTCGCGAGGACCTCTACTATCGCTTGAACGTCGTGAACCTTCACCTGCCGCCACTTCGGGAGCGCGGTGACGACGTTGCGATCCTTGCGAAGTTCTTGCTCAACAAGTACGTGACGGAGTTCGGCGCGACGGTCAAGGGCTTCACGCCCAAGGCGCTCGAGGCGATGCAGAGCTACAACTGGCCGGGCAACGTCCGTCAGTTGGAGAACCGGATCAAGAAGGCGATTGTGCTCGCGGACAAGACCTTGATCGGAGCCGACGACCTCGACCTCGGTGGCGACAGCGGGCGGGCGGTCGTTCCGCTCACACAAGCGCGAGAGGACTTCACGCGGAAGTACATCCTCGAGGTCCTCGAACGAAACGGTGGCAATCGTACCCGGACGGCCCGCGAGCTGGGGGTCGATCCGCGAACCGTCTTCCGGTACCTAGAGCGGGATCCGGACGCTCCGGAGCCCGGTCGACCTGCCGGGGGCTGACATTAATGTCATAGGTAGCCCACGAATTTCGTGGGATAATACTGAAAACCCAAGGGTTTTGGGCTTCGGAACCGCGGCATGGCCTTTGCTTCTAAATTACCCGGGATGGTTTTCTTTGCTTCATGTGCGGCGTTGGGCGCCTCTGCCTCGACCAGTGGGTGCATTGCGACCAGCACGATCGAGTTCGAGCCGGTGCAGAACTTTCCGCCGTCGGTCGTCAGCGAGCTCAATGCCGAGTTTCCGCTCAACCGGATCGGGCAGATCAACCTCGATGATCCGGTGGAGACGCCCGAGATGCCGCTCCAGATGATCATTCGCGATCCGAATCTCGACCAAACGCTCGAGTACCGGATGTTTCTCGACTCGCCTCCGGCGCCCGACGTTCCCTTCAACGATGGCGAAGTCCCGCCTTCCGGCTTCGTGGAGCGACCGACTGTGCTCTTCGTTCCCTACGCCTCGCTCCTTCCTGCTGGCCGCTGCCACAGGATCGAGCTCGTCGTGGTCGGCAGGTTCGAGAGCTTCGTCGAGCCTCGGCGCCCGGTGGAGGAGGGGGATTTCGACGATGTAACTTGGTGGGTCGAAGTGACCAACGCCGACAATCCCGTCATCGTGGAGCAGTGCCGATGAGAAAGCGGTGGGTGTTCGCTCTCGTCGCTGTCGCCGGATGCCAGTTCGGCTCTTCGGACGTCCAGACAATCGATAACTTCTGCGTGGACGACGCCAGTTGTCCGGTGGGTGTGTGCGAGAGCAACATCTGCATCGATGGCTCCGGCGCGTCGGTGGACGTCGCGATCGAGGTGCTGCGTGGCTCGTCTGACCCTGACAACGCGATGCCCGCGAGCTGGGCGTTTGCCACGGAGTCGGTCTCCGGCTCGAGCACCCGTGACCTCGTCCTCCCCGCGACTCGAGAGATTGTCGGGGTGGTTCGCTGGGATGGCCTTCCTGTGCCGGCGACGCTCCGTTTCGTTCGCCGGATGGCCGCTCCCGTAGCGCCGTTGGCGCCCGTTGCGGTCGAAGTGGACACCTTGCGCGAGGCTGCGGGCGGAGACGGTCCGGAGGCCTACGACTTCAGCACAGTGCTGGTCGCCGGGGAGATCTACGACGTGGTCGTGCTGCCGAGCAGCGACATGGTGATGACGCCGATGCAGGCCGTGGCTCCCGCGATTCGCAGTCTGCCGCCGCTCTACCTGGAGCTTCCAATCGATGACGGCGACCGCGGTGAGCCCTTCCGCTTCGACGTCACCTTTCCCACGGGCCTGGCTGACAGCTGCACGGAGAACATCGACATCGGATGCACCTTGGAAGCAGAGGTCCTCAGCGTGAACGGTGAGGGACAGCTCCCCGAGCAGGGGTTGCAAGTCCGTGCCATCGAGAAAACGACGGCACGCGTAATCTCCTCCATCGGCGAAACCGACGAGAACGGTCGCTTTGCGATCCGCATCAGCGACGCTGCGTCCGACTACTTGATTCGCGTGACCTCCAGCGCGGGACGCGACCCCTTCCCAGCAGTGTCCGTCGATCCGGACGTGGCGTTCGCCGCCGACCCTATCAAGAAGCGCATCTACATTCCCCGCGTCAATCCTGTTCAGTTCACAGGCCGAGTACGCGATATGGATGACAGCCCGGTGCCAGGCGCGACCGTGCGGTTCCTGTCGACCGGCATCTTTGGAGGGAGTGAGCTTGGGCTGGAGGGCTCGTTCAGCGGGTCGGCCACCACAGACGCGGAGGGCGGTTTCGGCGTTGAGCTCCTCACGGGCTTCTACTCGATCACGGTCACCCCACCCGAAGACGTTGACAACACCTGGGGCATTCTTACTGCCGAGTCGCTCGTCGGCGAAGAGGTCACGGCGACCGAAGCGTTGATCGTGCCCTCGCAAATCGGACTTCGAGGCTGGGTCACGACGTTTCGCGACGAGGCCGCGGCAGGGGTCACCATCCTCGCTCGCGCCCGTATGAGCGAAGACTTGGGTGCCAGGTCGCAAGAGGCGGTGTCCAACGACCTAGGCGCCTTCGCGATGAGCGTGGACGTTGGACTCTACGACATGCACGTGAAGACTTCGCCGGAGACGGGGTTCGCGTGGTTGGTCGAACCAGAGCTCGTGATGAGCGCGGCAGTTGGCGACTCGGTGCGAGGCTATCGATTGGATCCTCCCATTCCGGTACACGGCGTGATTCGAACCCGCGCCGGCGAGGTAGTTCCGAATGCGTTGATTCGCGCTTACGTGCTAACGAGCGCTGGGGGCGCGGCCAGCCGTCCCGTCCAAGTCGCCGAAACCGTGTCAGGCGAAGACGGCAGCTACCGGCTGCTCATTGCGCCGCGTCTCGGCGACGAATGAGCATCCACACAATCGCCGCGAGACCGAGCCAACCGGGCCAGTCTCCGAAGCGCGTGTAGACGGTCTCGCCCTCGAGCATGTGGACGTCGTAGCGTAGGTTCTCGCGGGTGAGCAGTCCGGTTTGGGCGACGATCCGCCCGAGCGGGTCCACGATCGCGCTGACGCCGCTGTTGGTCGCGCGCACCATGTACCGACGATGCTCGATGGCGCGATACTGTGACAACACGAGGTGAATGGCCGGCTCTTGGGTGTCCCCAAACCAGGCGTCGTTCGTGAGATTGATCAGGATGTGCGGCTTGGCCTCGCGCACCATCTTCCGTGTGAAGCGCGCGAGAACATCCTCGTAACAGACCGGCGTGGAGATACGCCAGTCACCTAGGGTGATTGGGCGAACGTGACTCCCCGCGGTGAAGTGGCCGCTGTTCGGAGAGAGCTCGTAGAGAATCGGGAACGTGTCGCCGAAGGGGAGGTACTCGCCGAACATCAGTAGGTAGGTCTTGTCATAGGTCGACTCAACGATGCCCTCCTCATCGGCGAGGAACACGGTGTTGTAGACCTTGCGCTCACCGTCGACGAGCTCGGTCGACACCCCTCCGAAGAGGAGCGGCGTCTCGAGGTCTCGCCGGACTCGGCTGGCATCCGTGGGTAACCTGCGAGGCAGTCCGCCGACAAACGCGGATTCAGGCCATACGAGGAGGTCGAGCTCGCCCGCCTCCTCCAGCTGACGGCTTTGCTCGAGGTGGCGACGATGGCTCTCGATCGCCTCGGTGCGCTTCTCGAAGATGCCCATGTTCACCTGCACGATGCCCAGGCGAAGGACAGGAGCCGCTTCCATTTGTGCTTCGACCTGGGTGATCCGCACCGCGCCGTAGACGAGCGTGAACGCGAGTGCCACGACCGTGAGTCCCCAGACCAGCTTCGGCGCTCCGTGGCGCCGGGCCCGCCAAACCCAAGTCTCGTAGATCGAGAGGTTCACCAACGCTATCACGACCGTGACGAGCATCGGACCCCCGAGGTCGGCGATCTGGACCAGCGCGGTTTGATGTTGAAGACTGTTGGAAAGATAGGTTGGGAACAGAGACGGGTAGAGCCACTCGATCAGGAGCAGCACCGGGATGGCGACCAGGCTCGCGCTCCAACCCCGACGCCGGAGCACGCGGTAGACCAGGCCATAGACGGCGAAGTTGAATCCGAGGTAGGCGGAGAACACCAACCAGAAGAGGGCACTCGCGGCGTACCCATACCCCGAGAACACCTCGAGGAACTCGACGAGCCAGTGGTAGCCACCGGCGCATGTGACGGTCCCGTACAACCACGCGACCGCCAGCGTGTGACGCCAAGTGCGGGCCAGGCCGAGCTCCAAGGCGCCCCAAAGCGGAACCAAGCACAACAACGAAAGTGGCCAGAACCCG
>PVMK01177545.1_pt1 | contig 18751 bp, 17 predicted proteins | sample 1853481 | NCBI WGS metagenome assembly PVMK01 (sample SAMN08533507, study PRJNA380276) | Marine sediment metagenome, whole genome shotgun sequencing project. | reverse complement strand
ACCGAAGTTCAGCGTGCTCCGCAGGCCGCTCGTCTCATGCTCGTCGGCGCTCACTATTCTCGCCTTGATGGCACAGGAAGTACGGATCGCCTCTTTCAGGACGGCGCTCTCCCTGTCAAGGAGCGGCCCCATGTTTTTTTCGAGAAAGCTGAAGAAGTCGGCGTCACAGGCGGCGCCGTAGCGAATGATCTCCGCGATGCCGGCGAGGTAGTCGCGCCGGGAGAGCGTCTCCAGGCTGGCGACGTCGATGATGACGGCCCGGGGCTGGTGAAAGGCGCCGATCATGTTCTTTCCCCGGGGATGATTGACGGCGACCTTGCCGCCGACACTGCTGTCGACCTGGGAGAGGAGCGTCGTCGGCATCTGGACGAAAGGGAGGCCGCGCATGTAGGTGGCGGCGACGAAGCCCGTCAGGTCGCCGACGACCCCGCCGCCGAGGGCGACGTAGGCCGACGTCCGGTCGAGCCCGCAGGCGATGGCCCGGTCGTAGAGGAGTTCCGCCGTAGCCAGCGATTTCGTTTCCTCGCCGTCGGGAACGCTCTCCACGACGACGTCGTAGCCGGCATTCTCGAGGGATTCCCGCACTGTCCCCCCGTAGAGATCAAAGACGGGCGGTGTCGAGACGAGACAGATCCGGCCGCCGATGCCGCACCCCCGGAGCCGGCTCCCCGACTGGGCGAAGAGACCCTCGCCGATGAAGATCGGGTATCCCCTCTCCCGCAGGTCGACACGCACCTCGTCGACGGGAGGGTTCATTTCCGGATCCGCTTGAGATAACTCTTGAAATTCGCCGTCATTTCCTGAAGGCTGTCGCCGCCGAACTTTTCCCTCATGGCCCCCGCGATTTCGAGGGCGACCACCGCTTCCGCGATCACGCCGAGAGCCGGCACGGCGCAGATGTCGGAACGGACGACAGACGCCTTCCCGGCTTTCCGGCTCACGATGTCGACTGTCCGCAGCGGGCGCCGCAAGGTCGGTATCGGTTTCATCGCCAGGTGCATCCTCACCGACTCGCCGTTGGTGATGCCGCCTTCGATGCCGCCGGCCCGGTTGCTGCGCCGATAGTACCCGTAAGGCCGCTTCGCCGAGTAGTAAATCGGGTCGTGGACCGCCGACCCGGGTCGGCGGCAGACGGCGAAACCGATTCCGGACTCCACTCCCTTGACGGCCGGCAGGGCCATCAGCGCGCCGGCGAGGCGCCCGTCGAGCTTGCTGTCCCACTGGCTGTTGCTCCCCAGTCCCGGGGGAACGCCGAAGGCCTCGACGCGGATCCTTCCGCCGAGGGTGTCGCCGTCCCTCGCCGCCCGGTTGATCGCCTTCTTCATCGCCTCTTCCGCTTTCTGGTCGGGACAGCGGAGAGGCGACCCTTCGGCCCTCCTCCACCAGGTCGCGGTCATCTTCTCGGGAATATCGGCCCGCACGCCGCCGATCTCCTCGACGACGGAGCGAACTTCGATCCCGAACTTATGCAGGAGTTTGCGGGCACAGGCGCCGATGGCGACGCGGGCCGCCGTCTCCCGCGCGCTCGCCCGCTCGAGGACGTTCCGGAGATCCTTGAAACCGTATTTCAGGGCGCCGGCGAGATCGGTGTGACCGGGGCGAGGCATGACCAGCGGCTGGTAGTCTTTGGGTGGAGAGGTGAATTCCTCGCGCCCGCGATTGCGCACCATCAGGGCGATGGGAGCCCCCGTCGTCCGGCCGAAGCGGATGCCGCCGATGAATTCCACGGTGTCCTTCTCGATCGCCATCCGCGCGCCCCGGCCGTAGCCGACCTGCCGGCGGGCGAGATCGGGGTCGACGTCCGCGGGACCGAGGGCGAGCCCGGCCGGCATCCCCTCGAGATACCCCGTCACCGCCGGCCCGTGGGATTCCCCGGCTGTCATGTACTTCCACGCCATCGTTGCGACGACCTTTCCCGATGCGGACCCGCTGTCGTCAGCGGAACCGGTGAATTAAAAAAAATGCACCCCACAAGGGGGTGCATTTCCGATTTTCCTGAAAAAGGATCACATCACGTGCACGATCTTCGGCGTCAGGAAGATCATCAGTTCATCCCTCTGGGTGCTCTTGCTGGTGCTCTTGAAGAGCCAACCCAGCCCGGGTATCTTCGACAGGCCGGGAACGTTCTGCTCCCCCTCCTGGGTCCCCTCGATGGCGAGACCTCCGATGACGGCCGTCTCGCCGTCGCCGATGAGGACCTGGGTCTCGGCCTTGCGGCTGATGATGGAGAACATGATGCCGTCGGTGGTGGCGACCGGGGGGCCCTGCGACTCCTTGGCGACCTTGATATCCATGAAGACCCGCTGGTCGTTCGTCACCTGCGGGGTGACGGCGAGGCTGATGCCGACATCTCTCCACTCGATGGTGCGGTTCCCTTCCGCGTCCGTCGAGGGTATCGGCAGTTCCTGACCGACGTTGATCTTGGCTTCCTCGTTCTGGACGACAAGGACCCTGGGAGTGGAGAGGATCTTGACCTTGTTCATCCCCTGCGCCGCCTGGAGGCGGAGGTCGAGGGAAAGGGTGTTCGCGATGTGCCCGAAGCTGAGCCCGATCCCCGATGTCGCGCCGGCAGCCGGAAGGCTGACCATGTACTCGCCTGTTCCGGAAGATGCCCCGGTCGCTCCGGTGAGACCGATGGAGTTCGGAAAGACGAGCGGTACGGCGTTCCCGTGCGAGGGGTCGGCGTTGAAATCGACACCCCATTGGATACCGAGCTCCTGGGAGAAGTCGCTCGTCACTTCCACGATCCTCGCTTCCACCACCACCGCCGGAGTCGGCGCGTCGAGGACCGCGATCGTCTGGGCGATTTCATCCACGTTTTCCTTGAGATCCCTGACGATAATGATGCTTGTCCGCTCATCGACGGTGAGAAGGCCGTCGTCGTCAACCCTTGACGAAGTGAACTGCTTGATGATTTTCTCGAGGTCCTTGACGTTGGCGTAGGAGATCTGGAACTGCCGCGTGACGAGCGGCTCCAGCTTCTTCTGCGCTTCCCGATTCTTGATCAGCTGTTCGGCCGCCTTCCGCTTCGCCTCCTGACCCTCCTGGATCTTCGCCATGGTGGTGATGCGCACGATGGTGTCCGATTCCTGAAGCTGGGCCAGCGGCGGCACGTTCGTCTTGAGGATGATGGCGAGGGCCTGATCCCAGGGGACGTCGGTGAGCCTGATGCTGACACTACCCTTAACCTCCGGACCGGCGACGAAGTTAAGCCCGGAGACGGAGGCGATAATGCGGAGGATATCGTTTACCGAGGCATCCTGGAAGTCGAGGGAGAGGTGCTTGCCGGTGTAAACCTTCGGGCCGGACTGCGCCGCATCGACGAGCTGGGCCATATCATCGGTGTCGACACGGGACGTCTGGACAGGGGTATAAGACATTTCCGCCCTCTCCGTCCCCGCCACGGTTACCGGCGCCGAAGTTTCCCCGGCGGCGGCCTCACTGTTGACGTCGATGGCGATGTGCTCCCCGGCCGCCATGACGCGGAAGGGGACTTCCCTGCTCAGGGTGGCCATGACCCGCACGACCGGAGATTCGTCCCTTTTGTACTGGAAGGCCGATATCTTGGTCACCGCCCGGTCGAGCCGCGTGAGATCGAGTGTCTTTTCCGCCTCGGCGACGATAGTGGCGTTGCTGATGTCGACGACGATGCGCAGGGGATCGGAAGAGTCCACCACCTTGAACTCCGGCTTCCCGCTGGTCTTGATCTCGATCCGGGACTTCCCTTCGAAGGGCCGGAAGTAGACTTCCGAAACGGTCACCGCCATGCCGGCCGCGGCGGCGGTCTCCACCGCGGCGGTCGTTGCCGCACCCGGGTTGCCGAAGGCGATGTCGATCCTCGAAGCCGCCTTTCGCACGGCGTATTTGCCAGGTTTCTTGAGATCGAAGACCACTCTTACTTTCTTGTCGGGCTGGAAGTGCTCACCGATCCTGATCTGCTCGATAAAGTCGCCGTCGACCTTGCGGACCGTCGGCCAGACCTTGTTGCCGACACTGAAAATGTCGACGACCAGGCTCTTTTCCTCGACGAGAAAGTACTCGTACTGGAGGGGGCCGTCGCCGGTGATGCTCGCCAGCGTGCCTTCCGCGTCTTTCCTGATGTCGAGGCTGGTGATGAAGCTCGCGCTTCCCGGCGCGCTCTCCACCGGAGGCGGGGCCTCTCCCACGGTGGCCTTGGCCATTACCACCGCTTGATCAGGAGTGTCAATCGCCCGGCTCTCTATCGGTTCATCCCTGAGGGTTGGTGTTTCCTCGACAATGGCCGCCGGGGTCAGACCGGGGAGTTCTTCCGCGGGCGCCGGTTTCACGCTCAGGACCACCAGGTTCCCCTGGCCGGTTATTTCATAGATGGATTCGGCGGTCAGGAGCAGTTCCAGACGGCTGTCGCCGCGCTCGTTCGTCTCCGGCCGGATGAAGCTCACCGTGCCGCTGTTGACGGGGATGTACCGCTCGATGACGCCGGTCGTCGTGCGGGGCAGCTCAAGGACCAGACGAAGCGGGTCCTCCAGCTGGAAAAGCGAATAGGTTACTTTCCGATCCGTCTCGACGCGGACCACGACCCCTCCGTCCCTGCTCTCGACTTCGACGTTCTTCACCACTGCCTGTGGCTTTACCGAGGGCTCGGCGCCCTTCCTGGTTCCCGCAACCTGACTGCCGCACGCAACCGTCACAAACCCCGTCGCGACTAATAGTGAGGCTAGCTTACCCCATTTCCTTTTCATCATCACCGGCCGACCTCCTTCACCGCTGACCTCATTTATTTGTTCTCTTCTGTTGGGCGAGACTTGATGAAAATCTCCTTCAGGGTCTCGCGACCCATGAAGTCGACGAATTTCTCTACCACGCGTATGCCGTCGAGGGTGACCTCGATGATTTCACCCTCGTTCTTCCCGATAATCATGCCTGTTCTCACTACGAAGCTCTGGCCTCCCGCCTTGATCATCGCCTGGTTGCCCGATGCATCATCGAGGATGACGCCGTTGATCTTCACCGCCTTCAGGTCGATCCGCTGAATCGGGGGCAGATCTTCAGGAGGCGGGCCCGGCCTCGGTCCCAACTCCAGCAGAGACTTGAAGGGATCGCGCCGCCCGGCGGATTCGTAGTGAAAGCTCGGGTCATCCCGAACCACGGATGCGGAGGGGGACTGCTGCTGCTCCCCGGCAGCCTTCTCTCCCGCCGGCTTCTCTTCGGCGGCAAAGGCAACAGAGGCCGACACCAGAACCGTGAGCGCCGCCGCCAGAACAAGAGCGGGCCATTGCTCCGACCGACTTATTCCGCTACTTCTTCTTTTTCCCACTTTTCTTCCCTTTTTTCTTCTCACTTTCCTCAATGTACCGATATGTCGTGGCGGTGCAGGTGGCCTTCAACATCACGTGGCCATCGACTTCTTTCGGACCGGTCAGGCTGAGGGACGTGATCTTGATGATACGGGGATAGTGAACGACCTTGTCGATAAAGGCGGCCATATTGTGAAAGGGGCCGCTGAAGACCAGGTTGATCGGCACCTCGGCGTAGAAGCCTTTCTTCTTTTCCGTCGCCGGACGGAAGGTGATGAACTCCATGCCCGACTCCTTGCCGAACTTGGATATGTCATTGAGAAGAGTCGGAATCTCCCGCTGCTTCGGAAGCTGGCGCTGCGCTTCTTTGAGCTGTGCCTCGAGTTCCTTGATCATTCCCTTGAACTCGACAGTTTCTTCTGTATCGCCCGCAGGTCCTGAAGCTCGCTGTTGAGTGCGGCCAGGTTGGACTGCTGGGAATCGATCTTGGCGCTCTTCTTGGTGTAGACTAGCTGGTAGAAGGCGCCGATCATGAGAACCAGCACGACGCCGACGACGATCGCCCTGTTCCTCGCCGAAAGTTCTTCTATCTTGTCAAGAATAAGCATTGGGATTACTCCGTCACCTTCTTTGCCACGGGATCGTCCTTCATCTGCGGACTGGCGGTGAGACTGAACTTATAGTACGGCCTTTGCTCCTTCTTCTTGCCCTTGGTGCTCTTTTGCGAAACGATGAGATTGAGCCTCTGGAAGAAGGGTGTCTCTCTCCAGGTTGGTCACAAAGGCGGCGAGGTCGGGGTTGCTGAGCGAGAATCCATCCATCTTGATGACAGCGCTCTTATTGGCCCTTGGCTTCGGTGTAAGTGTACTTGGAGAGCCATATCGGCGTCTTGGCGTCGAGCACTTTCGTCAGTTCGTCGAAGAGCCGAATGGGAAGGAACCGTCCCGCCTTGATCTTCACGATGATGTCAAGCTGACTCTTCAACCTCTTTATGCTCTTCTCGTACTTCTGCCGCTCCTGGTTGACGTTCTTCAGCTTCTCTTTTTCCGCCTTCGCCTCGGCCACCTGGCGGTTGATGTTGCTGAGCTTCGTGTTCAGGCTCATCCAGGAATAACCGATCCCGCCCGCTACCAGCAGAAAAGCCAGCCCGGCAAAGGCGACGTGCTGCATGAGCCCCATCTTCTTCTTGGAGACTTTCTTCGGGATCAGGTTTATGCGAATCATCTGTCACCCACCTTCCGAAGCGCCAGACCGATGCCGACGGCCGCCAGCGGAGCGTTTTCAGATATGTACTGGGGGTCGAATTTTTTCTCGTTGATCTCGATGTTCCTGAAGGGATCGTTGATCTCCACTTCCATGTTCAACCGCTCTTTGAGAAAGCCGTCGAGGTTGCTGATCCTGGCGCACCCTCCGCTCAGGATAATCTGGTCGATTTCCTGGTCGGAGCTGGTGGCCCGGAAGAAGTCGAAGGAGCGCTGGATCTCCACCGAGAGCGTTTCATTGATCTGACCGATGATCGCGCCGACCGCCTCCGTGTCCACATCGGGCAGGGATTCTCCCATTTTGAGGCGCTCGGCATCCTCGATGCTGACATGCAGCTCTTTCTGGATGGCTTCGGTGAACTGATTCCCTCCCACGGAGATGTCTCTGGTGAAGGTCGACATGCCGTCGCGGAGAACGTTGATGTTCATGATGCCGGCCCCGACGTTGACGAGGGCGATGTTCTTGTCCGGCTCGACTTCGTAGCTGATCTCGTAGGAATTCTGAAGGGCGAAGGCGTCGAGATCGACGATCGCCGGCGTCAGCCCCGCCTGGATGAGGACACTGGTGTAGTCGTCTATCTTGTCCTTCTTGACCGCCACGAGAAGGACATCCATCTTTCCCTCTTCAGTCGACTCGCCCGTCTCCATGATCTGAAAGTCCAGGTTGACGTCGTCGATGTCGAAGGGGATGTACTGCTCGGCCTCCCAGTGGATCGACTCCTCGAGTTCCTCCTCGGACATCTCGGGGAGGCTGATCTTTTTCACGATGACGGAATGGCCTGAGAGTCCCATCGCGGCCTGGGTGCGCTTTATCTTGTGTTCCCGCAGCAGTCCCTGGAGACTGTCCACGATCGCCCCTGCATCCATGATGGCGCCGTCGACGATGGCCTGAGACGGAATCGGCCCGACGGCGAAATTCTGAAGTTGAAAACCCTTCTTTGATTCCTTGAGTTCCACCAGCTTGACGGAACTCGTTCCGATGTCTACTCCGACTACTTCTTTGGACTTGAATAGCTTCATAGACTTTGCCCTGTCTGCAGCCGCAGGCGCTGCGTACCCTCCCTGTTTACCCCCTGCTCCCGCGAAATGTAGCAACCAGAAATCAGCTTGTCAAGGGAAAAAAGCAGGGTATGCGAGGAAAAAAACAAGGCGCGGCATACTGTTACCTTAGCCATTTTAAACAATACCATTCGCTTATTATAGCTATATAATAGAATTATATTGCTTTGTTTAACCTCTCCCTCCTTTCCGCTGCCGGTCGCCGGCGCGAAAAGTGCGGCGCTTTCAGGAGAGACGCCTCGCCCGCCGCCGGAGCCCGGCGGCCCGTCGGTGCAGACCGGTCATTTCGCAAATCAGCGCGTAATTGATGACGACCACTTTCTCGTGCGGCGATTTTTCATAGGCCCCGCGACAGTGCGCCGCCGCCTCGCGGAGACTCCCGCCGGTCCGGGCCACGAGGAGGCCGAGGAGGCTCCGGCAGGCGGCGCTTCCGGGATCGAGGGCAACGGCCCGCCGGAGGAGAGCGGCGGCTCGCCGGTTGCGGCCCCTCTTCCCCATCGCCACCGCCCTTTCGAAGAACGCCCTGGCGCGATGCGGTGAGGCCGGGGTCCAGGCCGGATGGCTTCCGAGGCCGAGAAGGCGGTCATAGTCACGCCGCTTCCCCGGGTCGGCCAGGGTCATGTAGGCTTCCTCGGCGCGGCAGCGCGCTTCGTCTGAACAGCCGCCGGCCGGACTCCTCCCCTGCCGCCTCCAGAAGGCCTTCTCAATCGCTTTCCGGCTGGCCTTCGAATGAATGCCAAGGTCTTCGTAGTATGTTTTTCTCATCGGCCCGCACTCCACCAGTTGGTGAAATGCAAGGAGTGTGCCTCGAAACGACACCCCTGAGGGCCCTGTAAACAAAGGGCTTGGCGACTCCCGAGGGGAAGGATGCTGTCCCCTGAGGGTCCACCCCGGGGCCAAAGCTGGGTCGGGAAGCGACAAGGGGGGTCCTGACGTGTGATGTAATGGGTCAGGCGTTGACGTGTGAGCGATACAAGGGGTCAGCGCTGTGACGTATGACGCCGCCGTTCAGGCGTCATACGTCAGGGCCTGACCCCCCAGTTAGAGATCGTACTCCCGTATCTTCGAGTAGAGGAGTTTCCGGGAAATGCCAAGCACTTTGGCGGTGCGGCTCTTGTTGTACTCGTGCCGCCGGAGCGTCGTTTCGATGACCATCTTCTCGATCTCGGCGAGACGGCGATCCTCCCCCAGGATGTCGGACGTCAACCGTTGCCGGCCGTTGCCCCCGCGCAGACAGGCGGGGAGGTCTCTCGCTTCGAGACAGTCTCCCCGGGAGACGACGACGCCCCGCTCGATGACGTTCTGCAGTTCCCGGACATTTCCGGGCCAGTCGTGCTCCAGCAACAGGCCGAGGCAGTCTTCGGAAAGGCCGGTGAACCGCTTCCCCTCCCGCCGGGAGTACTTTTCGAGGAAGAAGGTCGCCAGGAGGAGAATGTCCTCCCGTCTTTCCCGGAGCGGGGGCATGGTGATATTGATGACGTTGATCCTGTAGTAGAGGTCCTCGCGGAAGCGGGAAGCCTTGATCTCTTCCTTGAGGTCGGCGTTCGTCGCCGCGATCATGCGAAAATCCGACTTCCGGACGCGGCTGCCGCCGATCCTCTGGAACTCCTTTTCCTGCAGAACACGCAGGAGCCGCACCTGGAGCTCGGGGGAGCACTCGCCGACTTCGTCGAGGAAAATCGTGCCGCCGTCAGCGAGCTCGAAGTGACCGGCCCGCGCCGTGACGGCCCCGGTGAAGGCCCCCTTCTCGCAGCCGAAGAGCTCGCTTTCGAGCAAGGTCGGCGGGAGGGCGCCGCAGTTTATGCTCACGAAAGGACCGTCGCGGCGGGAACTGCACTGGTGAATCGCCCGCGCCGCCAGCTCCTTGCCGGTCCCGCTCTCGCCTCTCACGAGAACCGCCGCCTGCGTCGGCCCGACCGTCCGAATCCACTGGTAGGCTTCGAGCATCGGAGGTGACTGTCCGATCAGGTCCCCCTCGCCGCCGGCGCGGCGCAGCTGCTGGCGGAGGCCGGCGTTCTCCTCCTCGAGCTCCTTGCGGCGCAGGGCGGTTTTGACCAGCGACAGCCACTGCTCCTCTTCGGCCGGTTTCGTCAGGTAGTGGTAGGCTCCCTCCTTGAGGGCCTGCACCGCCGATTCGACGCTTCCGTAGCCGGTGAGGATGATCACCGGAACGGCGGGCGCTTTTTTCCTCACCCAGCGAAAGAGGTCGAGCCCGTCGGCATCGGGAAGACGGAGGTCGAGGACGACCAGTCCGAGGCGCTCTTCGCCCTGAATCACCTCGCGGGTCTCCCGGGCGTCCGCCGCCAGCAGGAACGGAATCCCCTCTTCCCGCAGAACGGTGCCGTATATCTCCAGAGCCTGCTTTTCGTCGTCGACGAGCAAAACCTTCCACTCAACCTTCCCCCTGCCCATGCCCCCTCCTTTCAGGTTGGCGAAGAAGGGAGCCAGATGCGAAAAACCGCCCCTCCATCGGTACCGTTCTCGGCGCTTATCCGCCCGCGGTGCGCCTCAATTATTCCTCTGACAATCGAAAGACCGAGACCCGTCCCCGTCCTCTTCGTGGTGTAGAAGGGATCGAAGACGCAGGAAAGGTGCCTTTCCTCTATCCCCGGCCCGTCGTCGGCGAGAGACACCATGACATCTCCGGCGCCCTGCCGCCGGCACCGGACGCTGACGCGCCCCTCCCCTCCGGAGGCCTCAGCGGCATTGCGGACCAGGTTCTGGAAGACCCGGGAGCGCTGAAAGACGTCGGCCTCGACGGGGAGCTTCTCCCCGAGGAGATCGAGTTCGAGATCGAGGCCGGGGAAAGACTCCCGCGGCCAACGGGCCGCAAATTCCTTCAGAAAACAGGCGAGATCGAGACGGCGCAACCGGGAAACGGGCTCCCGGCAGGCGGCCAGAAAATCCCGGATAAAGAGGTCGCCCTTCCTCACCTCATCCTCGACGACGGAAAGCAGTGAGGCGCCGTCGCCGCCGTCGAGACGGGAGCGGAGGAGAGTCATCGCCCCGCGTATGACGTTGAAGGGGTTGCGCAGTTCGTGGGAGACGATGGCCGCGGCCTTGCCCAGCGTCGCCAGCTTCTCTCTCTCCCGGCTCTCTTCCTGGAAACGCAGCTTCTCGACGGCGAGAGCGCTCTGGCCGGCGATGCCGCGCAGAAAGTCCACGTCCTCGGCGCGGTAGATGCCCCCTCCCCTCTTGGGCCCCAGGAGACAGCCGCCGATGAGACCCGCCTCCCCGAGAACGGTCACCCTGAACTCAAAGATCCCCTCCTCCACCTCGGCCTTCACTTCCTGACGGCGCCGCGAGCCCTGCGGTCCCAACTCCACGAAGCGTTTCACCTGTGCTTCCGTCCCGCCCGGAATGTCGCCGACGACGAGGACGGCCGCGAAAGAGCCGTCCTTTCTCGCGATCACGACCGCCCGCTCCGGATCGATGAGACTCCATCCGGTCTCCCAGGCGGCATCCCACACGTCCTTCTCACGCTCGAGACGGTGCACCCTCGCCGAGAATCGGGCCAGACTGTCGCGCATGGCCGCGTGGGAGCGAAAGAAGCGGCGGTCGAGCCGCTCCTGCAGGGAACTCCTGACCGGACCGAAGGCAAATGCCACCGCCAGGGCCGGCAGTATCGGGAGGAGACGGAAGCCGGGGAAGACCTCGAAGCGGAAGAGATCCTGCAGGCCGAGGATCAGCCCGAAGTAGAGAACCGAGAGGACAAAGGTCAGGGAGGAGTAAAGGAGGCCGTAGCGGAAGAGCACCTGGACGTCGAGAAGACGGTAGCGAACGATGGTGACGGCCATGACGATGAAGTAGAGGAGGGAGGCCAGGTTGCCGAGCGGAAGCCTCTGCGCACCGTAGAGCGGCCCGAAGTTGTCGAAGCTCACCACTCCGAGCAGGATGTTGGCGATGAGGAGATAGGCGATCTGATTCCGGCGCAGGTGATCCCGGCAGTTTCGGCGCTCCAGCCAGAGATAGAGGCTGGAGATGGCGAAGCAGGCAAGGTGGGTGGCGGGGAAGAGGAAGTAGAGCCTTCCGGCCTGGCCGTAATAACCGAACCAGTATTCGTTCCACCCGGTGATGTAGTCCGCGCTTCCACTCACCGCCCAGAGGAAAGCGGTCCACGCGCCGAAGGTCAGGAGCAGGGGGTGGAAGGGCTTCTTCCCGAGAAAGATGAAGGTGAAGAAGAGACCGAGGAAAGGGATGGTCACGATCGGTATCTGAAACATCCTGTCCAGGGCGGCCGCCAGATCGCCGCTCCCGAGGGTGAAGAGGAGGAAGACATCGAGATGCCACAGGGCCGCCGCCACGTTCAGGACGGCGAAAGTCTGGTGCAGGAGAGAACCCCAGTTCCGGCTCCAGACGAACAACCCCAGCGCCAGGGTGAGAACGAAGCCGGAGAGCGGCAGCCACGCCTGGACCGTAAACTGCCAGAGCAATCGGGACTCTTGCACCACATTCCTCCCTGGAAAAGAGACGGAAATTCACTGCTGCGCGCGGAGCTCTTGCGAAAGTACCTGCGGATCTAGCGTGCTGTCCCCATCGACGGCTCGAAGAATACGCAGCCCGGGGGCAAGACGACACATCTGGATGGACTGAGTGTAGCGGCTCTTGCGATAAAAGGAAAGCCCCCCGGCAGGGGACGGCGGCGGTTTTCAGTTGAGAAAGTCGATCAACTTCCTCCCCTTGGCCGCCCACTGGAGTTTCTTCTTCGCTTTTTTCTCGATCTGCCTGATCCTTTCGCGGCTCAGGCCCAGCTTCGCCCCGACTTTCTCCAAGGTCATGGGATCGTCACGGCCAATGCCGAAACGGAACTTTATGACCTCTTTCTCGCGCGGGGTCAGGTACTCGAGGAGTCTCATGATCTCGTCGTGGAGCGAATTAACGATGAGCTGCTGATCCACCGCCGGGGTGTCGGTGGCGGGCATGAGCTCGAGGAAGGGGGTGTCCGAGTCGTCGCCTATCGGACTTTCAAGCGAAAGGGCGCGCCGCGAGACCCGCAGGACTTCCTCCACCTCGCGAACGGTGATCCCGAGCTCCAGGGCCAGATCCTGGCTCGTCGGCTCGCGATCGAACTTCTTGGAGAACGCCTCATACTTGCCGCGGATTTTGTAAAGGAGCCCGGCCTGCTTGAGCGGGAGCCTGACCGATCCCGACTGCTCGGCCAGCACCTGCATGATCGCCTGGCGTATCCACCACACCGCGTAGGAGATAAACTTGACTCCCCGGTCGGGATCAAAGCGGCGGGCGGCCTCGATAAGGCCGATGTTCCCCTCGTTGATCAGGTCAATGAGGGGGATGCCGCAGCCGGGGAAGCGGTTGGCCACGCTCACGACGAAACGGAGGTTCGCCTCGACCAGTTGCCCGAGCGCTTCCTGGTCGCCTTCCCGGGCGCGCTGGGCAAGGTCGATTTCCTCCTCGCGTTTGAGGAGGGGAATCTTCGATATTTCCTTGAGGTAGGTCCCGAGAGAGGTCTTGCGAAGATCCCGAAACTCGTAATTCCTGCTCAACGATCTTTCCTCCTGCCCCCCCCGCAGGGGAGAAAGTTCCGCGATGATTACCGGCGCGACTTTCTGACCGGCCGGCCCGACGCCGTCCTGACCAGGGCATTCCTGGACTGGCGGCGTTCGAACTCTCTCTTCATCTCCTGGCGAAGGAATTCGATCTTCTCCTCCACTTCGGCCTGCAATTTTTCCATCTTCCGTCGCATCTCGAGAACCACCTCCACGCCGGCCAGGTTGACGCCGAGATCACGAGTGAGGTGGAGCACACGCCTTACATCATCGACATCCCTTTCGGAATAGAGGCGGGTATTGCCCCTCGTCCTCCGGGGGCGGATGAAACCCTCCCGCTCGTAGAGACGGAGGGTCTGGGGGTGGACGGCCAGCAGCTCGGAGACGACACTGATCATGTAGAGCGGCGTGTCCTGGTCGCGGTCCTCGTCCATCATCTCTTCCGGGCTCCTTTTCCTTCCCTCAGGCCTTCACCCTAGGATTCTCGGGAAAGAGCTTCGCCAGCTCGAGAAAGAGGCCCCGGGCCCGCTGTTCGGTCGCCTGGGGAACGACCACCATCACGGTAACATAAAAGTCCCCCTTCTTGCTCCCGCCGGGGCGGGCGACCCCCCGGCCGGCCAGCCGGAACTGCCCGCCGCCCTGCGTTCCGGCCGGGATCTTCAGCGAAACCTTCTCCTCGGGGGTGGGAACGAGGACGGTCGCGCCGAGAGCCGCTTCCGTTACCGTCAGGGGAAGGGAGCAGTAGAGGTTGTACCCGCGCCTCTCGATCGCCGGATCGGGCCGCACCCGGACCGTCACCACCAGGTCGCCGGCGGCCCCGTCCCGCTTGCCGGAATTGCCGGCTTCGGGAAAGACGATCCGGGTGCCGGAATCGCTTCCGGCCGGCACCGACACCTTCTTCTTCTCCGTCACCAGGGTCCGCCCCCGGCCGGCACATGTCCGGCAGGGCTGGTCGCTCGCCTCTCCCGTGCCGGCGCAGCGGCGGCAGATCTGCCTGACCGAATAGGGACCCTTCCGGGTCAGCACCAGCCCGTCACCGGCGCACTCGGGGCAGTCGTGAATCTCGGCCCCGACAGCAAATCTTCTACCCCGGCAGGAGCGACAGACGATCTCCCTCTGGCAGGAGATATCCTTCCTTGCTCCCCTGAGAGAGTCCTGAAAGCTGACTTCAAGCACATGATGGACATCTTCCCCCCGGGAAGATCCGGTTTCATTCCTCTCTTCGACATCGTCGTGAAAAACGTCCCGGACAATACCCTCCCACCCCTTCGAGTCGAGGGGGCGCCTCTTCCTTGTCCCTTTTCGGCCCCCTTTGTCGGGAGGCGGGCTCGTCTCGCCCTTCCGGTCGTAGAGGTCGCGCGACTGCCGGCGGGAGAGGACGCGGAAGGCTTCCCGGATTTCGCGGTACCGGAGGTGCGCCTCGCGATCCCCCGGGTTCACGTCGGGATGGAGGCGACGGGCGAGCTTCAGGTAGGCCCGGCGAATCTCCACCGTCTTCCCCTGGCGCGACACGCCCAGAATCTCATAGAGATCCTTTTTCACCGGCGCGCCCTTCTACTTTCTCGCAACGGAGATCTTTCTCCCTCGCTGCGCTTTGGGGCGCGGAAGGCGCACCGTCAGGACACCGTCCTTGAGGGACGCCTCGACATCGGCTTCGGAAACGGCGCCGGGGAGGGTGAAAGTCCGTTCGAAGGCGCCACAGGAAAATTCCATGCGAAGGTAGTTCTCCGAGGCTATCCCCTTGCGGTCCCAGGGACGGCTGCCCTTGAGTCTCACGACATTTTCCTTCACTTCAATCCGAAGATCTTCCCGCTTCACGCCCGCGACCTCGGCCACGAGGAAAAAGCAGTCTTTCGTTTCGTAGACATCGACGGCCGGAGTCCACTCGCCCGTGCTTGTCGGTCCACTGCCGTAAACGGCCGTGACCCTCTCAGTATAAAGATGTCTTCCCCGGAACCTCAATTTCCCGTATGCCCTCAAGAATTGCGCGACATCGGAGAACCAGCCCCGACCGCCCTTCGCGCGGGCAGTCGAGTCCACCCTTCCACCCGTTCACTATAAATCTTGAGTCTGCAATAATCAACTGTCAGGAGCCTGTGGTCGAACCTGTTTGTCGCGAGGGCGAGCGAAGCGTTCGCGGCCAAGGCGGCAGGGGAAAGCATCCACAGGCGTAGCGGTAGCCACGTTGAGGACGTATTTCCCCGACAACGCGGGGCGCGGGCGCTGCCGCCGGCCGCAGCAGAAGAGGTTCTCCAGAGAGGAGGGGAGGGCCGGGAGAAAAGGCTTGTGTTGCGTTATAAGGATGTTTAGACTGTGATTTTCTTTTGATTGAAGACAATGGTGATTCGATGAACAAGAAAGACCTCCTCTCCCTGCGGGACCTGAGCGCCACCGGCATCAGCGGGCTCCTGAGGGCGGCGGCGGCGCTGAAGAGCGCGCAAGGTCGCAGCCGGGAAAAGAATCCCCTGGCGGGAAAAGTGCTCGGCCTTTTCTTCTCCAAGCCCTCCACCCGCACGCGGATATCCTTTCAGGTGGGCATGGCCCACCTCGGCGGCACGGCGCTCGTCATTCCCCCGGCCGACATCCAGCTCCGCCGCGGCGAGACCCTGGAGGACACCGCCCGTGTTCTCTCCCGCTACATCGACGGACTCATCATCCGCACTTTCGAGCAGTCGGAGCTCGAGGAATGGGCCAGACACGCCTCGGTGCCGGTGATCAACGGCCTCTCAGACCTCTTTCACCCCTGCCAGATCCTCGCCGACCTCATGACGATCAAGGAGCACTTCGGCCGCCTGAAGGGAGTGAAGATCGCCTACATAGGAGACGGGAACAACGTGGCCCACTCCTGGCTCCTGGCGGCAGGCATCCTCGGCCTCGACCTGACCCTGGCGGTTCCAAAGGGATTCGATCCCCTGCCCGAAGTGCTGCGCGAGGCCCGGGAACGTTACCGCGGACCCGGTGATCCGCCGCGGGTGATCAGAGACCCCGCCGCGGCCGCCCGCGGCGCCGACGTTCTCTACACCGATGTCTGGACGAGCATGGGCCAGGAGAAGGAAAAAAAGAGAAGGCTGCGGGCCTTCAGAAAGTATCAGATCAACGGGACCCTCCTCGGGAAAGCCGCTCCCGAAGCCGTCGTCATGCACTGCCTGCCGGCCCATCGGGGAGAGGAAATCACGGCGGAGGTCATAGACGGTCCGCAGTCACTGATCCTCGACCAGGCGGAAAACCGCCTTCACCTGCAGAAGGCGCTGCTGGTGAAATACCTCGGACGGAAAAAATAATGGGAAAAGCGAAGAATATCAAGGGCAGGAAGAAGGTCGTACTCGCCTACTCCGGCGGTCTCGACACCTCCGTCATCATCAAGTGGCTGATCGACCGGTACGACTACCAGGTGGTCGCCTTCATTGCCGATCTCGGGCAGGGAGAGGACGTCAAGGCCATCCGCCGCAAGGCACTCCGGACCGGAGCCGTCAAGGCGGTCGTGCGAGACTGTCGCAAGGAGTTCGCCGAACACTACGTCCTCCCCGCCCTTCAGGCCGGCGCGGTGTACGAGAGAAAGTACCTCCTCGCCACCGCCCTGGGACGACCGCTCATCGCCGAGCACCTCGTCAAAATCGCCCGCGAGGAGGGGGCGGAAGCGGTGGCCCACGGCTCCACCGGCAAGGGGAACGACCAGGTGCGCTTCGACGTTTCGGTGATGGCCCTCGACCCCGACCTCAAGATCATCGCACCTGTCAGGGAGTGGGAACTGACATCCCGCGACGACGAGATCGCCTACGCCCGGAAGCACGGAATCCCCGTGCCCGTCACCAGGAAGAAGCCCTACAGCATCGACCGCAACCTCTGGGGCACCAGCATCGAGTGCGGGGTGCTCGAAGATCCGTGGACGGCGACGACATCTTCGCCGCCGTCACTCTCCCCCGCCTCGCCCCCGACAAGCCCCTGGAAATAGAGATCGGTTTCACGAAGGGCGTCCCCTCGTCGCTGAACGGGAAGAGGCTCTCCCTGGTATCACTCATCGAAAAGGTGAACCGCCTCGGGGGAAAGCACGGGATCGGCATCACCGATCTGGTGGAAAACCGCCTTGTCGGCATCAAGTCCCGGGAGGTCTACGAGGCGCCGGGGGCCACGGTGCTGCACACCGCCCACCGGGAACTGGAGAGCCTCGTTCTCGACCGCGAGACCATGCACCTCAAGGAGATGCTGGTGACGAAATACGCCGAACTCGTCTACTACGGGTGGTGGTTTTCTCCTCTCCGGGAGGCGCTCGACGCCTTCGTCGCCTCGACTCAGCGCTTCGTCACCGGCCGGGTTCGCCTCCGTCTCTACAAGGGGTCCTGCCGTCCCGTCGGACGAAAATCCCCCCATTCCCTCTACGACCACGGGCTGGCCACCTACGACAAGGGGGACACTTTCGATCACAAGGACGGTGAGGCCTTCACCAGAATATGGGGCCTGCCCCTCATGACCCGGGCGAAACCCGCCGCGGGGAAGAAGCAATTAAAAAGCCCCGGCAGCCGCGGATGTGGGGAGGGCGGTTCGAAAAGGGGCCGGCCGTTCTGGCGGAGCGCTACTCGCGGTCTCTTCACTTCGACAGCCGCCTGGCGCCCTACGACATCGAGGTCAGCAGCGCCCACGCCCGCGCCCTCCGCCAGGCCGGCATCCTCAGCGAGAAAGAGCTGCGCCTGCTCCTGCGGGGCCTGAAGGGCCTGAAAAAAGATATCCTCGACCGTCGGGCCGACTTCAGCACCGGCGAAGAGGACATTCACACCTGGGTGGAGAACCGGCTGCGCGAGAAGGTCGGCGAGACGGCCGACAAGCTGCACACGGGCCGCAGCCGGAACGACCAGGTCGTCCAGGATTTCCGCCTCTTCCTCCGCGACCAGACGATCGCGGCCCTCGAGAAACTCAAAGGCCTGAAGGGCTCCCTCCTCGACCTGGCGGAGGCCTGTTTCGGCGAGGTGACGGCGGGACACACCCACCTTCAGCCGGCTCAGCCCGTCCTCCTCTCCCACCACCTCCTCGCCTACTTCGAGATGTTCCAGCGCGACAGCGAGCGCTTCCGGGAACTCCTCCCCCGTATCGCCGTGCTGACGATGGGAAGCGGCGCCCTCGCCGGGACGACGATTCCTCTCGACCGTCCCTTTCTCGCCCGCCAGCTGGGACTGCGGGCCGTGACGAAGAACAGCATGGACGCCGTCTCGGACCGGGATTTCGCCGTCGAGTTCACGGCCGCGGCCTCCCTGGTGATGGTGCACCTCTCCCGGCTGAGCGAGGAACTGATCCTCTGGTCGCACCCCGCTCTCGGGTGGGCCGAGATCAGCGAGGAGTACTGCACCGGCAGCAGCCTCATGCCGCAGAAAAGAAATCCCGACATGCCCGAACTGGCCCGCGGCAAGACCGGGCGCGTCGTCGGCCACCTGATGGGACTGCTCACTCTTCTCAAGGGGCTGCCCCTCGCCTACAACCGCGACCTCCAGGAAGACAAGGAGGCCGTCTTCGACACCGTCGACACCCTCCTCTCCTCCATCGATGTCATGGCGGCACTCCTGCCCGGCGTTTCCTTCCGCCGCGAAAAACTCCGGGAGAGCGCCGAAGCCGGCCTCTCTTTCGCCACCGACCGCGCCGAGCACCTCTCCACGAGGGG
>PVMK01126765.1_pt1 | contig 18755 bp, 16 predicted proteins | sample 1853481 | NCBI WGS metagenome assembly PVMK01 (sample SAMN08533507, study PRJNA380276) | Marine sediment metagenome, whole genome shotgun sequencing project. | reverse complement strand
ATCAAAGACCTTTGCCCGTGAAACGAACTCCCTGCCGGTCATAGTGCCTGTCCTTCAGTCCAAGGAAAGCGGAGAAACGACGAGCCGGCGGTACAACCGCACGCAGTAGTTCACGAACCGCAGCCCACCTCTCGCCACCTCAGAGTTTTTTTGCCAAGTATGCAAAGCGGCGCCGCCACCTTGACCGTTTACCCGGGATCCGTGGTCTCTTCGAAACAGGCATCCTCGAACCCGTCGTGATCCTCGATAGCCTTGCCAGACAAGGCGTCCCCGTCCGTCCCGGCAACGATGAATTCGTATCCTCCCGGCCCGACTGTACGATCGAGGGTTGCCAGGACACGTTTCACATTGTCGTGAGGGCCTGAGATGTAGAGGGGCTTACCCTTCCCGTCACCTAGCGGCACCAGCTTGTCACAGGCCGATGCGTCAGCACCAAGCAGCACCGGGAAGGCTTCCACCGCATCTGGGTGAGGTTTGAAGCCAAGGTTGTCGGCATACTCGAGCCCGGTCAGCACGATCTTGGCGGCAAGATCAGGCTCACAAGCGACCATTGCCTGGGTCTCGCGCAAGCCGCCGACGAGCTGGCCGAACTCGCCAGGGTCGAGAAACGACAAGAACCCGTTCTTGAGGCCGAGGCAGCCCAGGTCTACGAGAAATATTCCGGCGACGATGTCGCCAGACTCCTCTGCCCGGCGTGAGACGACCAGTTGGGTGAGCCCCCCCGGAACTCTGCCAGTTTTCGTTGACCAAGACCTCATGAAACGGCCATTGTCGCTGCAGGCGCCCCAAAACTGAGGAAGGTACCCGACGACCTGGCGCGTTGTGCCGACGCCTCGGTTGCCGCTTCCGGGCTGACCGTTTCTTCGTGTTGCTGTGCCGTTTCTTGCCCATTCGAGGATCCCCCGGCGACATGCTACCCCTCGGCCCGAGGATAGACAAGGAGCATGGGTGCCGGGTGTCAAACGCCGTCTCGAATTGACGGCGGGGTCGAAAATCGGTCCGTTTCGCGCCTGCGTCCTAAAGGTCGAGAACGCCACCGCTGACGAGATCGCTCACAGTCACGTGCACTGAGCGATGTCGGTCTCATGGGTGCCCCGCCACAATTGGCGGGTAGTGTCGAGGACGTTCCTGGTGACAACCGATCAGGAGACAAAACAGGACGAACGCTGAAAGCGCCCGCCCTGTCGGGTGATCAATCTTCAGGAATTCGTTGTTGAGGTCAGCGTCCTTGCTTCAGGTAGACGTTACCGTTGACGGTGCGAATGACCACTTTGTGGCCGCCGCCTCCGACCGCGCCTGTCCCTCTGATCGTCTTTCGCGCCGAACCGCGCCCGTATTCCCAATCCTGAGATTCCTGCTGCGAGAGCGGGAAATCACTTTCGATGCGATAGTTGCGGCTGCTGTTCTTGGTGTAGTCGAGCTCGATGTCGATATCCAGCCCGACTCCGGACGGCACGGTCAGGGTGATTTCTCCGAGCATCGACGTGATCTCGATATCGTGGCTGCCAAGGACTGTGACGTCCACGTCTCCAGCCATCGTCGTCGCCTTCACCCATCCATCGACCTCGTCGATCCGGATGTCACCACCCATGGTCTCTGCCTTGACGAACTCCCGAGCTGATCTGATCGTGATGTTACCGCCCATGGTGTGCACATTCGCTCCGGCCGGTGCTTCGGGGACGTTGATGTTGCCACCCATGGTGGTGATCTGCACTTGATCGCCGATCGATGTCCCGTTGGAACGGGTCACTCTTCTTTGAACAACGTTTCCGCCCATGGACTTGACCTCGACATCACCGAATACGTCCTCCACGAGGGCTTTCCCTCCCATTGTGGTGACCTTCCCGTCGACGTCGGAATTGGTGAGGGTGATGGGTCCGCCCATGGTCGTCAGCTTGAGATTTCCCTTCAGCTGCCTCAGCGTCAAAGCTCCGCCCATGGTCTTACCTGTGAACTCGCCATCCACACCTTCGATTGAGACGCCGCCTCCCATGCTGTCGATCTTGACGTCGAATACACTCGGTACCCGCACCTCGAATTCGATCGACGTGGAGGTTCTTCCGCGCTTCGCCCGATATTCGGTCGCAACGAGCACGCCCCCACTGGTCTCCTTCACGGTCAGTTTGACGATGTCGGAGTCATCGCCGTCGATGATTGCTGAAACGGTCACGGTCTCGCGACCCCAGCCGATGATCTTAATCGTGCCCCCGGTCTCGAGATCGAACTCGAGCAGATCGCCCGAGCGAACTTGGAACTCGCGTTCGACGGTTTCAGCTGCGGCGGCGGGGACGGCCAGCAGGGCGATCAGGCAGATAAGACTCAGAACTCTTCGCATGATGGAACTCCTTTGTCGGTCATTCACGAGTTGTAGATTTGCCGCATCGCCTCGGTGAGAGCGGCGTCAAAGGTCGTATCGTCGCCGCTCATTCCCTCGAGCAGGCGCTGTCGCGAGGTTTCGCGCTGGGCGAGGAGCTCGACGGCGAGCAAGCGCATCTGCATCGAGTCGTCGTGCTGCAGTACTTGAAACAGCCCCTCTTCGGCGGCGTCGCCGAAGGGTGCCTTGGTCAGGATCTCAAGGGCACGCAGACGCACCGGCAGGTCCGGGTCGCTGACCATCGCGAAAATCAACGCCTCCTGCACCTTGCCGTTCGATGCCGTGGACGCGAGCGAGACGGCTTTGAGCCGCGACCCGAGGGACGATTGATCCAGCATGGCGTAAACAAGGACCTCGTTGACGAGCGGATCGTCCTCGTTTCGCTGGACCTCGAGATGCTGTGCGACGTCGAAAGCAAGCGCAACTCGACCGCCGTCCAGTGATCGAACCACTACGTTGGAAATGAGGGTTGGCGAGTCTTCGACATCCTGGAGCCGGAGGTTCTGTGTCGCACTGCTCTCCAGCGCGGCGATGAGAAGGTCGGATTCGGAGACCGAGCCCCGGTCGATCCCTCGACCGAGCGTAAAGCCGGCGAGCAGCACCAGCACGGAGGCGGCCGCTGCGAGAATCTGCGGTCGTCTCCAGAGTGGCAGCCGTAGTGCAACGACCTCTGCTCGATGCGAGATTGTGTCGCCGCTGATTTCGTCGATGACGCGGCGCCGCACTGCTGCCAGCGCTTCCTCGGAAGGTCCGGCGAAACCACCGGCGGCGGTCAGATCATCGTGGAAGTCGAGCAGCTCGCGGCACGAGCCACAGTGCGCGAGATGGGCGAACAGTGCCTGTTGCTCCTCGTCACCGAGACGACGGTCTCTGAGATCGGCCATCTGGTTGAAAAACGGTGTGCACTCGTCCATGTGACTCTCCCTACTGCGTTGCCACTGCGTCTCTGAGCTTGCGCACGCTTCGAAACAGCATGTTTCGTGCGACACCCTCGCTGCAGTCTAGGACTGCGGCGACCTCGCTGACCGGCATCTCGCGGAAGTACCGCAGAATTACGGCCATTCGGCTGCGAGGATTGAGAACGTGGAGATTTTCGATGACCAGCTGACGGCGTTCGGCTTCGAGCAATGCTGTCTCGTGATCGTCACCAGAGGGAAGCAATTCGAGCTGAGCGTCGGGCATGGTCGCTGGCGCCTTCCGCGACTGGGTCCGCACCCAGTTGAGCCCTTCCCTGTTGGCAATCGATACCAGCCAGGTCCTGAAACTACTCCGTCCGGCGAAGGTCCCGAGCTTTCGGTATGCCTTGAGGAACGCATTCTGGCAGATGTCAAGCGCGTCGTCGCTCGATCTGGCGTACCCGCGAGCCACCGCGAAGACATCTCGTTGGTAGCGTTGCATCAGCACGTCGAAGCACTCCAGAGAACCGGCCAGGGTCTTCTCGATCAGCAGTTCATCGACCGATTCCAAATTCCAACCCTCCTTCATCTATAGACACCGACCCGGAAGTTTTGTGAGCATGCGGGCGTCCTCTCCACACTACTCATACGGTTCGTGCAATACGATGGCCCGCCACACGTTTGAATCCATGCCAAGTCAGCGTCGGCATCGGTGGCAGGTTCCAAGTTCCCGAGATCTATTGCATTCCCGGTTTCGCGGAGTTCCAACCGGAATGCCGTCTCCCTTCGAAGCTCATCACATTTTCGGGGCTGTTGCGGAGCGCACCAATCTTAGGATCTTGGATCCTGGCACGGACGCTCGCTTCGGATCGCGGGCCCCAGCCCATCAATCTCAGGGGGCAGCAACCTCCGCGGCCTTCAGTTTCGGGCTCTGAGAACCTTCCCACACTCGCCGCAGCCAGTTGGCGACGCCCTCGGCTCCGAGAGTGATGTAGGGCAGCACGAGCAGGGTGAGTACCACCGAGGACATGAGGCCACCCATGACGGTGCGGGCCATGGGGTAATAGAGCAGACCGGAGACGTTGACGCCGCCGATGGCCAGGGGCAGCAGCCCGATGATGGTGGTGGCGGCGGTCATGAGGATGGGTCGCAGGCGGTCGCGGCCGGCGCGCAGGATGGCCTCTTCGGCGGTGAGTCCCTGACGGCGGAAGTGGTTCATGTGGTCCACCAGCACGATGCCGTTGTTGACCACGATGCCCATCAGGATAAGCAGGCCGATCTGCGCCATGAGATTGAAGGGAGTACCTGTGACCGCCAGCATCCAGGCGACGCCGGGCAGAGCAAACGGGATGGCGAAGAGGATGGCGAAGGGCTGGGTCAGGGACTCGAAGAGGGACGCCATGACCAGGTAGACCAGCACCAGCGCGAGCAGGAAGTTGACACCCATTTCGGCGTCCTCGCTGGCCTGCTCGACAATCCGGTCGTTCCAGCTCCACGAGTAGCCCGCAGGCAGGTTGAAGGCGTTCATCATCTTTTCGATGGAGCTCTTGGTGCCGCCCCAGTCCTCGCCGTCATACGTGCCGCGCACCGCTACCGTGACCTTGCGGTTCTCGCGCTCGATCTCGCGCGGCCTCTCGATGAGCTCGAAGGTGGCGATGTCGCCGAGCAACACCGGCCGGCCGCCCGAGTCGGCGATGGGGATCTGGCGCAGATCCTCGAGGCGCGATCGGTCCTCCATGCGCAGGGCGAGCCAGGTGATGATCTCGCGGTCGCCGGCGTTGAAACGATCGAGGCGCACGCCACCGAGGGTGAAGGCGAGCACTTGGGTGATGTCCGCTGCGGTGCGCCCGAGCTCGGCAGCGCGGTCGCGGTCGAGGCTCACCTGGACCTCGCGGCGGCCCGTGGAGCGCGGTCTGGACACGTCCTCCACACCCTCCATAGTTTCGAGGCGGCGCGCGGCCTCGTCGGCAAGCCGATACAGGGTCGTGCTGTCCTGGCCAAAGAGCTTGACCGCGAAGTAGGTGGCGGAGCCTCCCTCGTCGGCCTCCTGCTCGAAGACGATGCGCACGCCCGGGATCTCGGGCAGGCCCTCGCGGATGGCGGTCCGCAGCTCTTTCATCTCGTCGTCGTCGAGGTCCTCGCGGTTGAGGCTGATCGTGGTTCCGGCCCTGTTCTCGGTGTAGAAGGAGTACACGGTTTCCACCATCAACTCATCGGCGTTGGCCTCCAGATATGTCTCCACCTGCTCCACCGCCGCCTCTGACTGGGACTTGTAGTGAAAATCGTCGAACTCGTATTCGAGGTAGAGCCGCGTGTTGAGGGTGCCGGAAAAGATGGCCGAGTCCACCCAGCCGGCAAAGAAGGGCAGGAAACCCACTACCACGCCGACCACCAGCAGGCCGAAGGTCTTGACTCGGTGCTTGAGGGTCCACCCGAGCAGATGGACATAGCGCTCCTCGAGCCACTCGACAGGTCGGTTACGGCCGTTTGCTCTTGCCTTCAGCAGGTGGGCGGACATGAGGGGGATCAGGGTCAGCGAGGAGAAGAGCGAGCATGCCAGGGCGATGGAGATGGTAATGCCCACCTCCTTGAGCCAGGTGGTGAGCCCGGTGCCGGCGCCCAAAACCAGGGGAAGGAAGACGATCAGGGTTGTGATGGTGGAGGCGGTGACAGCCATCAGCACCTCGCCGGCGCCTTCGAGCGCGGCCTTTTGGCGGTCGTGTTCCTCGCGCATTTTGCGGTCCACGGACTCCAAAACCACGATGGCGTTGTCCACCAGCATGCCCACCGCGAGCATCAGACCCATCATGGAAAGGATGTTGAGGCTCGAACCCCTGAAGTACATCACCCCGCAGGTGGCGATGATGGAAAAGGGGATCGACATGGCCACGATCACCGTGGAGTCTGTTCGCCTCAAGAAGAAGTACAGGCTCAGGGTGGCGAGGAGGGCGCCGGTGAGACCGGCCTTCTTGAGGCCGTCGATGCCCGAGGTAATCTCCTCGCCCTGGTCCTCGAACACCCACAGCTGGATGCCCTTGAGCAACGGGTCGTTGTTGATGTCCTCCTCCACCACCCTGGTGACCTCTCGCACGACCTCCACCGTGTTGGCGGTGGACTCCTTGTAGACGTCGATCGCCACGGCATACTTGCCGTCCAGGTGGCGGCCGAAGGTCAGCGGTGGTTCCTTGTAGGTGATCTCGGCCACCTCACCGAGACGCAGGCCGCGTTCGTCGATCACCAGGCTGGTCAGGGACTCGATGGAATCGAAGGCGCCCAGAGAGCGAACGGTGTAACGCTTCCCGCCGGACTCGGCGCGACCGAGTACGAGATTGGAGGAGACATTTTGGAGCAGCCGCGCCAGGCCACCGACGTCGACCGAGTGCTCCTTGATTTTGTCGAGGATCAAGTCCACGAAGAGCTCGCGGGGCTCCACCCCGTTGAGGTCCACCCGGGCCACACCACTCACCCGCCGCAGCGGGTTGAGGATCCGGGCCTCGAGCAGCTCGTAATTCTGCGACAGGTCCACGCCCTCGGCTGCGATGCGCCCCTGCACCACCGGAATGTCGTTGGTGTTGAAGGAGTAGATGAGGATCGGGCCGATGTCCGGCGGCAGGGTCGGCTCCACCTGATCCATCTTCTCGGAGACCTTCATGCGGATGACGTCGATCTCATCACCCCAGGTAAACTCCATGAAGAAGTTGGCGCCGTCGGCATCGGTGGTGGAGTTGAGCTTCTTGACCCCGGACAGGGTCGACAGGATCTCCTCCACCGGTTTGGTGATCTCCCTCTCGATCTGACGCGGGTGGGAGTTTGGGTAGGGGATCTGAACGAACATGAAGGGCGCATCCACCTCGGGCAGAAAGGCCAGGGGCAGGCGGAAAAAGGCGATGCCCCCCACGAGGAGCACGCTCACCAGGATCATTGCCGTGGTGATGGGCCGTCGTACGGCGAGGGTGGGAAGGTTCATCGTCTCCTCCCGCTCCTCAAGATCCGTCGCCGCCGGCCGGACGCGTCCGTTCCGCGGCCAGGTGCACGAGGCGCATCGGCCCGCCCGCCGGCATGTTGAGCGACTCGGCGGTGTGCGTCATCCGCTCACCGGCAAGAAGCGAGTAGACCACGGGGATCACTATCAACGTGAGGGCCGTGGCCACGGTGAGACCGCCGATCACGGTGACCGCCAGCGGCGCTCGCAGCTCGGCGCCCTCGCCCAGACCTATGGCCATGGGCAGCAGACCGAAGATGGTTGTCGCCGAGGTCATCAAGATCGGCCGCAGCCGGGCCAGACCGGCGCCGGTGAGCGCCTCCTCCAGGGGAGCCCCGGCGCGGCGGCGCTGGTTGACCGCGTCAACGAGAACGATGGCGTTGTTGACCACGATGCCCGCCAACATCACCGTGCCGATGATCGCCACCACGTTGATGGTGTGACCGGTGATCGCCAGCGCCAGGATGACACCGATGGCGCCCAGAGGCAGGGTGAAGATGATCACGAAGGGGTGGAGGAAGGACTCGAACTGGGAGGCCATCACCAGGTAGACAAGGAAAATTGCCAGGCCCATGGCCAGGGCCAGCGAGCGGAAGGACTCCTGCAGCTCCTCCTCCTGGCCGCTCAGAGCCACGGTCACGCCCGGCGGCAAGACCAACCGCCCGAGCTCGGCGCGCACGTCCTCGGCCACCGCGCCCATGTCGCGGCCCGAGAGATTGCCGCCCACCACCGCGGCTCGCTTTTGGCCGATGCGGCGGATTTCGGTGGGTCCCTCTGTGAGGTCGATGCGCGCCACCGACTTCAGGAATATCGGCCGGCCGTCGACGTGGCCGACGATCAGGTCGGGGATGTCCTCCACCTTGGCATCGCCCTGATCGAGGGCGCGCACCCGGATGTCGATCTCACGATCTCCTTCGGTGAAACGGGTGGCCACCTCGCCCTGCACCTTGGTACGCACGGTCTGGGCCACAGTAGCCAGGTCGAGACCAAGGCGGGCCAGTTGCTCGCGGTCGAAACGTAACTGGACCTCGGGGTTGCCCATCTCGGCCGAGGAGCGCAGGTCCACCAAGCCCGGAACATCGGCCAGGGCCTCGGTCACCAGCCGGGCGGACTCGTGCAGCTCGTCGATGTTGTCCGAGTACACCTCCACCTCCACCGGTGTGCGGAAGGAGAAGAAGGTGGCACGCTCGAAATCGAAACGCAGCTGCTCCGTTTCGGCCAGCGCGGACCGCAGGCGGGCGATCACCGCCTCCTCCTGGAGCGGGCTGGAGCCCGGATTCATGCGCACCTGGACGCGCGCGGTGTTTTCACCCTCGGTGCCGGTGGCCGCCAACGACAGACCGGCGCCGCCGGCGATGGAGGAGAAGGACTCTACCGTCTCATCCTCTTCGAGCAGATCGGAGAGCGTGGCCACAAAACGGTCGGTGATCTCCAGGGGCGTGCCCTCGGGCAGCTGCACCTTGAAGGCGAACTCACCCTGAGCGAAGGGCGGAATCAAGTCGACGCCGAGGCCGGGAACCAGCGCGAGGACGCCGCAAATGCGCACGGCAGCGGCGACGAGCACCAACAGGCGGTGGCGCAAGGCGCTCTGAAGCAATCGGGGATAGGTGTCGGTGACGTCCGCCATGACGCGGTCGAAGATGGCGGTCACCGGACGGGCCCGCCGCGCGAGCATGCTGAGCACGCGGCCGGCAGCCAGCGTAGGCGCGCAGAACCAGAGCAGGGACGGCAACAAAGACGAATCGTCCGGTGCGGCGCACCCGGCCGCCGGTCAGAACCTGCTGCTGAGAACCCTCAGACGGCTTGCGGCCTGAAACGGCCACCATCATGGGGATCAGGGTCAAGGACACGGCCAGGCGGCGAGCAGCGAGAAGGAAACGGTCAGGGCCTGGTCGCGGAAGAGCTGAGCCGCCACGCCCTCGAGAAAGACCACCGGCAGAAAGACCGCCACCGTGGTGAGGGTGGAGGCCACCACTGCGGGACCCACCTCCGAGGCGCCCTCACGGGCAGCCGTGACGTCGTCGTCACCGGCCTCGCGGCGTTTGACGATGGCCTCGAGCACCACGATGGCCGAGTCCACCAGCATACCCACCCCCAGGGCCAGACCCCCCAGGGACATGATGTTGAGGGTGGTACCGGTGCGGTACATGAGGAAGAACGTGGCCACCACCGAGATCGGGATGGAGATGGCGATGATCAGGGTGGTGCGGAGGTCCTTGAGGAAGAGCAGCAGCACCAGCACGGCCACCACGCCTCCGAGGAAGGCGTTGGAGAGCACCTCGCGGATGGAGGCCTCGATGAAACGGCTCTGGTCGGTGCCCGAGGCGATCTCCACGTTCTCGGGCAGCTCCTCGGCAATGGCCTCGAGCCTGGTGTGCACCGAGCGCGCCACCTTCACCGTGTTGGCATCACCCTCCTTGTACACCGCCAGCTCCACCGCCTCCACGCCGTCGAAACGGGTGATCACCTCGCGCTGCCGGTGGGTCCGGACGACCTCGGCCACGTCGCCTACAGTGACGTGGCGGCCGCCTTGGCTGAGCAGCACGGTGTCGCGAATGTCCTGGAGGTCGCGGAACTCGTTGCGGGCGCGTACCAGGTAGCGGGCCTCGGACTCGTAGAGACTGCCGCCGGCCTGGTTGAGGTTCTCCGCGAGCAACCGGCTGTTGATCTCGATCACAGAGAGGCCGAGCAGGGCCAGGCGGCCCTCGTCGACGCGAACCTGGATCTCCTCCTCGTACCCGCCGTGCACCTTGATGGCGGCCACACCCTCAGTGGACTCCAGGTCTTTCTTGATCAGTTCCTCAGCCACGTAGCGCAGCTGGTAGAGGCTGTCACCGCCCGAAAGGTAGAGGCGGATCACGGGATCGTTGGCCGGGTCGAAGCGCAGCAGGACCGGCCGATCGGCCGAGCGTGGCAAGGCCACCAGGTCGATCTTCTGACGCACGTCCAGGGCCGCAAAATCCATGTCGCGGCCCCACCCGAACTCCAGGGTCACCTGCGAAATACCCGGACGCGAAACCGAGGTCAGGCGTTGAACCCCGGCGGAAATGCCCACAAGCTCCTCGATGGGACGCGTGATCAGAGCCTCTACCTCACCCGGAGCCGCACCCGGCAGACGAGTCTCCACCGTCAGGCTCGGGTAGGACAGATTCGGCATCAGGTTCAACGGCAGGCGGGTGAACGCCACCATCCCAAACAACAGCAGCGCCACGGCAGCCATTGAAACTGTCACCCGGCGACGAAGCGAAAAGTCAACGACACGCATACCCTCTCCCTATGAGCAGCTCTTTTGGAACGCCACACATCCCGTAAGAATCGTGGTGAAATCAGCGAACAGTTTTCGTTAAGAGTTTTGAGTTTTTAGTTTTTAGTTTTGAGTTGAGTGCGGCTGAGCATTGCCCGCAACTCAAAACTCATAACTCATAACTCAAAACTGGTCAAAGGATCTTGATCCTTTGACCATCGTCGAGACCGCCCTGTCCTGCGACGACGACCTTGTCGCCGTCGGCGACTCCAGAAAGTACCTCGACCATGTCGCCCTCCTCGAGCCCGAGCTCGACGGCCTTCTTGACGGCGGTGTCGTCCTCGGTGACAAAGACGTGGGCGGCACGCAGCTCGCGGATCACCGACACGCGAGGCAGCAGAAGGGCGCTGGGATGCTGCTCGCGCACGATGCCGATGCTGACGAAGGCCCCCGGTCGCACCCCGGCCGGCGGTTGCACCGCTTCGACGGTCACCTTGACGGTGCCGGTGGCGGTATCCACCACCGGCGCAATCTGGCGGACACGTCCGGTGAAGCTGAACTCGGCGTTGGCGGCGAGGGTGATGCGTACCTCTCGACCCTCTTCGAGCTCCATGACGTCACGCTCGGGCAGGTATATGCGGGCAATCAGCGGATCGTAGTCGGCGACGGTGAAGAGTTCGTCGCCCGGGCGCAGGTGCTGGCCGAGGGTGATGAATCGCTCGGTGACACGGCCCGAGAAAGGAGCCCGGATCACGGTTTTGGCCAACCGCCACTCGGCCTCCGCCACCTCCTGGCGAGCGAACTCGTACTCCATTTCCAGCGTGTCATACGTCTCAGCCGAGATCAGACCCTGGTCGTGGGTATCCTTGGCACGCTCGAGCGCCGCCCTGGCGTTGGAGGCCTTGAGCTCGACCTTGCTCTTGGCGATCTTGGCCTCATCCTGCACCAGAACCGCGAGCACCTGGTCCTTCGTGACCACGTCACCTTCCTCCACCTGCAGCCGTTCCACGCGGCCCTCGGCCTCGGCGAGCACCTTGACCTGGTCTTCGGCCACCAGGTTGGCCGTGGCAGAGATGTAGGACGCGATGGCGCCGGTGGTGACCTCGGCCACCTCGACCGGCACCGGAATCTCTTCGTCCTCTTCTGAATCGGCGTCGTTCTCGGCCACCTCTTCGACGGCTTCAGTCGAGTCCTGTTCGGCGGCCTCGCTCTCGGTCGTTTCCTCGGTGGACTGGGCACTGACCCAAAGCACCGTACCGGTCGCAATTGCGAGCAGTGCGATCAGGCTGATAATCCGGAATCGTGTGCGGGCTTTCTTGGTCATGATGCCTCCCGGGCTCACCCCATATAACGCAACAGAGTCAAAAAGGTTAACGGGAAGCGCCGAAATCGGTTCTGACCTCGGCTAATGCTACCCTGCAGGCTCGTAAAGGGAGGAACCATCGGCGAACTCAAGGGCTCACAGCGGAAATACCTGCGGGGCCTCGCCCACAGCTACAAACCGCTGGTGCAGATCGGGAAAGAGGGGCTGAGCGAAAGCGTGATTCGCGCCGTCGACACCGCCCTCGAGGCGCACGAGCTGATCAAGCTGAAAATCGCTGCCGAACGTGACGAGCGGGAGCAGTTCGTGCCCCTCGTCGAGGCGCGTCTCAACTGCGAATGCGTGGGCGCAGTGGGGCGGATAGCGATTCTCTACCGCGAGAATCCCGATTCCGAAAAACGGAAGATCACGGTTCCAAAGTGATTGTACGGGTGCCACCTTTCCCGACAGAGTCCTTCCTTACTCGCCCACCCCCATGAGCCGCATCAGTTGGCGCACGGCGTTGGTGTTTTCCGGATTGAGCTCCAGCAACTGCATGATGATCATCGACGTGAACTGCTTGGTGATGGAACAGTTCGGCCACATATTCTCAACGTCAACGGGTCATGACAATACCTCCTTCGGCGTTGTTCGCAAGATATCACCTCATCCGACGCGCGATGCTGCGAATTGTCTTGTCAGATAGTTTCGAGGAATTTTAATGAGTGCCGGGCATCTTTTTATTCTGTCGGCCCCGGCACTTTTTTCAGAACCCCGCCGCCGTGCACGATTGTGCCGTTCTGAGTGGCCGCGAGAAAGACCGAGATACTCCGCGTGGGGTATATTCTCGACGTCGCCGGGCGAGGCCGTGCGATCCGCGAGGTCCGGACAACACCCGGGATCGAAGGAGGATCGATGAGACACAGACCATGGTTGGCTGCTGTATGGATCATGGGCTTCGCGGTGACGGCGGCAGCCGCCGACCCCGCGACACCGGCCGCGGAAGCGACACCGGCGGTGGCGGCCGAGCACGCTTCACCGCAGGCCACGCTGAGGACCTTTCTCGAGGCTTTTTATGAGGAGCCGGTGGATCTTGCCCGGGCAGTCTCCTGCCTCGACCTGCGGAACCTGCCGTCCGAGATTCGCGGCATCAAGGGGCGCGAGCTCGCAGCCGAGCTCAAGGACGTGCTCGACCGCACGGTGTATGTCGACCTCGAGGAGGTTCCCGACGTCGCCGACGGGTCTCCGTACATTGTGCTGCGCGGCGCAGAGGGGGAGATCGCGTTAGCGCGGAGTTTTTCCGGCGAGTGGTTATTCACCGCCGCAACGGTCGCCTCGCTGGACACCCTTCACGCGGCGGTCAGGAACCGGGCGGTGGTTGCCGGCGTGGGCCGAACCGCACCCGAGGCGGTGACGCCGGGCACCTGGCTGCGGTCGCAGGTTCCGGAGGCCTTGCGGGGGCGTGTGCTCTTCCTCGAGGGCTGGCAGTGGCTGGGGATCCTGCTGATCATCTTCCTCGGATTCGTAGCCGGCAGAATCTTCACGGCGTTGGTGACGGCCGGCCTCAGCCGGTTCCTCGAGCGCCGCTCGCGCTCGATCGACCGTGATTCAGCGCTCCGGGTGGTACGTCCGCTGGGCACGATCTTGATGCTGGTGGTGTGGGGGCTGGGAATCGTCTGGCTCGGCCTGCCGGTCGGCGTCTTCACGCTGTACTACCGGGCGCTCAAGGTGGTCGCCGTAGTGGTGGCGGCCATCAGCGCCTTCCGCCTCATCGACGTGCTGGCGGAGATCCTCGCATCCAGGGCGGTCCGCACCAAAAGCCAGTACGACGACATGCTCATTCCCCTGGTCCGCAAGTCGTTGAAGGTATTGGTTGGGGCGGCCGGTCTGGTCACGGGGGCGCAGTTCCTGGGAACCGACCTGACGGCGCTGCTCGCCAGCCTGGGCATCGGCGGTCTCGTGCTGGCCCTGGCCGCTCAAGACACAGTGAGCAATTTCTTCGGTTCTTTGATGATCTTCCTCGATCGTCCGTTCAAGGTCGGCGACTGGGTGATCACGGGCGACGTCGAGGGCACGATCGAGGAGGTCGGATTCCGCTCGACGAGGATCCGTACCTTTTATAACTCCCTGATCACGCTGCCCAACTCAAACCTCATCAAGGCCTCGGTCGACAACCTCGGGGACCGGCAGTTCCGCCGTTGGAGCACGAAGCTCAGCATCACCTATGACACACCGCCCGAAAAGATCGACGCCTTCTGCGAAGGCATCCGTGAGCTCGTCCGCTGCCATCCCTACACCCGCAAGGACTATTTTCACGTCTACCTGAACGAGTTCGGATCGGACTCACTGCAGATTCTGGTCTACGTGTTCTTCGCCACCCCGGACTGGGCCACCGAGCTTCGCGAACGCCACCGTCTGGGTATCGACATCATCCGCCTCGCCACGGACCTCGGAGTGGAGTTCGCCTTTCCGACCCAGACGCTATATCTACGGCGGGAGGAGTGGACGGAGCCTCAGCACGCCGGCGCCGATTACGCCGAGGCCAGCGCAAATGCGGTCGCGGCGGCGAAGAAGGCGGCCGTGAAGCTGGTCGAGGAGGGGGTCGGAGACGAGATTCCGCCCCCTGTTCACTTCGAAAAGCCGTCGGAGCAGGACGCCGGCGACGCAGGCGAGTGACCTCCCTGGGTGCCATCCCTTGCATATTGAATCATGCGAGGGTGCCCCCTTTGCACTGTCTTTCGAGGACATCATGGGCACCAACCCCTCCCCCACCCGAAATCGGCCCGCCTCATGTCGAAACATTATGCGTGGATGTCTGAATCGTCGTCTTCGTTCGTGATGTGAGGTGGTGACCAGCGCCACCCAATTTCAAACCACGATGATGCATCGATCGATACCGGCGGCTTGCCCGCCTGGCCTGAACCAAAAGTACCCAGCCTCCGTATATTCATCACGAAGAAGCTACGCTGGATCTGAGGCCTCCTCAGATCGCGGATATCTCTGATGCGAAAACATAATGGGAGACACAATCATGAAAATTTCAAAGCGAGAGGTAGGCAACGTCACGATCCTGGAGCCCAAGGGGAAGATCACGATCGGCGCAGGAGACGTGACGCTTCGCAACGCGATCGAGGAGGCCACTCACGCAGGGAGCTCAAACGTCCTTCTCGATTTCAATGGTGTTTCCAAGATGGATTCTTCCGGTCTTGGCGAACTCATTGCTGCACACAACACGGTGACCGGGGATGGCGGGACGATCAAGCTCATGAGACTCCCATCAAAGCTTTACGGCGTCCTCGGGATCACGCAGATCATATCGGTCTTTGACGTTTTTGACGACGAGAACGAGGCGCTTGCGTCGTTCGACTAGTTTGAAGCCGGCGGCGGGAAATGTCCGAGCTGGCTCAAAAACGCGACGTTGTCCCAGCTGACCCAGGTCTCCGCGACCTTTCCATCCTCCAGCCGTTGGATGATGATGTTGACGAGCGTGAACTTCTTGCCCGTCGCGGGCAGGTCGCCCATCGGCCCCGTCTGGATTCCCTTCATCGTCGACACGTAGGCGACCCTGTCACCCTGGGCGATCATTCGAATATTTGTTCAACTTCGACACCTACGTGGCGCCCAGCAGATGCACCGCCGCCAGACCCAGCACCCCGATCACCAGCAGGTAGTAAATCGTCGGCAGGATGGTCTTGCGCAGGGTGGAACCCTCTCGGCCCAGCAGACCCACCGTGGCGGAGGCGGCCACCACGTTGTGGATGGCGATCATATTGCCGGCCGCGGCGCCCACGGCCTGGAGGGCAATGATTATCACAGTGGACATGGCGAGCCGCTCCGCAACACCGTACTGAAACGTCGAGAACATGAGGTTGCTGACGGTGTTGGAGCCGGCGATGAAGGCGCCGAGGGCTCCGATGACCCCGGCGAAGAGGGGCCACACCTGACCCACGTTCCCTGCCACCCACTCGGCCATCGCCAACGGCATGGAGAGGATCCCGACTCCGTTGACGTCGGAATTGATGTAGACCCGCACCATCGGCACCGTGAAGACCAGCACCACCCCCGCCCCGACCAGGACTCGGGCCGACGAGCGGACGGCGTCGGTCACCTGTTGCGCCTCCATCCGGTGGAGCAGCGCGGTGGCGACCACCACCAGCAGCAGAATGAAGCCGGGCAGGTAGAGCGGTGTCGAGGCCGCGGTGATGCCCGTGCCCAGAATATCGCTCCAGACGACGTTGAGCTTCTTGAGCCAGCCACCGAAGGGGAGGGACTGAAGCCGGGTCAACACCAGGAGGACGCCCAGCAGAGCGTACGGGGCCCACGCCATCGGGGTGGACACCCGCCGGTCGTCCTCCACCCCGCTCATCTCCTCCTCCAGACCGCTGACCCACTCCTTCTCCCAGGCGTTGCGAGGCGGGAAGTCCCACGTGTCCCGAGGCAGGAGGAAACCCCGGCGGGAGGCGGCGACCACGATCGCCAGCCCAATCGGCGCCCCGAGGAGGCTCGGGAACTCGGGTCCCAGGAAGATCCCGAACAGGAGGTACGGCACGGTGAACGCCAATCCCCCGAAGATCGTGAAGGGCAGGACCCGGAGCCCCTCGCGCCACGACCGGTCGGCGCCGAAGAACCGGGTCATCATCACCACCATCAGGGTGGGCATGAGCACGCCGGCAACGGCGTGAAAGAGCGCTGCCCTGGCGGTCACCGCCTGCAGATAGTCGGCCATCGAGATCCCGGCGGCGGCCAGGTCGGCATGGAACGCCTCGCCACCGAGACCACCCTGGATCCCCACCAGCACCGGGGTTCCCACCGCACCGAAGGTCACCGGCGTGCTCTGGCCATCATCCCCAGCATCACCGCCGCGGCCGCCGGGAAACCGAGGCCACCATTAGCGGCGCGGCGATGGCCGCCGGGGTCCCAAAGCCCGCCGCCCCCTCGAGGAACGAGCCGAAGAGCCAGGCCACGATGACCACCTGGACCCGGCGGTCGTCGCTGATTCCGTGGAAGCTCCGTCGAATGGCCGCCACACCGCCCGAGCGCTCCAGGGTGTGGAGCAGCAGAAGCGCGCCGAAGATGATGAAAAGCAGGTCGAAGGTCAGAAAGAGCCCCTGGATCGAGGCGGCAGCGATCCGGGCGGCGGTCATCCGCCACGCCAGGAGCGCCACCACCACCGCCGCCACATAGGCGGCCGGCATCGCCCGCCTCGCGGGAACCCCGAAGCCCACCAGCAGCGTCGCACCCAACGCGATGGGAGCGAGGGCCAGCAGGGCCTGCAGGCCCTGGCTCATCTCCCCCACCCTACTCCATGATTCTGACCAAGAACATGCATCCGATGATCGACAGGAGTCCCCATGCGCGACGCGAGCCTAGCACGCGCCTCATGGGTTCCACCCTTCGCGTTGTTGCATATTGAGGAGCGCGGCGAACCGCCGGCATTGGCGCATTGCATGGGCGCCACGTTTCGCAGAATGTTGTCGGCCGGGCATCGTCGCGATAAGCTTGTGGTGTCGACATCCGGGAGGCAATCATGAAGGAGAGACGTTCCACAACCAACGGACGGAGACGGGGAGAACGGCGCAACAGTCCGGACCAACGCCGGAATGACGATGGAACGCGGCGGGACGGCGAGGAGCGCCGAAGTGGGAACGACCGCCGTGTCGGAGAGCAACGAAGCGGCGTCGATCGCCGGCGCAAATCCGAGCCGGCTGACTAGCCCGAACTTCTCACCACGTCGCGAAGCTCAGGCAGGACATGCCTCGACGCAGTCGATACTACCCGCCAATTGGATTCAGACGAGCACTCCCCGCTTTGCCTGCGACCAGGTATAGACAAGAAGGAAGATCGAGATCGCCCAGATAACGACTGAGAAGATCACCCCGCCAGAGCCCATCATCTCCGCACCGTTCGACACGCCAAAGGTGTAGATCGAGCTGACGGCCATCCCGATGAGCGCCACGGCGAACGCCCACACCGACCACTTCCGGCGAAGAAGGAGCCCGACCGAGCCCACGACCGCGCTCCACACGGCGAAAGCCCAGCCCGACACGGCCCACGCCGGAAAACCGTAAAAGTAGGCCAGCTGCTCCTCGGTGAACTGACTCATGTAGGATTCGAGCTGCAGCTGTGTCGCCAGGTAGTCAAAAGCCCCCATCAAGTTCCACAGAAGCGCCAGCACCCCGATGATCCACAGACGAACCGGCGTGCGACGGCGAGCCTCGCCTCCATTCATTTCATTCACGGACATTCGTCCATCCCTCCCTGCATCTGTATCTGGCGATGACGATACCACGTCGATAGGACGCCGCGAAACGCTGGGATCATTTGGCGGGTACTTAGACTACCTATTGCAGTTCATATACCTTCACATTGTCGATCTTGATTGGCCATCCCCAGGATGCGATGGAGAGATAGCCTTCGCTCCTCATCCAATCCGGGGCCTTACCGGTAATCATCTGTTTTCCGTCAATCTCAACCTCGATGAAACCGTCGTTTTGAGAGATCTTGAAATGACTCCAGGATTTGGATTTGAAGGCGGAGCCCATGGTGTCGGCGACCGATTCCTTGTCTGCGAACAGGCTGATGCCGGAGTATTCGTGCGAACCGAGGCTCGCGCTGAATGACCGACCGCTTTCGTTGGTAAAGACGATACTGAGTCCCTCACCCTCGCTCCATCCGTCGAATTCGACCGAGACGTTCTTCAGGGGGATCTTCCTGATGAGTTCGACGGACCAGGAATCATCATCCGCATAGGGTGAGTACCAAAGTTTCCCATCAATCACCTCGAATTGATGATCCTCCACGTTCCAGTTTGTCGGCACGGCTTCCGCGTCACCGGAGAAATCGTCGGCGAATACGAGCCTCCAACCTGCCGCACCGGAGTTCGTTGTCGTCGTGCTGGGGACGTCAGAGAAGACCTCCAGAAGCCGGCCAACCTGGGTTTGGGTCATCGTCTCGATGGG
>PVMK01115418.1_pt1 | contig 18755 bp, 11 predicted proteins | sample 1853481 | NCBI WGS metagenome assembly PVMK01 (sample SAMN08533507, study PRJNA380276) | Marine sediment metagenome, whole genome shotgun sequencing project. | reverse complement strand
TTGGACAGGGATACCGGTTTCCTTCTGTAGCCGAGAAATTTGCCGCTACCGAGTTTGGGGGGCTCCATATTTTTGCCAATCCCGATTTGGAACCGGAACGCGGTTGGAGTGCTGAACTGGGTGTTAAGCAGGGATTCACTCTGGGGAGCTGGATGGGCTATGTAGACCTGGCCCTGTTCTGGACAGAGTATGAGAATATGATCGAATATACATTTGGTGCCTATCCCCCCGATTCTGTTGAAATACCCGGTATCGAGGATGTAGGTTTCAAGGCACTGAATATTGGGAATGCCCGGATCAATGGAGTTGAATTCACCTTTAATGGAATGGGAACGATTGGACGGACAAGGCTCAGTTTCACAGGAGGATATACCTTAATGAATCCGGTAGATCCATCCATCATTGAAGAATTTGGAAAAGATGAGGATGAGTCCTATATCCTGAAATACAGAAGACGTCATCTGTTTAAGATGGATGTGGAGGCAGAGGTATGGAAACTATTTGCCGGAATAAACCTGCAGTACAACTCCAGAATGATCAATGTGGATGAGGTCTTTATCCATGAAACGATTGGTAATCTGTTACAACCGGGATTCCCCGATTACTGGTACGAGAATTCAGGGGGATATACACTGATTGATTTTAGATTGGGATGGAACATAACCCAAATGTTCAGAATTAATACCATCCTGAAGAATGCATTTAATGTGGAATACCTTGGGAGACCTGGAGATATTGGTCCCCCCAGAAATCTGACTCTCCAGGCTAAAATTACCTTCTAAATCCTATTTTGTTTTAATGAATTTTCCAGTAAACAGGTCAGACTTGTTCGCAACACGATAGAAGTAGGTCCCCGGATTTAGTCCGCTTCCATTGAAATCGAAATAGTTTTCTCCGGGAGAAGCCCCATGTAACTCTTCATGCATTAATTCTCCCAAAATGTTGTATACCTGAAGATTGACATGGTCACTAAAGGGGGTATAGAATCCCAGCCTGGTAAAATCTGAAAACGGATTGGGGGCATTAGGAAGGACACGGAATTCAGATATTTTGTTGGGATCAACTCCTGCTGGCCAATGAACAGTCATAACAACAGATGTATCATCAACAATCTTTATTGCTATGGGACCGGTTCCCAGATCTACAAAGGCGGAGACAGTTATAGACAAAGGAAATTTGCCAGCTTCGGTAGGAGTCCCGACTATTTGAACACAATATGCGGTATCGGGATAGAAAATCTCAGCATTGGGGAAATACTCAATCCCGGGAGGGAGGTTTCCTATTGAATCTACAATGATATATTCTATGTTAATAACGGTCCCCAAATAATCATAGGTGCCTGGTGGAATCACCGTGATCACTTCATCATAGGGTTCATTCACATTAACCTCCGGAAGAAGCCTTGGACACATAAAAACCGGACCTTCTGAATCCTCACAAGCTGAAGTATCCGGTTCACACTGGGCAGAAAGATAGATGGAAGGAATGAGGGCAATGGTGAAGATGGCAAGGAGTCGGGTTAGATTTTTCATGGCATCATATTTTAGATTATAACAAATATAACTCCATTTGATGCCAATGTCAATTTCTATTTGTGAATTCAATTTGATGTCATTCTAAAAGCAAATTCTCTATCTTTGCTGCTTGTTTTAAACTAAACACTTAAATATTAGAGTTATGACGAATATTTTTGCGCTATTCTGGTTACTGCCCCTGGCTGCCGTAATAGCACTGGTTTTTGGTTGGTTCTTTTTCAAGAATATGATGAAGAATTCAGAGGGAACAGACCGGATGAAAGAAATTGCACAGTACGTTCGCGAAGGCGCCATGGCATATCTTGCGCGTCAGTACCGTGTGGTGGGAATGGTATTTGGTGCCCTGCTGATTATCCTCATCGTTCTTGCCTACATGGGGGTACAAAATCCGTTTGTGCCGGTGGCATTTTTAACAGGTGGTTTTTTCTCAGGTCTTGCCGGATTCCTTGGAATGAAAACTGCTACGTTTGCATCCGCCAGAACTGCACATGGAGCATCTAAGTCCCTTAATAAAGGACTCCAGATTGCATTCCGAAGTGGAGCAGTTATGGGTCTTGTTGTAGTTGGTTTCGGTCTGCTTGATATCACTGGCTGGTTCTGGCTACTGCACAAGTTTATCTTCTCTCCTGAGCATATGGAACATGGCCTTTACTGGGCTGGTCTGACTTTTGTTCATGAAGGAACCACTGAAAAGCAAAAGCTTATTGAAATTACAGCTACCATGCTTACCTTCGGTATGGGTGCTTCTACTCAGGCACTGTTTGCACGTGTGGGTGGTGGTATTTTCACCAAAGCTGCTGACGTTGGTGCTGACCTGGTTGGGAAAGTTGAAGCTGGTATTCCTGAAGATGATCCACGTAACCCCGCAACCATTGCTGATAACGTAGGTGATAACGTAGGTGATGTGGCTGGTATGGGCGCTGACCTTTATGAATCATATTGTGGTTCCATTTTAGCTACCGCTGCACTTGGTGCTGCCCTTCCGGGACTCTCGGGTGCTGAACAGGGGATGGCCGTTGTAGCACCCATGATTGTGGCTGGGATTGGAATTATTCTCTCCATCGCCGGTATTTTTATGGTACGAGCAAAAGAATCTGCGACCCAGAAAAATCTGCTTAACGCACTCTTATTAGGTACAGGCGGAAGTTCTGTTTTAATCCTCATTGCAATGGCGGTTATGGCCTCCCAGGGATGGGTAAGCTGGGGTATCTTTGGAGCAGTTGTCGCCGGTCTTGTCTCGGGTGTTGTGATCGGACAGGGAACTGAACTTTTCACTTCAGATGAATATAAATCTACAAGAGGTATTGCTGCCGCAACCAAACAGGGACCTGCAACCACCATTATTGAAGGTATGGCCGTAGGTATGTATTCCACATGGATTCCGGTTATAACTATTGTACTTGGTATTCTTGCTGCCTATGGATTTTCAGGTGGATTTACTGATTTCGCAAAAGGTGTTTACGGAATTGGTTTTGCTGCCGTAGGTATGCGTTCCACACTCGGTATTACCCTGGCAACTGATGCATTTGGCCCCATTGCCGATAATGCTGGCGGAAACGCAGAAATGGCTAAACTACCTGCTGAGGTTCGTGAGCGTACCGATGCACTGGATATGCTTGGAAACACAACTGCTGCCACTGGTAAAGGATTTGCCATTGGTTCTGCTGCTCTTACTGCCATGGCACTTCTTGCCGCCTATATGGAAGAAGTAAGACTCTGGATAGGCAAGATCGCTGATAAAGCAGGTGATGGGATCAAGCAAGTTGGAGACACTATTTTCTATACCGATACTGCACCTGCTGCAGCTGACGGATTGAATGTGGTTGAATTGAACTCTGCAACTATTAATGACTTTGTAAGCGCCTATGACCTTTCTATTTTTAATCCCATATTGTTGGGTGGTATCTTTATAGGTGCCATGATGTGCTTTGTTTTCTGTGCAATGACCATGAAAGCTGTGGGACGTGCTGCTGGTGCGATGGTTGACGAGGTGCGCAGGCAGTTTCGCGAGATCCCCGGAATCATGGAAGGCAAAGCTACTCCTGAGTATGCCAAATGCGTGGAAATTTCCACTAAAGGAGCGCAAAAAGAGATGCTTCTTCCCTCATTACTGGCGATATTCGTTCCGATAGCCATGGGATTATTGTTTGGTGTGGCTGGTGTTGTTGGTTTGCTTGTAGGTGCATTGACCACAGGGTTTACCCTTGCTGTAATGCTGAACAATGCAGGAGGTGCCTGGGACAATGCCAAGAAATATATTGAGAAAGGCAATTTTGGAGGTAAAGGAAGTGATTCTCACCACGCAGCTGTGGTAGGAGATACTGTTGGTGATCCTTTCAAAGATACATCAGGACCTTCTCTGAATATCCTGATCAAACTGATGACCATGGTTTCTGTTGTAATGGCAGGTTTAACTGTGGCGATGGGACTGTTTGGCTAGGTTCCCATTCATATAAAATAATGGAGGATGTCTCAATCGGGGCATCCTCTTTTTTTTACCCTGACTATATAGCCAGATATTCTGTAGCCTGTTACTGCTTGATAATGGAACCCTGATCCTCCAGGTATTTCTTTAGCTGGAACTCTTCCCCGTCAAATACTCCGTAGGTAAAGTTGCCTATCCAGTCGCCAAGACAGATAACCCGGCTTTTCTTGGCAATTTGGATGTCGAAGGGAATATGCCGGTGGCCAAAGATGAAATATTCAATCTCAGGATTTTTTTCGATTTCTTGTCTGGCAAACTGAATCTGGTGCTCACCATCAACTCCCAGGAACTCCCCCATTACTCCAAGTTTAGATCGACTCTTTTTCGACCAATATTGGGCAAAAGTAGTTGAGCCATTGGGGTGTGCCCTGGCATAGAGCCATTGAACCACCCGGTTTTTAAATACGCTCTGAAGCTTCAGGTAGTAAAAGTCACTTTTATGCAGACCGTCTCCATGCCCAAGCATGAAAAGGTGCTTATTCCATGTTTTTATCAGGGGTTTCCGGTGAATTTCCAATCCGATCTCAGTGATCAGATAGTCAAATGTCCAAATATCATGGTTTCCCGTAATCAGATGGATCTTTACTCCCTGATCGCTTAATAGAGCAAGCTTTCCAAGGAATCTTGTGAATCCCCTGGGTACCACTTTGCTGTATTCGAACCAAAAATCAAATATATCTCCTAACATCCAAAGCTCGCTGGCATCATTCTCTATTTCATCCAGCCACTGAACGACCAATTTTTCCCGTTGCAGGCTCCTCTCAGGCGGAAACATGCCCAGATGCAAATCTGAGATGAAATATATGAGGGATTTATCAGACATTTTAAGCTAAATGATGTTATCAAGCCAGGTTTCCAAGTTCCTTCCGAACAGGTTTTTTGCCACAATATCACCTTCTCTGTTTACCAGGAAAGTGGTAGGCACCGCTGAAACATTGTAGAGAAGGCTGGCCCTGGATTCCGGGAAGGAGAGCTCAGATACATTTATCCACTCAAATTCATTGAAATCAATAGATTTCATCCAATTTATTTTATTGTTATCAAGGGAAATCGCATAGATTTCGAAACCCGAGCTATGATATTTTTTATAGGTGGATTGAAGTTGTAGTAATGCTTTGATGCTCTCTTTACTTCTAGATGCCCAGAAGGTGACCAGGATCACCTTCCCTTTTAAGGATGAAAGGCTTATTTCGACACCCTCCCTGTCAGGAATGGTAAGTTTCAGAAAACCGGATTCTTCGTCAGCCATTTCCAGCAATTGATTCAATTTAATTTCTGCCAGATACTCTCTTTCTTTCTGTTCGATATCGGCCCGAAGCGATTTTGTAAGTGAAGAGTTGGGATAGACTTGTTCCAGCGAATCGGCAACCGTTTTAAAATATTGCAGGTCACTTTCAGAACCCAGTATCATGGATTGCTCATCATATTTCTGGTATAAGGCATAAACACTTGATAGTGAAGTCATGTGTTCGATCAGGTATTTGATGGTGAATCTTTTCTGCTTAATAATGGTCTGAGCATAAGCACTTCGAATTAGACCCATCTGGGGATTTTCAGGATCCTCAATAGAGTCAACAAGCAATAAGAGAGAATCAAGCTCATGTCTGGTCTGGTTTAGATGGTCAACAAGTAACCTGATCCCCTCTGATTCGTCAGAGCCATTCACCTGATAATCGGTTCCAAAGGAGTTATTATCAGTACTTAATCTGATATCTTCACCTGGGGACAACAAAAGATTTATGATTTCGCCCTCCTGGTTCTTAATCACAAAAAGTTCTGCTTCGTCCAGTTGTGTCTTAATGGAAAATGAATCATCTTTCCTAATCAAAACAGAATCAATCAATGTTGTTCGGTTTACATCTAGTCTTTCAAGGGTAAGCGTTTTGTCTGCGCCGCCTGAAACAATGCCCTTAATTTCCGCTTTATTGCTGCTACAGGCAAATCCTGTAAGCATCATGATCATTACAATTGTGCCCTGTATCCCTCTTTTCATACTAATATTTAAAAATATGTTCAAGTTCTTTTAATAATTCAGCTCCAAATAGATTCGTCTCAATGATCCTGCCTTCAGGATCTATTACCACCATGAACGGAATTCTGTCCACTCCATAAAGATCAACGGCCGGAGTGTCCCATCTCTTCAGCTCGCTCACATGATCCCATTTCAATTGATCCTCCCTGATGGCATCCAGCCAAACCTGTCGGTCATCATCCAGAGATACCTGAAGTATTTTCAGATTCTGATTTCCATAGGTATTCATAGCTTTTAGCAATGAACGATTTTCATCCCTGCTCAATTGACTCCAGCCAGCCCAGAAATTTAGCAGAACGTAGTTGCCTCTAAGGTCCGAAAGAGCCAGCTCTTCCCCTTCAGGGCGCGAAGATACAAAATCAGGAGCGATCTTTCCTTTTTCAAGTGACACAATTGGGTGGTTTTCATCTGTTAGCTGTTCTGATCCTGTTACCTGAGCATGCAGTAGCTGCACCGTCTCAAAGTCACTGTAATTAACCATAAGCACCGAATCCACAAAGCGGTATACGCCAAAATCCATTCCAGGATCAAATACCGGGAGGCCTTGTCCATAAAGGTTATAGAGCGCCACCAGGATGGCAAGGGATCCTTTATTCTCTTCAATATAATGAAGGGAGTAGGTCCTGAATTGAGCTGTAATGGAATCAAATTGCCTGTCAAACTCCAGCTTCAAGTCCGAATATTCTGGAGAAGACATGTACTGCATGTTTTTTTGAGTAATCTCACCAAGGGCCTCAAGGGCTCGCTTATGTTCAATGTTGAGCGTCAGGAGCAGTTCGGAACCTGGTGAGCCCTTCACACTGTATTTACCCAATTGCTCAGTGGTGCCATCAAACTCAACAGATTCACCCGGTTCCATCAACAATGTTACGTATCCCGATTTTCCAAATCGAAGCACATAAAATGAGGTGTGATCTACTATAAATGACAGTTCGAATTCTCCCGATGAATTGCATACTGCGGTATCGAGGGGAATATATTCCCGCGCACCCATCTCTTCAATGATAATATTCTCCCCGTTGCAGCCTTCAATTACTCCCTTTAACTGCAATTGAAGATCATTGTTAATGCCCATGTCATTCTGAGATCTGGTTCGATGGCAACTCATTGAAATAGTCAGGATGCATGCGATCAGGTACAGGGTGATTTGAGTCTGCATTTTAAATTTATTTTACTGTAAAAATAATAAGAATGGAATATGTGATAATTAGTTTCTAAATTTGCGTCACAACACTGAACTTCTGCTACTCAACTTTGTTAAGCATTGACAATTTTTATTTCAGATATCTGCTTTCTCGGGTCTGGTAATAAATGAACGTTAAAAAAGATTGAATATAGATATTTTTGCAAGCTGTTTTTTGTAATTTACAACTTAATTCCCCTATAAATGAGTTACCTGAAGTTTGAAAAATCCGAACTGGTTAACCTGGAATATTCCCTATCCAGGGAACTGATCAGATCAAACCGAGCAGGTTCTTATGCATCCACCACCATTATTGGATGCAATACAAGGAAATACCATGGCCTGCTGGTTTGTCCGTTGGAAGAAATGGATGGTGAACATCATGTGTTGTTATCAACCCTTGATGCAACGGTCATTCAGCACGAGAAAGAGTTTAACCTGGGGATCCATAAATATGAAGGGGATAACTACCTCCCCAAGGGACACAAATATGTTCGTGACTTTGATGCCACGAGAGGGTCGTATCTGATATACAGGGTTGGAGGAGTGGTCCTTTCCAGGGAGATTCTTTTGGTTTTAAAAGCTGAACAGGTACTTGTAAAATATACACTGTTAGAAGCTAATTCAGATACTACTTTAAGGTTGAAACCCTTTTTGGCTTTTCGAAACTATCACGCTTTGAGCAAGTCTAACCTCTATGCCAATACCCGATACCAAAAGGTCAGGAATGGAATAAAATCAAGGCTTTATGAAGGGTATCCAAACCTGTTTTTGCAATGCTCAAAACCTGCAGAGTTTGTTCCGGTTCCCGATTGGTACTATAATGTGGAATATATGGAGGAGCAGAAAAGGGGATACGAATTTAAGGAGGATCTCTATGTTCCTGGTTACTTCGAAATGCCAATAAGTAAGGGAGAGTCTGTGGTTTTCTCTGCTTCTACCGCTGAGATTAACCCGGATGGGCTTAAACGCAAATACAGCTCCGAAATAAATCAACGGATTCCTAAAGATAGTTACAGCAACTGCCTGTTGAATGCTTCACAGCAATTCATTGTTCGAAAAAAAGAGCTTACCGAGATCAAAGCTGGATTCCCATGGTCAGGGACCTGGGGGAGGGATACCTTTATGTCACTTCCCGGTCTTACGCTCACTACCGGAGACCTTTCAACAGCAAGGAAGGTGGTTGACACCATGGTTTCCCGCCTTAAGAATGGCCTCCTTCCCAATACAGTGTTTAAGGGAGTACCTGTCTATAATTCGGCCGATGTTTCTCTATGGTTTGTTTGGGCCCTTCAGCAGTACGCAAAATATGACCCCGAATTTGATATTTGGAAAAAATACGGAAAGGTGATCAAGGCCGTACTTGATACCTATCGGGATGGGAGCTCAGGGATAGTGCATATGATGGACAATGGATTGATCTACGCTGCTCAGAAGGGGAGTGCCCTCACCTGGATGGATGCCATTGCAGGAGAAACCCCAGTTACGCCCCGTTATGGATCTCCGGTGGAGATAAATGCCCTATGGTACAATGCGGTTTGTCAGGCACTGGAATGGACTGAAAACAGGGATAAAGCATTCGTAAAAAGGTGGGCGCACCTGCCCGAGCTTATCAAAGGCTCCTTTAACCTGTACTTTTGGAGCGAGGAGAAGGGCTACCTGGCAGATTATATAGATGGCTCATATAAAGATTTGTCAGTCAGGCCCAGCCAGGTAATAGCTGTGGCTTTGGATCACTCCCCTCTCACCCTGGAGATGAAAAAGTCCATTCTGGATGTGATTGAGGGCGAGTTGCTGACTACCCGTGGTCTTAGGACGCTGTCGCCTAAAAATGAGGCATATAAAGGTGTAGTGGAAGGGGACGAAAAGCAACGGCAACGGGCCTATCATCAGGGTACGGTATGGCCATGGCTGTTGGAACACTTTGCCAAAGGATACCTTGAGGTTCATAAAAAAAGTGGCCAGAATCTGGTTACCAGGATATATGAGGGATTTGAGGATGACTTGAGCAATTGGGGAATAGGAAGCATATCCGAAGTGTATGATGGCAATCCCCCCCATATGGCTCGTGGTGCGATTTCGCAGGCAACCGGGATTGCAGCTTTATTAAGAATAGGGGAGATGATAGACAACTTTAAGTAAAATTTCAACTGCACTATGGCATGAGGGTACTGATGTTCGGGTGGGAATTTCCACCACATATTTCCGGAGGATTAGGGACAGCTTGTTACGGATTAACCCGTGGCATGTCCTCTATTCCAAACCTGGAAATCTTGTTTGTGGTTCCTAAGGCCCACGGTGATGAAGATCAGAGCCGAATTCGGGTTCTTGGTGCGGGTGATGTATCTGTGGATATCAGAAGGGTAAAGGAGAACCAGTACCTGAAAGACCTGTCGTACATTGAAATTAACTCAAACCTGGTTCCCTATACCTCTCCGGATGAGTATGAGGTACTTGTCAATAAAGCTGAACACCATGGGAAACGGTTTGTGGAGACAAGCATGGGTGGGAAACTCAATTTTACAGGCACCTATGGCAAGAACCTCTATGAAGAGATTGCCAATTATGCGGTTGTGGCAGGTGAGATTGCCATGAAAGAGGATTTTGATATTATTCATTCACACGATTGGCTAACCTATCCGGCAGGTATTGCAGCAAAACGAGCATCTGGTAAACCACTGGTGATTCATGTGCATGCCACCGATTTTGATCGCAGTGGAGGAAAGGTCAACCCCACAGTTTTCGAGATTGAGAAGACAGGCATGCATCTGGCCGATAAGATAGTTGCTGTCAGTAACCTGACCCGGAATACAGTGATTCAAAAGTATGGGATTCATCCCGATAAGGTCGTCACAGTTTATAATGCAGTTGATCCCATAACTGATCATGAGAAAGTGAAGTTAAAAAGAGGCATTAACGATCAGGTGGTCACTTTCCTGGGTAGAGTTACCCTGCAAAAGGGACCTGAGTATTTTGTGCAGGCTGCCCACAAGGTATTGCAGAAAATGGATAATGTACGGTTTGTGATGGCAGGAAGTGGAGAGTTGCTGGAGAAGATGATTCAGTGGACGGCGGCCCTGGGTATTTCTGACAGGTTTCATTATACCGGATTTCTGAGAGGTGATGATGTTTTCAAGATGTTCTCCATCAGTGATGTATATGTGATGCCTTCTGTGTCGGAACCCTTTGGAATATCACCACTGGAAGCCATGCAATCCAATGTTCCCTCCATCATCTCTCACCAGTCGGGCGTGGCGGAAATTTTGAAATATGCTTTCAAAGTTGATTTTTGGGATGTGGATGCCCTGGCCGATGCCATCTATGGACTATTAAATTACCCGTCTCTCTCAATCATGTTTAAAAAGCACGGAGTTAAGGAGGTGAATGACATGAAGTGGGAAAATTCAGGAAAGAAAGTGCATGCTATTTATCAGGAATTTGTTTCGTAATATATAACAATTCATATGAGAACCATTTGTCTTTATTTCCAGGTCCATCAACCTTTTAGGTTCAGAAGATATCGCTTTTTCGACATTGGAAACGATCATTACTATTATGACGATTATTCCAATGAATCGATTCTCAATAAGGTGGCTCAGAAATGTTATCTGCCTACCAACGAATTGATGCTGGACCTGATCCAGAAACATGAGGGGCGGTTTAAAGTATCGTATTCAATTTCAGGAATTGCCATGGAGCAATTCCGATTATATGCCCCAGAGGTTCTAGATAGCTTCAAAAGGCTTGCTGATACAGGTCACGTAGAGTTTCTTTCCGAGACATTTGACCATTCTCTCAGTTCTTTAAAAGGAAAGAAGGAGTTTGAACGTCAGGTGAAGGCCCACAAGGCTCTGATCAAAGAGAATTTTGGTCAGATACCAAAGGTATTTCGGAATACAGAACTTATATACTCGGATGATATTGGAGCCATGGTTGCCAGTATGGGTTATAAAGCCATGTTAACCGAAGGAGCAAAACATATTCTGGGTTGGAAAAGTCCAAATTATCTCTATTGTAATGCCATTAATCCAAAATTGAAATTGCTACTTAAGAATTTCAAATTGAGTGACGATATTGCATTCAGATTTTCCAATCAAGGATGGGAGGGTTATCCCCTTACAGCTGAAAAGTATGTAAACTGGCTAAACGAAACGCCAGCAGAGGAGGAGGTGATCAACCTCTTTATGGACTATGAAACATTCGGTGAACACCAGTGGAGGGAAACCGGAATCTTCGACTTTTTAGAAGCTTTGCCAGGCGTAGTATTTAATAATTCACCCTTTACTTTCAGTACTCCATCAGAAGTAGCTGAAAACCTTCAGGTTGTGTCTGCCGTTCATGTCCCTAATTCCATATCGTGGGCCGATGAAGAGAGAGACCTGACAGCCTGGTTGGGGAATGAAATGCAAAATGAAGCTTTTGACAAGCTTTATTCCCTGTGCGACAAAGTTAATGACATCGATGATCAGGCCATAAAGCAGGATTTTGATTACCTGCAGGTAAGTGATCATTTTTACTATATGTCCACCAAGTTTTTTTCAGATGGTGAAGTACATTCATATTTTAATCCCTATGATACCCCCTACGATGCATTTATCAATTACATGAATGTGTTGAGCGATTTTGAGATAAGGGTAAATGCTGCAGTTGAGGCAGGAGAAGATAATGATGTAGCACGTCTGAGTAAGATTATTAAAGAGAAGGACGAACAAATTGAAAAGCTTGAAAAGCGATTGACAGCCAAAAAGAATCCCACTCCAAAAAAGGCTTCAACTTCAACGAAGTCAGCGGCTGTAAAAAAGAGTTCTTCCGCGAAAAAGAAGAGTTAAATTCCAGAAACATAAGAGAAGTATGATTAGACCTGATTATTTATTCGAGGTTAGTTGGGAAGTATGTAATAAAATTGGTGGGATCCACACAGTAATCTCTACCAAAGCACTTTCTGTTGTTAAAGAAATAGGAGACCATTATATAACCATTGGACCTGATGTTTGGAGAGAAAACATGGAACATCCCGAATTTGAGGAGGACCTGACACTTTACTCCAATTGGAGGGAGAGTGCGTTTAAAGAGGGGATCAGGGTAAGGATAGGCCGCTGGAAGATTGCTGGCCGCCCCATAGCTGTGGTCCTCGATTTTACCACCTTTTTCAATCAGAAGAACGATATCTTTAAAGGCCTCTGGGAGACTTATAAACTGGACTCAATCAGTGGCCAGTGGGACTATACTGAACCTGCTCTGTTTGGATATGCTGCAGGGAAAGTCGTAGAAAGCTTTTCCCGGTTTTACGATGTAGCCAGTAAAAATATCGTGGCTCAGTTTCATGAATGGCAGACCGGGGCAGGGCTCCTCTACCTGGAACAACATCAACCCAGGGTAGGAACCGTATTTACCACACATGCCACCTCAGTGGGAAGATCCATTGCTGGTAATAATCAGGTGCTTTACAGCAATATGAGCCAGATGAATGGCGATCAGAAAGCCAGGGAGTTAAATATCGTAGCAAAACATTCGCTTGAAAAGCTGGCAGGTACACATGCAGATGCATTTACCACTGTAAGTGAACTTACTGCAAAAGAGTGTTTGCAGTTTCACCAGAGAGAGGTAGACGTGGTCCTTCCCAATGGATTTGAAGACAGTTTTGTACCTGATGAAAGTGAGTTTGAAAACAAAAGGGCTTTGGCAAGGGAACGCCTCATAAGTGTGGCCTCAGCCTTAACAGGAGAACAGGTGTCAGAAGATACACTGTTACTGGGTACCAGCGGTAGGTATGAGTTCAGGAACAAGGGAATGGACCTTTTTATCGATGCCCTGGGAGAGTTAAATAAGAAAAGGATTGTCCTGCCAAAGCCATTGCATTTATTCTTATACCGGCCAACCATTACGGTCCGAGAAAGGATTTGCTCGATGCCATGAATCAGGACTCAAGCGTTGATCTGGATGAGAAGCATCTGACTCACAACCTTCATTATGCCGAGCATGATCAGATTTTAAATCGCGTTCGCGCCAATGGACTAAACAATGGAAAGGATGACCCTGTAAAAGTAATATTTGTCCCTTCTTACCTGAATGGGAGAGATGGGATATTTAACCTTGGATACTATGATGTTTTGATTGGATTGGATCAGACCATTTTCCCTTCCTACTATGAACCATGGGGCTATACTCCCCTGGAGAGCCTGGCTTTTAGCATTCCCACAGTGACTACCTCACTTACTGGTTTTGGCCTCTGGGTACAGAAAGAGTACAAAACGGAAATAGAAGGAATCACTGTAATTCCAAGAGATGATTATAACGATGCTGAAGTGGCCAGGGGGATAGTTGATGCCATAATGAATCAGTGTAAATTGTCTCACGAGTCCAGCGAAAGGGTGCGCAGCGGTGCATATTCCATATCCAGGATTGCCCTATGGGACAACATGATTGATCATTACTGGAAGGCATACGACATTGCTATTGAGCGGTCTTCTGGTAAGGAAACGGCCTACTACGAAAAGGAGCGTATTGAAAAGCTTCCCGAAACCGAGCAGGCCCTGGTGGATATCCATCCGCACTGGCGCAGGGTGCTGGTTCAACAATCCATTCCCGACCAGCTGAAAACCCTGGAAGAACTTTCAAAGAACCTTTGGTGGTCCTGGACCCAGGATGCAGTGGACCTTTTTGCGTCCATTAGTCCTGACTTGTGGGAAGAAGTAGGGGAGAACCCGGTGGAACTGTTGGAGCGTTTGCCTTATGAAACGCTTCAGAAACTGGAAAAGAATTCTGCATTTTTAGAGCGTCTCAGACAGGTTCACGATATGTTCGTCACTTATATGAATGAGAAGCCAAAAGGCGGAATGCCCACCATTACCTACTTCAGCATGGAATATGGGCTGCACAACTCTTTGAAGACATTCTCAGGAGGACTGGGGCTTCTTGCGGGTGATTACCTGAAGGAGGCCAGTGACTACAACATTCCACTGACCGGAGTGGGTCTGCTCTACAAGTATGGATATTTCACGCAGGTTATATCGGCAGGAGGAGAACAAGTGGCACTGAGTGATTCACAGGATTTCTCCCGCTTACCAGTAGCCCCTGTAAGAGATGTGGATGGCAACTGGAAGAGTGTTCAAATTGTTCTGCCGGGTCGAACCCTCTCTGCCCGACTTTGGAAGGTTGCAGTGGGGAGGGTTTCTCTTTATCTTCTGGATGCGGATTATGAAGCCAACCACGAGGGAGACCGGGCTATTACCCACAATTTGTATGGCGGTGACAATGAGAACAGGCTGAAGCAAGAGATCCTTTTAGGTATCGGAGGTATCAGGGCCCTTCGTTCCATAGGGCTTGTTACGGATTTGTACCATTGTAATGAAGGCCATGCTGCTTTTACCAGCCTTGAGCGATTGAGAGAATACATTCAGGATGCCAATATGACTTTCCCTGAAGCCATGGAGGTGGTCAGGGGATCAAATTTGTTTACCACCCATACTCCGGTGCCTGCAGGCCATGATTCTTTTGAAGAGGATTTGCTCAGGACCTATTTTGCTCACTATCCCGAGCGCTTACAGATCACCTGGAACCAGTTTATGAACCTGGGGAGATTTCATCCCAATCAGGTTCATGAGAAGTTTAACATGAGCAACCTGGCAGTGAGGCTTTCGCAGGAGGTAAATGGAGTGAGTAAGCTTCATGGGGAAGTTTCCCGTGAAATGTTCACCGGTCTGTGGCCGGGTTATCTGACAGAAGAGCTACATATTGGTTATGTGACCAATGGGGTGCACCTGCCTACATGGCTGGGACCAGGCTGGAAAAAATTATATGAAAGAACATTTGGAGCTGACTGTTTTGTCAGGCAGGAAGACCGTGAGATGTGGGATCAGATAAAACTTGTTCCGGATCTGGATATCTGGTCACTGAAGTCTGACGAGCGAGAAGAGCTTATCAACCACATCAAAGAGCGCTTGGCGGAAGCATCCAATCACATCATGGATAATCCCGGACAAATGCTGGAGATTGCCACATCGCTAAATAAGGATGCACTGACCATTGGCTTTGCCAGGAGATTTGCAACATACAAGCGAGCCCACCTGCTTTTTAGAGATCTGGAACGGTTGGCGAGGATCGTGAATAATCCTGAGAAGCCAGTTCAATTTGTATTTGCCGGGAAAGCACATCCCAGGGATTTCCCTGGGCAGGACCTGATAAAAATGATTGTAGGGATCTCAAAACGTCCCGAATTTATTGGGAAAATTGTATTTCTGCAAAATTACGATATACGTCTGGCCAAGCGTCTCGTACGGGGCGTTGATATATGGTTAAATACCCCCACCAGACCCCTGGAAGCATCCGGGACCAGTGGTGAAAAAGCGGTGATGAACGGAACCATGCATTTCAGTGTACTGGATGGCTGGTGGGCAGAAGGATACAGACAGGATGCCGGTTGGGCGCTTCCCATTGATCGATCTTTTGACAACCAGGAGTTGCAGGACGAACTGGATGCTGAGCGTATTTATACACTTCTCGAGAATGAAATTACGGAGACTTTCTACAAGCGAAACAGCGAAGATATCCCTGAAGATTGGGTGGGTATGATCCGGAATAACATTGCCCATGTGGCTCCTGAGTTTACCATGAACAGGATGATAAGGGATTATATTGACCGTTTCTACCTGAAACTCTATAACAGGACACTGGCACTCAGGGAAGAAGATTATAAAATTCCCAAAGAGATTGCTCGCTGGAAGCACAAGATTCTGACCCACTGGAAGGAGATCAAGGTATTGGAATATGATATCCCTGATGTAACCCGTGAGGAGTTTATCGTAGGGAAAACCTATTCGGGAAAAGTCGTTCTTGACCTGGGTGATCTGAGTGCAGAGGAAATTGGGGTAGAAATGGTACATAATAAGACCGGAGCGGGCTTAGATCAATCATTCTTCAGGGGCACCGAGAAGTTTGAGTGCACCCGGATTGAAGGATCCATCGCGGAGTATACTTTCAATCAGGAGGTGAAAGAGACCGGTCTGTTTGACATAGGGTTCCGTATTTATCCCAATAATGAACTGATTCCGCATCGAATGGATTTCCCACTGGTGCGCTGGATCTAAGAGATTATAATTCGGGTCTTTGATAGTTGCCCCTGTAGGGCCTTGCCAGCAGTTTCTGTGCCTTATGGTTATTAACTATTGATTTGCTTGTGGCATCCCAGACCACCTTGCTGTTGGTATAGTATGATGCCATGGCCAGCTGTACTGTGGCAGTGGACTGAAAGGCGTCATTAATGGGGCAGCTAAGCATGCTCATGTTTTTGGTTTTTACAGCATTGAGGAAGTCAGCCATATGGTTTTCCTGGACATTGCTACTTGAAATCTCCATCTCTTCCTGCTCTTGGTTCTTGCCAGCTGGCATCACAATAATTTTGTTGTTTGAAGCAAAGAGGGTAGCCTTTTCGCCATAGAAGAAAATCCCATTGTTGAACTGTGTGTTCAGATCACCGGATCCCCATAGTCTATGCTCCCACATTACCGGACATTGATCAAAATAGAGGGTGGCATTGAGTGTATCCGGTGTTGTAATTTTTCCTTGTAATTGATGCAAGCCACCTTCCGAGTCAAATGCGGTGGGCATGTCAAAATCCATGATGGTTCTGATGATATCGATGTGGTGAATGCCCCAATCCACCAGGTGCCCATTCCCATACTCTTTTTCCAGCCTCCAGGCTTTATGGCCGATACTTGGCCGGTAATCCAGTTTAGGTGCCGGTCCGCACCAGGCTTCCCAATCAAGGGTTGGCGGAGGATCCTGTACCCTATAATCTTCTAGGGTGGGATTGTAGTGAATCTGTGCCCCAATCTGGTGAACTTTCCCAATCTTTCCACCCTTAATAAGCTCTTTTGTCTTTTTAAATGAATCGCTTTGCCTTCTTTGAAAACCAATCTGTACCATGTTGCCTGCTGATTCAACAGCCCGAACCATGGCCTCCCCCTCTTTTACATCATAGGCCAGTGGTTTCTCACAATAGATATCCAGACCCTTTTCGCAAGCAGCAATAAACTGCAAGGCATGCCAGTGAGGTGGAGTGCCAATAAACACAGCTGCCAGCCCCTTAGCTTCCAGCAATTCCCGATAGTCCCTGAATTCTTTAGGTCGGCTTCCCTGGAGTATTTCAATTTCGTCTGCACCACTTTTGAGGTGATCGCTATCCACATCACATACGGCAATTATTTTAACTCCTCCCACTTTCAGTGCGGCCTTTGTGATCACTAGTCCATACCAGCCACACCCGATCAAGCCAACGTTTATTTTTTTGTCTTGATTAAAGGAAGGGAAAAGAGATGTGGAAACCATACCCATTGTACCCAGGGAAGTTTTTTCGACAAAGGATCGTCTGTTCATTGCTTATGGATTTTAAGTTTTACCTGATTCGCGGATAATCTTTGCGTAACAGGACCAGGGCACTTCTGGCCGGAAGGTATAATTTTAGATTGTGCTTCAGACCGAATGAGCGTTCGATCATGGATCTGTGTGTGATATTCATATCCACCCGGTTGAATCCTCCGAATTCAGGCTGGTCGGAGCATAGCAACATATTGTATTTTCCTGCATCCACAGCCAATCCATAATCGGAGTAAGAAGCTGAAGGATGGAAATTGAAAACAAAAAGTAATCCTGCCCGCTCAAAGGCGATGATCAGGTCGGCCTGGTCGGTCTTCACGTGGTTACTGGTCGAACTATAAAGTTTATACTTGTGGATTAGTTTAATCATGGCCTTATCAAAATCGGCCAGGTGATGGTACCTGAGTTCCTTATTTTTAATCAGGCTCCACTGTCGGCGAGCAAACTGGAAAGACCAATCGTTTCCTTCCCTTGGAAAGTCTATCCATTCGGGATGGCCAAATTCATTGCCCATGAAGTTGAGGTATCCATTCCCTGCGGTGGTTGCCGTGATGAGGCGTATCATTTTATGTAAAGCCACGCCACGGTCCACAATAAGGTTCTCCGATCCTTTTTGCATACTCCAGTACATCTCTTTGTCAATCAGCCTGAAGATGATGGTTTTGTCACCAACCAGAGCCTGATCATGAGACTCCGCATATCCTATGGTTTTTTCATCGGCCCTTTTGGAAGTAAGTTCCTGGAAGATCTCCTGCATATTCCATTGCTCGTCGGAAAGTTCTTTTATGCACTTTATCCAGTAATCAGGAGTCCCCATGGCCAGGCGGTAATTGAATCCCACTCCACCTTCATCCACAGGAGCCGCAAGCCCCGGGTATCCACTCATATCTTCTGCTATGGAGATGGCCCCAGGCCTGATCTCCTGGATCATTTTATTGGCAAGTGAGAGATAGGCAATAGCATCGTCATCCTGTCCCCCGTCGAAATAGAATTCATAGCTGGTGAAATCCCTCTCCAGGCCGTGGTCATAATATAACATTCTTGTCTAACCATACAGCCTGAAACGAGAAATACGATCCTCGCTGAGCCAATACTCCACATTTCAAAGCCGGAAGTGTGCTACTACACATATTCCATTGCTCGTCG